>ERZ834798.171-NODE-171-length-84457-cov-7.412692_pt1 | contig 84457 bp, 78 predicted proteins | sample MGYA00519689_ERZ834798 | MGnify/ENA primary metagenome ERZ834798 (study PRJEB31850, sample SAMEA3708761) | human gut metagenome | biome: human gut; feature: human-associated habitat; material: faeces | place: China | collected 2014 ...
ACCGAGGGTAATTTCTCTCGGTGCTTTGCGTTGTTAAAATTATATTTACTTAATCAAATCCTTGATAACTTCGCCGGCTATGATAAGACCTGCAACCGACGGAACAAATGCGGTACTGCCGGGAACCTGTCTGCGTTGGGTGCATTTTCTCTCAGTTTCGGGAGGGCATATGCAATTTGTTTTACAGCTTATTGCCATATCGTCAACGGGTGTGATAGGCTTTTCTTTTGAATAAACAACCTTCAGCTTTTTGATACCTCTCTTTTTGAGTTCGTGTCTCATAACCCTTGCAAGAGGACAGACCGAGGTTTTGTAAATGTCGGCAACCTCAAACGCTGTAGGGTCAAGCTTGTTGCCTGCTCCCATTGAACAGATGATAGGCGTCTTGGCTTTGTCGGCTTGCATAACAAGCTCAATTTTGCCTGTTACCGTGTCAATTGCGTCAACTACATAGTCGTATTTTGAAAAGTCGAATTTTTCCGAGGTTTCGGGAGTGTAGAAGGTCTGGTGTTTGTTGATGATTATGTCGGGATTGATGTCCTTGAGCCTTTCCTCTGCAACATCAACCTTGTATTTGCCTACTGTTTTTCTTGTTGCAAAAATCTGGCGATTGATGTTTGTAAGGCACACCTTGTCATCGTCAATAAGGTCAAGCTCGCCGACTCCGCTTCTTGCAAGAGCCTCCGCCGTGTATCCGCCTACACCGCCGATTCCGAAAATTGCAACTCTTGTTTTTGAAAGCCTGTCCATAGCTTCCTTGCCAATCAAAAGCTGTGTTCTTGAAAACTGATTAAGCATAAAAACGCTCCTTAATACATATTCAAATCATTTAGTATTCCTATCGGTACAATAAGTATTTACATCGGAATAAAACTCCCGCTGTTTGCTGACGGGAGATATCTTTGTATAGTTTATATTGTAATCACTGTTTTTGTCAAGCAAAACCCGAAATTTATTGACATGGAATGGCGAATGTAGTATAATCAAAACATACCAAACAGATAGGTTTAGTGGTAAAATAACTGACTAACTTTAATTGACAATAGCTGTCGGCAGTAATAAAATAACTTTAAAAGTGTATTTTACTGTCGGATTTTATTTGTAACGGAGCGAATTTTTTATGTACTGCCTGAGCGTAAGTCACAAAACTTCAAATGTGGTTGTGAGAAAGAAGCTTGCCTTTCCCGATGAGCAAAAAAAGACATTTCTTGACGAACTTTTTTATTCTGAAAATATCAGCGAGTGTTTGATTCTCTGCACCTGCAACAGAACCGAGGTTTATTTTTGCGGTGACGAATCATCTGTGAAAACGGTTGAAACCGTTCTTTCGGATTTTTCGGGAATTGATTTTGACGAGCTAAAAAAGTATGTTTGTCTTTTCTACGGTGACAGGGCTTTGCTCCATCTTTTCAGGGTGGCGGGCGGAATTGAATCAATGGTTATCGGTGAAGATGAAATACTCGGTCAGCTAAAGCGAGCCTACGCCTTTGCAAAGGATAACGGCACGGTTGCATATGAGCTTAATATGTGCGTTCAGGCGGCTGTTGCCTGTGCAAAAAAAATCAAGACCGAAACCGCCATTTCAAAAACATCGGTTTCCGTTGCAACTCTTGCGTCAAACGAGGCGGCAAAATTCAAAGACGGTGAACTGAATGTCCTTGTAATCGGTGCAACAGGCAAGGTCGGCTCAACTGTTGTGAAAAATCTTTTGTCACACAAAGGTATAAGCGTTACCGTGACTTCACGAAAGCATAAAGCAGAAACTGTTTTTGAAAATACGGGTGCGAATGTGATTGATTATGACGAAAGATACAAAGCGTTTGATTTTGCAGACTGCGTAATCAGTGCCACAAGCGGACCGCATTACACGGTTACATATTATGATTTAAAAAACAATATAAAAACCGAAAAATCAAGGCTGTTTATTGACCTTGCCGTACCGCCCGACATTGACGAAAATATCCCAAAAATAAGCGGTGTAAGGCTTATTAACATTGACTGCATAAAACAGCTTGCAAACGAGAACAATGCTCTCAAACTTGACAGCGTTGAAAGTGCAAAAGAAATAATTTTTGAGGAAATTGAAGTTCTCAAAAAAGACCTTGCCTTTCATGAATTTTTGCCGTGTATGCAGTCTGTGAAAAACGCAATGCCGTCAGATTTTTCGGAAAAATTCATTTATAAGCTGAAGTCCGATGTTTCGGCGGAAGAATTTGCAAGAATTCTTGAAATCTACAGAAAGTGCGGAGAGAATAATTAATGGCATATTTCCCGTTTTATATTGACATTGAAAACAAAAAAATACTCGTAGTCGGCGGCGGTACGGTTGCACTCAGAAAGATTGAAAAGCTGATGCCGTTCTCGCCCGACATAACCGTTGTTGCCCCGAAAATTTGCGATGAAATCAAGGCTTTGAATGTGAAAATCATTGACCGCAGATTTTGTGACAGCGACCTTGACGGTGCGTTTTGCGTTGTCAGCGCAACCGATGATGAAACGCTCAACGGCAGAATTTTTCAGCTTTGCAACGAGAAAAATATTCTTGTTAACACAGTTGACGATAAGGAAAAATGCGGATTTATTTTCCCTGCAATTGCAAGCAAAAACGGCATAACGGCAGGAATTACAACATCGGGCAAAAGTCCGATTTACGCAAAATATCTTAAAGAGCTTTTTGTGGAAATCCTTGAAAGTATGAACGAAAATATAACCGAGGTTTTGTGGAAATATCGCCCGATAATTAAGGAGAAAGTTGAAAGGGAAGATGACAGAAGGAAGATTTTTGAACGGCTTCTTTCGCTTTGCCTTTCGGGACTTGAACCCGATGAAAAAACTGTTGAAAATTTGATTGAGGAATACGAACAATGACGATAAAAATCGGAACACGAAAAAGCAGGCTTGCCCTTGCACAAACCGAAATGTTAATAAAAACGCTGAAAAACCGTTTTCCGAATGTTAAAATTGAAACGGTTTACATTTCGACAACAGGCGACAAAACCCTTGACAAACCGCTTGCAGCTTTAGGCGGAAAAGGTGTGTTCATCAAGGAGCTTGAAATGTCGCTTTTGAGCGGAGAAACAGATGTTGCCGTTCACAGTGCAAAGGACTTGCCGACAAAAATTGCAGACGGACTTGAAATTTCCGCCGTGTTGCCAAGGGGCAGTTATGGCGATGTTTTTGTTACACGCAACAATTTTGAAATTAAGGACGGCTTTGTCATCGGAACAGGCAGTTTAAGGCGAAAGCTTTTTGCGGAGAAAATCTATCCTAATGCAAAATTCAAGGATATAAGGGGTAATGTTGACACCCGACTTAAAAAGCTGTTGAACGGTGAGTACGATGCTCTTGTGCTTGCAAAGGCAGGACTTGAAAGACTTGACTTTTGCAACGGTGAGGATTACACGGTAACTCCGTTTGATACCGATGAATTTCTCCCAGCACCGTGTCAGGGAATAGTTGCTATTGAAAGCAGAAAAAACAGCGAGGTTTCCAAAACGCTCGCTGAAATCAGCGACAAAAATACAATGCTTTCGTTTGAAACCGAAAGACAGGTTCTGCACAGCCTAAATGCCGATTGTTCAACTCCTGTCGGTGCAATTTCAAAGGTTGAAAACGACAGGATAACGCTTTCTCTGTCTGCCGACTGCAAAAAAACAGTCAGCGGAACAGATGAAATTTCAAACAGAATCAAACTTGCAAAAAGGCTGGTGAGCGAAATTGAGTAACGGAAGAGTGTATATTGTCGGTGCGGGATGCGGCGATTTTGACCTGATAACCATGCGTGGTGCGGAGTATATCAGACATTGCGATGTGCTTGTTTACGACAGCCTTATAGATGTGTCATTGCTCGGCTTTGCCCCCGAAACGGCTGAAAAAATCTGCGTTGGAAAGCGTTCGGGCAGACACAGCAAAAAGCAGGAAAATATTAACGAAATCCTTGTTGAAAAGGCGAGAGAGGGCAAAACGGTTGTCCGTCTTAAAGGCGGCGATCCGTTCGTGTTCGGCAGAGGCGGAGAGGAAATTGAAGCCCTCAAAAGTGCCGATATTCCGTTTGATATTGTACCCGGAATTTCTTCCTCGATTGCCGTTCCCGAACTTGCGGGAATCCCTGTTACACACAGAAATCTGAGCCGAAGTGTTCATATAATCACGGGACATACGGCGCAGGACACCCTGCCCGAAAATATAAAGAAGTGTGCCGAAACCGACGGAACGCTTGTCTTTCTTATGGGATTGAGAAACCTCCCCGACATTGTGGAAAATCTCATTCGTAACGGTAAATCAGAGAATATTCCCGTTGCAGTTGTGTCAAACGGCGCTTGTGCAAAAAATCAGACCGTGAGGGGAACTCTCTCGACAATCTGCGAAAATGTTAAATCAGCAGAGGTTGTACCGCCTGCCGTTGTAGTGGTTGGCGAAACCGCAAAATTTGACTTTGCCCCCACAATTACAAGACCTTTGAAAAATGTTTCGGTTACCGTTACAGGTACGAGAAAGCTCTCCGACAAGCTCGGCAAAATGCTTACGCTTTCGGGTGCGGAGGTCAAAAGGCATGACCTTTTAAAGGTGATTGAATATCCTGACAACGAAGTTTTTGACAATGCGATAAACGGCATTGACGGCTACGATTATGTGGTGCTTACAAGTATGAATGGTGCAGAAATTTTTATGAGCCGACTGCGTAAGCTGAAAAAGGATATCCGCAGTTTTGCAAATATTAAGTTTGCGGTGATTGGTTCGGGAACAGCGGCTGTGCTTGAAAAGTACGGAATTTTTGCCGACTGTATTCCGAATGTCTACACAACCCGTGAACTTGGAATTTTGCTTGCAAAAACGGTGAAAAGCGGCGAAAAAGTATTGATTCTGCGTGCCGAAAACGGTTCGCCCGACCTCACTCGGATTTTGGCTGATAACAACATTGATTTTGACGATGTCAAAACCTATGACATTCAGCTTGAGAAAAAACAGGATAATTCTGTTGTTGATACCGATTTTATCACTTTTGCGAGTGCGTCGGGTGTGAACACATTTTTTGACGGCGGAGCAATTATTTCCGACAGAACTTCCGTTGTCTGCATAGGTGAAATTACCGCCGAGGCACTTGAAAGTCACGGCGTAAATTCGTTCAAGATTGCAAAAACGAAGAACACAGACGGAATTTTGAAAACTATAATCAAGGAAGTAACTTTGAAAGAAGGATAAATATATGAGAAGATTCAGAAGATTAAGAGCAGGCGAACAGATTCGCAGTCTTGTTCGTGAAACAAGAATTGACAAGGGCGATTTGATTTACCCGATTTTCATTGCAGAGGGTGAAAATATTAAAAAGCCTGTTGATTCAATGCCGAATGTCTGCCAATATTCGCTTGACAGAGCAGACGAGATTCTTAAAGAAATTGAAAACAGCGGCATTGCAGGACTTCTTATTTTCGGAATTCCAAAGCATAAAGACGAGCTTGCAACATCAGCCTATGACGATAACGGTGTAACTCAGAACGCAATCAGATACATAAAGAAAAATTATCCGTCACTCCTTATTATTGCCGATGTCTGTCTTTGTGAATACACAAGTCACGGTCATTGCGGTGTTGTTTGCGGTCACGAAATTCTCAATGACGAAACACTTCCGCTCCTCTCTAAAATGGCTGTCAGCCTTGCAAAAGCAGGTGCGGATATCATCGCTCCTTCGGATATGATGGACGGCAGAGTGTCTGCAATCAGAAACGCACTTGACGAAAACGGACTTATCAACACTCCGATTATGTCATACAGTGCAAAATTTGCCTCAGGCTACTATTCACCGTTCCGTGACGCCGCAGAATCTGCCCCCGAATTTGGCGACAGAAAAAGCTATCAGATGGATTACGCAAACGGCAAAGAGGCTCTGCGCGAAATTGCAGATGATATTGACGAGGGTGCGGATATGGTTATGGTCAAGCCTGCACTTGCATATCTCGATATCGTAAAAGCCGCAAGCGAACACTTTGACCTTCCGCTTGTTGCCTATAATGTAAGCGGTGAATATGCAATGGTCAAGGCGGCTGCCGAAAAAGGCTGGATTGACGAAAAGAAAATTGTGTGCGAAAATATGATTGCAATCAAGAGGGCAGGTGCGGATATCATAATCACATACCACGCACTTGATGTTGCAAAATGGATTGACGAATTTTACAAATAGGGAAGTGCTTTTATGAATACAACTCAAAGCGAAAAGCTATACGCACAGGCGCTTGACTTTATGCCCGGCGGTGTGAACAGTCCTGTCCGTGCGTGCCGTTCGGTCGGAAGAAATCCGCTTTTTATCGACCGTGCAGAGGGTTCAAAAATTTATGATGTTGACGGAAACGAGTTTATCGACTATATCTGCTCATGGGGACCGAATATCCTCGGTCACAAACAGCCCGATGTTATCAAGGCCGTGACTTCTGCCTGTCAGAACGGACTTACATTCGGTGCGTGCCACAGCGGAGAAATTGAACTTGCCGAGCTTATCCGCAAAAATATGCCGTCAATTGAAATGCTCCGACTTGTAAATTCAGGCACAGAGGCGGTTATGAGCGCAATCCGTGCCGCAAGAGGCTTTACAAAAAGGGATAAAATTGTAAAATTTGAGGGCTGTTACCACGGCCATTCTGACGGCTTGCTTGTAAAGGGCGGTTCGGGACTTCTGACAAACTCAATTCCGAACAGCGCAGGTGTGCCGAAAGGCTACACAGACACAACTTTGCTTGCAAAGTATAACGATGAAGAATCCGTTCAACAGCTTTTTGATAACTGCGGTGATGAAATTGCCTGTGTAATCGTTGAGCCTTGTGCCGCAAATATGGGTGTTGTTCCGCCCAAAAAAGGATTTTTAAAATTCTTGCGTGAAATCACTGAAAAGCACGGCTCGCTTCTTATTTTCGATGAAGTAATCACAGGATTCAGACTTTCACTCGGCGGTGCTCAAAAGCTTTACGGAGTAAAACCCGACCTTACAACCCTCGGAAAAATTGTCGGCGGCGGAATGCCGCTTGCAGTTTACGGAGGACGAAAAGAGATTATGGAGTGTGTTGCTCCTCTCGGTTCTGTTTATCAGGCAGGCACACTTTCGGGAAATCCGGTAGCGGTAAGTGCAGGCATTGCAACGCTTAAAATTCTTGAAAAAAGTAAAGATTCGATATATCCCGAGCTTGAACGCAAGTCTGCAAAGATTGAAAATGCAATGAAGAACGCAGGACTTAATGTGAACCGTGTGGGTTCGATTATGACGGCATTTTTTACCGACAAAAAGGTTGTTGACTATGACACGGCAACCACAGCCGACACAAAGAGATATGCCGAGTATTACAATCATCTGCTTGAAAACGGAATCTATGCAGCACCGTCACAGTTTGAGGCGATGTTTGTTTCATTTGCGCACACGGAAGATGACATTGAAAAAACCTGTCAGGTTATTGAAAGCTTTAAATAAAATCCGATAAAACAAGAAAAGCCACCGACATAAAAATCGGTGGCTTTTTGTTTGTAATCTATCAGATGTAGTACATCGGAATGTTGTGTTCAATTTCATTGTTTTTGATATACTCATCGCAAAGCTGTGCAAGTGTAATGCTTTCGGCATATTCCTGAAGATATGACGACATCTTCGACCAAAGACTGTTGTCGATAAGTCTTATCATAACATCATCATCGCCCCGAGTGTTAAAATAAACATTGCTCAGAACATTTGCGTCAAGTGCGTTTATGATATCCTTGAATGTAATCTCTTTAAGGTTTTTTGCAATAACATAACCGCCGTTTGAACCCTTTTGACCTCGCACAAGTCCTGCCGAGCTGAGTGATGAGAGAATCTGTTCAAGATACTTTTTAGATATATTTTGCCGTTTGGCAATTTCGGGAGTTGTTACCGCATTGCCGTTTAGTGAGTGTGACGCAATGTCAATAACAGCGATGATTCCGAATTCCACCTTTGTTGAAATCTTCAATTTTAGCATCTCCTTTCCGTGCGTTTTGTTTGCTGAAAGAGTATATAATAATGGTAACAGTTTTTAATTTAAAAATCAATACCTACTAAACAAATATGCATTGTAGGAAATAATGGAATTACGGCAAATTTTAAAGAAAAATTGTGCAAGAGGTAAAATCTTATTAAACCTATTGAAATACTATGATTAATGGAGTATAATCTACCTATATCAATCGAAGCCGTCAGACAAATTCCTACGACGGTCTTACACAAAAGGGTTGGTTGTATGAAATTAAGGGGTTGGTGATATTATGGAGTTTAACACCGCATTACTTCACAAGGGTTTTAACGGTGAAAAGGTTTTTGGCTCAACCTTAACTCCCATTTATCAGGTCAGTGCATTTTCGCACAGCTCTGCCGAACAGCTTGAAAAGGTGTTCAACAACAGAGCTCCCGGCTACGCCTACTCTCGAATAGGCAATCCCACGGTAACATCTTTTGAGAACAGAATTGCTTCCATTGAAAACGGTGTCGGTGCGGTTGCGTGTTCGTCAGGTATGGCAGCCGTTACGATGGCACTCCTGAACATTCTTGAATCAGGTGACGAAGTAATCGCAAGTGCAGGTCTTTTTGGCGGAACAATTGATTTGTTTGGAGATCTTGAGCCTTTCGGAATTGTTACACGATATGTCAACAAGGTGACAGCCGAGGAGATTGAACCGCTCATAAACGAAAAAATAAAAGCAGTCTTTGCCGAGCTTATCGGCAATCCCGGACTTGAAATTGCCGATCTTGACGCTGTATCAGAGCTTGTTCATTCACGCGGTGTTCCGCTCATTATCGACAGCACAACGGCAACTCCGTATCTTATTCAGCCGTTTGAACACGGTGCGGACATCGTTGTTCATTCCTCGTCAAAGTACATTAACGGCGGCGGAAATTCAATCAGCGGAATAATCGTTGACAGCGGCAATTTTGAATGGAATACGGAAAGATACAAAGGTCTTGCAGAGTACAAAAAATTCGGTCGGCTTGCGTATGTTGCAAAGCTGAGAAACGGTATCTGGCGAAACATAGGCTGTTGCCTTGCACCGTTTAATGCTTTTATGAACTCTGTCGGTCTTGAAACACTCGGACTTCGTATGGAGCGTCTTTGTTACAACGCTTTGGAGCTTGCAAAGTTCTTTGAAACACAGGACGGAATCGAAGTCAACTATCCCGCTCTTGAAGCTTCTCCTTATTACAGCCTTTGTAAAAAGCTGTTGAAGGGAAAAGGCGGTGCAATCCTCACAATCAGGGCAGGAAGTAAAGAAAGAGCGTTTAAGCTTATCAACAATTTGAAGTATGCAACAAATGCAACAAATATAGGCGACACAAGAACACTTGTAATTCATCCGTCAAGCACAATTTACGCTCACGGAACAGAAGAACAAAAAAGAAACGCAGGCGTGTTTGAGGATACAATAAGAATCAGCGTCGGCATTGAAGATATTGAGGATTTAAAGTCTGACTTCAAACAGGCTGTAGACAGTATAAATGTGAATGAATCGGAGGAGTAAGAGAAATGGCAGTTGATTATGCTACGCTTAAAAAGGGCGGCTTTATGCGCCAAAAACAGAAAAATAATTTTTCGCTCAGGCTCAGAGTTGTAGGCGGCAACCTCACAGCTAAACAGCTTGCGAAAATTGCCGAGGTTTCGGAAAACTACGGTGACGGTTATGTTCACCTCACATCAAGACAGAGTGTTGAAATTCCTTTTGTAAAGCTTGATGATGTTGAGGCGGTTAAGGACGCACTTGCCGAGGGCGATGTTGAGCCAGGTGTTTGCGGTCCGAGAGTAAGAACAATTACAGCCTGTCAGGGTGAGGCAATCTGTCCCAGCGGTTGTATTGATACATACGCTCTTGCAAAGGAGCTTGATGACAGATATTTTGCAAAGGAACTTCCTCACAAGTTCAAGTTCGGCATAACAGGCTGTCAGAACAACTGCCTTAAAGCTGAGGAAAACGATGTCGGTATCAAGGGCGGAATCAAGATTTCGTGGAAAGAGGACGCTTGTATCGGCTGCGGAGTTTGCGTAAAGGCTTGCCGTCAGGGTGCAATCACTCTTGAGGACGGAAAAATTTCCGTTGACAATTCAAAGTGTAACTACTGCGGCAGATGCTTCAAGGCTTGCCCGACAGATGCGTGGGACACAATTCACGGCTACATTGTTTCATTCGGCGGACTTTTCGGCAACTCAATCAACAAGGGCGAAACAATTATTCCGTTTATCGAAAATAAAGAAAAACTTATGGAAATCTGTGATGCCGCTCTTAACTTCTTTGCAGAAAACGCAAAGCCGAGCGAACGATTTAAGTTTACAATCGACAGAGTAGGCAGAGAAAAATTTGAACAGAGAATTTTGGAGGTTTACAATGGCTGATTTTGTAATTGACGATACAGTAGATATTACCGATGTGGTATGCCCGACAACTTTTGTAAAGGCAAAGGTCGCCCTTGAAGAACTTGACGAAGGTCAGATTCTTTCAATAAAAATGAATGACGGCGAGCCTGTTCAGAATGTTCCGAGAAGTATCAAGGAAGAGGGACACAAAATTCTCAAGCTCATTGACAACGAGGACGGAACATATGACCTGATTGTTGAAAAGGTTGGTGATTAAATGCCGCAGAGAGTAAGCAAAGACAATTTTCAGAACGAAGTTCTTTCAGCCGATACACTCGTGCTTGCGGATTTTTATTCCGACAGCTGTATCCCTTGCAAAAGACTTTCACCCGTACTCTTTGAGCTTGAAAAAGAGTATGAGGGCAAGCTGAAAATTGCAAAGATAAATGTTAATTTTGATTCCGAGCTTGCATCGGAATATGAGGTACAGGCGGCACCCACACTCGTTTTTTTCAAAAACGGTGAAGAGAAAGAAAGACTCAGAGGTGCGGTCAAAAAATCAGAAATAATCGAAGTGACAGAAAAACTTATTAAGGAGTAATCGTTATGACAATCACAGTTGCAGGAAACAAAAAGGAAGTTGCAGACAATCTTACGGTAGCACAGCTCATTATTGACGAGAATGTTGAAACACCCGAGTATGTAACCGTTACAATCAATGACGAATTTGTTAAGAGCGGTACATTTGAAGAAACAACCTTAAAGGACGGCGATGTTGTAGAGTTCCTTTACTTTATGGGAGGCGGTCAGTAATGGCATTTTCAAACGAACAGCTTGAAAGATATTCAAGACACATTATTCTTAAAGAGGTCGGCGCAAAGGGACAGAAAAAGCTCCTTAACGCAAAGGTTCTCATTATCGGTGCAGGCGGCTTGGGCGCTCCTGCCGCAATGTATCTTGCCGCCGCAGGCGTAGGTACAATCGGAATTGCAGATGCAGACGAGGTTGATCTCTCAAATCTTCAAAGACAGATTATCCACTCAACACAGGATATCGGCAAGCCTAAGGTTGAGTCGGCAAAGGAAACAATGGAGGCTATCAACCCCGATGTTACCGTAAAGACATACCACACATTTGTTACAAGCGAAAACATACTTGACCTTGTAAAGGAGTATGACTTCATCATTGACGGTACTGATAACTTTCCGGCAAAGTTCCTTATCAACGATGCCTGTGTAATGGCTAAAAAGCCTTTCTCACACGCCGGAATCATCAGATTTAAAGGTCAGCTTATGACCTATGTGCCGGGTGAAGGTCCTTGTTACCGTTGTGTATTCAAGAACCCTCCGCCAAAGGATGCAGTTCCAACCTGTAAGCAGGCAGGTGTTATCGGTGCAATGGGCGGTGTAATCGGCAGTCTACAGGCAATGGAAGCAATCAAGTACATCATCGGTCAGGGCGAGTTGCTTACGGGCTATCTTCTTACATATGACGCACTCAAAATGGAATTTCGCAAGGTGAAACTTCCGAGTGACACACACAATTGCGCAGTCTGCGGTGACCACCCGACAATCACAGAGCTTATCGACTACGAACAGGCAGAATGTGACGGTGTTCATTTATGATAAAACTTACAAAAAGCGACTTTGAAAAAATACTTGCTCACGCTGTAAAGGAGCTTCCCGATGAGGCTTGCGGTCTTATTGCAGGAACGGTTGAGGGCGGTGACAAGGAGATTAAAAAGGTTTATCTCCTTACAAATATCGACCACTCAAACGAACATTTTTCACTTGATCCAAAGGAACAGCTTGAGGCAATCAAAGATATGAGAAAGAACGGATTTGTTCCTCTCGGCAACTGGCATTCACATCCCGAATCGCCGTCAAGACCGTCTGAAGAGGACAAAAGACTTGCCTTTGACAGCAAGGCAAGCTATATGATTCTTTCGCTTATGAACAGAGAAAATCCCGTTCTCAATTCATTCAAAATTACGGGAGATACAGCAGAAAAGGAAGAACTTGTTATAGAGTAAAGGAGGGAGATTATGTACGACATCGTGATTATCGGCAGCGGTCCCGCAGGACTTTCAGCCGCAATTTATGCACAGCGTGAAAACCTTAAGGCGGTTGTGGTTGAAAAAGAATTTATGGGTACGGGACAGATTGCCGAGAGCGAGAGAGTAGATAATTACCCCGGACTTTACGGTGAAACGGGCTTTGACCTCGGAGAAAAGTTCAGAACTCACGCCGAAAAACTCGGTGCTGAATTTGTTGAGGGAGAGGTTACCGAGGTTGAAAGAGTTAACGGTAACTTCTCCGTAAACATTGACGGCGGTGAAAGTCTTGAAACAAAAACCGTAATTTATGCGGCAGGAACACAGCGCAGAAAGCTTGGTGTAAAAGGCGAAAAGGAATTTTCGGGTAACGGAGTTTCTTATTGTGCGGTGTGTGATGCGGCTTTCTATAAGGATAAAATTACCGTGGTAACAGGCGGCGGTGACACTGCTTTGGGTGACGCACTTCTGCTTTCAAGATTCTGCAAAAAGGTTTATCTCGTTCACAGAAGGGATTCCTTCAGAGCAGGCAGAGCCTTGCAGAACAGGGTGTTTGCCACGGAAAATATTGAAGCTCTTACAAATGCTACGGTATCTGAAATTAACGGAGATACAAAGGTGACTTCGGTCACACTTTTACAAAACGGAGAAGAAAAACAGCTTGATTGCAACGGTGTTTTCGTTGCAATCGGAAGTGTTCCCGATACAAAACCTCTTGCAAATCTTGTCAAAACCGACAAGGACGGTTACATTATTGCCGATGAAAGCGGAAAAACCTCCGCAGACGGTATTTTTGCAGGCGGTGACATCAGAACAAAAGCACTTCGTCAGGTTGTTACAGCCGTGTCGGACGGTGCAAACTGTGTGATTTCGGCAGAAAAATATCTTGACGAAAAACAATAACGGCAAGGGAGTGAAATCCTATGAAAACAGAAAAAATAAGCACCGATGTCCTCATTATAGGCGGCGGAACGGCAGGCTGTTATGCGGCTCTGACCATTTCCGAAAATTCGGACAAAAAGGTTCTTATCTGTGAAAAAGCACACATCAAAAGAAGCGGTTGTCTTGCCGCAGGTGTAAACGCTCTTAACGCATACATTGTTGAGGGCAGAAAACCGCAGGACTATGTTGACTACGCTAAAAAGGACGCTGACGGGATTGTCAGAGAGGATTTGCTCCTTACCATGTCCGAAAAGCTCAACAAAGTAACCGACAGGCTTGAAAAACTCGGTCTTGTAATTTTAAAGGACGAGAACGGAAAGTATGTTACACGAGGCAACCGAAACCTTAAAATCAACGGTGAAAACATAAAGCCGATTCTTGCGGACGCAGTCGAAAAGGCAAAGAATGTAACGGTTCTCAACCGTGTCAATATTTTTGATTACTCGGTAAAGGACAACAAAATCAACGGTGCATTCGGATTCGGCATTGAAAGCGGAATTTTCTACACAATCGAAGCAAAGGCTGTCATAATTGCCACAGGCGGTGCGGCAGGACTTTACAAGCCGAACAACCCCGGATTTTCCCGCCATAAGATGTGGTATCCGCCCTTTAATACAGGTGCAGGCTACGCAATGGGAATCAGAGCCGGTGCAGAGATGACAACCTTTGAAATGCGTTTTATCGCACTCAGATGCAAGGACACAATCGCTCCCACGGGAACTATTGCACAGGGTGTAGGTGCAAAGCAGATTAATTCACTCGGCGAGGTTTATGAAACAAAGTACGGACTTACAACTTCCGAAAGAGTTTACGGCACGGTAAATGAAAATCAGGAGGGCAGAGGTCCCTGCTACCTCAGAACAGAGGGAATCACAGCCGAGCAGGACGAATCACTTTTAAAAGCCTATCTCAATATGGCACCTTCGCAGACAATCAAGTGGATTGAAAGCGGAAGAAATCCTTCACGGCAGAATGTTGAAATTGAGGGAACAGAGCCGTATATCGTAGGCGGTCACACGGCAAGCGGCTACTGGGTTGACACAGACCGTGCAACCACAATTGAAGGACTTTTTGCAGGCGGTGATGTTGCAGGCGGTTGTCCGCAGAAGTATGTTACGGGCGCTCTTGCAGAGGGTGAAATTGCAGGACTTTCGGCAGTTAAGTATATTGACAGCAAAGAAAGCTTTGAGAAAATCAGCGATGAAGATACAAATTATCACCTCAGGGAAACCGAGAAATATCTCACAGACCGCCATTCACTCTACACCACGGAACAGCTTGAAGAGGCAATGCAGACGGTTATGGACAGCTACGCAGGCGGTATAAAAACAAACTACCGTTTCAACGAAAAACAGCTTGACATTGCCGACTGCAAAATCAGACAGCTTGAAACGCTCACAGATGACCTCTACGCAGAAGATTTTCAGGAGCTAATGTATATCTGCGAGCTTAAAGAAAGGCTTACGGTCTGCAAAAGCGTAATTGCTCACCTCAGAGCGAGAAAGGAAACACGCTGGCACAGCTTTGCCGAAAACCTTGACTATCCCGAAAAGGACGACAGGAACTTTAACAAGTATGTTAATTCCCGTCTTGAAAACGGCGAGATAAAAATTATTATTCGTGACCTTGTAACGGGAGGTGAAAAGTATGAGCATAGTAATTGACAAGTCCAAGTGCATAGGCTGCAAAAGGTGTCGCAATGTCTGCCCCGGAAGTCTTATCAAGACTGACGAAAACGGCAAGGCGTACATCAAATATCCCAAAGATTGCTGGGGCTGCACCTCTTGCATAAAAGAATGTCCCGCATATGCAATCAGCTTTTTCCTCGGTTCCGATATCGGCGGTATGGGCAGTAAGGTTCACACCGAAAAGAACGGCGATATTCTCTCGTGGTTAATTGAAAAACCGCATGGCGAGGTCATTAAGATTGACATAAATCAAAAAGAATCAAACAAATACTAAGGAAACACTTTGTAAGTATTTCCGTGAAAAGGAGATAAGGTATGAGTCAGCTTTCACATTTAGATGAGCTTGAAGCAGAAGCTATATACATAATCAGAGAAGTTGCGGCAGAGTGCGAAAAGCCTGTTATGCTCTACTCAATAGGCAAGGACAGCTCGGTTATGCTCCACCTTGCAATGAAGGCGTTTTATCCCGAAAAACCGCCGTTCCCGTTCCTCCACATTGACACAACATGGAAGTTCAGGGATATGATAAAATTCCGTGATGACACAGCAAAAAAGCTCGGAATTGAAATGCTCGTTTACACCAATGAAGAAGGTGTTAAAAAAGGCATCAACCCGTTTGATCACGGTGCGGCTTACACAGATATTATGAAAACACAGGCTCTCAAACAGGCACTCAACAAATACGGCTTTACTGCGGCATTCGGCGGCGGCAGACGAGATGAGGAAAAGTCAAGAGCCAAGGAAAGAATTTTCTCTTTCAGAAATAAAGCACAGGCATGGGATCCTAAGAACCAGCGCCCCGAGATGTGGAAGCTTTACAACACAAAAATCAATAAGGGCGAAAGCATTCGTGTGTTCCCAATTTCCAACTGGACAGAAAAGGACATATGGCAGTACATTCAAAGGGAAAAAATTGACATCGTTCCGCTTTACTTTGCGGCAAAAAGACCTGTTGTTTACCGTGACGGCAACATTATTATGGTTGATGACGATCGTTTTCCGCTCAAAGAGGGAGAAGTACCCGAATTGAAATCGGTTCGTTTCAGAACACTCGGCTGTTATCCTCTTACAGGCGGCATAGAGTCAACTGCAACAACTCTTGATGAAATTATTGACGAAACCCTCAGCTCCGTTTCTTCGGAGCGTACCTCCAGAGTAATTGACAACGAGGCACAGGGCAGTATGGAACGCAGAAAAAGGGAGGGTTACTTCTGATGAAAGGTTTACTTAAATTTATTACCTGCGGCAGTGTTGATGACGGTAAATCAACACTCATAGGTCACATACTTTATGACGCAAAGCTTATTTATGCCGATCAGGAAAAGGCTCTTGAGCTTGACAGTAAGGTTGGCAGTCGCAGCGGTGACATTGACTATTCGCTTTTGCTTGACGGTCTTATGGCTGAGCGTGAGCAGGGCATCACAATTGATGTTGCTTATCGCTACTTCACAACCGACAACCGCAGTTTTATCGTTGCCGACACACCCGGTCACGAGGAATATACAAGAAACATGGCTGTAGGCGCATCTTTTGCAGACCTCGCAGTTATCCTCATTGACGCATCACAGGGCGTTCTTGTTCAGACAAGACGGCACGCAAGAATCTGTAAGCTTATGGGTATAAGACATTTTGTCTTTGCCGTTAATAAGATGGATTTGGTAAAGTACAGCAAGTCACGCTTTGACGAAATCGTAAAGCAGATTGAAGAACTTAAAAACGAACTCTTACTTGACGATATCTACATCATTCCGCTTTCCGCAACAGAGGGCGACAATGTTACCGTAAAGTCCGAAAACATTCCGTGGTACAACGGTGTTCCTCTGCTTCAGTATCTCGAAACTGTTGATGTTGATTCCTCGGAGGAGGAAGAAGGATTCTATCTTCCTGTTCAGCGAGTTTGCCGTCCCGACCACACATTCAGAGGCTTTCAGGGACAGATTGAGTCGGGCAGTATCAGCATAGGCGATGAAATCGTAACACTCCCGAGCAATGAAAAGGCTCATGTAAAGCAGATTCTTATGACAGATAAGGATGTTAAAACCGCTTTCAAGGGACAGCCCGTTACAATCACGCTTGACAAGGAAGTTGATGTATCCCGTGGCTGTGTAATTACAAAGGACACAAATCTTGCGTCCTATCAGGAGCTTACAGCGTCAATTCTCTGGATGGATGACGAACAGCTTACAGCCGGCAAGGATTACCTTGTAAAGCTTGGCACAAAGACTATTTCGGGTATCGTTTCCGAAATCAAGTACGCTGTTGATGTGAACACAGGTGAGCATATTCCTGCCGATTCACTCACAAAGAACGGAATCGCAGTCTGCACAATTCTGCTTGCAGAGCCGATTGCGGTTGACCTTTTCTCAAAGCATAAAACACTCGGCGAGCTTATTTTGATTGACCGTGTGTCAAATATGACATCAGCCTGCGGTGTTGTTGATTCGGTTGAAGAAAAAGCCGATGATGCAAAAAAGGCGTCATTCGTACTCGGTTCACTTGAGGCAAGAGGTGACATCTTTGAAGAATTTTTCTACGACACTTCAAGCCTTAATGTTCTCAAATATCAGTCTGTTAAGGAAACCTATACAAAGGGTGACACAATCCCTGTTGAGGGTGAAAGCTATAAGTATCCCGACAGCTTTGATATTATAGTTCTTCGTGACAGCGTTGCCGTAAAGGTTCGTGACCGCAAGATTACCGATATCGTTCCGACATCGGAGTACAGCTACGGCGGTGTTCCCGTTGTAAACGGCAGAGGCTTCGAGGTTCTCGCTGACAGCAACGAAAAAATTCAGCAGTTTCTTTCCGAGTATTCAAATCTTAAAAGCATCAACGATGCGGATTTCTTTGCAAAGTGGGTTAAGTTCGATACCTACAGAAAAATTGCAATTCAAAACAGATAACAGGTTTATTCATTTTAACTCATTCGCAGAGGGCATTGTCATTTGGCAATGTCCTTTGTGATTTTATGACTTTCTTGCCGAAAAACTGACCTTGCTGCCAAATTGTTGCATTTATAATTTTTATTCTGTATAGTGTACTCAACAAATAAATTTAAAGGAGTGCTTACAAATGAGCAAAACAGCGGCGGTACTAATCACATTTTTTCTCGGTGAACTCGGTGTTCACAGATTTATGACAGGCAAAATCGGAACAGGTATCATCTGGCTTTTAACTTGCGGTGTTTTCGGTATCGGTTGGCTTGTTGATTTTATTATGGTTCTTACAGGCAAATTCACGGACAAAAACGGAAATGTCTGGGGTGCTAACTAATCTGAAAGGAAGTTACTATGGCATTCGGAGTTAAAACCAAAAACATTAAGACACAAAATTCTTATACGATTGAGAGCTTTTTTGATGCAATCAAAGACAAAGAGTTTACGGCAGGAACTCCGTCACTTACAAAGCATGGAATGGCTACCGTAATAACATTTCCCGCTCTCGACAGTCAGAATCAGGTTTGGATTATGAAGAGCGGTTTCGGCAAGGAAACGCAGAAATTCTCAATTCAAAAGTCCACTCAGGCGGGTATGGACAATGTAGCCAAAAATGCGGCATTGGATTCAATCACAGGCGGGCTTTTCAGCGTTGGCGGAATGATTAGCGAAAACACAAAAAAGTGTGAAAAACTTGTTGATGCAACCGCAAAAGAACTTTCAGAAATGAATCTGTAACCAAAGTCGGCACGATTTTCGTGTCGATTTTTTCTTGCCAAAAACTGCCTTTAACGGTACAATTAGGCGGGGTGAGATTATGTTTTTTAACGATTATTACAAATCACCGATCGGGAATATTACTATGGCATCTGACGGTGAGAGCCTTTGCGGTTTGTGGTTTGATGGACAAAAGTACTTTGCGTCAACCGTAAAAGGTGAAAATGAGGATAAACCCCTGCCTGTTTTTGAACAGACAAAAAAGTGGCTTGACATATATTTTTCGGGCAACGAACCCGATTTTACGCCCAAACTTTCGCTTAACGGCTCAGAATTTCGCAAGGCTGTGTGGGATATTCTCCTGACAATTCCCTACGGCTCAGTTATGACCTATGGTGAAATTGCTAAAATTTTGGCAAAACAGCGTGGCATTTCGAGAATGTCTGCACAGGCAGTCGGCGGTGCTGTGGGACACAACCCCGTTTCGATAATTGTGCCGTGTCACCGTGTTATTGGAACAAACGGAAACCTTACAGGTTATGCCGCAGGCATAGATAAAAAAATCAGCCTTTTCAAACTTGAAAAGACTGATATGTCCAAAATATTTATTCCTAAAAAGAATTAACAGATACTGTTAATTACCCATCCTGTTGTTATTGCAAGCCTGTTATCCGACAGGCTTGTTTCAATTTTACCGCCGTTCTTTTCGGCAAGATTTTTCAAAGTTTTATACGCAAAATTGTGGTGCAGAACATTGTTCTGTGCCTTTTTTATTTCATTCTTAATCGGAAAGCTTATGCTGCAAAAGAGAAATCCTGCCCTTGTTTCCGCTTTAAGTGAGATAATCTGTTTTCCGTTACCGCAAAATTCCTTTACATTTTCAAACGCAATGTCAATCATATTGTTAAACAAAACGCAGATTTCAAGGTTGTCGGCAGGCACATTTGCAAGCGAACCCTCAAATGTGATTTTAATATTTTCATCTGCATTTTTCTGCTTATCGCTTAAAATTGCATCGGTCAAATCATTGCCCGTGTTGTACAAAATCTGAAATGAGCTTATAATCTCACTGTCATATTTTTGCAGGAGAGGAAGAACCTCATCATATTTCCGACTGTTGATAAGCGATTTTAATCCGATAGAAAGATCGTTATAATCATGCCTGATTTTTCTCAGTTCATATCCCGAAGTCGTAATGCTTTTGTAGTAGTTAATCTGTGCGTTCAGCTGGCGTTCGTAAATGTCATTTTCGTGCATGTACTGACTCTTTTTTATCTGATTGTACAAAAGGATAGGAATCGAAAACGAGAATACAACCGACACAATCAGGGTCAAAATTTTGAGCGCAATCGTTCTGTAATCAGATGACGGAATTATGTAGTATGTGCCGAAAGTCGCCATACTTCCGCCGAGATACAGAAAAATCAATATCATAATTATTGTCGGTTTGGTAATTGACTCAACCACAAGCTTTGTCTTGATTTTCAGCGGACTTGACAGGAGTACAAATATTCCGAAAACAATCAGATTAGAAATAAGTTCAAAGGCGGCAGAGCTTTGAGAGTTTAACTCTATATGTAAAATTGAACATAATAATTGATCTATGGAATAAATAAAAAATGTCAATCCGGAAAAAAACAAGGAAGAGAATATTAACATTATCTTTCTGTCGTGTCCGAGTAAAATAGGAAGAAATGTTAATGCAATAAAATGCAAAATCGGCAGAATTACATACCGTTGTTCATTTTTTAAAAAACAAGCAACCGAAGCGGTTAATATTATAAAAATTAAAGACAGGGCAAAATACATTTTATACTTGATAATTGAAAATATTTTTGAAGTAAAATAAAATACCGCAACAAGTCCGATTACAAGCTCCGCATAGCTGTAAAATAACATAAATTATAACCTCACATAATTTTTTTCAAGAAAATTCATATATGATGTCCGAAAGGATTTTTGATAATTTTTACTGAGATAAGCCACCTCTCCGTTGCTCAGATATACCGTATCCGATGAGTATGATTTTATATAGTGAAGATTTACCACGAAAGAACGATGAGTTTTTACAAAACAATACTTTGGGAGAAGATTTGTAACTCCCGAAAGAGTTTTTGAACAGTGCATAACCTTGGTATTTAAATGAATGTTTGAGTATTTTCCGTCTGCCTCAATAAAGCAGATTTCATTTGAGTTAATTTTTTTCAATTCCTTATTTTGAATAAGAGTTATCGGATAATTAGCATCTACAATTTTTACATAGTCGTCAATTGCCTTGAAAAATTTTGATTTGTCAATCGGTTTCAGAAGAAATCTGAATGTGTTCACTTCAAACGCATCAATCATAAAGTTGGGATAAGATGTCAGAAAAATTATGCAGGAAAGCACATTGCGTCTTCTGAGTTCCTTTGCAACAGTCAGTCCGTCCGTATTGCCAAGCTGAAAATCAAGCACGATTATATCGTAATTATTCTCGGAACTCAAAAGCTTTTCACCGCTTTCAAATTCGTCAATATCAATAATTATACGATTTTTCTTTGCGTATGTCAAAAGCAGCTTTTTTAGCTCTTCGATTATGTATTTATCGTCATCACACAAAGCCGCAAACATATTTTCACCCTCTTACTCCCAAAACAGAGTATCTTGCTCCAAACTGTATTTATATTGCCTTTTTTGTTTGCTATTGTAATCCCATACTATAGAATAAAGGGGGAGCAAAAAGTGTTTGGTACAATTTTCAAATGGTTTTTCGGTTGGCTCTGATGCCTGAAAAATAAAAGGCAATCGTTTGATTGCTTTTTATTTGCAAAGTAATTTCACTCCCGAAAACCGCACTTTTGCTCCTATTCATTATAATTCTTTTATACAATAAATTATAATGTTTCTGCACCTTATTGTCAATATATGGCATTGCCGTTGCTGAAATTTATTATATTATTTTCAGGATATTGTATGCAGTGTTCCTTTCACTCCCAAAAACCGCTCTTTTACTCCAAGGTATATTTATTTTCGACTTTGAATATTTAAAATGTAGACAGAGATTGTTATTGAAATCTTGTTTGTTAATTTGACAGTAAGTGCATAATTTGACAAGCATTTAACTTTACCGTCCTTGTTCTGTTTTTTTGCAGAGCAGGGGCGGTGCTTTTTATTCTTGCCGTTATTGCATAATAAAAACAGCGGACAGTCCATTAATTCGGAATGTCCGCTGTTTTGCCTTTTATTATGACTTGATTTTGTAATATTAATCGAAGAAGCCAAGACCTCTTAATGCGTTGATGAATCGTTTCATATAGTCAAGCGAGGTAACGGGCCACACAAATCCCATTCTGTAAAGAACCTGCATTGTATATGTGTTGCTCTTGCCGACTGTAAATGTCTTTTGACCGTGAGCCATGTTCTGATATGCAATCATACTTGAAAGAATCTTTGCTTTTTCGGGATCCTGCTCGGCTCTGTCAAGTGCAATCATATATTCCTCATACTCTGCACCCTGTGAATGAAGTCCGATTTTGTTCATCTCGGTGTATAGGTCGCCCATAATGAGGGTATGGTTGTTAAACGGGTGGAACACGGTGCAATCCTTCGGAGCCTGTGCAAGCAGAAGAATTGCCTTTGCCACAAAATCAATCGGAGAAAGCTCAAACGGCATTTCCATTGCCTCATACGGATATTTGCCGATAAGAAGCGTAGATTTGAGTCTGCCCATAAATGTGTTGGTGGTAAAATTAATCTGATATTCACCGTCGCTGTTTCTTGCGGCAAGTGTGCCTACACGCATAATCTTTGCGTTAAAGCCCTTTGAAACCTCTTCAAGAATCGCCCTTTCCGCAAGGAACTTTGACAGGGTGTACTTTGAACCCTCATGCTGACCAAAGTAAAGTTGATTTTCTTTGAGTTTTTCAACAGAACCTTGTCCGCCCACAAACATACCGCCTACGCTCATTGTTGACACATGAACAAGCCTTGCATTAGCCTTTTTGCAGAAGTCAAGCACATTGAGAGTACCGTAAAGGTTTACATCTTCAATGTCTGTACCCTTTGAAAAGTGCTTAACATTTGCGGCACAGTTGATGACCGTGTTAATGTCCTTGTCAATAAATTTATCGAATGATTCACGGTTTGTAACATCACCGCTGATAACGGTAACTCTGTCGGGATATCTTTCTTTCAGACTTTCTTCAAAGTAGTAATAGTAGATTGAGTTCATTCTGTTTTCGGCAGGATTATTGTTCTTGTCACGAATCATGCAGTAAACCTTGCCGTTATACTTGTGAAGAAGTTCGTAGAGAATGTGTACTCCGAGGAAGCCGGCAGAGCCTGTCAGAAGAACATTGCCGAGTTTTTGAAGCTCACCGTTTTTAAATGTATCAATATTATTCTTTTCAAGAACTTTATTGATATTTGTATAATCGTAGTCCGAAAGATTTTCAAGGTCATCTTCGGCTGAATCATCCTTGCTCACAAATTTTGCAAGAGTCTGCGGAGTAGGATTTGCAAAAATGTCGCTGTATGCAACCTCAATGTTTTTCTTTGATGCGGAGATTACAATTCTTGTTGCTGTAAGCGATGTTCCGCCGAGGTCAAAGAAGTTATCGTCTGCAAAAACATTGTCAAGTTCAAGAATTTCTGCAAAGATGTCGCAGAATGTTTTTTCAAGTTCATTCTTCGGCAACCGACCTCTTTCGGATTTGTTGCTTTTAGGTTCGGGAAGAACCTTTGTGTTGACCTTGCCGTTTGGTGTGAGAGGCATTTTGTCAAGCTGAACATATGCGCTCGGAACCATATAATCTGTGAGAGTTTTTGCAAGCTCAGACTTAATTTCATTTGGCTCAATCTGTCTGTCGGCTGTATAGTAAACGCAGATTGCGTCAGCCTTGCCGACCTTTCTGATGAGAGCAATTCCGCTCTTGATTCCGTCAACTGCGGTAAGACACTTTTCAATTTCACCGAGTTCAATTCTTAATCCTCTCAGCTTAACCTGATTGTCGGTTCTGCCGAGAATAATAACATCGCCGTCTGTAGTCCATTTTGCGTAGTCACCCGAGCGGTAGGTGCGTTCACCGTTGAATTCGATAAATGCCTTTGCAGTTTGTTCGGGAAGTTTATTATAGCCGAGCGCCACACCGCGTCCCTGAATGAGAAGCTCGCCCACAACTCCGATTGGAAGGAGATTGTTGTCTGAGTCAACTATATATTCCGTGTAGTTGCGTAACGGCCTGCCGATTGAAATTTCGTCTGCATTCGTAAGATTTTTTGCGTTTGAAGAAACCGTGATTTCAGTCGGACCGTAGGTGTTGATTATTGTTGCGTTCGTCTTTTCACGCAGTATCCTTAATAGCTTGTCGGGATATTTTTCGCCGCCCGAGAGAATAACCTTGCAGTTTGCCATTGCTTCTGCAAATTCGTCAAGCTCCATATACTGCAAAAGTCTTGACGGTGTAGAGTTGAACGCATCAACATTGTTTTCTTTAAAGAATTCTGCAAGTAACATCGGGTTTACCGTCTGTTCATTACTTGCAAAAACGAGTGTAAGACCGTTGCAGAGCGACAGCATGGTTTCCTTTAGCGACATATCAAAGCTGATTGTAGTTACAGAGCCGTATGCGTGACAGTTGTCAACAACCTCTTTAACCTGAATGTTTGAGTCGCTGTATGCAAGGTAGTTTGCAATGCCAATGTGGCGGAGCATAACGCCCTTTGGCTTGCCTGTTGACCCCGATGTGTAGATGAGGTACGCAAGGTCGTCAGGCTGTACATCAACATTCGGATTTTCTTCATTATTGCCCGAAAGAAGTTTTGAAACATCAACTGTGCGGTCATATTTATTGATCAGTTCGCCCTCGGTAATTACAAAGTCTGCGTCACTGTCCTCAATAATACTGTCGATTCGCTCCTTCGGATAGTCGGGACATGACGGAATAAACGCACCGCCTGCCTTGAGAATGCCGAAAAGTGATATGAAGAATTTTGAGGTTCTTTCAAGCAGAATAAGAACCTTTCCGCCCTTTTCAAGACCTTTTTCAATGAGTGAGTTTGCCGTGATATTTGCAAGACGGTCAAGCTCTTTATAGGTCAGTTTACCGTCACAAGCCGAAAGAGCAATTCTGTCGGGAGTTTTTGCAACCTGTTCTTCAAACATTTTGTGAAGAAGTTTTGTCTTAACGGGAGCAATTTCGGTTGACTTAAAGCTTTCAAGCTGTGCAATTGCGGCGTTATCAAGGAGTGAAACCTTTCTGATTTTGCCGTTTGGAATTTCTATAATATGTTCAACAGCGCAGAGAACGGATTTTGCAAGCGTTCTCATAAGTTCACCGCTGTAAAGTGCGTCATTGTACTGAACCACAACGCTCGGCTTGCCCTTGTAATCCTCAATGTGAACGGCTGTTTTAAACTTTGCAGTATTCATTTCAAGGTAATCACGGACGACAGTTTTGCCGTCAATTTCAAGGTTATCAACAACACCAAGCTGATATTCGTACATAATGTTCGGCGCATAGCCGTATTTTGCACAAAGCTGTGCGTAGGGGTAAATTTCGTTTTCGATTGAATCCGTGAAAACAGCCTTGCTTTTTTCAACAAATTCAAGTGAGGTGATGTCCTCAATTTCAATGCCGAGTGCAAGAGTTTTTACAAACATACCAAAGCAGTTTGTAAGCCGCATATCGCTTCTGCCGTTGCTGATTGTGCTGATGTAAACATTTCTGCTGTTCACAAATCTTGAAACAGCGTAGAATGTGCCGGCAAGGAAAAGGTGGGCTGGAGTGATTCCGTGCTGTGAACAGAAGTTTTCAACCCTTGCCATATCAACGGGGACTGCCTGAGATGCAAGAGCACCGTCCTCTGCATGACCTCTGAGGTCAGCCGTGATTTCGCTTGCAGAGTCAAAATTTTTCATCATATTGTCGAAGAACTTTTCAGCATTTCTAAATTCATCACTGCTTTCAGCCTTAATTTCATTCTCTGCATAATCAAAGTAGGTGTAGCTTTCAGGCTCAATATTACCCCCTTCGTACAGCGTTTTAAGCTGTTCAAAGAAGAGTGCAACGGACGCACCGTCAAAGATAAGGTGGTGGAAATCCGAAAGCAGATATACCGCCTTTTCGGTTTCTGCAACTGAGATTCTGAACAGCGGTGCTTTCATAAGATTGTGCGGTTTTACAAAATCCTTTTTGTAGGCTTCAAGCTGTTCTTCCGTAAGCTTTTCAACGGGAACATTCGGTTTTGCAGAGTCAACATATGCCTGCTCAATATCATCGTTTTCAAGTGAAAGGTGAGTCATAATATATGGGTGAGCCTTGATTACCTTTACAACGCAGTCGGCAAGCTTTTGTGCATCGACTGATTTTGAAAATGTGAGAATTGACGGAATATTGTAAAGTGTGCTGTACGGATTTTTCATACAGTCAATATACACGCCGAGCTGAGTTTTTGAAAGGGGATAGAGAGCCTTGTGTTCTTTCTTTTCTTCTTTTTTGACAGTTTGCTGATTTGCCGTACCGCTGAACATAAACTCCTGAAGTTCGTCCTCAATCGAAAGAACCGAACAGCCCTTTATCATCTTTTTAACCTGTGCCTCAAAGCCGAATGCCTTGTTGAGCTCAACTGCAAGCTTGATAACCGAAAGCGAGGTCATACCTGCGTTGATGAGATTTTCGGAAATATCAAAATCGCTGTGTCCGATAATCTTTTCGATAATTGCGGAAATTTTCTTTTCAAGGAATGTTAGTTCCCTCGGAGCGGAATTTTTCTTTTTTGAAGATTCTGCCTTGATTTCGGGAAGCTTGCGCTTGTCAACCTTGCCGTTTACATTGAGCGGAATTTTGTCAATCTGCATCGTAGCGGCGGGTACCATATACGGCGGCTTGTGTTCAAGAATAAATTCGTTGAGCTTTTGAATGTCAATTTTTCTGTCGGCAACAATGTATGCGTTAATGCATTGTCCGCCGCCATCAAGCTTTCTTGCGATTACAGCTGTGTTTGTAATGCCGTCATATTTGCGGATAATCTTGTCAACCTCGGAAAGCTCAATGCGGAATCCTCTGATTTTAACCTGACCGTCATTTCGTCCGATAAAATCAACCTTGCCCTCATCTGTAAGGCGAACAATGTCGCCTGTGTGATAAAGCCTTTCGTAACCCTTTTCATTGCAATACGGGTTCTTTTCGTATGCTTTTGCAGTTTGTTCGGGACGGTTAAGATAACCTCTTGAAACCTGCTGACCTGATGCGCATAGCTCCCCCAAAGCCCCTGTCGGAAGCCGTCTGCCGTATTTGTCTGTTACATAAAGCTGGATATTGTCAAGCGCCTTGCCGACAGGAATTCTGTGGTAGAGCTTGTCAACGGGCTGTGTTGTGATGTAAACCGTACATTCTGTCGGACCGTAACCGTTTATAAGTTCAAAATTCTTTGGCGGTTCAAGGGGAACAAGCCGTTCACCGCCCGTAAGAAGATATTTGAGCGAGTGGTTGTCAATTTCGGTTGCAAACTGTCTTGCAACCTGTGTTGTCATAAATGCGTGGGTGATTCCGTTATCTTCAAAATATCTGTTCAGCCTTACAAGGTCAAGTCTGATGTCCTCCTCAATAATGTGAAGCTCGGCACCGCCGATAAGCGCAGGATACATTTCACTGAGGCAGGCATCAAAACCGTAGCTTGCATATGCCGAAATAACGCTGTGTTCGTCAATGTCAGAGTTTCTGATATGAAAATCGCAGAATGAACGAACATTTTTGTGTTCAAGCATAGCACCCTTTGGAGTGCCTGTTGAACCCGATGTATAGATAAGTATAAACAAATCATCGGGTGAGGGTTTTGCAAAAACTGCGTCTGATTTCGGAAGATTCGGAATATCCTTTGTAAGAAGAATATCACCGCTGTAATCGGGCAAAAGCTCAAGCAGATTTTCGTCCGCAATAAGAAGCGTTGCTTTTGCATCCTTAATCATAAACTGAAGTCTTTCGGGCGGATATGACGGATCAAGCGGTTGATATGCCGCTCCCGATTTCAGCACACCGATTGACGCAATCGGCATATATTCGCATCTCGGAATCAGAATTGAAACAACCTCTTCTTTACCGATACCCTTTGAGTGAACATAACCTGCAATTCGGTTTGTAATCTCATCAATTTCAGCGTAGGTGAACTTCTTTTCTTTATATACAACCGCTGTTTTGTCGGGAGTTTTTTTGCATTGCTCCTCAAACAAATCAACAACGGTTTTGCTGTCGTCAAACGGAAATTCCGTTTTGTTGAAGTTATCAAGCTCTGCAAGCTGATTTTCGTTTACAAGCTCAACTTCGCAGAGCTTGGATTTTTTAAGAAACTGCTCAACAATCTTTAAAAAGCTGTCGGCAAACGAACGAATAGTTTCCTCTTTGAATAAATCGTTTCTGTATTCAAAACGCAATTCAAAATCTGTTTCTGATTCAAATACCATAACATTCAATTTTGAAATGGCACTTTTTAACGGAACAAGTTTTAATTTTAGAGCCTGACCGCCTATTTTAAAGGTGTTGAATATGTCAGCCTGATAGGCAAGCATAATGTCGGCAGAGAGGTCATAGTCAGACGCAAGTTTCATAAACGGAAACCAATCGTTTGCAACTGTTTCCTTTATGTTTCTGCGTATTTTTTTGAGATAGTCCGTAACTGTATCTTCTTCGTCAATATTTGCATGAATCGGAAGTGTGCGAACCATCATGCCGACTGTGTTTTTAAGTCGCTTGTTAAATCTTCCGTGGGTAACTGTGCAAACCGTTGTTTCACTCTGATTCGTAAACTTTGCAACTGCGTATTCATATGCACCGAGGAAAACAGTGTACGGTGTAATTTGGTTTGCTAAGGCAAAATTGCGAACATCCTCAACAGAGAATTTTCCGTTCGTGGATAATTCAAAAGAACCGTTCGGTTTATCCTCAACCTCTGAATTCTCTGCAAAATCTTCCGTTATTTCCGACTTTGACTCAACAGCCGAAAAAATGCTGTCATAGTAGTTCTTTGATTTTTGATATTCTTCGGTTTCTTCAAGCTTTTCCTCAAAAACAGAAAGATCAAGCTGAGAAAACTTTTCGGGTTCAAGCTCTTTTCCGTCATATGCAAGCGCAATGTCATTGCAGATAACCGAAACAGATGTGCCGTCCGAGATTATGTGGTGAAAATCCATTGCAAACATAGATTTGTCACCGCATTCAAAAACCGCAAATCTGAACAGAATGTCTTTTTCAAGGTCAAACGGCTTAACAAAATCTTTGCCCGCCTGTTCAAGATTGTCAACCTGTACGACAGGAATGTCAAATTCAACGCTGTCACGAGGCTTCATCATCGGACTTCCTGTTGAACTGTCAATGAAAATTTTCATAACAGGGTGATTGTCAACAGCTTTTTTTACGGCATTTATCAGCCTGTCGGTATCAAGACTTCCACTGTCAAAAACATAGGTGCAGGGAATGTTGTACATTGTGCCTTTTGGATTGTGCATACACGAAAGATAAACACCCATCTGGCTCGGCGTAAGCGGATAAAGCTCTCGCTTTTCACCTTTGTATGTATCAAGCAAGTTGATTAAATTACTCATAATATTCAACTCCGTTTGTTAAAGTTTAATTATTGTGCGGTTGAAACCAAGCACTCTTGAATATTCAACCTTATCCGAAATTGCCTTTACAACCGTGAGAGGACTCATCTCAAATTCCTTATCGTCATTGAGCGGGTCAAATTCATCACCGTTGTCACGAACGGAAATTATTGTTTCGTTTTTATCGGCAAAAATTCTGATGTCGATGTCTGCAAATTTCTTTTTGCCTTCCATTCTTTCGGCACAGCTTGCAGCCATTTCTTCAACGGCAACTGCAATCCTGTTTGCACGGCTTTCTTCAATTCCGTTTTTTGAAAGAAAAGAGGAGAGGTAGAGCGAAACGCCTGCCGCATTTTCTTTTGTTCCTTTGAACGAAAGGGCAAGAAGCTCGTTGTCCTCGGTTTCTTCAAGAAGGTAGAAGTTTTTATACTTTCCGCCCGATTTTCTCTTTTCGGCAAGGTCAATAAAATACACAACTACAAGTGTTCCCACCTGTGCAACCACGAGTGAATACCATACGCCCGTGATGCCGAAAAATTTGCCGAGAATTAAAGCTGACGGAATGAGTATGACGATTCCGTTGATGATCGAAATTGCAGTAGAAATAGCCCTTTTCTGCGTTGCCATATAGTAGTAAAGCAACAAAAACGAGAATGAAAGTCCGGGGAGTGACAATGCGTTGATTCTCATTGCCGGAACTGTGTTTGCAATGTCTGTGGGTGAAGTAATTCCGAAAAATTTAATTATCGGTTCAGGCTCGATACAGATGAAAAGCATAATTACAACGCTTGAAACAGCAAGCACCCTTGCGGCTCTGCGGAATGCGTAGCGCACACCGTCATAGTCCTTTTCACCAAGACAAACCCCGATAATCGGAATCATTGTCTGACTTGCACCTGTGATGAACATTGACATAAAAATTTGGCTTGACGAGCATACCGAATATGAAACCATACCCGCACTTCCGCCTATGCTCTGAATGATTGTGTTTAAAAACAGCATTTTAACTGTTATCAGCATTGTACCTAACGCTCCCGAAAGTCCGATTGTAACCATTTTCCCGAGAAACTTAAAGAACTGAACGGGATTTCTGAGAATTGAAAAGTCAAAGTGCAATGTGCTTTTCTTCATGATGAAGTGTGTTGACATCATCACAAACCCTACCGCATAGCCTGTTACGGTCGCAATTGACGAGCCTGCAATGCCCATTTTGAAAGCACCCATAAACAGGAAGTCAAGTCCGAGATTTACGGCATTTGCCACAATTACAATGTTTGATGCAAACGCAGGTCTTGCGTCTGCTCTTACAAGGTGAATTGAACACATGAGCAAAAGGTAAATCGGTGTGCCGATTATGAACGGGACATAGTATTGATACAACAGCGATTTAAGCTCTGCATCCTTTGTAAGCAACGAGCTTATCGAGTCGGCAAGCGGCAGCTGAATTGCAATAAAAATTACGCTGAGTGCGATAAGTACAATAAATGTAGAAGTAAAAACACGGTTAGCCTGCTTTTCGTCACGCCTGCCCTTTGCAAATGAAATTATCGAGGACGCACCGAGTCCGAAAAGAATGGTAATCGAAAAATAAAACTGCGAAATAGGGGACATAAGGTTGATTGCCGCAAGTGAGTTTTGCCCCAGAAGATTGCCTGCAATAATTGAGTCCACAATCATCGCAATGTTTGTTGCCATAGCCGTCAGAACTGTAGGAAGAAAATATTCCGTGTATTTTTTGTTGACGGTAACGGCATTTCTGCCAAGTACGGTACTGCTCATTTTAACTCCTTATCCCTGCTCAATGTCAAGGTAGTCAGCCATCCCTGTCATTGAGAACAGCTCCATAATTGTGTTGCTTACATTGACAATTTTAAGATTTCCGCCCTTGCTTTTTAGGTTTTTATAAAGTGCAAGAATAACCCTCAGTCCCGAGCTTGAAATGTACTCAAGGTCTTTAAGATTGAGGGTTACGGTTTCAACCTCGTCAAAATCAATGCTCTTTGCCTCGTCATCAAGCTGCGGTGCTGTCATTGTGTCAAGACGGCCCTTGAGTGTGATAATAACATTCTGATTGCTTATAGCCTTATTGATTTCCATAGTTAGTTCCTCCAATAAATTTTATTCTTAATTTCAATCGTTCAACATTTCCATTATAGTGTCAATACCGTGACAAAATACTGACAATCTGATTATTGTAACCTGATTTTGGAAACATTGTATTATTCGGTTTTGAATTTTGAGTGATGAATAATTGATTCTTTAAATTAGAAATTTTTTGTAATTGTAAAAATGTTTTTGCCGTTAGATCTTTCATAGGAAAGAGCGTCGGAAAGTTTCTTTGTCATAAAAATTCCCAGACCGCCGATGCTTCGTTCCTCAAGCGGAGCGTGAATGTTTGGCTCTGCAATTTCAAGCGGATTGAATTTTTTTCCGCTGTCAATGAATTTTACAACAATGCAGTCTGAAAGTTTGCTAACTTCAATTTCAGCCTTGCCGACATTTTCACCGTAAGCATAGTTGCAGATGTTTACAAACACTTCCTCGCAAATCAGTTCAAGCTCAAAAACAAGCTTACCGTCTGCATTTTCACCAAGCATTTTTGTCACAAATTCTATAACATTCGGCAGATTTTCCTTAACGGCATCAACGCAAACGATTGGCATAATTCTCACTCACTTTCAAAACACCTGTTTCAACATAATGTACAGTTTTATACAGGTACTTAATCACAAAAATTATACAACATTTTGAAGAAGAAATCTATAGAATTTGAAAAAATATTGCTAAATTGTGAAAATGTTTTAATTAATTGCGTTTACCTCGCATTCTTTTGAAAAAACAACACCGTGCAAAACTGATTTTTGTTTTGCACGGTGTATGGCTATTTTGAGCATATGTCAACAAGTTTAAATTTTTACTTTTCTTAATGCTTTGTATTCTTCATCACCGTAAGGATTTATAATTACATATTTGTCAATAAATCCGTCATTATCGTGGTGGAAAATATAACGCTCGTAGTTTGTATCACAATCAGGCAAATCTAACTTTGCTTCAAGTGTCAGATTGTTTTCAAACGATTTTTTAATTATGTTCTTAATTGCTTTGCAAGATTTAAAGTAGCTTATAATTTCGGTTTCTTTCAGACCTGATTTATCATAGCTGTATTTTTCAAGTTCAATTTCATCTATTTTTGTTCTTGTTGCCTTATTACTTGAAACCGACGCAGTCAGGAATGATTTTATTTTGTTATCTGAATCATAAATACATTCTGATAATTCGATAATGGAATTATCATAGTTATCTATATCAATTCCTGTGACGAGGTTATCTTCGTAAATAAGTACTTCTGTTCTAACGGCTTTCCAATCTAACAACGAATTAACCGCAACAAGTCTGTTATCACTGTCAAAAAGATATTCCTTGTCAGGATTTGTGCGTTTTGTGATTCGTTTCAGAAGTTTACCTCGTCTGTAACCGCCTATAATCAAATCGTCAACAGGACTCGGACAGTAGTACCCTCTGTACATTCCGCTTTCATTGTTTGAATATTCTTTTCTGACGGCAGACTTTTCGGCAAGGTTACGCAGATTTTTTAACAAGGGTGTATAATAATCCACTTTTTCTGCAAGTCGATTTTTCTCGCTTAACATAAACTCGTTTAATTTAAGTTCTTTATTTCTGCGATCCTTAACCATTTCGATACACTCGGGTGTTTCATTTATTTCAAACATAATAAACCTCAAATTAAGAAAATAATTACAGACCACGCAATCATAACAAGGCAAAAGCCTAATATCTCAAATCGACTGCCAAAGTAAAAATCGCCCGTACTTTTGCGTTCTTTTACCGCTGTTGAAATTGTAAAAATCATCGAAATAATACTGTCGGGAATGAGTATGGCAGACACGGCAATTTTAATCGGCAAGCTAAGATTAAAAAACACAGTAAGTACCATTGTGCCGACCGTGACTGTAATTCCCACAATCAACAGAATGGTAAGAGCAAAACTGCTCTCTGTCATTATGCTTTGTTTGTCAGATGATTTGTGCCTGTTTATGTTTCTCATTTTTTTACTCCGATATTTTTGTTATCCATATTATAAAACCTGAAAAAGCCAAAATCAATAACAGCCTAAAATTAGTTTCTAAATTTGGCATTACTCACAAAGAAAAGAGGCAAGTTTTGTTGCACTTTACCTTTTTGAAAAGCGGCTGTAAATTTGTGTAATATATTATTTACTTTTGCCGAGTTAAATATTATAATAAAAGGTATGCTTGCAAAATATATCTGCAATATTTTGTAAAAAATGAATTTAAAGTATGGAGTTAAAAATGGGTGGGAAAAATTTAATAAAATCTAACCGAAAGGTTATTCTTGAGGGAATGCGTGACGGTATTCCGATTGGACTCGGCTACCTTGCCGTTTCGTTTTCACTCGGCATTGCCGCAAAAACTGCGGGACTTAATGCGTTTCAAAGCTTTCTTGCAAGCCTTTTGTGCAACGCATCGGCAGGCGAATATTCGGGCTTTACCGTAATTGCGGCTGATTCGTCATATTTTGTAATTGCGCTTGCAACCCTTGTTGCCAACGCAAGATATCTTCTTATGAGCTGTGCGTTAAGTCAGCGTATTTCAAAGGACACCTCGATTGTCCACAGGCTGTTGCTCGGATTTTTTGTTACAGACGAATTTTTCGGAATTTCAATTTCACGGTCGGGCAAGCTGAATCCTTTCTATACCTACGGTGCAATTCTTATAGGCTGTCCGTGTTGGGCATTCGGCAGTATGCTCGGAACAATTGCAGGCAATCTGTTACCGCTTCGTATTGTCAGCGCACTAAGCGTTGCACTTTTCGGAATGTTCCTTGCAATCATCGTTCCGCCGTCAAGAAAGAACAAAACACTTCTCGGAATTGTACTTGTCAGCTTTGCGACAAGTTTTGCATTTGCATATATTCCCGTCATCAATCAGATTGACGAGGGTACACGCACAATTATTCTTACAATCGTAATTTCGGCAGCGGCGGCATTGCTGTTCCCTGTCAAAGAAGAGGAGGAGAACGAAAATGTCGCATAATCCCTATATATACATACTCATTATGGCGGCTGTAACATTCGCAATCCGTGTTCTTCCGCTCACACTTGTTAAAAAGCAGTTTACAAACACATTTGTGCGTTCGTTTCTCTACTATGTGCCGTATGTAACGCTTTCGGTAATGACATTTCCGGCAATAATCAACGCAACTCACAGTCCGATTGCAGGTATTGCAGCCTTTGCGGCAGGTCTTGTGGCGGCATGGTTCAACGCAGGTCTTTTCAAGGTTTCATGCGTATGCTGTGCGGTTGTGTTCATTCTTGAATTTTTTGTGTGATATTTTTGACGCATAGCCTGTTGCTTAATTAGTTTGGAAAGTTTTGATTAACTGAAAGGATTTTTAAAATGAAGTTTTTGCATATTTCGGATTTGCATATTGGAAAATATGTGAACGGCTACAAAATGCTTGATGATCAACGCTATATGCTTGAGCGGATTGTTGAGATTATCAAAGAAAAAAATCCCGACGCTTTGCTGATTGCAGGAGATATTTATGACAAGTCTTTGCCGTCTGCCGAGGCGGTCGAATTGTTCGACCGCTTTATGACTGAAATTGCAGGGCTTCACGGCAAAACAGGGTTGAAAACCTTTGTAATCAGCGGAAATCACGATTCGCCCGAAAGAATCGGTTATTTCAACAAGCTGATTGAACTCAACGGAATTTTTACCGATGGTGTGTTTGAAGGTGTTGCAAGAAAAAATACTGTTGAATGTAACGGAGAAAGGGTTAATATTTTCTCGTTGCCGTTTATCCGTCCGTCATTTGTGCGCATGGCATATCCCGAAGAATCGGCTAAAATTACCGACTATACAACTGCTGTCAGGGTTGTGTTTGAACATTCCGATATCAATGCCGATGAAACCAATATTTTAATTGCTCACCAGTTTGTAACGGGCAGTGAAACCTCGGGTTCGGAGTCAAGCCTCGGTACGCTTGATAATGTTGAACCGTATGTTTTTGAACCGTTCGATTATGTTGCACTCGGTCATATTCACGGCAAGCAGATTATGGGCAAAAACAAAAATATTGCCTATTGCGGTTCGCCGATAAAATATTCAAAAACTGAATGTCGCAACAAAAAATGTGTGATTTTCGGCGAGCTTTCAAACGGAAAATTAAATCTTGAAGAAATTCCCGTACAGCCGTTGCATGATATGAGAATCATAAAAGGAACTCTGCGTGAACTTGCAGAAAACCCGATATCCGACACATATGACGATAAAACCGATGACTATGTTTTTGCCGAGCTTACGGACGAAAGTCCCGTTACCAATGCATTTTCAACGCTTGAAAATATCTACCCCAATATTATGGGGCTTGAATATGTCAACAGAAAAAAGAGCATTGAAATGACTCCCGAAATGTACGGTAAAACAGAGGGTAAGAGCAATATTGAACTATTTTCGGATTTCTATAAAATGCAGAACGGAAAAGATATAGAACCCGAATCCGTAAAAATTATTGAGAGAATTTTCAAAGAAATCGGAGGTGTAAACGATGAAACCGATTAAACTGAAAATGAGCGCTTTCGGACCGTATGCCGATGTTGAAACGGTCGATTTTTCGGCATTTGACGGCAAAGGGCTTTTTCTCATAACAGGAACAACGGGTGCAGGCAAGACAACAATTTTTGATGCAATCTGCTTTGCACTTTTCGGTGAAACAAGCGGTTCTTCACGAAACGGCGAAATGCTCCGCAGTAACTTTGCAAAACCGCTCACACGCACCTATGTTGAGCTTGACTTTGAACACAGGGGAAAGAATTACCATATTATCAGAACCACCTCGAATGAGGTCGCAAAAAAGCGTGGAACAGGCAGTAAAATTGAGAGTGCGTCAGCAGAGCTTACGGGTGATGACATTACAACTCCGCTCACAAAAACGGGCGAGGTCAATAATAAAATCAGCGAAATTATCGGCTTGAAATGTGATGAGTACCGCCAGATTGCAATGCTTGCACAGGGCGAATTTAAAAAGTTCATTGAGTCGGGAAGTGAAAAGCGAAGCGAGATTTTTCGCAAAATTTTTCACACGGACATCTACAAAGAATTTCAGGACAGGCTGAAAACAAAGTCAGCCGAAAAGCTTGAAGAAAAGAAAAAGGTCTGCGAACTTATCAAGTCAAAAACAGTTGCCGTTGAAATTCCCGATGATGACAGCTTTGCCGAAATCAGCGAAAAAATCAGCCTCTATACCGACAGAACAGACCTTACGGTAATTGATATTGAGCAATTTCTTTTGCACCTATCGGTACTTTCCGAGATGCAGAAAAAAGACAATACAGAAATTAACAAAAGGCGAAAAGAGCTTGAAAAGACAATTCTTGAGGAAGAAAAGAAAAAGGCTCTTGCAGTTGAAATTAATAATAAATTCGATACTCTTGATGCCGAAAAGCTCCGCTTTGAACAGCTTTTGCAGAGCAAACCGCATTACGATGAAATGCTTAAAAAAGCAGAGAATGACGAAAAAATACTGCACTCCGTAAAGCCAAAATATGACAGCCTTGCCGAGTCACGGAAAAGATATGATTCGGCACTCAAAAACTGTAAAAATGCGGAAGTAAACAGAAAATCCGCCGAAGAAAATTTGAAATTAAAACAGAATGTTTTTGCCGAGAAAAAGTTGCTTGAGGGCAAAATTGCAACGCTTAACGAGGAATCGGGAAAACTCCGTGCAAAGGAAGATATTTACAGGAAATATTTTAACCTTACGAAAAATTTGAGTGTATATGAATCAGTTCTGAAAAATTCCGAAAAGGAAATTTCAGACAACAGAAAATCTTATTCGGATACGGAAAATCTAAAGACAAAAGCGGAAAAATTTATCTCAGATAACAGTGACACAGAGCAGAAAATTTTTGACGCCAAGAGCAAAATTACCGCCTTGAAAGACAAATCAGGCAAGGCTGAAAGACTTTCTGCGGAATATGAAAATCTCGAAAAAATCAATGCAAGGTTGACTAATGCAAAAGCCGAATGTGCCGACCTTGCAAAGTCGGCAACGGCACTCAACAACGAGTACAACACTAAGCACAATATCTACATAATGAATATGGCAGGCGTGCTTGCCGACACACTCAAAGATGAAAAACCGTGTCCCGTCTGCGGTTCATTGCATCATCCGAATCCGGCAAAACACAGCGAAAATGCCCCCGACAAGGATACGCTCGATGCTTTGAAGGCAAGGTGTGAAGTTGCTGAAAGCGCCGTTCATAAAAAGTCAAATGAGGTCACAAGGCTTGAAACGGAATCAGAATCCGCAAAAACAAATGTCACGGAATTTGCGAATGCACTTGAGGTTGATGCCGAAACACTTTCAGCCGAAATGATTTCACAGCTTTTGTCGGAACAAAAGAAGCAATTAAAAGCGCTTGAAAACGAAGCTTCTGACCTTGAAAAAGTCAGAGAACAGCGTGAGGTCTGCAAGGCTGAAATCTCAAGGTTTGATGAAAAGCTTAAAAAGCTTGACCTTGTTCATACAGAATTAATCCGCAAAAATGCTGACGCAAAAAGCAAATATAATTCCGCCAAAGAAGAAACCGAGAGCCTTAAAGCGGAGATAAAATACTCATCGGTTGAAGAACTTTTGAATGCGGCAAAGGCTTGTGCGGACAGAGCAGAGCAGATTAAGTCGGAAATCGACCTTGCACAAAGCGAGCTTTCAAACGCTAAGTCAGATTTTGACGGCAAGGTTTCTGCTGAAAACGAAACTGCAAAACAGCTGAAAAGTTTTGAATCTGAACTTGAAAACAAAAAATCGGAACTTGATATTGTTCTTTCTGAGAATAATATCTTGGAGTGTCCCGATTTTAATTTCTTGACCGAAGATTCTATAAAAGAATTAAAGCAAGAGGCAGAAACCTTTACCGATGCTCTGAAAAAATCCGGTGCAACGGTTGAAGCCTGTGAAAAATCTGTTGAGGGAAAGCAAAGGGAAGATGTCCTTAAAATCAATGAACTGATTAATAGCTATACTTCTGAAAAGGAAAAATGTGACAATCTTTATACCGCAGGCGACAGAAGTCTGCACAATAATCAAAACATTTACAACAGCGTTGAAAAGCTGAAAAATGACTTTGAGGAAAAGCTCAGAATAGCCGATGTTTACGAAAACCTCAAGAAAACCGCCAACGGTGAAATTGTTTCCGATAACAGCAAAATCACCTTTGAACGCTACATTATGGGTTCGTATTTTGAACAGGTTTTGTACTATGCGAATCTGCGATTTTCAAAAATGACGGGCGGTCGCTATGAAATTGTCCGTGGTGAAAGCCGTGACAAGCGAATCAGCGCAGGACTTGAAATCAGCGTTCGTGATAATTTTAACAACAAGGAAAGGGATATTTCATCTCTTTCGGGCGGAGAATCTTTTCAGGCGTCACTTGCGCTTGCACTCGGACTTTCCGACATTATTCAGCAGAGAAACGGCGGAATCAGACTTGATTCAATCTTTATTGACGAGGGATTCGGTTCACTTGACAACGACAGCCTTGCATCTGCAATTGAAACGCTGAATGACCTTACAGGCAACGGCAACCGCCTTGTGGGTATCATTTCCCACATAAGCGAGCTGAAAAACAGCATAGGCAACAAAATCGAGGTTGTCGGCACCAAGTCGGGCAGTTCAATAAAAATTATTACAGATTAACATATCATATTATGTAGCGGAGCAGAGATTTTCTGTTCCGCTATTGTATTTAAAAATTTGTTGTGCTATAATGTAGTTAGCTAAGACTAACCACAAGGAGGTCAATATGCTTTTAAACGGACTGATTATAATTTTAATACCGTTTCTCGGAACATCGCTCGGCTCAGCCGTTGTACTTTTTTCAAAAGGTGAGCTCAATCAAAAGCTGCAAAAATTTCTGCTCGGATTTGCATCGGGAGTTATGATTGCGGCATCAATATGGTCGTTGTTGATTCCGTCAATTGAAATGGCAGAAAGTCAGAACATAGTTGCGTGGATTCCTGCGACAGTCGGATTTTTGCTCGGAATTGGATTTTTGCTTTTGCTCGACAGCGTTATACCGCATATGCACCTTGACAGCGACAATCCCGAGGGCGTTCATTCAAGCCTTTCAAAGAACACTATGCTCGTTCTTGCTGTTACCTTGCACAATATCCCGGAGGGAATGGCAGTAGGTGTAACATTTGTCGGAGCAATTTCGGATAATACGGGAATAACCGTTGCAGGCGCATTGGCTCTTGCGGTAGGTATTGCAATACAGAATTTTCCCGAGGGGGCAATAATTTCACTTCCGCTCCATGCAGGCGGAGCGTCACGCAAAAAGTCATGCTTTCTCGGAATTATGTCGGGAGTTGTAGAGCCTATCGGTGCTGTACTTACGGTGATTTTTGCAGGAATAGCAGTCCCGTTGTTGCCGTATCTTCTCTCATTTGCCGCAGGAGCAATGATATATGTTGTAACCGAAGAGCTTATTCCGGAATCACAAAACGGCAAACATTCCAACATCGGAACAATCGGTGTTGCAATAGGATTTACGCTGATGATGGTTCTTGATGTTGCTCTCGGATAAATTTTTTTATAAAATCGGAAAATTTTCACTCTGCAAATTCTTGACAAATTTGTCATATATTATATAATTAATGGTAAAGTTGTTGTGTAAAACAACTTAAATATATGTACATTTGTGCATATGAGCGTTAAAGGAGGACTTTATATGTTGAAAGTATTCAAGAATGAAAAATTATGGTGTGCAGTTGCAGGCGCAGCAGCAGTAATCGTAGGCAAAAAGATACTTAAAGCAGATAAAACCCGCAGTCTTGCAGTTACAGGTCTTGCAAAGGGTATGAAGCTTCAGAAAGATGCAAAGGCAGCTTTCCAGAATATGAAGGATGAGGCTTCGGATATCTGCTATGATGCTAAAACAGAGGCAGGTATTCACGAAGATGCTGCCGCTGAAGAAGTGACAGAATAATGAAATTTAAAATTGTCTATGACAAGACGCAGAGAATTCGTTTTCGCTGCGGCGCATATGCATTTGATAAGGAGTATGAGGGTGCAATCTATAATCTTGTGACCGCATCTCCTTATGTGAATTCGGCACAGGTAAGTTCTGCAAACGGCGGTATTCTTGTCAATTACACAAAGGGCAGCAGAAGTAAAATTATCGACCTTGTAAGAGCTATTAATGTAAAAACTCTTAAAAAGAATGAACCGAGTGCGGAATTTGGAATTCAGAAGATTGACAGCGATTTTCATGACAATCTTTTCACTCTTGTTGCAAAGCACTATCTTTCAAAGATGTTCCTTCCTGCTCCGATAAGAACGGCAATCACTCTTTACAGAAGTGCAAAATATATTAAAAAGGCTCTCAAAACTCTTTGGAACGGTAAACTTACCGTAGATGTGCTTGACGGTGCATCTGTTGTGGCATGCTTGTGTCAACGCAAGTTCAAAACAGCCGCAACGGTTATGTTTATGCTCAGAATATCGGGCTTGCTTGAAGAATATACTCACGCAAGGACAAAGGCGGTTCTCACAGACAGCCTTGCAATCAAGACCGACAGGGTATGGCTTGTTACCGATGACGGCGATGTTCTCATTCCGATTGAGGATCTCCGTGTTGATGACAAAATCCGTGTTCAGACAGGCAAGGTTATTCCTGTTGACGGTGTTGTTGCAGACGGTGAGGCAACCGTAAACGAGTCGTCAATGACAGGCGAGCCGTTGCCTGTATTAAAGCGTGAGGGAATTTCCGTTTATGCAGGTACGGTAATCGAAGAGGGCAGTATTGTTGTAACAGTCCGTCAGCTTGCGTCAAATACTAAAATCAGCAAGATTATCGAGCTTATCGGCAACTCCGAGGAACTCAAGGCAGGCGTTCAGAGCCGTGCCGAAACTCTTGCCGACAGAATTGTTCCGTTCAGCTTTATCGGATTTTTCGCAACTCTTATCTTCACAAAAAACATCACAAGGGCAGTTTCACTTCTCATGGTTGACTACTCCTGTGCAATCAAGCTGTCAACCCCGATTGCCGTAATTTCGGCTGTCAAAGAGGCGGCTGACAACGATATTACAATCAAGGGCGGAAAGTATCTTGAGGCTTTTGCAAACGCCGACACAATCGTGTTTGACAAGACAGGTACTCTCACAAACGCAGAGCCTGTTCTTGAAAAGGTTGTTGCATTCGGCAATTATACAGAGGACGAGGTTCTCAGAATCTCAGCCTGTCTTGAGGAGCATTTTCCGCACAGCGTAGCAAATGCCGTTGTAATCGGTGCTGAAAAACGAGGAATTTCTCACTCCGAGGAGCATACCGAGGTTGAGTATGTTGTTGCTCACGGTATTGCAACAACACTTCACGGTAAGCGTGCAATAATCGGCAGTAAGCATTTTGTTGTTGAGGACGAAAATGTTACCGTTACAAAGGAACAGCAGAATATTATTGACGAAAAATCCGGCTCATGTTCCGTGCTTTACCTTGCAATTGGCGGTGAACTTTCGGGTGCATTGTGCATCAGCGATCCGCCTCGAAAAGAAGCAAAACAGGCAATTGATATGCTCAAAAAACAGGGCATAAAGAATGTTGTTATGCTCACGGGCGACAGCTACAGAGCCGCAAAGGCGACTGCCGCAATGCTCGGAATTACCGACTACAAGTGTCAGGTTCTCCCCGAGGACAAGCACAGATATGTTGAAGAAATGAAGCAGAACGGTCAGAAGGTAATTATGGTCGGTGACGGTATCAACGATACTCCGGCACTTGCCGCCGCAAATGTTTCGGTTGCAATGAACGATGCGTCCGACATTGCCCGTGAAACTGCGGATATTACCATAAAAGGCTCTGATTTGCGTGCGCTTGTGCGTGTTCGCAAGTTGAGCAAAGACCTTATGAAACGAATCAACAAAAACTATCGTTTCATAATTGCTTTCAATTCGGCACTTTTGCTTTCAGGCTTTATGGGCGTTATTCAGCCGTCGGTTTCGGCATTTTTGCATAATGCGTCAACTATGATGATTTGTGCAAAGAGTATGACTCCGCTTACAAAGAAAAATGATAAAGCCAAAGCTTTGTTGCTCCCCGAAAAAGCAGAGCAGTAATTTTAGTGGATATTTATAAGTAAATATTTCAAAAAACAACCGCTGTCAGGTTTAATCCCGACAGCGGTTTTGTGCTTGATTAAGTGGATTTTTTCACTTTTACATATGCATAGATGTAGGCAACGGCAATGCTTATCAGAAGAATTGCAACCATAATAATTGTTGAATTGATTCCCTTTATGAATGAGCTTTCAATGATTGTCAAAACTCCGGTAACTACAAAGGCAATTCCGCCGGCTCGGTTTGATTCATACCACGCCAAGTCACTGCTTTTAGTCCATGATGTTCTTACTCCGATAAACGAATTTCGTTTTGTTTTCGGAAGAAAGTTGCCTGCAATAATCAACATCAAACCCATAACCGTATTTATAATGAACGGCACATTATCTGTAAAAGTTGTGCTGTCGGGCTTTAAAACTGCCAGAATGAGAAACATCAATTGAAGAATATTGAAAGCCGCAATGATTGATGTCACATGTATCGCAGTGATTTTTGCATTGTTATTTATCTTTTCAACGCTGTTTGTGCTGTATTTAGTATATATCTTGGTATACACCATGTAAAATGCATACATAAACAGAATGATTGCAGGGAAAATGAAGTTTTCATATTTTGAACCGTAACGGTCAACAGCACCGCTTGCGTTGTAGTGCATGGGAACGGTGTCATTCATAAAGAATATAAATACGGAAGTAAGCAAAGTGGGCAACAGAGAAAGTATAAGCATAATTTTATTCAGCTTTTTCATAAAATCAACTCCTAAAATTGTTTAAGCCACATTATGAGTTCGTCAAACAGGGTTGTGTTAAGCTCATAATAAACATAATTTTTTTCTTTTGATTCAATCACCAGGTCGTTTTTCTTCAACAGATTGAGGTGATATGAAAGCGATGCAGGTGAAATTCCAAGTTCTTCGGCAATGTCGCCTGCAATCATTTTCTTGCCTTTCAGCATTGTCAGAATATTTCTTCTTATCGGATCTGAAAGTGCTTTAAGTGTACCGTTCAGTGACAAGCAGATACCTCCTCACAAAGTCCTATCACACCTATTTAAAAAATATTTTAAATAGCTTGTAGCTTTATTATAGCCTGATTTACCGAAAAGTCAAGAACTATTTAAAAATATTTTTAAATAGCTTTAAAATACCTCTGACGAATATTGCAGAAAAAATAAAAATTTCTCTTGATTTTCTTTGTTGAGTGGTATATAATAATACTCGGTTAGCAGAGGCTAACTCTTTTGAATAAATCATGTGGACTTCCCTTGCGGGTACCGAAAGCCTTTACTCGGGAGGATGTGCTTACCTCCCGAGAGGGTTGTCTGCAAGAAAAAAGTTAGGAGAATTATAATGACTTATTTGGAAATTGAAAAAGTAGTCGGCAGAGAAATTCTTGACTCCCGTGGCAATCCGACAGTTGAGGCAGAGGTAACACTCGTTGACGGTACTGTTGCAAGGGGTACTGCCCCAAGCGGTGCGTCAACAGGCGAATTTGAGGCACTTGAACTCCGTGACGGCGACAAGTCAAGATATCTCGGCAAGGGTGTTTCAAAAGCAGTTGAAAATATTAACACAGTAATTAACGATACAGTTGCAGGAATGGATGCATCTGACATTTATGCGGTTGACAAGGCTATGATTGAGGCTGACGGCACAAAGGACAAGTCAAAACTCGGTGCTAATGCAATTCTTGCCGTTTCAATTGCAACAGCAAGAGCGGCGGCAACTGCACTTGATATTCCGCTTTACAGATTCCTCGGCGGTATTTCGGGCAACAGACTTCCTGTTCCTATGATGAACATTCTCAACGGCGGTGCTCATGCCGCAAACACAGTTGATGTTCAGGAATTTATGATTATGCCTGTAGGTGCACCGTCATTCAAGGAATGTCTGCGCTGGTGTGCAGAAGTTTTTCACGCACTTGCTTCCCTCCTCAAATCAAAGGGACTTGCAACATCAGTAGGTGACGAAGGCGGTTTTGCTCCGAACCTTGCAAGCGATGAAGAGGCTATTCAGTACATTCTTGAGGCTGTTAAGAATGCCGGCTATGAGCCGGGCAAGGACTTTATGATTGCTATGGACGCCGCATCTTCCGAGTGGAAAGGCGAGAAGAAGGGTGAATATGTTCTTCCTAAGGCAGGCACAAAGTTTACATCGGCAGAACTTATTGAGCATTGGAAAAAGCTTGTCGAAAAGTACCCGATTATCTCAATTGAAGATGCACTTGACGAAGAGGACTGGGAGGGCTGGCAGCAGCTCACAAAGGAACTTGGCGATAAGGTTCAGCTTGTCGGCGATGACCTCTTTGTAACAAATACAGAAAGACTTGCAAAGGGCATCAAGCTTGGCTGCGGTAACTCAATTCTTATCAAGCTTAACCAGATTGGTTCGGTTTCGGAAACTCTTGAGGCTATCAAAATGGCTCACAAAGCCGGATACACAGCAATTTCTTCACATCGTAGCGGTGAAACAGCCGACACAACAATTGCAGACCTTGCCGTTGCTCTCAATACCTGCCAGATTAAGACAGGTGCTCCGAGCCGTTCAGAGCGTGTTGCAAAGTACAATCAGCTTCTCAGAATTGAAGAACTCCTCGGTGACAGCGCAGTATATCCCGGTATGGACGCTTTCAATGTTAAATAAGACTGATTAATAAGACAGTTTGTTTTCATAAATATTTTCTCTAATGTTACAAGGCAGAGTCGTTTTTACGGCTCTGTTTTGTTTTTGCTGAAAGCTTAGAATAACAAAATATTGACAATTTGCAAATTTTCATCAAAACGGTTGTGCTCTTAAAACAGTCAATAATAATCGGATAATGTGAAATACTTATTGTTGGGTTATAAAATTATGCTGTAATAAAATAGGACAAAATCAATACTGTGCATTGTGTAAAGTTTTTTCAAAACAAAAGTGTCTTTATTTCGTCATTCCTATACATTTACATTCACAAATCGCTGTGCTATAATCAAGTGCAGAAGTACCGCACCGCTTGGCAGTGCGGTACTTCTTAGGGTTTCAGTCATTAGACTGAAACCCTGAGGAGCTATCGCTCCTTTGCACAGATTGCAGAAATGCCGCATCGTCAGGCAAAGCATAGCGTTGATATGGACTTATACTTAAACGAAAAAGATATTAAAAACATAAAAATTTTTGATAAGAAGTGTGAATGTTATGAATGGTTCAAAATCTGTTAGAAATCTGACTCAGGGAAAAATTTCAAGTCAGATTTTATTTTTTGCAATTCCCGTAATAATCGGCAACCTTTTACAGGAGCTTTACAATGTTGTCGATACGCTGATTGTCGGTCAGACTCTCGGTGAAATCAAGCTTGCGGCTGTCGGTTCAACGAGTTCGCTCAACTTTTTTGCACTCGGATTTTTCATAGGACTTTCCGCCGGCTGTTCGGTAATCACTTCACAGCATTTCGGTGCAAACGATATGGAACGGGTGAAAAAGAGCGTTGCCGCCCACATAATAATTGGCGTTGTGTCGGCTGTTGTGCTTACTGTTTCGTTTGTACTTCTTGTTAATCCGCTGCTTACAATGCTCGGAACAACCTCGGATACATTCGAGTACGCAAGCAGATATCTTACAATAATTTACCTCGGAATCCCCGCAACAATGCTCTACAACCTTACGGCATCACTTCTGCGTTCGGTTGGTGACAGCAAAACTCCGCTTTATCTGTTGCTCTTTTCATCCGTAATGAATGTGGGACTTGACCTGTTATTTATCATAGTGTTCAGGTGGGATGTTTCGGGTGCGGCAATTGCAACGGTAATCTCTCAGCTTGTGTCGGCAGTTCTCTGTTGTGTGTACATTTTTTTTAAGGTGAAAATGCTCTTGCCGAACAGAAACAGCTTTAAAAGTTTGACTTCAACTGTACGGGACGAGCTAAAAGTCGGTTTCCCGATGGGACTTCAAAACTCAGTAATTTCAATCGGAATGATGGTTTTGCAGTATTTCGTAAATCAGTTCGGTTCATATGCCGTTGCCGCCTACACAATCAGCAACCGTGTTCAGCTCCTCATCCAGAATCCGATGAACTCAATGAGTACGGTTATCGCAACATTTGCAGGTCAGAACGAGGGCGCAGGAAGATATGACAGAATCAAAAAAGGCGTCAATTTCTGCCTGTTAATTTGCATTGCATATTCAATTGTAATCGGTGCGGTTTCAATGATTTTTGCTCAGCCGATAACAGGAATCTTCACAAGCGGAAGCTCACAGCAGACTATTGATTATTCCGTTCAGTTTATTTTCTGGAACTGCCCGTTTGAGTGGTCGCTTGCAATGCTGTTTATATACCGTGGAACAATTCAGGGACTTAAAAACGGCATTGTGCCTATGATCGGTTCGCTTATCGAAGTTGTTATGCGAATTATGACGCCCGTCATTTTCAGTTCTGTAATAGGTTACGCATCAATCTGTGTTGCCGGTCCTGCCGCATGGACAGGAAGTATGCTCCTTATGATTGCGGTTTATTATGTTAAAATAAGAAAACTTTCAAAGACGAAAACTGTTGTGGCAAATTAATCCTTTATGTGGTACAATATTCCATGTGATTATACTAACGAAAGGGATTTTTATGATTTGCTTTAAAAAAGTCACAAAACAACTTGATGATTATAAATCTGTAAAAGAATTATACTTTTCCGCATTTCCAGCCGTTGAGAGAGTACCGTTTTGGCTTTTGATGAAAAAATCAAAGAATGACGGTGCGGATTTTTACGCAATTTATGATGAAGAAAAGTGGATTGCTCTTATCTATGCAATCACGGACGGCGAAGTTGTCTATGTGTACTACTATGCAATTTCCGAAAAGGAGAGGGGACACGGAATCGGAGTTGCCGTGCTTGAGAAATTTAAAAATTTGTATAATGGCAAAAGAATTTTTCTTGCAATTGAACAGCTTGAAGAAGAAAATGCCCCCAATCAAAAACAGCGAATGAGCCGTTATAAATTCTATCAGCGCTGCGGATTTTTAAGGCTGAATGCAAAGATTATCGAGGCGAAAATAACATTTGATGTTATGGCATACGGCGGTGAGGTCAACCCTGAAAGCTATAACAAAATGATGAAAAAATATCTCGGCAAAATTATGTCGCACTTCATCAAAACAGAAATGAAGGGCAGCGGTAAATATTTTGAATAATAAAAACACCGACAGGTTAGCTTTTAGCTTTATCTGTCGGTGTTGTTTTTTATAAGATTTATTATTTTGTACAGCGGTTGCCGGATGTTATGGATTTGCGGGCGTTGATTTTATTGCCGACAAATTCGAAGAGTTTAAGTCTTAAAAGCTCAATTACGCAACAGCCTGCGAATATGAGGAGGATTGTTATAATTACAATCGGAATGTAAATCAGGGTGTCATAGAGGTGCTTATTGCTGAAGTTTGCAACATTCCACAGACAATCACGAACATACGGATTTTCGTGGATTGCATATATACCGAGCGTTGTGCCGGCTACTGTATTGACAAATTTTGAGCTGAAATTGAAATCTCTGAAAAAGAGAACCAACATCGCCGATTCGGCGAGGACAATCGGGTTGTTGAACATACCGAATGCCGGCTTGTACTGTGGAAAAACAGATGCCAATACAAAATCTAATACGCAAAGGCCGACAAAAATGCCGAGATAGCGGAAATTCGGTTTTCTTTTCTCAAGCGGTTTCTGCTTTACAAACAACCTCAGATAACCGCCGATTATGTACATCAAAAGAAATCCGCCAAGACTTTTGCCCATATAAGGATCAAGTATTTTGTTGACGCTGATAACATTGTTTATTCCGTGAATTTCCGCAAGCGTTGACCATAGACTTACTGCAACAAAAACAATTCCCATAAAGTAGAGGTAATGTTTTTTAGAAAGTGACGCAAGCATTTTGTTGAGAAATGGGCTGAGCAGAAGAATAATCAAATAGTTGCTCAGAAAATACCAAGTTCGTGACATTAGCGGAGTGAACGCCTTTATAACTGAATTTATATTTATGAGCGACGGATCGCTTATGAAGAAAATTATCGAAAGTATAATCGAGTAAAAAATCATTGCACCGTAGATTTTTCCGCCACGCCGTATGGTCTTTTTTATATCAAACTGCGAGGTTATCATGAAGTAACCGCTTATCATAATAAACACATCAACAGGGGTTCTGCATAATGACCATACAAATGTCACCAATGTACCGTCAATATCGCCTGCGGCCTTTGATGCGTCATGAAGTAATCCGTACTGATACGCATGCAAAAAAATTATCTGTATCATTGCAATAATTCGCAGTAACTCAATACCGGACTGTCGTTTGATTTTGCTCATTTTTAAATCCTCCGTAAACGGAAATCCCAAAAAGTACGGGATTTGTGTCTGTCAATTTCTGACAGGAACTTCGTTTTCTTAACAATTTTCGTAAAATTTGCAACATTGCTACAAATACCAATTATACCATAATTTGCCTGTTATAACAATTTATTCGCTGTAGTATTTCAAGAGAAAAACAAGTAATTTTTAAACAATATATACAAAATTTGTACATATGTACAAAAAACAATAAAAGTATATTGAGTTTGAGGAGTATTGGTAAAACAAAAGCGGTCAGCAAAAAACTGACCGTTTAAATATTATTTTAATTTGTCTTTGTTAACCTGTTGCTGATACTTGATGATTTCGTTGTAAATTCTTTCACAGTTGTTGTGATCGTCAAACTGATAGAAATCTTCAACTCTTTCAACATACTTTGGCTTCATTTTACAGCCGTTTTCCATATACTCGCAGAGCAGGTCAACAAGCTGGTCGCTTTCGGTACAAATTTCTCCGAATCCCATTGTATCATAGAAGAATCCGCCGTCATCATAGTGTGCAGGAAGCTGTGACGGATGGAAATATACAAGCGGTTTCTTCATATAAGCAAAGTCAAACTGAACGCCCGAATAGTCAGTTACCATAAGGCTTGACTCCTGAAAAGCTGTTTCGTAGTTGAAATCGCCAACCGATGAAACAACCTCAACATACGGATCGGGGATAAAGTCGTTAACCTGTGAGCTTAAAATCGGATGAAGAACATACTTAATCTTGTAGCCCGTACGCTTTGCCGTATCAATCAACTTTTTATTATTGATAAGGTCATTGTAGATTTTATAATAGGTTGTGTGCTTGAATTCGGGATTGTAAGCTCTCTGTTCACCCTCGCTTGTCGTAACAGGCATTGCATTGTACATACGCCAGGTGGGTGAAAGCAGAATCTGCTTTTTATCGTTATTGATAAGTCCGTCATATCTGCCGATACCTGTCATCTTGAGAATGTCAAAATCCTGATAGTTGTAAACATGATTGCTCAGGTTCTTGTACTCATACTTTGACGCAAGGAAGTACATCTGTGTGTTGTCAACAATTCTCTGCTGAGCCATTGCACACTTCTGAACCGAAAGTCCGTGCTGTAAGCACATTGACGGAAAGTTGCACAAACCTCTGATGAATCTTGAACGATCCATACTGTAGCCGTTGAACGGGAATACATTTGAGTTTGTAATGAGCGCAATATCGGTATTGAGAAACAGCATTTTGTGCTTAAATGAACGGTTCTTGACAGGCTTGAGTCCGTCAGCCTTTAGTCGCTTGTAATCGGAAGTGTTTTTATCAATGATATAGTATCTTGAAATGCCGTCCTTTTTGTCTGCACAATATCTGTAAAGATATTCACAGCTATCACCGCCCTTGTACAGCTTATCGTACATGAGCCAGATTTTCTTGTTCTTGAAGAAAGGTCTTGTAAGCCAATACTGAATTCTTGTAATGAAGCTGCGTTTACTCTCCATGAAAACATATGGGAGGAACTTGAGTTCTCTCTTGAATGTATCCATAGCAGATGCGTGGCAGATTACAATTGTGCTTGATTTGTCAATATAGGCAACATACTTGTTGAATCTCCAGTAGGAGTTCTTTGGCTTGATTGTAAACTTAGACCAATGGTGCAGGAATGAAAGCTTGAGCGGAATAATTGAATCCTTGTATCTTGCAAAGAATGCAACCGTCTGCTGAGGATTTTCGGGATCAAGCTCAAGCTCAAGGTGGAAGGTGAATTTCTTGTACGCACTGATGCCGAAATATTTTGTCAGAGAATAACGGTCTGTGTTTGTAAGAACCTGTCTTTTGTCGCCAAACTGAACATAAAGCTCAAAATCTTCAAGGTCAAAAACCTGTCTGAACGAGCCGTCAATAACAAGCTTGCCGTCACGGTAGTCCATAACATGCATACCGACTCTCTGGTCTGTAAGCTTAGAAATATAGACATTGTTGCAGTTGAGGTAAACCTCTTTTTTGCCCTCGGAATATTCAAAAGGCATATCCTTGAAAACACAATTGTGCTTTATCATATAGAACATCTCGGCGGCTTCCTCGCTGTAGCCGAGAGAAACATACTTGTCTTTGTTAAGAACAAAACCGTCATTTGCAAACTTAAAACATTCTCTTGCTGTTTCAAAGAAAACCGCAAGCTCTTCATCGTTCATATTACGCTTGTTACGGTTGTTCATATTTGCAAGGAACTTTGTTGTAATATTGAAAACAATATAGAACTGAATAAACAGCGGAATATTTCCGTCTCTGTCCTTGCTGTCATTGATGAGAGGCTTTAAGAAGTTGTTAAGCGAATCTGTGTACCAGTCCTTGTAGTTTGTGGGAACATAGTACATAAAGTCATCGCTTACAGGCATAAAGTAGTCAAATTCAATCTCATCAAGATATACATACTCCGGATAATCAAGCTGAATTCTGAGTGCAAAATCGTCTGCACTTTCGTACTTGAGCTTGTTGTTCATTTTGTATGATTTGAAAATTTCAGTTCTGTAAAAAGTACCCGTAAGCTCAAGATTGATGAGGTTGGGATTATCAAAAAGGTTGACAACACTTGATTCAATCTGACCTTTGTTAAGTCTGAATTCCTTTTTCTCTCTGAAAACAGGGTTTACGCAAAATCTGTGACCGGCAACAAAAGGAATTTTTTCATTTTTGTTGAACACCTCAATGCAGCTTTCAAAATAGTTATCGCTGAAAGTGTCGCCGCAATTGCACACCATGATATATTTGCCTGTTGCTTTTGACGCAGCAAGGTTGCAGGCATCGGCAAAGCTTTTAACCGACTTTGCATAAATCACCTTGCACATTGACATACTGCCGCTTGCAATTTTGCTTGAAGTTTTGTCTGTTGCGTCAACAATAAGCACTTCAATGTTCTCTTGATTAATATTCTTTTGCTCGGATATTGATGACAGAGTATCTATTAATTTGTTATTGCTCTCAAGAAAGGGTACAATAACAGAAACAATTATACCGCTCATAGTACCTCCAGAAAAAAATTATCTCATTAGATTATACCACAGTTAGTGAAAAATGCAAACTTTTCTTTGATATTGTATGTCGCAAATTTGCGGAAAACAAGGTAATATGTTGAAATTTTAATAAGCAGTAATAAAAAACAGGCGACAGTCCGAAAACTGCCGCCCGTCAATTGTAATAAAATTAAAAGCTGTCGTCATAAACGGCACGGCAACCGCCGATGAATTTAGGACGGGTTCTTGCGGCAAGCAGAATTGCCTGTCCGATATGGTCAATGCCGAGTCTTACGGGTACGGCAACTCTTTTAAGGTGCATACCGATAAGTGTTCCGCCGATGTCAAGACCTGCGTCAGCCTTGATTTCTTCAAGCGCAACGGGATCTTTGAATGTTTTGTATGCTGTTGTGGCAAACGAACCGCCTGCCTTTGGCTGTGGAACAACATTCACGATTTCAGCGTTCGGAACAGCCTCTCGCTCAACGATGATTGCACGATTGAGATGTTCACAGCATTGTGCGGCAAGGTAAATTTTTCTTTCGCAAAGCACTTCGTATATACCCTTGAAAACAGCCTGTGCGGTTTCAAGGCTTGAATTGTGACCGATAGTGCCGCCTGCAACTTCGCTTGAAGAACAGCCGATTACAACAATACTGCCCTCTTTAAGCTTTGCAACATCGCAAAGCTCATTACAAGCCTGTTTTGCCTGAGCATAAATTTCTTCATACATATATGTCAACTCCTTGATTGTGTTAAATTTTACTTAATTCTATTATAACATTTTTTTTGCAAAGTACAAGTTTTTAATGCAAATGACAGCAAAAGACACAAAAATGTCAAAATGATTCTTGAAATTTTAGCTATACGGGTGTACAATATAACCAGCAGATTTATTCTGATATTTTTGCAAAGGATGGTTATAATGAACAGATTTGTACTTAATGAAACATCATATCACGGAGCAGGAGCTATTAACTCCATTCCTGATGAAATAAACGGCAGAGGTTTTAAAAAGGTTCTTGTTGCTTCAGACCCTGACCTTGTAAAATTCGGAGTTACCAAAAAAGTTACTGATGTGCTTGAAAATGCAGGCATTGAATATACACTTTACTCGGATATCAAGCCGAACCCGACAATTGAAAATGTTCAGCACGGTGTTGAGGTGTTTAAGGAAAGCGGTGCTGATTGTATCGTTGCAATCGGCGGCGGTTCTTCAATGGATACAGCAAAGGCTGTCGGCATTATCATCAACAACCCCGAATTTGCCGATGTTCGTTCACTTGAGGGAGTTGCTCCCACAAAGAACAAGGCTGTGCCGATTATCGCAGTTCCCACAACAGCAGGTACTGCCGCAGAGGTAACAATCAACTATGTAATTACAGATGTTGAAAAGAACAGAAAGATGGTTTGCGTTGATGTTCACGATATTCCGGTAGTCGCAGTTGTTGACCCTGATATGATGTCAACAATGCCAAAGGGGCTTACTGCCGCAACAGGTATGGACGCACTCACTCACGCTATTGAGGGTTACATCACAAAGGGCGCATGGGAGCTTTCCGATATGTTCCACCTCAAAGCTATTGAAATTATCTCAAAGTCACTTCGTGGTGCTGTTGAGAATACTCCCGAGGGCAGAGAGGGTATGGCTCTCGGTCAGTATGTTGCAGGTATGGGTTTCTCGAATGTTGGTCTTGGCATTGTTCACTCAATGGCTCATCCGCTCGGTGCACTTTATGATACACCTCACGGTGTTGCAAACGCAATTATTCTCCCGACAGTTATGGAATACAATGCACCTGCAACAGGCGATAAGTATAAATACATTGCCGCTGCAATGGGTGTTGAGGGTACAGAAAATATGAGCGTTGAAGAGTATCGCAAGGCTGCAATTGATGCGGTAAAACAGCTCTCAAAGGATGTCGGTATTCCTGCTGACCTCAAAGAGATTGTAAAGCCTGAGGATATTCCGTTCCTTTCACAGTCTGCATATGATGACGCTTGCCGTCCCGGTAACCCGAGAGATACCAGCGTTGAAGAAATTGCAGAACTCTACAAGAGCCTATTATAATTTAATTCGATTTATTCTTTATTGTTCTTATATTCCTACCTAAAAGGTTTGCGGTCAATTTTGGTCGCAAGCCTTTTTGCTTTGTTTACATTAATTTTTTAATGTGGTAAAATAAACGTTGAAAGTTTCGGCAAAACGAAATTGCACAAGGTGTTTTTTATATGATTGGAAGATGAAATTATGTGTGAAGTAACAATAAGACGGGCAAAATTTAAAGACATACCGCAGCTTGACAAGCTCCTTTTTGAGGTTCACAAGATACACAGCGATATCCGCCCCGACCTTTTTACAGTCGGTGAGAAGAAATACACAGACGAGGAGCTTGAGCGAATAATTGTTGATGAGCAAAAGCCGATTTTTGTTGCAGAACATAACGGAAAAGTAAAAGGATATGCTTTTTGTATTTTCAAACAAAATCTTGAAAGCAAGTCAGTCACAAATATAAAAACCCTGTATATTGATGATTTGTGTGTTGACGAGGATACAAGAGGGATGCATATAGGAACAAAGCTGTATAACCATGTTATTGATTTTGCCCGAAAAAGCGGTTGTTATAATGTTACGCTAAATGTGTGGGCAGGCAATGACGGTGCAATGAAATTTTACGAGCGTATCGGTTTTAAGGTTCAAAAAATCGGTATGGAAACAATTCTCTAAAAGAAATATATAAATTTTCGGGTATGGTGATAAGATGAAAAAAATTGCAGTCGGTATTCTGGCTCATGTCGATTCGGGAAAGACTACGCTTTCAGAGGCTCTGATGTACTCCTCAGGCAACATAACAAAGCTTGGTCGGGTTGACCACAGGGATTCGTTTCTCGACACTTTTTCGCTTGAGCGTGACCGCGGAATCACAATTTTTTCAAAACAGGCGGTTATGAAGTACAACAACACGGAATTTACTCTGCTTGACACACCCGGTCATGTTGATTTTTCGGCAGAGGCAGAGCGTACGCTTCAGGTGCTTGACTACGCAATTCTTGTAATCAGCGGAACTGACGGTGTTCAGAGTCACACCTGCACACTTTGGAAGCTGCTCAAAAAGTACGATGTGCCGTGTTTTATCTTCGTCAACAAAATGGATCTTGACGGTGCGGACAAGCTTTCCGTTATGGCACAGCTGCGTACAGGGCTTGACGAAAACTGCGTTGATTTTACCTATCCGAACTCCGACGGCTTTCGTGAAAGTGTTGCCGTATGTGATGAAAAAATTCTCGAAAAATATTATGAAACTGATGCCGTTGAAAAGACCGATATAATAGGTGCGATTAAGGAACGCAAAATCTTTCCATGTATGTTCGGTTCGGCACTCAAACTTGACGGTGTAAAGGCATTTTTGAATCTGCTTGACGAATACACGGTTATGCCCTCTTACGGTGCTGAGTTCGGTGCAAAGGTCTATAAAATCGCAGAGGACAATCAGGGCAACCGCCTTACATTTATGAAAATTACGGGCGGAAGTCTTAAAGTGCGTGAAATTCTCCAAAGCGAAAAAAATACCAATGCCGAAAAGGTAAACAGAATAAGAATCTATTCAGGCGAGAAATTCACAGCCGTTGAGGAGGCTGTTGCAGGAACCGTTTGTGCGGTAACGGGAATAACATTCACTTCATCGGGTGACGGCTTGGGTGTTGAGAAAAATTCCGGAGTTCCCGTGCTCGAACCTGTTCTTACTTACAAGGTTGAATTAGAGGACGGGACAGACGCCCACACGGCTCTCACAAAGCTGAAAACGCTTGAAAACGAAGATCCTCAGCTAAATGTTGTGTGGAACAGCAGACTTTGTGAAATCCACATCCGCCTTATGGGTGAAATTCAGCTTGAGGTGCTGAGGTGCATAATAAAAGAGCGTTTCGGCATGAATGTATCGTTCAGCACAGGCAGTATAATCTATAAAGAAACTATCGAAAACACGGTTGAGGGTGTCGGTCATTTTGAGCCGTTAAGACACTATGCAGAGGTTCATCTCCTTTTGAAACCTGCAAAGCGTGGCAGCGGAATTACAATTAATTCCCGATGCAAAGAGGACTTGCTCGACCGCAACTGGCAAAGACTGATTCTTACTCACCTCTGCGAAAAAACACATCTCGGTGTGCTGACAGGCTCGCCGATTACAGATATTGAAATCACGCTTGTTTCGGGAAAAGCTCACGCAAAGCATACCGAGGGCGGAGATTTCAGACAGGCAACCTACCGTGCCGTAAGACAGGGACTGCGCTCGGCAAAGAGCATTCTGCTTGAGCCTGTTTATGATTTCACGCTTGAAGTGCCTAACGAAAATGTGGGACGGGCAATGTCAGATATTCAGCGGATGAGCGGTACTTTCAATTCTCCCGAAACCAAGGGAGAAAATTCCGTTCTCACGGGTACTGCACCCGTGTCCGAAATGGGCAACTACACAAAAGAAGTTATGCAGTACACTCACGGCAGAGGCAGACTTTCGTGCAGTCTTAAAGGCTATGAGCCTTGCCACAACAGCGATGAAGCTATTGCACAAATCGGCTACGATTGTGATGACGATGTTGACAATCCATGCGGTTCTGTGTTCTGTTCTCACGGAGCAGGCTACAATGTGCCGTGGAATGAGGTCGGCGAGCATATGCATCTGCCGAGTATTCTCGATGCTCCGAAAGACGATGAAATCGGCACAAACAGCGAAAACGCTTTTGCAAAGTGCAAAACTCAGGACGATATTTTTGCTCTCGACAAGGAGCTTATGCAGATTTTTGAACAGACCTACGGTCCTGTGACACGCAGAAAACACGCTCCCGAAAAGCGTCATGTCAAGGCGGTTTCGTCAATTGACAAGGCGGCTGAAAAGTATAAAAAATCCCCCGTGTATGACGGCACGGAGTATCTGCTCGTTGACGGCTACAATGTTATTTTTGCGTGGGAACACCTCAAAGAGCTTTCCGAAAGAAGTCTTGACGGTGCAAGGCACGCTCTGATAAACATTCTCTGCAACTATCAGGGCTACAGCAAGTGTAACCTTATTCTCGTGTTTGATGCGTACAAGGTAAAGGGCGAACACAGAGAGGTTGAAACCGTGAATAATATCAGCATTGTATATACCAAAGAGGCAGAAACCGCCGATATGTTTATTGAGAAAACCTCTCACAAGCTTGCCAAAACCAACAAGGTGCGTGTCGTAACATCCGACGCACTCGAACAGATGATAATTCTGGGTAACGGTGCGTTGCGTGTTTCATCAAGAGCATTTTTAGAAGAAGTCAGACAAGCCGAAAATGAAATCAGAGAAATAATAAATTCTTCAAACGAATTAAACAATAATATGAATTAGTTTATGGATAGCCTGTAGGGGCGTTCATTGGACGCCCGCCTTGATGATACATTTTGTTTATTTTCGTATGTTTTGATGTGATGAAAACGGTGTATTGATTAGTAGGGGCGAACACGGTTCGCCGCTATATAAAAAGCCGACAGATACAGCGATTGTATTCTGTCGGCTTTTTTAATTTCTGTTAGGTTTGTTTTTTTCAAGCAAAAGTGCAAAATCTATCAGCAGTTTGTTTTCGTCCGAAGAAAGATTTTTGGTTATTTCTGCAAGCTGTTTTATTGTGGCGTTATTGTTAAGTTCAAATTCACCAATCAGCAAATCATCGGGAGAAACTTCAAGGGCATTGCATACCTTTATCATACATTCAAGTGACATTGCAACAGAACCTGTTTCAAGGTGTGACATATGAATTGTTGAAATATCAATAATTTCAGCAAGCTGTGCCTGTGTGCAGCCTTTTAATTTTCTGTATTTTTTTATTCTGCCGCCGATTGCTTTTAAGTTGAGCATTTTAATCACCAAGATAATATTATCTTTTAAAAGGATAAAAATAAATAAACTATTAAAGATAGTGTTGCTTTTAAAAAGATAGTATGCTATAATAAATACAAATTATTACTGAGGGTGATATGTTGTGTTTTGTAGTAATTGCGGCGAGAAAATTGAGGACAGTTCTTCTTTTTGTAAAAACTGCGGTGCAAAGATTACAAATAATGACAAAACCGAGCGAGTTCAGCTGAAATGCAAGGAATGCGGCGGTGTGATGACAGCCGACAGCAGTAACAAAACCCTTCATTGCCCATATTGCGGTTCAGACGAAGTTATAGTGTACGGTGATGCAGTTGAGGTTGAACGAATAAAAAACGATACCTATAAGGAAATGGAATACAAGAAATGGGAGAGAGCAGACGAAAAGGAGCGGAAAAAAGAAAAGGAAAAAGCTGATGAAGCGTACAGAAAAAGCGGATTTGGCATTGTTGCAATAATCGGTGCGATTGTTTCTGCGCTCTTTTTAATCGGTTCATACAGTATTAACAGATGGGGCAATGTTGTTGTAACGGCAATTCAGCTATTACTGTTTGTTGCCTCAGTTTTTATCAGAAAAGATATAATAAAATGCTCAAACAGAGGAATACCTGCCTTATTGACAACTATAGGTTTATTGTTGATAATTCCCTTTTTAATTTTAAGCAAATAAACAGAATCGTTCTGTTATTATAAAGGAGAGTAAAACTATGAAAAAGAAAAAATTATTTGCCGTTGCGGCAATGTCGCTTGCAATACTTATGTCTGTGTCATTGTCAGGCTGCGGAAAAGACAGCAGTTCAGAAGATGATGCGAAGGAATCAACATCCGTAGTGTCGGAAATTTCAGATGAATCAAGTGATGTTGAGTCTGAACCCGAAACCGAAAAGCCTAAAAAGGAAGAAAGTTCAAAGAAAGAGCAAAGCTCCAAAAAAGAGAGTTCAAAGGAAGAAAGCTCCGAAAGTGAAGAAGTTTCTTCATCCTTCAAAGAAACAATGGACGAGTACGAAGAGTTTATGGACAAGTATGTTGACTTTATGAAAAGCTATGATGCAAATGATGTAACAATGCTTTCCGAATATACCGAACTTTTGAGTCAGTACAACACATATATGGACAAGGTTTCAAAAATTGATGAGGACAGCCTTTCATCTGCTGACCTTGCATATTATCTTGATGTTACAAACAGAGTAAATAAAAAACTTCTTGAGGTTCAACAATAATTTAATTAAAAATAAGCAAGCCGGCAGATACAGTGATTGTATTCTGTCGGCTTTGTTGTTTTTAATAATGTAAAATCAAATTTCTTCTTCCGTGTCATCATCGGGTTCATCGTAATCGTCACGGTCATTTCTGTGGCGTTTAAAGCTTGCGACTGCCGTACCGCCTGCGATAAGCAGAAGAATTATCGCAAAATTCGTAGGCATTGAACCGCCGTCCGATTCATCGGATGTGGAGTTGACTTGTGTGTCTGTTTTGTCAGTTGCAAAAGCAAGGGTACTGCTCCAGAAAATCATCATAAGAGCAAGCAAAAACGATACAAATTTTTTCACGACAACACCTCCGCAATATCTACACGAATTATACCATTATAATTCCAAATTAGCAATATTAAATTTGGAATATTAAATCAGCAATATATGTCAATGTTCACAGCAACTGTCCCTGTAGATTTTGTATGGAAAGGGTTATACAATGAAGGAATTTTAATAAATAACAAAACAAGACAGCCGTAAACTGTCTTGTTTATATGTAAAGCTATTCGTCTGCGTTGTTAATTGCCCTTATTCTGAGCAGTGAAACAATGCACAGAGTAACTTTTATCAACATTATGAAGATGAAAATTATGCTGTAAATATTGAATGTTTCAGCACCGCGAATTATGTCAAGAAGGGTATAAACTCCGTAAGCAACCATAATCATAAAAGTAACAGCAGATGATATAATAATCAATCCGTTTGCCATCGTGCTTTTACTGCGTATGGATTTGTAAACGAGATATACGGGCAATACCAACGATGCAATATCCATAATTTCAAAAATAACATATAAAACATAATTTTCTAACAAGCTTGAGAAAGATGCAAAGGTTGTAAAAAGAGTGTTGAAAATGAATAGGAACGGGTAGTCGCCGTGGATTGCCCAAAAAGAAGAATAATCAAAATTGAGTGAATAGTCGTATGTATAAAAATTCATACGGCTCATTACCTCAATGCAAATCGCAAACAACAGCAATATGCCGATGAGAACACTCTGCATAATTCCCGTAACTTTAAGCATTTTATTTGTTTTCATAAAATCACCGCTTCGTTATTTACTGTAACTGATTTGATTTTTTAATCTGTTTTATCCGCAGTATTGAAACGACAATCAATTCTATTTTTATCAGTATCACAATTATTAAAACTATTTGAACCAAAGTAAATTCGCCAAATCCACGGGCAAGTTCAAATAGGGTAGAGAAAAGACTCCGACATGCGGATAACAAAGTCAATGCCGATCCTGCAATAATCAATCCGTTTGCAACTATGTTTTTGCGGAATATTGACAGATAGCCTAAAATAACAGGCAAGGTTAACGCTGCAGCGGCAATAATCTGAAAAATTATTTTAAGAACATAAAGACGCATCAAACCTAAAAAATAAGCTATGGCTTCCGCAATGGAATTTATGAGGAAAAACGCTGAAGAATTATTCCGTAAATCCCAATAACCAATACCCATATTTCTAAGAAAATCAAAAGTATAATCTTCACAATAGTATGTGTTGTATAAAAATGTCACTTGAATCCAAATGGCAAGCAGTAACAGAGTTGCAATGAGTACACCTTGTATAATTCCTGTGTACTTGAGAGTTTTATTGTTTTTCATAATCTTACCACCTTTTGATTAATTACAATTTTCGTGTGTTTCTATTGTATTAATATTATAGCACAATGTAATTCAAAGTGCAATTGCAAAATAATCTGCCATGCAATTTCGTGCGATTTTTACAAAACAATAATCCCAAAAAGGTTCAGATTGACGGTGAAATTAGTTGTAATGAATAAATTGCAGTAAAATTTTCGTGCAAAATAAATGTGCAAAATAAAACCCGACAGCCACACATTGTACCGTGTGACTGTCGGGGAGAGAAGGATTTGTATTAACTTTAAATCAGAATCCCGTTGCAATGGTCAATTTCATGTTGAATAATCTGTGCGGTAAAGTCTGAAAAACTGCGTTTTATCGGCTTGAAATTTTCGTTGAAATATTTTACTTTTATCGTTTTGTAACGAACTGTTTTGCGATCGCCGTCAAGCGAAAGACAGCCTTCCTCGGTTTCAAATTCACCGAACTTGCTAATAATTTCGGGATTGAACATAACAAGATATTTTCCGTTGTCATTAATTGCGATTATCCTCTTTGCAACGCCTATCATGTTAGCCGCCATGCCCACACAACGGTCAAAATTTGCCCTGAGTGTGTCAAGCAAATCCTGTGCCGTCTGCAAATCTGCCTGTGTTGCGTCCTCCGACTTTCTCTGTAAAAACATAGGATCATGTACAATTTCTCTTACCATAACTCTGCCTCTTTCAGTTTCTAACACGAGTATAACACATCGTAAAAGTGATTACAAGTTAAATTACATAATGTATCCTCATATAAATTACCGAGGTGGTTAGGTGAAATATCCGGAGTTATCGTGCAATGTTTATGCTGAGGTTGACGGTGAGAATGTTTTGCTGATTGAAATTGACAGAGAGGGCAGAGCAAAGGTTTATCATGAAAATTTAAGAATTGACGGGGTGCGAAAAATTTTTGAAGAAATCAACTGCAACATTGAAAGCTACATAAAATATTTCGGAACAAAATAAAATAGCGCAAAATAAAACGCCCTCCGTTTGGAGAGCGAAATTCTGCGAATTTACAAATTATCAAAATTAATCTTCGTCATCGCTGTGGGCATGGTCATACAGCTTTTGAATATCCTCGGGAAGATTGTTCGGGAGCATTTCGTTGATTCTGTCCTCGTTGCCGTCAGCAATGGCAGTATCGTAGTACCAGCACTTAAAGCGGAGCATATCAAGCGTCTTTTGAAGACGCTCAATTTCCTTTTCTACGGTTTTTTTCTGATTTTCAAAAAGTTCTCGCCTTTGCGGATAGGACGAACTGCCCTCGGCACACCATTGCATAAATTTTCTTATTTCTCTGATTTCAAGTCCCGATTTTTTGAGGCAGTCAATTATGCGGAGTGTTTCAAGTTCTCTGTCGGAAAATCTGCGGATACCCGACACCCTCTCCATATGCGGAAAAAGTCCCTCTTTATCGTAGTAACGCAGGGTTGAAACAGGGATACCGCACATCTGAGATACCTGACCGATTGTGTACATAAAATCACTCCGAAACATTCTAAAAGCTCTTGACCTAAAGCCAAGTTTATCTGTCAATACAATCATACTGCATAATGATTTGATTGTCAATTGAATTGTTTTTTGAATAAAAATTAACGGAGCAGATTTTAATTTCTGCTCCGTGTTTGTCAGAAAAATATTTTTGTTATATCTATATCATTTGTGGTCATGTTAAGTATTATTATTGCTACGGTAATTACAACGATAAAAAACGAAAAGTATTTAAAGAACAATTCTGCTTTTGAAAACATTTCAGCACCTTCAGTGTAAACAAAGGGTGATTTTACCATTTTTTCAGCCATTGCTGATTTTGAAATATAAAAGAAAAATCTTGATGCCATAATACCTAAGAATGCAATCATTATATTGTTCCACACATTTCCCGACTTCCCGAAAAAGCCCATAAACGGCATACAATAAAAGATGTATAACGCAATGATCAATAATAATGGTCTTAAAAAAGTTATGTTTGAAACGGTACAGTCAAAACCGAATACATTAGCTGTGCTAAGTAATATCAGAATAAACAAAAGCACTGTTATGACAATTCCGATTACACTTCCATTGGTAATGTTTATACCGCAATTTTGAAGTATGGCGACAAAAGTCAAAAAAATTGCTCCGATTCCAAGACACACAAAGTCAAAAATCATAAGTTGTTTTTTCATATAAATCTCCGTGTTTTAAAATATATGCTGAATATACCATATTTTTTGACATTATACAATACTATTGTTATTTAATTGGAATAAGTCACATATTGAACACTTTTTACTTGTTGAAATTGCATATAAAAAGAAAGCAAGGCACGAAATTGCACCTTGCTTTTTGGGAAGATATATTAATGTAACTTGTTGTTTTGATTATTTCTTTTCGAGGACATTGAGAAAATCTTCAATTTCGGCAAGCTTTTCTTTGGCAAGATTTTTGCCGGCGTTATATGCCTCGTCAAGCACATCCGTGTTCATCTCAAATGATTTTACATACTTGTGTGACGGGCGGAGTACCATAAGTATGCCGTCCTCCTCAAGCTGTTTCATTCTTTTGCATTGCTCATTATAGCGGTCAAATCTCGTCATAAGAGCGTTGATGAGGTTCGGATAGTCCTTGTATTTTTTGTTGATTAAAAATTCAAACTTGCGATAGTCCGTGCAAGGCTCATTTTCGGGTTTTGTCAAAAGCACAAGCACACGGGAACAGCCCTGTTCAAACGCACGGTCAAAGGGAACAGCGTCGGCAATACTGCCGTCAACATACTTTCCGCCCTCAAATTCGCTTATCTGATAGAGAATAGGAACTGTGCAGGACGCTCTTACGGAGTCAAGCAAGCGCTGTTCGCTTTTGTTCTCGGAAAAATATTTTGCCTTGCCTGTTACGCAGTCGGTTGCCACAAATTCGCAGTTTGTATCTGACGCAAAAAATGTATCAAAGTCGAACGGATAGTCCTGATAAGGAAATCTGTAAATCATATTGTCAAGATCCATTGAAAGAAAACCGAGAACCGAAAAATCACCTGTTCTGTGGGGCATAATAACCCTGCGGGAACGACCTTCCTGTTTTGCGGTAAAATCAAGGGCGACCTCAGCTCCCGCCGAAACTCCTGCAACATAGTCAAAGTGTATTTTGTTTTCAAGCAGACAGTCGGTTATACCGGCGGTAAAAATTCCTCGCCTTGCTCCGCCTTCAATTATCAGACCTGTCATAAGGACCTCCGTTGACTCAAAAAAATTTTGGTGCTATAATCAAACTGTTTTATGGGGTGATAGTATGGACGCTAATGTGACTGACCTTCGCATTGTAAAAACAAGAACCAATATAAAAAATTCGCTGATTGATTTGCTTGCCGAAAAAAATGTTTCCAAAATCACGGTGACTGAGCTTGCAGAAAAGGCGATGATTAACCGCAAAACCTTTTACCGCCATTATCACACGGTTCAGGATGTTGTCGATGATATCAATTACGATATAATCAACGATGTTATCAGCCATGCGAAAAAATCCGACCGTGACGGCAACAATCTTGTGAATCAGCTGAATTTTATCGGTCTTTCCATTGCTGAAAATAAAGAACAGATTAATAAAATTCTGAAAAATTCTCCCGAGGTGTTCGGCTCGGGTCGCTCTGTTGAGCTTTTGAAAAGATTTATCGAGGTTTCAATAAGACCTGTGCTTAATTTTAAAAATGAAACAAAACTCAAATACCTTGTTGAGTTTGTCGTTTCGGGATTTATCTCGGTTTATGTCCGTTGGTTCAATGACGGCTGTGCAGAAAGCTCCGAAAAGCTTGCAGACGCTGTCAACGAGTTCGTTCTCGGAGCATTGTCCGAATATGTTCGCCCGAAAAGCTGATTAACTCATTTTCCAATGAGCCTTAGTAATTGCCTCGAATCCTTTGGGGGAGAGAATAGGCTTTGAAATTTTTTTCATTGTTTCGTCGCAAAGGCAGCGGTTTTCGCAGAATTCCCTGCCTGCCTCCGTGATTGAATCAAGGTATGCCTTTCTCTGCCTTTCAGCCTTTTCTGCAATAAAAAGCTCGCCCTCGGGACATTTTATCATCGTGTAATTGCCGTTACCGCAAATCAAATCAAGCTGTTTTATAAGTGCGGGATACATCGGTTCGTCACTCACATAGCCGCAAGTTGTAATAACCAAAAGCCTCTTTTCGTGCATTGCTTCATTACGCAGTTCATGGAAAGAGGCTTCTTTGTCCTCGACAACATTTCCCGAATATGGGAGCATATACGGCAGACATCTGTCGGTTAATGCTTTCATCTGTGACGGCATACCGAAAAAGTAGAGCGGAAAGCTCTCAATGATAATATCGGCAGAATTAATCTTTTCGTAGATTTTCTGCATATCGTCCTTTATAACACATTTGCCGGGTGTTCTGCTCCAACACGAAAAGCAACCCATACACGGCTTGATTGTTTCCTTTTTAACCGTGATATATTCAACTTCCGTATCGGCTGAAAAGCCGTCAAGAAATGCTTTTGTAATGTTAAGAGTATTGCTTTTTTCGCCCTTTGGACTACCGTTTAATACGAGAACCTTCATAATCACTCCTGTGACGGCTTGTAAACCGCATTTTTATCCATTGTGGTAAACAAAAGATTTCCCTTTGCCCTCACTTCACCGTCAACCTTGATGACACACGCAAATTCAAATGCCGACTTTGTTGACATTGTAACATTTACGCTGATAATAAGCGTGTCACCAGGAATAACGGGGCGGAGCATTTTGAAATTCTTGACTTTTAGAAGAACATATAACTTGTCCTCCTCAACGCTTTCGGGAGCAAATACAAGACTGCAAAGCTGTGCCGCAGATTCAATGAGCAATACTCCCGGCATAATCGGTGTGTCGGGAAAATGACCTGCAAAATACGGCTCGTTCACCGACACATTTTTTATACCTGTTGCCGAAACATTCGGCTCAAGCTCGGTCACCCTCTCAATCATCTGAAAGGGTGGTCTTTGTTTTATTCTCTGATTGATTTCAAGCAGATTCATCATAAGCTGAGTCCTCCGTCAAGCACAAGCACCTGACCTGTCATATATGAAAAATCGTCACTGCAAAGCTGTCCGACTACATTTGCGACATCCTGAACTGTGCCGAATCTCTTTTCGGGAATAGCCTCAAGATATTTTTTCTGCAATTCTTCGGGAATGCCGTTCATCATTTCGGTTTCGATAAAACCGGGTGCAACTGCGTTTACTCTGATTCCGTACTTTGCAAGTTCCTTTGCAAGCGTGTGAGTCATAGCGTTTACCGCACCCTTTGTTGCACTGTAAACCGACTGACCTTCAACTGCAAGAACAGAGCTTACGGAAGAAATGTTGATGATGATTCCGCTCTTTTTGCGGAGCATTTTAAGCGATGCCTGTCTTGCACAATTGAAATATCCTTTGATATTAATGTCAAGACTTCTTTCAAGCGACTCGTCTTTAATCATCAAAAGGTAAGCGTCGTCAACCACACCTGCGTTGTTGACAAGCACATCAATTCCGCCGAAGTCCTGCTGAATACTGCGGAACATATCCTTTACTTCGTCAATATCTGCCGTGTTTGCCTTGTAGGCAACGGCTTTTCTGCCGAGTGCTGTAATTTCGTCAACAGCCTTTTGAGCCATTTCTAAATTTGAATTGCAGTTCACGGCAATGTCATATCCAAGCTCTGCAAGCTTTAAAGCGCAAGCCTTGCCAATGCCCCTTGATGAACCTGTTACAAGAGCGGTTTTGCTCATATTTACCTCCGATTTTTACACTTTCTTCAGAATTACGGCAGAGTATGTTCCGCCCGCACCCATTGAAAGAGCAAGTCCGTATTCGTAATTTTTCTCGCTGTCAGAAAGAAGCTCAGCCGCATATGCCGCTGTCATTGCGCTTGCTGCGGCTCTTGCATTGCCGATTTCCTGCGATACATCATAGCAGGGCATAAGCGTCTTGATAATCTTCCTGTCGTCACAGCATACAAAGTCGATATTGTCTGCCTCAATGCCGGCATTCACACAAGCCTTTTCGATAACCTCAACAACAGCCTTGCTGTCAACCTCTGAGTTGTCATAAGATACAGGGCGGTGAGCCTGTGCATAACCCTTAATTTCTGCATACTTGCGTGCATTTCTGCCGTTTGCACTTTCCTCTGTTTCAAGAACGAGAGTTACAGAGCCCTCACCGAGCGGTTTTTCAAGCAATTCGGCCTTTGTATAGAGTTCAAGGTTTGTCTTTGTATTTTCATCGGTACCTGCGGCAAGCATAACGCTTTCGTTGCCGTCTGCAAGAATATCAGCGGCATAGCAAATACTCTGCAGTCCTGCCTGATTGCCGTTTGCAACAGTTGCGTTGTAGCCCTTGATACCTGAGAAAATGCTCAGATAACCGCCTGCGGCATTGTAAACCGTATTCGGGAATGAAAAAGCACTGCCCTTTTCGGTACCTCTTGTGATTGCCTTTTTCTGGAAATCAACAATTTCGGTCATAGGGCCGTCAGCCGTGCCGATTACAATACCTGTTTTATATTCGTTGTCCTTGTCAATTTTTATGTCAGCGTCTGCAAGTGCGTCCATACCGCTCAAAAGCTGGAGCTGACTGAAACGGTCAAGCTTTCTGTAAAATGCAACCTTGATTCCGTGTTTGTCATAATCTTCGGAGGTAAGATTGCAGTTAAGGCTGTGTTCGTCAGTCTTTGTGCCTGTAAGCTTTGAAATGCCCGTAATGTAAATTTTTTCATTTTTACTGTTGTCGGGAATATCATGCTCGTTGTCCGAGAAAATGATGCTTGCGTTGTTGCCGCCGAATGCAAATGAGTTTGACATTGCATAATGAACATCTTTTGTGTGGCTCTTGTTCGGAATAAAGTCAATGTTGCCCGCCTTTTCGGAAAGCACCTTCAAATCTTCATCGGAGTAGCCGATTGTAGGCGGAACGAGGTTTTCTTTTATTGCTTTTACGGAAAATACAGCCTCAATTGAACCTGCCGCACCGAGGCAATGACCTGTCATAGATTTTGTTGAGCTGACAGAAAGGTGGTCGTTGCTGTCAAAAAGTGTGTGAAGTGAAAGAAATTCAGCCTCGTCATTTTTGGCAGTACCCGTTCCGTGTGCATTTATGTAGTCGATATCGTCAAAACTAAGAGCAGAGCTTTCAACAGCCCTTCTGATCGCACTCATCTGACCTTCACCGTCGGGACGGGGAGCGGTAATGTGGTAAGCGTCACTGCTTACACCCGAACCGAGAATTTCACAGTAAATCTTTGCGCCTCGTTCAACAGCGTGTTCGTAGCTTTCGATTACAAGAATACCCGAACCCTCGCCGAGCGTGATACCTGTGCTGTGATTGAACGGGGAACAGGCGTTTTCGTCAAGCGCATGGAGAGCGTGGAAACCGCTGAATGCAAGTGAAGAAAAGCTGTCCGAACCGCCTGCGATGAACACATCACCCTTGCCCTCACGGATAAGGTCACAGGCATAGCCGATGCTCATTGTGCCTGCCGCACAAGCGTTGACGATGTTTGCAGTAATGCCCTCAAGTCCGAAATGAGCGGAAACATTGTTGGCAATTGCCGAAGCACCCATTTTGAAAATATCTTCTTTTTTACCGCCGTCACCCTTGATTTCGTCTGTGTAATATTTGTCAATGCTTGCCGCACCGCCTACACAACTGCCAAGAATAACACCGATGTTCTTTTCGGATGCGTCAATGTTTGCATCTTCAAAAGCCTCGTTTGCGGCATGAATACAGAGAAGGGAAGAACGGTCATAGTTTTCGGGAGAAAGCTCTGACGATGCCTTGTCAACCTCTGCACCCTTGTGTGCATAACAGTTTGAGGTGTCAACCGACTTAACCTCATCAATGCCGGAGTGACCGAGTGTTACGGCATCCCAGCAATCCTTTACATTGTCACCGACACCGCAGATAAGTCCGAGTCCTGTGACAACACATCTCTTTTTGTCAGCCATATTAACCCTGCTTGCTTTCTACATATTCTGTAAGTGCTCTGATTGATTGGAAGTGCTCACGGTCTGCACCTGTCATATCAATACCGAAAAGTGTGTCGATGCCTGCAACGATTTCGATTGAGTCGATTGAGTCAAGACCGATTTCGTCACCGAAAAGTTCTGAATCGTATGTAAGAATGTTTTCGGGAATTCTAAGGTTTTCTACGAGCATTTCCTTAATCTGATCTGCAATAGCATTGTTCATTTTAATTACCTCACTTAAAATTTTGATTTTTTTGATTTTATTATAAATTTTCCGAAGAAAAATCTTGCGATCGGGTCGGTTAGTTGTTGCGGAAAATTCCGGTGCGGCTGTTTTTCTTGCGATGCAGGGGCGTAAAACAGGGAATCGATTTGAGCGAAACGGGTTTGTGCTGGCGTCTCGAAATGAAAAAATGGGTTTTTATTTTGTGAATCCGGTCGAAATTCCTATTTTTGTGTCCGTATTCGGATTTTCCCGGATGCAAAAGGACCCATAGCTCAGTCGGTTAGAGCAGCGGACTCATAATCCGAAGGTCGTGGGATCATGCCCCTCTGGGTCCACTTGAAAGTCAGGGAGTTGCACAGTTTGTGCGACTCCTTTTTGTTTTTTCTTTGCGGTTTTATGCAAGTGTAGGCTGGCCGTGCGAGCCATGAGTGCAACAGTTGAAGTCGTTGTTTTACAGGCTTGAAGTATTCAAACGGTAAATTCGCATTGATGTTACGCGCTGCGTAGGGCTAAAAGCAGGTGTTCGAACGTTGGGATTCCGGGAAGCCCTGTCTGTTAGTATTTTGAGAAGAATCTACCGCCTGTATGGATTACCCCGATAGAGTCGCTATTTCAAATTGATTGGGTAACTTTTTGCACAAAATCATAATTTTACGTATTTTTCGAAAAATAAACCATAAAAATCCATAGAAACGATGCGAGCAAAATACCTGGGGCTGGATCTTCCGAGTCCGATCATTGTCAGCAGTTCTCCCTATACCTCCAATGTCAAGAGCGTCGAGCAGTGCGCTGCGAGCGGTGCCGGTGCCGTAGTGCTCAAATCCATATTCGAGGAGCAGATCCTGCACCATGCGGCTGCGCTGGACACCGTATCCGATTCGGCTTACGGCGATGCGGAGGTTTATTTGCAGCGTTATCTGGGCGAGGATTACAAGGCCGGATTTCTCCGGTTGGTGCAGGAGGCGCGGTCGAAGACGGAGCTTCCGGTAATCGCCAGCATCAATTGCGTGGTCGATAAAGGCGATTGGATCGAATACGCTACGGCGATGGCCGATGCCGGTGCTTCCGCGTTGGAGCTTAATATTTTCATCCAATCTACGGACATTCATGCCCAGGCTCGCGAACTGGAGTTGAACTATGCGGAGATCGTCGGTCGGGTGGCCGGTGCGGTGAAGATTCCCGTTTCGGTGAAACTGCCCATGCGCCTGACCAATGTCTTCGCCTTGTCGAGCGCTTTGCTCGGTCACGGGGCCCGGGGCGTAGTCTTTTTCAACCGTTTCTTCGAGCCGGACGTGGATGTCGAGCGGATGACTTTCGTAGAGAGTTCGCCTTACAGCGAGCCGACGGAATTGCGCAACGTCCTGCGTATGGTGGCGATCTGTTCGGCCGTGTTGCCGCAGTTGGACCTTTCTGTTTCGACGGGCGTGCACGATGGCGAGGCTGCGGTCAAAGCGCTTTTGTGCGGAGCCGAGGCAGTGCAGGTCTGCACGGCGATCCACCAGAAGGGATTCGAAGTCATTGCCGAAATGAACGAGTACATCGACCGTTGGTCCGAGCGGCAGGGTTTCGGTTCGCTCGATGAGTTCCGGGGGCGTCTGAATTTCAAGAACGACACTTCGGCCATGTTCCAGCGCGTACAGTATATGAAGTATTTCCCGTCGGAGGCGAAATAGTATTTGCCGGAATAGTTTCGGTTTTTGATAAAGAGTGGGCCGTCCAGTTGTCGGACGGCCCACTCTTTTGGATATGTGTTTTTGGGGTTAATATTCGATCTTGTCGAGAATCCCTTGCAGGTAAGCGATCGCCACGCCGTAGTTGGTCATCGGGACGTGCTGGGCGCGGGCCTGGGCGACGCGGCTCAATACGTGGCGCCGGTTGAACATACAGGCGCCGCAGTGGATTACCAGGTCGTAGGGCGTGAGGTCGGCGGGAAAGTCCGTGCCGGCAACCACATCGACCCGCAGTGCGGGTCCGATCCGTTTGCGGAGCATCGCCGGAATTTTGACCCGGCCGATGTCTTCGCCCACCGGAGCGTGCGTGCAGGCTTCGGCGATCAGCACGCGGGAGTCTTCGCGGAGCTGCCCGATGGCTGCCGCGCTCTCCACGAAGTAGTCGATGTCGCCCTTGTAACGGGCGAAGAGCACCGAGAACGAAGTTAGCAGGCTTGCGGCGGGCTTCTGCGCATAGACAGTCGAGAAAACCTGCGAGTCGGTGATAATCAGTTTCGGCGGTGCGGCCAGCGACGAGAGCGTGCCTTCGATCTGGTCGGTGGTACAGCAGACCACGCGGCACTTCTTATCGAGCAGCTCGCGGATCGTCTGGACTTGCGGCAGGATGAGGCGTCCCTTGGGGGCCTGGATATCCTGCGGCATAACGAGCATCACCACGTCGCCTGTCGAGGCGAGGCTGCCTGTGATTTCGGGCTGGTTGTAGTCTTCGGGCAGGTTGCGGATCAGGGCTTCGCGCAGGGCGTCGAGTCCCGTTCTGTCCGAGGCGCTGACCCGGAGCGGCCGTTGTCCGAAAAGCGCTTCGGCTTCCGCATCGGACATACCTGTAAACAAGTCGGCCTTGCTGCGGACGACTACGATCGGAATATGACGGGCTTCGAGGAGCCGGAACCATTCGATTTCGTCGTTCTGCGGCACGGCTCCGGAGAGGAGCAAGACGGCCAGGTCGGTCTTGTCCAGCATCTTGCGGCTTTGCTGCACACGCAGCGCTCCGAGGTCGCCTTCGTCGTCGAACCCCGGCGTGTCGATCAGTACGCAAGGTCCCAGCCCGTGTATCTCCATCGTCTTGAGTACGGGGTCGGTCGTCGTGCCCGGCGTCGCGGAAACGACGGCGCTCTGTTGGCCCGTGAGGGCGTTGATCAGCGACGACTTGCCGCTGTTGCGCCGCCCGTAGAAAGCGATATGCAGCCGTTCGGCGCGGGGAGTTTGCTCGTTCATCGTGCGAAAATTTTTAGAAACGGAAGTCCCGTTTACCCTCGGCGATCGCTGCGAGATTCTTCTCCGTGATGCGGCGCACACGTTCGTTGAGGAGCATCGGAACCTCTTTCGAAATCATCTTTTCACCCAAGGCCCGGGTTTCGGGCGATGCGTAGTCTTCGAGGTACTCCTTGAGGGTCATCAGGGCGTTGGGCGTGCAGCAGTCGGCGATCTTTCCGGTTTTCACCAGCGACATGAAGCGGTCGCCCGTGCGGCCTTCGCGGTAGCAGGCCGTGCAGAAGCTCGGCACGTAGCCCAGTTCCAGCAGCCAGCGCACCACTTCGTCCAGCGTACGGTGGTCGCTCACGTCGAATTGTGCGGAATCTTGCTCGGCATGCGTCGTTTCGGCGTAGCCGCCGACGCTGGTGCGCGAGCCGCCGCTGATCTGTGAAATGCCGATTTCCAGCACCTGTTCGCGCGAGCGCTGCGATTCGCGGGTCGAGATAATCATGCCAGTATAGGGGACGGCGATGCGGATCACGGCTACGATCTTGCGGAAGATCTCGTCCGAAATGGCATCCGGGAAGTCCTTGGTGTCGATGTCGTCCGCCGGGCAGATGCGGGGTACGCTGATGGTGTGGGGGCCGACGCCGAAGCGGGCTTCGAGGTGCTCGGCGTGCATGAGCAGTCCCGTGAAATCGTACCGGTAGGTGTTCAGACCGAACAGTACACCGATGCCTACGTCGTCGATGCCGCCTTCCATCGCGCGGTCCATCGCTTCGGTGTGGTAGGCGTAGTCGCTCTTCGGACCGGTGGGGTGGAGCGCTTCGTAAGCGGTTTTGTTGTAGGTCTCCTGAAAGAGAATGTAGGTGCCGATGCCTGCATCGCGCAGCTTGCGGTAGTTCTCGACCGTCGTAGCCGCGATATTCACGTTCACGCGGCGAATCGCTCCGTTCTTGTGATGTACGGAGTAGATGGTCTTGATTGATTCGAGAATGTACTCGATCGGATTGTTGCGCGGATCTTCGCCCGCCTCCAGCGCTAAACGCTTGTGACCCATATCCTGCAGGGCGATTACCTCGCGGCGGATTTCCTCCTGGGTGAGCTTGCGGCGCGGAATGGTTTTGTTTTTCTGGTGGTACGGGCAATATACGCAGCCGTTGATGCAGTAGTTCGACAGATAGAGCGGCGCGAACATTACGATACGGTTGCCGTAGATTTTCTCCTTGATCTGTTTGGCCAGCGTGAACATGCGTTGGTTCAGGTCTTCGAGTTCGCACTCGAGCAGCACGGCCGCTTCGCGGTGCGTGACCCCTTTGCCTTCGGCCGCTTTTTGCAGGATCGCCTCGATCAGGGGGCGGTTCGCACGATTTTCGCGGGCGTAAGCCAGCGTTTCGACGATTTCTCCGTCATGGATGAACTCCTCCGCCTTGGAGGATGCGACTTGGTACATATCTTTGTGTTTTTATAAGCTATTCTTGATAATCTCCCCGGCTCCACGAGATGTGGCGGCCGATTTCGTTGAGCTCCCGCTCCAGAGCGGCCAATCCTTCGGCAGCTTCGGCACCGAAGGCGGCCTTGCCGTCGTAGAGGTTGTATTTCGACCGTTCGTCCGGCGGCGAAAGGTTGGGCATCACCACGTTGGCACCGGCCAAAATACCCCGCATCCGGCCGTCGCCCGAGAGGGTGGCGAGCGCGGTGGTCGAAGGGATCAGTGCTGCGGGACGCATCAGCCGCAGAATCGACAGCAGGGTGAGCGTTCGTTCGACGCTTCCGGCCGGTTCGTGGCCGAAGGGGGTGTCGCGGTGCGGGATGAAAGGTCCGATACCGATCATCTGGGGTTCGAACTCCCGGATGAAAAGCAGATCCCGGACCAGATCGTCCACCGTTTGTCCCGGGCTGCCGACCATGATGCCCGTACCGGTCTGGTAGCCGATCTTTTTGAGGGTGTGCAGGCATTCGATGCGGTGATCGAGGGACATCCGGACGGGATGGAGCCAACGATAGTGATCGGGAGTGATCGTTTCATGCCGCAGCAGGTAACGGTTCGCGCCCGCTTCGAACAACGCCCGGTAGGAGGCTTCTGTCCGTTCCCCCAGCGAGAGGGTGATGGCGCAGTCGGGCCAGCGGCGACGCATCTCCCGGATCAATCCGGTCAGCAGTTCGTCGTTCAGAGCCGGGTCTTCTCCGCTCTGAAGTACGAATGTCCGGAATCCCAGCCGGTAGCCCTCTTCGCAGCAGGCCAGTACGGTTTCCGGGGTCAGACGGTAGCGTTCTGCCAGACGATTGCTGCGTCGAATGCCGCAGTAGCGGCAGTCGTTGCGGCAGTAATTGCTGATTTCGATCAGCCCCCGAACGAAAACTCCGTTTCCGAAATGCACACGGGCGACCTCGCGGGCCGCCCTGTGCAGGTATTCTCTCTCTTCGGGGGACGCATCGGTCAGCAGAAGGCGCAACTCTTCCGGGGAAAGGGTGCGGTTGCGTTTCAACTGATCGACGAGCTCTTTCATAGCCCCGTCGGATTTAGCGTTTAGCCAGTTCCTTCGCGAATTGCCGTTTACCGGCATCGTGCAGGTTGTGGGTGCTGGGACCCGTGATACATCCGCCTTCGCAGGCCATGACCTCGATGAACTTGGCCGGGGCTTTGCCCGATTTGGCATAGGCGCGGAGCAGGGATACGTTTTTCTTGTTCAGGTTGGAGACCTGGATGCCTTCGACCTGCGGCCGGTTGTTGTCCGCCAGGAAGAGCTGTACGGCGCCCATCACGCCTCCGGCCTGTGCGAAGCCGTGGGCGGCCCGGGTCGAAACGAACGGAATGGGGAACGGATCGGTGGTTGCGACTTCGATACCCAGGCCGTCGAAAATGGAGTTGATCTCCTCGAAGGTCATCACGAAATCGACGCATTCGTCGCGGCGTGCCTCCTTGCGTTTGGCTACGCACGGGCCGATGAAGACCACTTGCGCGTCGGGGTGTTTCTCCTTGGCGATCCGCGCGGCGTAATACATCGGCGATCCGGTGCTCGAAATGAAGGGCTTCATCTCGGGGATATGCTTGTTGGCCAGTTCGACCCACGAAGGACAGCAGGAGGTGGTCATGAACGCCTGTCCCTCCTCAATTTTCTCTTCGAGTTCCGCACCTTCATTGCGGATGGTTTCCATGGCGCCCTGCGCTACTTCGATCACGTCCTCGAAACCGATGGCCTTAATCGCGCCATATACTTTTTCCGTGGGGGCGTTGTATTGTCCGAGAATGGCCGGAGCGACGACGGCGACCATCTTTTCTCCTTCGCGCAGACGCTGCAGCACGTCGAACACCTGCGAAATTTCGAAGATCGCTCCGAACGGACAACTGTTGATGCACTTGCCGCAGTAGATGCATTTGCTCTCATCGATATGCTCCACGCCGCGTTCGTCCTTGGTAATCGCCTTTACGGGGCAGGCCTCTTCGCACGGTACGGGCATATAGACGATGGCATGGTAGGGGCAGTTGCTGTGGCAGATGCCGCAACTGATGCAGAGATCGTGGTTGATGACCGCTTTGCCGGCACGATTGAATTCGATGGCGTTTTTCGGGCAGTTGGTGGCACAGGCCCGGGCCACGCAACCTTTGCAGAGGTTGGTGATCTCGTAGTTGGTCTGCACGCACGACGAGCAGGCTTCGTCGATTACGCAGAGAATATTGTCTTTCTGCTGCTGCCCTTTGCGCTCCAGGGCTTTGCGGGCATATTCGGACAGCGGGGTGAGTTCGTCGGTTTCGTCGGACATGTCGAAACCCATCAGCGGGAAAGATTTGTATTTCCACACGGCGCGCTCCTTGTGTACGCAGCAGCGACCCAAAACCCGTGAGGTACGGGGACTCAATTCGATCGGCAAGCGGTCGATTCGCTCGACGAGCTGGTTGTCTTTCCACAATTTGATGAGATTGGTCAGCAACTTGTGTCTGACAATCATTACGTTATTGGTAAGAGGCATGTCGGAATAATAGAATGTTAAACGAAATTTCCGTCGCAAAGATAGGTTATTACCCGTATGTTCACAAACAAATAAGTATAAAAAAGAGAGTAAATATTATTTTCGGATAATTTTGATTTTCAAATTTTATATAATATATTGCAATACACATGAACGGCATTTATGTTTTGACCATCTAATCCTAAATATTATGCTTATGAAAAAATTATTACTATATATTTTAATTGGTGGTATCTTGTTAATCGGCACTTATGGTTGTGCTAATTATGAAGAAGATTTGTTGGACGAAATTTCGCCGAAACAAATGTTAGCTACTGTTACGACCGAAATTGAGTTGGCGGATGCGGTGTATCATAGAGACACAGTCTTGGATCCGGCCGCAGAATGATCCGTACAGGCTTGAGAACTTTCAGCAGGCGTACGACAATATAGTATCGGGTGAATCGAAAATTGTCAGGGCATCTGATGAGTTTGCAGCAAGCGCGCGGAGTGTGCGAAAAGAATTCTCAGCAACTGCCAAAACGCAGTTGAAACTGAAAGCTACCCACTATGCCTTGAAAATTTTTCCAAAAACGGAAGAGGAACAACGAAGCCTTGAACTGGACGAGCAGATCAAGATCGCGTATACGCCTTTCAATTATACGTCATTACCTGATGAGGCGACCCAGAGTCTTGTGTTTTCGAAATCCCGGACACAGTTTTGCGAGGAAGATGAGGAGAGGCGTTATTCTGTGACTTACGAGGGCGGTATGATTAAGGATGGACCAGTGGAGCCTGTGACAATTATATTGCCTGTATTATATGCCGTTTGGCCTGTCGAAAAAACGTTCCCTGTTGAAATGGATTTTGAAATCCTTTATGAAGTTTTCCTCCCTAAATATATTACTCTTGGTGAGAATGGATTGAGTGCGGAGGCAATACAAATTTTGGAGCAAGAAGCCATTGCTTTGGCTTTAGATGAAGAGAGACATTTACCAGGTGGATTCCCGCGCGGAAAAGTACTATGTTACGATACTCATTTAAAGCGTTATGTACCGCTAGAGAATCTAAAAATCCGTTTTACACTGGGTTCGAATATTGAGGAGGTTTATACAGACAAAACTGGATATTATGCTATCAACAATAAATTGATCGACAACCAGGCAACGGTAAGTTTTGTTTTTCAGCACGAAAAATGGACGATTGTCAAGGGTTCTGAGGAAGGAGGACGGATAGAGGAAATAAAGGGAATTTATGGAGAATTAAGAAGTGGTAAAGATTTGAACTTTAATATTAACTCTTCTTCGGCTCCGGATCCCCGCTACGAAATTCATCGTGCAGTCAATTTTTATCATTATGGCGAACACGATTTTATAATTTCTACTTTTGTTAATAACAGAATATCAATAGTTGCATTAGCCGTTGATCCTGGTGGGTGGCAAGGCCGATTTAATTATTGGCCGACTTCTGTGGGGAGAATGCCTTTTATACAAGTTGGCAATTGTAACAGGAATAATCATCCGAGACTAATAGGAACCACTTTGCATGAATTGGGACATTATTGTCAATTTCATTTGCGTGGCGGCACATTCAGTGCGTACGATGGTACTTGGAATATATTGCTCGAAAGTTATGCTTCTTATGCCGGATGGCATATGGGAGAAGCATATTATTTAAATCAGGGTTGGAAAAAAACATCTCTAAACTCGGATATAACAGGTCAAGCAAGGCAAGAATGGGATTATCAAAATACAACCAATAATTATTATACTCCTTTGTTTGTCGATTTGGTGGATGATTACAACCAGGGTGTTGGCTATCCTTCTCGCTGCTACGATCAAATTAAGATGCCTCAATTCGTGGTGAATTTGTTTGGAGCCTATAGAACCTGGAATGATTTTGAAAGTGCACTTCGTAAGTATACAGGGTCATATTTTACAGAAAATCAAATAAATGAATTTCTTTTTTACGAGCGTAGCTGGCTTCAACGTAACGGTTATATATAAAAATGGGTTTATGAGGAAATTCTTATTTTTTGCGTTGTCGGCGATATTTACCGCAGGGACTCCGGCAGGTTGCAATACCGATTACAATGCAATCAGTTATTTTGTGTGGGTCAACGACAGCGATCATAAGATCACTCTTTTCGTAGAATCCGATTTAGGGTGTGAGTTCAAAAATGAAGTGATACTGCCTGGAGAAAGTTTTACTGCGATGGATAATGGTATGGGTGTTTGCCCCGTTCCTTCAAGTTACATTTGGAAAATGACGATTATTTTCGACGATGGGAGGCTTGGATTCACTTATGGTGTCCGTTATTACCAGGACGACGGTCGGTCGTACCCTCCGAATTACGACGCACATTACGACCCTTCGATCGATGATAATTATGTATTCGAGGATTTGAGGGGTAACGGTCGTCAACCTAAAGAGCGTTGGACTTATGTCTTCACCAATGCCGATTACGATGCGGCGGAGGCGATGGTCCCGTTCGAGTAAATAGTTTGTGGCTCTGAAAAACGAACGCCTCCCGAATCTGAAATTCGGGAGGCGTTCGTTCGATGGCGGCCTGTCTTTTGGCTCTAACGATCCAGCTCTTGGAAGAAGCTCTGGAAATCGGCCATGAAAACGTCCTTGCCCCGCAGTACTTCCCGCTTGGCGAGCAGCTCCGAAAGGCGGATGTAGCCGATCACGTAATTGCCGTCCTCGCCCCGATATTGCTCGGTGATGCGGTCGAAGTGGAGGATTTTCAGTACGTCGGTTTCCGTGTATCGCACATAAACTTTCAGCTCCACGTCGGTCGTGTACTCCGGACGGTCGAGGTAGTGCTGTTTCTTGTATTCGTACCGGTAGTCGTGCTGACGGGCCATGATGTCGCTCAGGATCGACGAGGCGGTAGGCAGGCTGCCGGCGCCCTTGCCGAACATGAACTGGCGGTCGTAGCATTCGCCCCGGATCACCACGCCGTTGTATTCGTCATCGACGCTGTAGATGTATTTGCCGGGGGTGACGAATTCGGGCATGACGAACATCGTGAACTTCCGGTCGCTGACCTTGACCACTTGGGCGACCAGTTTGATCTTGACCCCTTTTTCGCGGGCGTACCGGATGTCCGAGTCGTGGATAGTCGAGATGCCGTAGGTGAAGATCCGGTCGGGATGGACATACACTCCGAGCGCGTGAACGGTAATGATGACTAATTTGAAGAGCGAGTCGTAGCCTTCGATGTCGAACGAAGGATCGCTCTCGGCGAATCCCAATGCCTGGGCCTGGGCCAGCGCCGCGTCGTAGGACTCCTGGTGGTCGAACACCCGCGAAAGGATGTAGTTGGACGAACCGTTCAGGATGCCTTTGACTTCGAGCAGCAGGTCGTTGTCGTAGTACTCCTCGAGGTTGCGGATCACGGGGATCGAGCCGCACGACGAGGCGTCGTACAGCAGTGCCACATTGTGTTTCTTTTGCAGGTCGATCAGCTCCGGCAGGTGGCGGGCGAGCATGGCCTTGTTGCCCGAAACGACGGGGATGCCTTTCTGGAGGGCCGCCTTGACGATTTTGTAGGAGGCCGCCGCATCGTCGATCACCTCCACGATCAGGTCGATCTCCGGATTGGAGAGGATCACTTCCGGATCGGTCGTGAAATAGGACGCGTCGATGCTGCGGGGTTTGTTCGACCGCACGCAGATCTTGACGATTTCCGCATGGGCGTTGCGGGATTTGCTGAGTACCTGGAAGATGCCTTGTCCGACTACGCCGAAGCCGAAAAGGCCGATTTTGATCTTATTCATGGGTTGGATGGATGAAAGGGTTGAGGATTCGGTTCAGTTGTTCGTGCTCGACCAGAAACCCGTCGTGTCCGAACGGGGAGTCGATCTGATGGTAGGTGCTGCGCGGCAGCATCCGGTGCAGCGCCTGCATTTCGGGCACGGTGAAGATGATATCGGTCGAAATGCCGACGACCAGACATTCGGCCGTGATTCGTTGCAGCGCCGCTGCCACGCCTCCGCGCTGGTAGCCGACGTCGTGCGTGTCGAAAGCGTTGAGGATCTTGTAATAGGAGTAGGCATTATAACGCCGGCAGAGCTTTTCTCCTTGGTACTGCTGGTAGGTGCAGGCCCGGTGAGAGGAGAAGTCGTCGCTCTCGTCCTGCTGCGAGAGGTCGTAGCCTTCCGGCCCCCGGTAAGAGAGCAGCCCGATAGCCCTCGCCGCCGCGAGTCCCTTCATGCCGGCGGTGGCGTAAGGTTCCCCGAAGGTCGAGTCGGCTTCGATGGCCATGCGCTGCGTTTCGTCGATGGCGATGCTCCAGGGCGACGCTTTGGCAGCCGTGGCGATCAGGACCAGCTTGCCGATCCGCTCGGGCTCCTGGACGGCCCATTCGACCGCCTGAAAGCCGCCGACGGAGCTGCCGACCAAGGTGTGGATGCGGTGAATGCCCAGAATGTCGGCCAACAGCCGGTGGGCCCGTACCATGTCGCGGATCGTCAGTTCGGGGAAATCCTTGTAATAGGGGCGTCCGGTCGCCGGATTGACGTGCAGCGGCCCGGTCGTGCCGTAGTGCGAGCCGAGGATGTTGGCGCAGATGATGAAATGCTCGGCGGGGTCGAGGAATTTGCCCGCCTCGACCGTGTGCGGCCACCACGAGGCCACGTCCGAATCGGCGGTCAGGGCGTGGCAGACCCAGATGACATTGTCGTGGGCCGCATTCAGTTTCCCGTAGGTGCTGAATGCGATCGTCAGTTCGGGCAGAATGCCTCCCCGCTCCAATTCGAAAGGTTGGTTATGACGGTATATATTCATTGTGTTTACAGTCGTTTTAATGCGTTGCCGATCTCTTCTTTCAGGTCGTCGATGTGTTCGATGCCCAGCGAGAAGCGCAGCATGTTGGGATAAACGCCCGAAGCGACCAGTTCGCGTTCGTTGAGCTGGGAGTGCGTCGTCGAAGCGGGGTGTACCAAGAGACTCCGGGTGTCGCCCACGTTGGCCAGGTGGCTGATGATCTCCAGGTGGTTGAGCAGCGAGGAAGCTTGCTCGGCCGACCCTTTGACGCGGAAGGTCAGTACGCCGCCGAAACCGTTGGTCAGGTACTTCTTGGCCAAATCGTGGAAAGGACTGCTCTTCAAACCGGGATAGTTTACGCTCTCGATCTTGGGGTGCTTCTCGAGCCATTGGGCCATTTCGAGCGCATTGTCCACCGATCGCTGTACGCGCAGCGAGAGGGTTTCGAGTCCTTGCAGCAGCAGGAAGGAGTTGAACGGACTCTGGCAGGCGCCCGTGTCGCGCAGCACTTCGCACCGTGCCCGTACGGCGAAAGCCTGGTCGCCGCAGTTTTCCCAGAAGTTGAATCCGTGATACCCTTCCGAGGGTTCGCTGATCAAGGGGTAGCGGCCGTTGCCCCAATCGAAGTTGCCGCCGTCGATAGCCACGCCGCCCATGCTGTTGCCGTGACCTCCGATCCATTTGGTCGCTGCGTGCAGCACGACATTGGCGCCCCATTTGATCGGCTGGCAAAGGTAGCCGCCGGCTCCGAACGTATTGTCGGCGATTACCGCGATGCCGTGTTTGCGGCCGATTTCGGCGATCGCCTCGAAATCGGGGATATTGAAGGCCGGGTTGCCGATCGTTTCGATGTAGATGGCCCGCGTACGGTCGTCGATGAGTGTCGAGATGCTCTTCGGGTCGTCCCCTTGTGCGAAACGGACCTCGATGCCGAGTCGGCGGAGCGTGTATTTGAACTGGTTGGTCGTTCCGCCGTAGAGGTAGGAGGTGCTTACGATATTATCGCCTGCCTGGGCGATGTTCGTGATGGCGAGCATTTGGGCGGCCATGCCCGATGCCGTCGCAACGGCTCCGGTACCTCCTTCGAGGGCGGCGATGCGCTCTTCGAAAACGGCGGTCGTGGGGTTGTTCAGGCGGGTGTAGATGTACCCCGGTTCCGTGAGGGCGAAAACGGCGGCGCTCTTTTCCGCACTTTCGAAGGTGTAGGCCACCGTCTGGTGGATGGGGACGGCGCACGATCCGGTCGCGGGATCGGCCTGTTGGCCTGCATGTACTTGCAGGGTTTCGAAACGGAGATTCTGTTTTTTCATGGTTTTGAAAGTTGATTTATGTTTTCGGGATTGTTACAAACAAAAAAATCCGGCTGAACCAGCCGGATTTAAGAGATACACGTACGACGAATCTTACACCCGGCATTTACACCTGCGCATCGACATCATCATACCCATCATCGAAACCGAAAGTCCGACGATCAGCGAGTAAGAATTATTGGATGTAATGCCGTTTTTCATGCGGGTAAAATACGGGTTTGTTATCGTATTGATGTCGTAAATATAGTTATTTTTCGTGAAATGGTGCTGTCGAGAGAAAAATATTTTACAATGCCATTATTCAGTCTGAAAATGCAATATTTGTAAATATAAGATTTTTTCTCGAGAATCCCTGTTTGTATAAAATGTTGAAAATTAGATCTATTTGTGGCCCGTTCCGTATTTGAAATTCTTAAATTAAGAATAGTTTAATTAAAAAATGTAGTTGAAAGTTTGATATTTGTGATATGTTAGATTTACTTGTTTGATATGTGATACTTAGGCAAATTATTTGCCGATGCAGAAAATATTAAAATAGCTTATATTATTGATGTCCAGATAATTGTGCGTGATATGAAGTGTGTCGGGGACATTCTGGGGACGGAATTTTGCTGGCCAAAAGAAAAAAAGATCAAATACAAAATCGCTTTTTACCCCATATCGGAGGTTATGTTTCCCAAAGATATGAAAGATAAATGTAATCCGCGCAAAAGGTCAATCATAGGAGTTTAGTCTGGTTTGTTGTATATCTATTCAAGTTCTAAACTAAACTTTCTTCACAACGTCGAAATGGCGGACATCGGTAGCAAGAATGCTCATCTCTTTTTCTTTTGGCCAGCAGCTTTTGTCATTTTGTTTTTAGTAAGTAGTTATTGATGCTAGACAGATTGATTTAGAAAAAAGGTTGTATCATTACAACCTTTTAGGTGTTTTTTGTATCTTTGTACTGTTTGTTGATAAATATGAATATGAAGTATCTTAATATAAAGAAAGCGTTGACTGCATGGCAGAATTTGCAGCCGCTGTCGGAGAAGGATAGGGAAAGGCTCAGTCGCCGTTTTACTGTGGATTTCAATTACAACAGTAATCATATTGAGGGTAATACGTTGACTTATGGCCAGACGGAAATATTGCTACTTTTCGGCAAGGTGATTGGGGAGGCAGACGTGCGTGACGTACAAGAAATGACTGCGAGCAACGTCGGCCTACGAATGATGACGGAAGAGGCTACGGTGAAGGGAATGCCATTGACGCAGAATTTTATCCGGACATTGCATAAAACCATATTACGAGAAGATTATACTGTTTATCGAGATTTGCCTGGTGGTATGCAGACGAGTTATGTGATTCATGCCGGCCAGTATAAGACTCGGCCTAACAGTGTTATCACCCGATATGGAGACAGATTCGAATATGCCTCACCCGAGGAGACTCCTGGATTGATGGGCGATCTGGTGGACTGGTATAATGCAGCAGAACAAGAAGGGAAACTATCTCCAGTAGAGTTGGCCGCACTGTTTCACTACCGTTATATCCGCATTCACCCTTTCGAGGACGGTAACGGTCGCATTGCCCGGCTGATGGTGAACTACATTCTGACTCGTCATGATTATCCGATGATTGTAGTCCGGAGCCGCAGAAAAAGTGAATATTTGGAAGCTTTGCATCAGACGGATCTCGAAGTAGGTCCTGTCCCCAGTGATGGAGCCCATGCAGGGATTAAGGATATCCGTCCTTTTTTGAAATATTTCAATGACTTGGTGGCTACGGAAGTGTATAATGATGTGCTGTTCGTGAGCGAGAGGAATGAGAATGTGTGGTGGTATGATGGAGAGCGGATTGCATTCCGAACACCCAATTATACAAAAATTCTGAACGCTATGCGAACTCAGCCCACGCTGACGCTTGCAGACATGAAAGATGAAACGGGTATCAGTATGACGGCTATTCAGAAGCTGCTGGATCAACTGATTTCCAAGAAATATGTGGAACGTGGAGAGAGGGATGGTAGCTGGAGAGTGTTTGTGTCGCAATAATTCCAAATTAAATAGACTTGAATTTATAACTTTTTGAGGCGGATTTCTCTTGCCCAAGTTTCAAAAGGCTATCGGTTACGTTACTTGCATGATTCGGCTGTAGACTTTGATGCTGATGTCTACTTATCTGTAGAATAAACAAAAAATAGATTACAATGTATCTTTCCATTCTTAGACTCTGGAATTTCAGGAAATATGCTGGTGCAGATAACAAACCGGGACTAGAAATTCATTTTCAGAAAGGCGTAAATGTGTTGATTGGTGAAAATGATTCCGGGAAAACAGCCATAGTAGATGCTATACGTTATGTACTGAGAACTCAAAGTGGAGAATTTATTCAATTTGAAGACAAAGATTTCTATCAAGATTCTGATGGAAACAGAAAAGATGAATTTAAAATAAACGTAAAAGAAAAAGGCAAGGTTAATGATAATACAGCAAAAATGCAGTCCACTAATCAGTTAGGTGTTTAGCTCATAATACTGCATAAGCTGAAAAAGGAGGTTCGATAAAAGTTGCGAAAGACTTCAGTTCCCATATCGTTACTGATATAATAGGAACAAGAAACGGTACAACAGGTTATATTTCAGTAATTTGCACAATTTTTCATACTTGGAGACAACTCGCTTGATATTAACTTTGTAACAATCAAAAAAGTATGAAAACGAGTATGAGCAGATCGACTTTCAAAATCCTCTTCTACGTGAAGAAGGGCAGCGAGAGAGCCAACGGCTATCTCC
>ERZ834798.177-NODE-177-length-83336-cov-8.148617_pt1 | contig 83336 bp, 59 predicted proteins | sample MGYA00519689_ERZ834798 | MGnify/ENA primary metagenome ERZ834798 (study PRJEB31850, sample SAMEA3708761) | human gut metagenome | biome: human gut; feature: human-associated habitat; material: faeces | place: China | collected 2014 ...
TCGCTCCTTATGTACTATACAATGGTATCTATTATGTGATGAACCAGGTCACAACATGGGTCGGACAAGGTATGCCATCTAATATCAATAATCCCCAAAAAGATTATGCTGTCAATGGTACAAAGGCTACTTGGATACCGTTTGAAAACTACAAGGCCATTTATGTAGAACTCCTGATGGCTAACTTCGCAAAATTGGCGAGTGCTGTCTTTTACGGTGACTATATGTTCTCACAACAAGGTGTTGATGCTGACGGCAATCTGACGTCAAATTATAAAGGGTTCGGCTCGAATGACTTTACACCGAATATCCTTTTGGATTTTAAAACGGGGTATGCAAAATTAATCAATGCCGATATAGTCGGAATTTTAAGAGCAAAAGCAGTATATACGAGTTTTCAACGACTGATTTTTGAATCGGGATACGTTCTTAATCCTCTAAAAGATGGTTTGAATATACTTACTCAAGGTAATGGTTTTACGCCTACTTTGGTCTTGCCATCTCCTGCAGATTGGGATGGTGTTCAATTGACAATCTATATTCCAACACCATCAACTCGCCTGAATACAGCAATATATATTAAAAACAATAATGGGTATTTTGAATACAATAAACGTGTTTATGATGAAAAATATAATAGATTTCTGTGTTATGTAGGATATACCAGACTGCAGTCTGTTGATGGGAATTGGTACATAGAATCAGTGACAAAGGATGACTTGTCTAAAGTGTAATGGTAATACAGAGAAATCTGTCTTTATACAGCTTTCCCTTGATGCTATAAATCGGGAATTAATTAAACAAAAAGAGACTAAAAATAAAATGTTAAATTGGGCTGAATTTCATAGTAGAAAAAACGCCCGTTAAAAGTACAAGGGTATGATAGAGAAGATACTTTTAAATAATGCACTAAATGAATGGCCTGATTCAAATTCAATATCAAAGTTAGTAGGTCTGAATAATGGAGAAGGAGGAAATATCACTCCTGGTAATATTCTATCCAATCAGCAAATAGCTAAGGATTCTTTTTTAGTTGGAGATGGAGGGATGTCTTATGCCGCTATTAAAAGTTTAGGGAGAAAGGGAGGTGATGGCGAAAAATCTGTTTTATTGGTAAGTAGATATAATAGCAATCAAAGAAATGATTTTTGCGGGATGCTGGGTAGGATGTTTGCATTGCGCGGGCATGCTGCTGCTGGATTAGCTGTCTACATGTGTGATGTCGTTTGTGTAACAGCCTATAATGCTTTCAAATTCTCTCATTCGGACGCATCTATGAAATGCGGTAAATGCACATACAATGGAGATAATTATATTGCTATCCAACTTGGAAATTCCGCCTATTTTAATATCTTTTTCACGGGATTTTATTCAGGTAATTGCGTATTCCTTAACGTTCTTGAATCAGAAATCACATGGATCGATTGATTGGCTGGGAGTAATCCCAGCTCTTTTATTGGAAACTGATATAGAATCGGAATTGACCATTACTCTTATTTTGTACGACAAATTTCATTTCCCCCTTTTTATATACATTTACCTTTCCGGCGGTATCTTTTACTGTTGATAAGCTAAAACCTATTTCACTTATTTCAGAAACGATTTTAAGAATATTCGTTCCAGGAAGTATAATTGAGGAATATCCTTTTTGAATAGACCACAAAGACACCATTCCATAGCTGTAATCAAATTCCATTTCCAAATCTTTTTCTAATTGTATATATTGTTGATAAGGATTCTTCTCAGTGACAACAGGCATAAGCCCCTTTGCCTGCCTTGTAGCTGTAGGCATGGCTTCTCTAATACTACCAACAACGGTTACATCTGTTACTTTTATTTTTTCTATCATATTCCTCCGTTTTTAACGGGCAAAAGAATCAGTGCAAAAAGAGCGAAGAATAAATTCCTCGCTCTGACAGTAAAAAGGTTAGATGACTTAGAATGATGTAACCGTACGAATTCCATGTTTCAAATTTATATTTCAAATTCAGTTGCATTAAATCCTTCCGGTATGTCAACAATAGTATCAGCGAAGTCTGTTAAAGTAACATCTCCCGGACTGTTTGCTAATGAACACCATATATTATTACTGTTTTCTTTGATGTAATACACGTCAATTAATAGTGATGTATTATTGGGTATAGCACTTCTTAGGATTCTAATCTTACTAAAACCATTTCCAGCTTTGCATAATACACTAATATTAGGGATTATATACCCAGAACCCATAAATGCAAAAATGACTCCACCTCCGTTTGAATAGCCGTAATTCTGAATAATACTAATTACTCCAGCACTAATCCTACCGCCTATAGCTCCTATTACAATTCTGTGCCATCCCGGATTTTCCCATGCTCTTGATGCATTATAGATGCTTGCTATTGAAAGGACTTCTTTAGCCAAATTACTCTTTCCGATTAACCCGGGATTCTCACTTACATCTATACCAACCACATGAGCAACATCACTCACCTTATCTAAATACTTCAAATATACTTTTTCGATCATACCTTCCGTTTTTAACGGGCAGAAGATATGATATAAAAATAGGCGACCAAAGTCGCCCTTATTTAGAATGTAAATTCTTTAACAGAGTAGCCCTCTGGAATATCTGCACTGACTTCTTTTGGAGATTGGAATGAAAAACCAATATTGTTGCTGTAAGATATAGTAAAGTCATTGAGCTTCGGCGATGCAATATAAATATCCAACATGACTCTCACTTGTGTCGATACTTGATATATTATTCTCGCCTTTGCTATAGAGTTACTAATTCCTCCTTTTGCCAATTGAATAACCGCTTGTCCATTGCTATAACCATCTGCACTTACATAAAACAATTGAGAAGTAGGGGTGCCATTATTATAGTATTTACATATATTGATAATTGCTGAACTTGCAGTATTTCCAAAACTTCCTATCGCTATTCTGTACCACTTATCTTGCTCTAAACGACTTTCTGATGCAAATACCCCACATCCTCCACTATTGGCCACAATACCAGGTGACACAAGTATATCATTACCAGAGCCATCAACTGCTTTCACTCTGTTTAAACTATCTTTGGTTTCCAGATCATTATTGTAATCCTTAATTATAATCTTCTCTATCATACCCTTGTACTTTTAACGGGCGTATGAAGCACATTTTTTTTCTGCTGGATTACTTTGCTATCTTCACAAGCAAAAAATGGTTTACGCATACATTAGAGTGAGTACCGATAAACAGACGGTCGAGAATCAGAGATTTGAACTTCAGAATTTTGCCAATGAACGCCGGTTGGTTATTAATAAATGGGTTTCAGAAACAGTATCAGGTACAAAGGCCGCTAAAGATAGAAAGTTAGGACCACTTTTAAAGAGAATGAAGAAGGGGGATACGCTTATACTTTCTGAAATTAGCCGGTTAGGTCGTAATCTTATGGGAATTATGAGTATGCTTCATCTTTGTATGACAAAGGAAACCTTTGTTCTGACTGTTAAGGAAAGGTATGAACTCGGCAATAACATCAATAGCCAGGTACTGGCTTTTGCTTTTGGTTTATCTGCTCAGATTGAGCGTGATTTGATTTCTCAACGCACCAAAGAGGGACTTGCCCGGCGAAAAGCTAATGGGCAGCACCTCGGAAGGAAGCCGGGAGACAAGAATACACATTATAAACTCTCTGGAAAAGAGAAGATCATACAGACAATGCTCGATTATGGTTGCTCCAAAGCAGCCATTTGCCGAAAGCTTAAATGCAATTTTAAAACGCTTGATGATCATCTGATAAGAATGAATATTATTGTGTAGGACAGTAGGATAGTAGGAGGCTTATTTATGCCTCCTACAAACAAATTAATCACATATCAGGAAAATCGTCCCTGATTAGTTTACTTTGTACACCAAAATTCCTCTTAACATATTTCTCAGTCGTATCAATCGATTTGTGACGAAAATGCCGCTGTAGTTCCCAAGTATTCACACCGGCATTCACCAATTTCACACCGCCAGTATGTTTGAAGCTATATAGCTTGTATCGCTCACTTAGCCCTAAAATTTTACGGATCCGATTGAATCTATATCGAAATGTATTTTTTCCAAGTTTATACATTCCAGGCATATTATCTCGCGAAAAGAGATACCAATCTTCCGGATATCCTCCGATCCGGAGAATGTTTTCCAGGTACTCATACAGTTGCCGGGGAATATTGACTGTTTCCGTGAGCCCATTTTTACTGATATCCTGTCTTACTGTTATTGTAGCTGTTTCCAAATTAATGTCTCTTATCAATAACTGTCGACATTCATTTGGTCGAATCGCACAATAATACTCCAACTGGCAAACTAATAGTAATTGAGGATCATGCTCCTCCATATATTCGATGAGTTTCTTACGGTCCTTATCCGGTATAGGTCTTGCAGCTTCATCTCGTTTTTCTCCCAACTGTGGAATATTAGATACAGGATTTACTGCAATTACTTCCTTTGTCTTCATCAGAAAGTCAAAGAAAGTATGTAGAAGTTGTTTATACTTCAATACAGTTCTCCGGCTTGCATGATTTTCTCCAGCTATATAATAGAAAAACTTATGAATCTGATCTTGACAAATACATCGAACATGTTTTTTTGCATATCCCTGCAGTTCCATCCATTCACAAAAAATACGGAGCTTGGAACAATAGGTCTGGTAAGTAGAGTGGGAGACCTCTGCCTTTTTCATTAATAAGAAATCAGAAAGATACGTGCGAATATTTATAATTCCTTCTCTCTGATTTCCCCAGCGAGCCGCTGCAGCTTGATAAATCAGTTCATCCTGGTACGTTACTTTCTTCTCGCTAAAAGGATCTCCTCCTTTTTCGAGTTTAAGCTTTATTTCCGAAATGATTTTTTCAGCATAGGCTTCCCGTTCTTGGACTGTTTCCAATTCAGCAAAACCATCATAATGCCTGAATCTTTTCATTTCATTGGTTTGTGGATCCCTGCAAGAATACTCCACATACCATTTCTTACTTAAATCTCCACCGCAGTTCTTTAACTTTGGTAGGATAATCAACGATCTTTTTCTTGCCATATTTGTCATTTTTGAGTTTTAGGTGATGATTTACTAACTCAATAGACAATTAATAGACAGTTATAGACAGTTATTTTGTTGGATGTTTCTATATACAAAAATAAGCTGCTGAAAATCAACAACTTATTCTTTTTAGTCGGGGTAGCGGGATTCGAACCCACGACCCCCTGCTCCCAAAGCAGGTGCGCTAACCGGACTGCGCTACACCCCGAATGCCTTATTTCTTAAAAGCGAGTGCAAAGGTAGAAAGTATTTTGTAATAAGCAAAGAAAACTGAAGTTTTTTTATTAAAAAAGTTTCAGAAGAGGTCTTGAATGCTCATTAAAGTATAGTCACCTCCGTGTCATCTCCGTACCAAGTCCGTATCAACTCCCAATAAAGGTACCTTTATACGGACTTGGTACGGACTTGACTATATCCGGATAGGTAGCAGAGATATCAACATACCTCACCAACATATATATTAGATAGGAATGCAGAAAACATAAAATAATAGCTGGCAAAACGATATTTTTCAACTAACTTTATGCCCCGAAAAACAATTGGCTGATTTCAACGTTACACTATAATAAAAAAGACATCATGAAAAAACAAATCTTTAGTATGGCTGTCATGGCAGTCGTATTTGCTGCATGTGGTGGCACTAAAGCCCCCGTTACAGTAGTAGGATCGTGGGTAATGCCCATTAATGGACAACCCGGAGAAGTACAAGGCATCAAACTGGAAGAGAATGGAGAAGCATCTTCCATTAATATGCACACACTGGTATACAAAGAATGGGAACAGCAAGGCGATCAGCTTTACCTGACAGTAAAAAGCATTGGTAATGGAATAGAAATTGAAGGTGTGGATACTCTGAAAATAGACAAGTTAACACCGGATTCTTTAGTACTGAGTTCTAACTACGGATACACTTTAGAGTATGTAAGGCAGAAATAATACAAACTACAACATATGAATCCCTGACGATACTTTATATATTTAAAGTCGTCAGGGATTTCTTCTTACCCCAACCAATCAATTACCTTGAACGAATTTCTCTACGCATAAATATAATATAAGAAAGGGCAAAGCAAAGTATTGTAACTGCAATCAATCCTGTCAACTGTGGCCATATAACCAGTAAACTCTGTCCCAATGGGAGAGGACTGGGTATAGCCCCTTGGACCTGCTCCATCATTAATGGTCCCAAACTTCGGAGAGACGGCATCAACAATACAGAAGTTGCCTGATTAAATAACTCACACGGATTCAACGACGTTATACCCCAAACTATTTTCTGATAGCCAATGGCATAATAAGGAGACATCATATCAGAAGGCATCAACATTTTGGCAATCCAGTTGACAATCATCGTATAGAAGACGCTAAAGAACAACCATATTGCCAAAGAAGCCAAGGCTGAAGTTGCCGTTTGCCGGAAACAAAGTGAAAACAGTATCGCCATATTCAACCAAAGCCCTACATAGAAAACACTGAGGACCAAAAAGGAAATGATACGGGCAAATTCTTCCGGCGTGGGTGGAATACCAATAGCAATCAATCCGGCACCCATCACCAGGAACCCTAATACAAACAGCATAATTGTAATCACGATCAATGCAGCAACAAATTTGGCATTGATTATGCAATCACGATGTATCGGTTGTGATAATATGCGGCATAACGTTCCCTTGTTCTGTTCCGAATTCATGGCGTCAAATCCCAAAGCAATGCCTAGCAACGGTCCTAAAAAGTTAATGAATAAAACGAAGGAAGGTAACGTACCATCCGATACAGTAAACAATTTCAGGAAGAAAAAAGTATCTTCCACACCACCTGACTTGATAGCCTCGCGCATACTGGTGAGTGATGTATACAAAGCTCCCATACAGGTTAGTGTAATAATGGCAAGTAAGATAATAAAGCGCCAACTACGTACATGATCTCGGATTTCCTTATTCACAATAACCCAGAAAGGCTGCTCAACTTTGTTCATGTTTCTCACCTCCTTCCTTTACATAATCATTGTAGACATCAATAAGTTCCACCTGTTTACCCTCCATCTCCTCAAGATCAAGCTGTGCCAATAATTTTCCGTGATTAAACAAACCCACACGATCACAAGCTTTCTGCACCTGATCCAAGTTATGGGAAGAAAACAATACAGTCAAAGAATGCACTCTACTCAAATTACGAATCAATTCAATAAATTCCTGAATTCCGGCAGGATCGATACCCGATGTCGGTTCATCCAGGATTATGATTTCCGGATTCTTAATCAGTACATCTGCCAATCCCAGACGTTGCCTCATACCACGGGAATACTTTCCAGTCTTCTTGTTTGCCTGTTCGGAAAGCCCTACCCGCTGCATGAGTTCCTTTGCTTTCTCCTCAGCCTCCCTCTTTGAAAGACCATTCAGAAGTGCTGTATAGACAAGGTTTTCCAATCCTGTCATTTCATCATAAAAGCCTAAGTCTTCGGGAAGATAACCTATTCTCTTCTTAACCTCAATAGGGTTTGTAGTGGAGTCTATTCCACAAATTTCCACTTTGCCGGAAGTCGGCTCCGTCAGCCCCAGCATCATCAGGATAGTTGTGGATTTTCCCGCACCGTTCGGACCTAATAATCCGAAGATCTCTCCTTTGCAGATTGACAGGCTAATATGGTCAACAGCAGTGAAATTACCGTATTTTTTTGTCAAATCGGTAAGTACAATCACTTGTTCGCCCATAATTACCTCCTTCCATATTTTCGGAATAGATAGTAGACACCTCCCACAGCTACAACGATAACTAATATTCCTACCCACCCCCAAAGCATAGGTGTTTTTACTGCAATCCTGAATTGTGCGGTAGCATTCACTTCGGGAGTTCTGGCTTCCATGGTTGCAATATAATCGCCGGGCAAGGCTTTTTTCGAAGCCTTCATTACAGCCGTAACAGTAGTTGTTTCTCCGGCTTTCAGCATCTCTATTTTAGCCGGCTCAAAAGAAACTTCCCAATCTGTAGGTTTACCGGATGAAAGTTGGATATCTTTTAGTAAAGAAGAGCCTGTATTCCTGACTACCAGTTCCAAGCGCTTCACATCTCCGGCAGTAATCTCAGTACTCAACAATCCTCGTGGAGTGGTCAGTTCCATTTGATAGGTACCTGTAACCACTACTTCCAAGTCCAGGTCGGCAGATGTATTGCCAGCAACCGCACGTACTGAAATCTTATAATTTCCGGCTTCTACATTGGCGGGTGGGGTGACGTCTATCGATACATTCTGGCTGGCATTTGCTTCCACTTGTGCAGAGGTAGCCTGTTTATAGTTAGGTTTGAAAATAACATTCCACCCCCTGGGTGCATTGGACATCAAAGCATATAACTGCTGATCAGCAGTCTGGTTTTTCAGTACGGCATTGAAGGTGAATGTGGATTTAGAATTTCCCTGCATATTGGGCTGGTCAGTAGTAAATTCAGTCTGATAAGTACCTTGTTGGGCTACAGTGACTGTTAGAGGAAGTTGGCAATCTCCGGCGAAGACTGTGAAATTATAGCTACCTTTATTTATCTTCAGTGGTACTTCCAATTTCAAGTTAAAGTCTTTCTTTTCATTAGGCAAAACTGCCAGTTTGTTAATATTCCAACCACCGGATTTTAACTCACGCTTCCAACTTGCAGGTAGTCCTGTTACGGACAGATCGGCATTGACCGGTGCATCCGAATTGTTGATTAAATCAATTTTGTAGTCAATGCTCGTTCCCGGAGAAACGGAAATCTTTGTGTAAGGAGAATAAAGAAACACGCTTGGTACAGAATCAGAGGCGTGTGTGTAATTCATGGGGATCAAACCCAATAAAATGGTTAATAGCAGCAAATAATTAGTTCGCATAATCATATAGAATTTTATGGTTAATTAAATATGAGTTATCGATTTGTGTGGCTGCAAAAATAAATAATGGAAAAATTAGTAGCTGTTAAAAGCAATAAAATATCGACACAGATTTTTTACGATTATATAATATTTGTATTTTTTAATAGACTCAAAACAACCTTTTGAGATGCAATGTCCATCTAACTGAATTGTAAAGTAAAGCAACTACCTTTTCCCGCTTCCGAATAAACAGAAATATTTCCCCCATGCTGATTCATAATTTGCTTGCAAAGGCTGAGTCCAATACCCGAACCGGCAGTTTTCGTCGTGAAGAACGGAACAAATATTTTATCCTGTACTTCGGGTAAGATACCTTCACCATTATCCCGAACAGTAATAGTACAACGCCAGGAAGTCAGAGAAGAAGTCACTTTGGGTGCAAAAGCAGCTTTTACCTCAATTCTGGGTTCTTCGCGACGGCCAGATGCTTCACGGGCATTTTTTAGCAGATTAATAAGCACCTGTTCTATCTGGGCACGATCCACATTCAATATTTTCTCTGAAGGTGGAAGTTCAAAATGAATCGTTTCGTCTGGAAAGAGTTTCTGCAAATCAGTAAACAGCTCCCGAACTGATACACTCGCGCAGACGGGAGCGGGGAGACGGGTAAGACGACGATAGTTTTCTACAAACCCCAACAATCCCTTACTACGCCGATGAATAGTTTGCATGGCTTGCAGCATTACGGCATATTCTTTTTCGCCTCCTGCGTCTTTTAATGCCACAGGCACTCCACGCTCACTCAATGTTTCGGAAAGAGAGATGATAGGCGTAATGGAATTCATGATTTCATGGGTGAGTACACGGATTAGTTTTTGCCAGGCTTCCATTTCATTTCGTTCCAATACAGAATGTATATTCTTCAAACTAATGAGGCGCCTTTCCATGCCACGAGCTACGAAAAGGGTAGTAGCTACGGCCATTTCCAAAGTAGCCCCATTCCGATGAATACGCATGACTTGTGTTTCACCTGAGGGAAGATTCAAGAATTCGGACGGCAACTGTGGATCTTGCCCCAGTTGAGCAGTAGCAGCACGATTCAACCACTCGATACGCCCGGACATGTCAGTCACTAATACAGCGGTATCCACTTTATTCAACAGACTTTCGTAATACTGGTGTTTCACTTCTTCCTCTAGTAAACGGGCACGAAAAGCCTGTAGGGTTTCTGATAATTCTACAGCCATCTCTGTCATCAGCTTATTTTTATAAGGTGGATGGAAAGCCTGTGTCATATCATTATAACGCAAACTGCCTGTCAGGCGACGTATCATCTGCAATTGTTTCATCTGTATATAATAAAGGTGTATACCCGTCCCCAAAAGAAACAAGAATGTGATAAGCATACTAAACCACAAGTCTGCACAAAATAACACATAGACGCCTACAGAAAGTACTGCCAGAAGACAGATGTGCAAGATAACAATTAAGGAATACCGCTTCATAATAAATGGTTTGAATGAAGAATGAAGAATTTAATTAAACTATAATCCCAACTTCTCAATCTTCCGATACAATGCAAAGCGCGTGATTCCCAGATACTCCGCGGCCCGCGTCATATTCCCTTCGCTCAATCGCATAGCCTTTTCTACAGCCTGCCGTTCCAATTGCTCCAGATTGAGTACTTCTTCCTCCTTCTTAGGACGGGGTGAAGAAGCCTGAAACAGGAAATTGTCTGGACGAAGCAACGAACCGTCACCCAGAATTACGGCACGCTCCATCGTATGTTGCAACTCACGCACATTTCCCGGCCAGGGATAACGCAGTAATTTCGCTTTTGCTTCACGCGTCAAGCCCCGCATTTCCTTCTGATATTTACGGGCATAGCGCTGCAGAAAATGGTCTGCCAGGAGGATAATATCATTTCCCCGTTCCCGCAATGGAGGGATGTGTAATTCAATCGTATTGATGCGATAAAGCAAGTCTTGCCGGAAATTTCCTTCTTCCACCAGATGGCGGATATCTGCATTTGTGGCACATATCAACCGTACATCAATAGGTACAGACTGCGTACTCCCTAGACGATTGATCCGGCGTTTTTCAATGGCTGTCAGTAACTTGGCCTGCATGGACAATGAAAGATTACCTATTTCATCCAGAAACAGCGTACCTCCCGTTGCCACCTCCATACGTCCGGCTTTCGGTTTTCGGGCATCAGTAAATGCTCCTTTCTCATAACCGAATAATTCACTTTCAAATAATTGTTCAGGAATGCTTCCAAGGTCAATCGTTACAAACGGACGGCCGTAGCGTGGCGAACATCGGTATAGCAAACGGGCTATTACATCTTTACCTGTTCCATTCTCACCAAGAATAAGAATATTAGCATCTGTATCGCGTAATTTCTCTATCGTTGCAAATACCTCTTGCATCGCAGCTGATTCACCAATTATAGATTCTTCTACACCACTGCCTGCGCCACTAAGTACTTCCACCTGTTCTTTCAGCAGATTCACTTCACATCGGGAACGACGCAACTTGATACCGGAGGAGAGGGTAGCAAGTAGTTTTTCTTTCTCCCATGGTTTGGGGATAAAATCGGTGGCGCCCGCTTTAATTGCCCGTACTGCTTTATCCGTATCTGCATATGCTGTCATGAAAATAACAACTGCCTGAGAATCGATACGCAAGATTTGTTCCAGGCTCTCAAAACCTTCCTGCCCGCTTATAGCATCGCGACTGAAATTCATATCCAGTAATATTATATCGGGCTGGAAAGTCGTCATGAAGTGTTCAATACGATCAGGGGTTACTGCTACTTTTATCTTTTCTGCATAAGGTTCCAGTAAAAGGTTAAGGGCAAAAAGCACATCCTCATTATCGTCTACTATCAGTATCTTTCCTAATTGTTCCATAAAAGCTATTGTTTTTCTATCATCAGTTGTCGGCAAAGATAGGTAATATATCAATGTGTTGTGTGTGCGTATACGCACTATTTTTGTGCGGTATGGCACAGAGTAAGATTCCCTTTCTCTGAAGTAATATGCTATATAACAATTAATTATATTTTTGGCACAAGATTTGAATATCTATTATCAAAAGGAATATACTATGTACAAAAATATACTTTTATCATTGATAGCCTGCGGTAGTCTGGTAACTGCTACTGCCCAAGAACATACCATGGAATTGACCTTAGGGCAAACCATAGAGCGTGCTCGCCGACAATCGCCTGATGCACAAACTGCCCAACATAGCTTCCGCTCGGCTTATTGGAACTACAAATATTATAAGGCTAACTATCTGCCTGCTCTGAAACTGACTTCCGATCCTTATCTCAACCGTGCCATTAACAAAGTCACCATGGGCGACGGTAGTGTAAAGTTTGTAGAACAAAACCTGTTAAGTACCGACCTGACTTTAAGCCTGACGCAGAATATTCCGTGGACAGGTGGTACATTGTTCGTGGAGACCTCTGCCCAACGTCTTGACTTGTTTAGTGATCACTCTACTTCCTGGCAGACATCACCTATAAATGTCGGCTACAGTCAGTCGCTTTTCGGATACAACAGTCTGAAATGGAACCGTCGTATCGAACCATTACGTTACCGGGAAGCCAAAAAGACTTATGTAGAAACTCTGGAGCTTGTAGCCGCTAATGCTACACAAAAATTCTTTGCCCTTGCCACAGCACAAAGTAACTATGAAATAGCTTCTACCAACTATGCCAATGCAGATACCTTATATACCTATGCACAAGGACGCTATAATATAGGTACTATTACCGAAAATGAGATGTTGCAACTGGAACTGAATAAACTGACAGAAGAAACTAACCGTATGAATGCCCATATTGAAGTAGAAAACTGCATGCAGGAACTTCGTTCATACCTCGGTATCCAAGAAGATGTATTGATTAAAGTCGATGTCAGCGATCATGTACCCAATCTTCAGATAGACTTGAATGCCGCTTTAATCACAGCCCGCCAAAATAGTCCGGACATACTGAATATGCAACGTCGCAAACTAGAAAGTGAGAGTAAAGTAGCCAATGCCCGTGCTAATGCCGGACTGAAAGCCGATCTTTATCTCCGTTTCGGGTTGACACAAACAGGTGATAAGCTAAAAGACGCCTATCACAATCCTCTGGATCAACAATATGTAACCCTCGGCATCAGCCTGCCTATACTGGACTGGGGGCGGGGAAAGGGGCAGATTCGTGTGGCCCGCTCCAATCGAGACTTAACTTACACTCAGGTAGAACAAGATAAAACAGACTTTGAATTGAATGTCCGCAAACTGGTAAAACAATTCAATCTGCAATCCCAGCGCGTACACATTGCTGCCCGCACGGATGAAACAGCGCAACGACGCGCGGATGTAGCCCGACGGCTCTATATTTTAGGTAAATCAACCGTACTTGACCTCAACGCTTCTATCAGCGAAAAGGATGCTGCACGACGTAATTATATAACTGCATTATATAATTACTGGAGCCTGTACTATACTCTCCGCAGCCTGACACTTTATGATTTTGAAAAAGATGCCCCGCTAACGGAAACTGAGAAAATAGAAGAAGTAATGGATGCAATGATAAAGAAATAAAAAGTCATATCATACGTCTGATCATAAATTGTAAAACAATAAAAGCACTATGGATATTAAACTTGAAAAGAAGCCCTGGTACATTCGCTACCGTTATTATTTGGCAGGAGGAATTATATTCCTTGCTTTCATCATTTACGTTATCATTCTTTCTGCCGGCCCCAGCAAACTGCGCATCGACCAGGAGAATGTACAGATTGCTGAAGTTAAGAATGATAAGTTCATGGAATATGTAGACGTGGAAGGACTTATCCAGCCCATTCTTACCATTATCGTTAATGCCCGTGAATCAGGAAGCGTAGATCGCATTGTAGGCGAGGAGGGAAGCCTGTTACAGAAAGGAGATACGATCCTTGTACTTGAAAATCCCGATCTGATACATAGTATCGAAGAGCAACGCGATGATCTGGAAAAGCAACTGATTTCTTTCCGTGAGAAAGAGATTGAAATGGAGCAAAAGAGCCTGACCCTTCAACAACAAACTTTACAGACCAACTATGAGTTAGCTCGTCTTCAAAAAAGTTTCAATCTCGATAAGGAAGAGTTTAAAATGGGAATTAAAAGCAAAGCTCAGTTGGAAGTTGCCGAAGATGAATACAATTATAATGTTAAGAAGGCAAAGTTACAACGCGAGAGTTTACGTCAGGATTCCGTCGTTGCCATTATTCGCAAGGACTTGATCCATAATGACCGGGAACGCGAACGCAAGAAGTATGAACGTGCTTGCGAACGACTGGACAATTTAATAATTAAGGCCCCCGTCGCCGGGCAGCTCAGCTTTGTAAAAGTCACCCCTGGACAACAAGTAGCATCCAACCAAGGCATTGCAGAAATCAAGGTATTAGATCAATATAAAATTCACACTTCTCTTAGCGAATACTACATAGACCGCATCACAACAGGGCTTCCCGCTACTATTAACTATCAAGGACGCAAATATCCACTCCGCATCACCAAAGTAGTGCCCGAAGTAAAAGACCGCACTTTCGATGTGGACTTGGTATTTACCGGAGAAATGCCTGACAACGTACGTGTAGGTAAAAGTTTCCGCGTACAAATAGAATTGGGGCAACCGGAACAGGCTATTGTTATCCCTCGTGGCAACTTCTATCAATCCACCGGTGGACAATGGATATACAAACTGAATGCATCCAAAACCAAAGCTACACGTGTTCCTCTCAGCATCGGGCGCCAGAACCCGCAGCAATACGAGATTACAGACGGTTTGCAACCCGGAGATTGGGTTATTACAACAGGATATGATAACTTTGGCGAAGCGGAAGAGCTAATATTAAAGTAAAGAACAAATACATGATACAACATTATCTGAAAATAGCAATAAGAAACCTGTTGAAGTACAGAATGCAGACTCTGATCAGCATTATTGGCTTAACCGTAGGTTTTGTCAGCTTTTCCCTGTCCGGCATGTGGATGAATTATGAGCAAAGTTATGATAATTTTCATGATGGAGCCGACAGAGTCTATGTGGCAAGTGTTCCTTCCGTATTTAGAACCAGTGGTTTCTCAACTACGACTTCTCCTTTGCTGGCCCCTCATCTGGTCAATACCTTTCCTGAAATAGAAGTTGCGACTTATACAAACTTCACAACAGAGTATAACGATGATCAGAACAGGCATTGGACCATGATATCGGTAGACAGTGCTTTTATCTCCATGTTTCCGGTTACGGTATTGGAAGGCAGTTTGCAGTTTTTGTACAATACTGCCGATGAGATAGCCATTAGCGATAAAGCTGCCCGCTTGCTTTTCGGTAAGGAATCACCTATTGGCAAGGAGTTTCCGCTTGATAAGAAAATGACTGTTACTGCCGTGGTTCAAAAATGGAAAGGACATTCTAATTATGAATTCGACGTGATTTCAAGGCGAAAAGCCCCGGAATATCTGGACTGGGGCTATGCATCCGGAACTACCTTGTTTCGCGTTGCTCCCGGTACCGACATGGACGCTTTGGGTAAAAAGCTAAAAGATATAGAAGTCGATATGAAAGGAAATATACGGAAATATCCTGTTCACATTACTCCTATAACGGAATATCATTATACACATCCCAAATACAATATATTTATCCGTATAGAATATGTCCGCCTCTTTTGTCTGATCAGCCTGCTAATCGTTTTGGGAGCGCTATCCAACTATCTCATTATCTACCTGATACGCATTCGCATGAGGCAGCGTGAATGGGCACTCCGTAAAGTGAATGGAGCATCGGAAAGAAGTCTGGTCGCCTTGCTGATGTCTGAGATTGTATTACTACTGCTGGCTTCAGTTCCTGTCGGCTTCTTATTGGTGGAAGTTTCTCTCCCCATATTCAAGCGCTGGTCTTACATCACTGAAGAGAATAATCTCTTTTTTTATAAAGAGACGCTTATCTATATGTCAATCGTCATAGGAACCGTTCTACTTTTTGCCTGGCTCACCTTGTTGGTTCAACGGCGTTTTACATTACAGTCGGCTATATCTTCCGCTATCACCCGTCGCTTTTCTACCTTCTACCGACGGATAGGGGTTTGGTTTCAATTGGTGGTCAGTATTGGTTTTATATTTTGTACAATAATGATGATGAAACAATTGCATCATCTGCGTACATCTGCCGACATGGGAGTCACCAATACTGATATAGAGTATGTGGCCTATCTTGAAGGTATCCCTGACAGTGATAAAGAACATTGGGTAAAACTAATGAAAGAAATTCCGGACATTGATTTTCGGGAAGTCTCAAATTTCCCCTTACCGGGATTATCCCAATCTATGTTTACAGCCGTAGAATGGGATGGCAAACAACCGGGAGATAAAGAAGTAGCTGTCAATGATTTCCAGATTTCAAAAGAAACATTCGATTTATTAGGATTACAGTTAGTGGCCGGTATTTTCCCGGATGAGTCATCCAGCCCTAATGACATACTGATAAACGAATCATTAGCAAAAAAACTGGGTTGGAAAGACCCTGTTGGAAAGAAGTTTCATAAATCTTATGTGGTAGCCGGTGTTTTGAAAGATATCCGCCTTTCACCCATCACGCAGGCTTTGCCGGCTATATATACTGTATCGAAGTTTCCTCCCCGGAAACAGTATGTTTATACGTATCATGGGGAATATAAAGACGTTCTGAAGGCTATTAACAATCATATAAAGAAAAGTTATCCTGATTTTTACATGTGGTCACGGAGCGTAGGTCATATAATAGAAGAAGCTACCGCTTCCGAGAATATCTTGATGAAGCTGTTAACCGTAGCATCTATTGTTTGTGGAATTATTGCAGTCTTCGGAATATTTTCCTTAGTCAATCTATCATGCGAACAACGGCGCAAAGAGATTGCTATCCGTAAAGTGAATGGAGCTACCATTTCGGACATTATCAGTATATTCCTCCGGGAATATATGATATTACTGGCATTGGCTGCAATTGTTGCTTTTGCGGCGGGTTATATCGTCATGCAACATTGGCTGGAAGGATATGTCATTCAGACTTCTATCAATTGGTGGATTTATGTAATAATTCTGATCGTAGTTATTGTAATCATTTGCATTAGTATCGGCTGGCGGATATGGCAGGCTGCATGGCAGAATCCGGCAGAAGTGATTAAAAGTGAATAAAAAACACATTATACTTGAAAAATATGAAAACACTTAAATACGCTTGGCGTTTCCTTATACGCTCAAAATCATACACTATTATTAATATAATCGGGCTGGCACTTAGTCTGGCATGTACTATCATATTAGTCCGCTACATTCACCGAGAGCTTCAGGTAAACACACATTGCACGGATGCTGAAAATGTCTATATTCCACTTCGCGACATAGATGGCAACGTATTCCCAGGCAGTGTAGGACCAGATAGCGGAGCAGACACTGTTTATTTTCAGCCTGAGGCCGTCAAAGAAAGGAGTTACTTCATTACATCCTGCAATGATAATGTGACGATTGATGAAAAGCCTTATGCTGTCCAGCTATTGGCTGCTGATACAGCTTTCTTCCATTTCTTTAATTATCCGCTAAAGGGTAAATGCATGGCAGCACCGGAAGAAGCTCTTGTCACCCGGCAATTCGCTAAACGTGTATTTGGAGAAAAAGACCCGATAGGAAAGACTATGGAGTATTCCGGAGGCAAACATCTCACTATCTGCGGCATATTGGATGAACCGGCATGCAAATCCTCACTGACATTTGACATTGTAGTAAACCTGGATCTTAAAACAAGAAGAGAATGGAGCAGAATGTATGTGGAACTATTACGCTTTATGCCCGGAGTCGATGTGGATGCCATTAATGCTTCCAGTAATGTCTACCGCCAGACGTCACAGGGGTTTAGAATACGGTATAACTTCCTACCTGTCAGCCAACTTTATTGGAACAAAGAATTGGCGGCTTCCGGCGATGATCCCGAGATATGGCATTACAGCAGCCGTTCCCACATCCTGATACTCACAGGAGTATGCTTGTTGTTATTACTGGCAGGCATATTAAACTTTGTCAATATCTATTTAGTCTTCATGCTAAGACGTTCTAAGGAATATGGTGTGAAGAAAGTCTTCGGTGTGCAGGGGCGCACTCTCTTCATGCAACTATGGACAGAGAATGCATTAATGATATCCATCGCCTTGCTATTGGCATGGTTTTTCATCGAAATATTCTCCGGATATGCCAACCGGTTGCTTGAAAGTGACATTCCCTATACTGCTTTTGACTGGCAGTTGTCATTAGGTATCTGGGTACTTTTGCCATTAGTCACCACAATCTATCCCTTCATCAAATACAATTATCTGCCACCCATCGTATCCATACGCTCCATCGGAGGATCACGCCAGTCTGTTGCCACCCGTACAATTTTCCTGTTTATACAGTATAGCATCACTTTACTGCTCATTATGCTATCCTTGTATTTCAGCAATCACCTCCACTTTTTGCAAGATACTCCTCCGGGATTCCGGACAAAAGGTATATTGTATGCCAACTTAGTACCTCTATCCAAAACTTGGTATTTAGAGAGTGAAGAACAGAAAAAGAAGCACTGGCAAGATGCTCAGAGCATTGAGCAAAAGCTGGAAGAATGTCCCTTCATCGAACAGTGGTTCCGTGGAGAACCCACACAATGTGGCATTTTAGGAGCAGGAAGCACAGGCACGTCCGTTCTTATAAATGATAAAGACGTGAAACAAAATATGATGCTGATGTGGGTTCCTCTTGACTTTTTCAAATTTTATGAGCTACGGATGAAAGAAAATGCATTACCCGATAAAGTTGAAGGACGCAATAAATATCTGGTAATCATGAACGAAGCTGCCATGAAAGCCTTCGGCTATACGAAACGTGACGAAGCATTTGTCAGGGGAGAACGAGCTCTTTGGATTGCCATGGGTATGGATGGAAAAGTAGTAGAAGGCGGAACATCTCTGATGCCCGTAGAAGCTGTTGTAGAAGACTATTACACCGGACATCTTACTGCAGGCAAGAAACCTCTTGTATTCATGGTATCTCCCAGCGGAGGTGGTTCGCAATACCAGATAGCTTGTAAACATGGAAAAGAGAAAGAACTCATCTCTTATCTGAAAAAGGTCAGACAAGAGATTTTCAATACCGAAGAATTTGACCGTCACTGGCTGGAAGAAGATGTGCAGGCACTGTATCGCGAAGATCGGCGTGTGTCAACTGTCTTCACGCTTTTCTCTGCCATCTCCATCTTTGTTTCGGCTCTGGGTCTGTTGGGCCTCTCTCTGTTCGATATCCGCCAACGCTACCGTGAGATAGCGATTCGGAAAGTAAACGGAGCGCAATTGCGGAACTTATATTCAATCTTATTCCGCAAATATATATGGGTGATAGGAGGGGCGACGTTGCTTACTGTACCATTATCCTACTATCTGATATACATCTATACAAAGGATTTCGTGGTTAAAGCACCTGTCAGTATATCCATATATGTGACTGCCATACTCATTGTGGCGGGCATTTCATTGGGCACCCTGTTATGGCAAGTGAATAAGGCCGTACGCATTAATCCGGCAAAGATTATGAAAACAGAATAAAAACACATAGAGTATGAGACAAATCTTATTATCCATACGCATGCTATTGCGGTTCAAGGTGTATACCGTTGTTAATTTCATAGGATTAGCAATCAGCCTTGCCTGTGTATTTACCATAACACGATATATTCATCAGGAAAATACAGTAGACCATTGTTATCCGGAATACAAACGGATTTGTTTTATCGAACGTTCTATCAGCGACGGCACAAAAGAACTGGCCGGATACCAATCTGACTTAGAGAAGGATCCGGCAGTAGAACGTTATGCGTCATTCACTCCATGTAGCGATTTGGTTATGGATTTTGGGAAGCAAGAAATTACTGTCAATGCCTTATCCGTAGACAGTGCATTCTTTAGTATTTTTCCTTATTCCATTTATATGGGGAGCGGGAAAATAAAACGCCCCAACGATGCGCTCATAACTAAAGAGTTTTGGCTCCGTTCGCTAAATAGGGTACCCAACCCTATAGGCCTGACTTTCCTGAATTCTGTGGGAAGAAAGTTCCGCATTGTAGGTGTATTGGATACTCAGCAAACCAAAACATCGTGGTTGCCGGATATGTTCTTATCGGACGAACTGGAAGAATTGTGGTTTTCAAATCCGAACTATGCCGTAGTTATGGTACCGGGTACGAACATTGCCCAATTGAATGAAAAGTATAATAAAGAACAGCCACGAGACGAATGGAGTACATTTCAGACCATGCACTACCAGTATTTACCACTGACAGATTATTATTATACGACCTCCCATGAAAAGACTGCATTATCCCGACACGGAAACAAAGATTATATTCGTATATTATGGATTGTTGCCTTTCTTGTGGGTATTATAGGCATCCTGAACTTTACCAATATTTATACAGTCATCATGTCCAAACGCGCCCGGGAGTTTGGTATAAAGAAAGTATATGGAGCAGGTAGAAAAGAGATCTTTCTTCAGATATACATTGAGAATATGCTACTCTCGGGAGCTGCACTGTTTATTTGTTGGTTGATTATTGAAATAACCAGACACTTGTTCTACAATGAGATGTATATTCCTACGAACTCAAATTTAAAGTTTGACCTGAATATATCCCTTCTTATTTTATTTGTGCTTCCATTGCTAACCACATTTTATCCATTTATAAAATTTACTCATAACACTCCGGTTTCTTCCATGCGCGAACTTTCTTCCACGCATTTCTCTGTCCGTTCACGCATGCTTTTTCTTGGCTTTCAATATGTCATCACCATCTATATGATTGTCATGTCACTTTTCTTCGTACGACAACTTGAATACATGCTTCATTCCGACCTCGGTTTCCGTACTCACGATGTGATAGAGTGCAAGATGTACGTCTTCAAAGGAGGCGGCACGTTCCATGCCAAAGAGAAGGAAGATCTTATGAAAGAAGGAAAAATACAACAAGCCAATAAAGAATTAGTAAACAAACGGATGAATGAAAGCACATTATTTACTCATTGGAGCAGGATACCAATGCCGCTTCACCAGTTCAAGCCGTCACGTTACGCTCTTAATCAGGCAGAGAATGGTTTCAAACCGGTACTAAGAGCCTGGATGTCTCCACGCTCTATGGAATTATTCGAATTCCAGCTACTGGAAGGCAGGTTATGGAATGATTCGATAGATGAAACGTTTACCAAAAACAGTTTTAAATGTATCATCAACGAATCTGCCAAAAAAGTATTTGGCATCAAGGATATTACGCGTGACAAACTTCAGGGTGAAGACAAAAGTTGGGCTTCCAGTAATGTTCCATCCGAGTATAATCCTCCAGTTGAAATAGTGGGAGTTATAAAAGACTTCAACGTCAAGCATTTATCACAGTCTGCCGCTCCCATGATTATCGAATATTTTGATGAGAAATATGAGCTTATTACCGTTACAGCTTCGTATCCGCACGAACGGAGGGCAGAAGCTATCGACTTCTTGCATAAATTATATGAAGAAGCTACGGGAAGCACTGACTTCGAATATAAACTGATAGAAGATGAAATAGCTTCCATGTACAATGAAGATCGGCGGGTGGTGGATATCTATTCATTGTTTGCCAAAGTTGCCATTCTTATATCATCCTTGGGACTATTGGCCATTTCATTATTTGATATCCGTCAGCGTTATCGGGAAATAGGCCTGCGTAAAGTAAATGGAGCACAAGGGAAGAACATATATCCTTTACTCATCAAAAAATATCTCTCAGTATTGGGGATAGCATCACTGATAGCTATTCCATTGTCTTCCGGAGCGATAATACTCTATTTAGAAGACTTTGCCCATAAGGCACCCATCACTCCCGATTTATTTATTATAGGCATAGGCGCAACAGCCTTGATATCATTGTTGACTATTATCTGGCAGATTTATAAAGCAGCCAATGTAAATCCGGCAGAAGTGATTAAATACGAATAAGAGAAAGAAGAAAAAAGAAAATACAGAAGCTATGATACAGCATTATCTTAAAATAGCCTTTCGGAATATACTGAAACATAAAACGCAAAGTATAATCAGCATTGTCGGCCTGGCAATAGGTCTGGCATGCTTTGCCTTGTCCACATTCTGGATACAATATGAGATGACATATGATAGTTTTCACAGGGATGCGGATCGCATCTATCTGGTACGTACGGATGATAATCAGTTCGGGGCACATTATTCCAACTTTGTACCCTATGCTTTGGGTGGCTATTTAAGAAACACTTACTCGGAAATAGAAGACTTCTGCATATTCGAGCAACAAAGTTTCTTCACCCTAAAAAACAAGCAACAGATAGAATGTCCGTATATTGCACCCGACTCTGCCTTTATACGCATGATGGATATAAAGATTTTAGAGGGTAGCCAAGATTTCTACTTATCAAATTCAGGAAAGACAGAAGAGGTGGCTATAACAGAAGCGATGGCTCATGAGCTTTTTGGTACCACAAAGGTTGTTGGCAAAAATGTGATTACTCCCAACAATATGAAGGAATACCGCATAGGAGCCGTTATAAGTGATTGGGGAAAACATTCCAATTTCAAATATTCCTTTATGGGATGGATGGGCAGTGATGACACTTCATGGGATAACAGCCACTATAGACTGCTGATAAAGGTAAAGAATGGGACTGACACACACGCACTTTTAGAAAAGATGAACCGGAATTTCCCTGAAGAATTGAAAAGGAATAGGTATACTAATGCAACCGGAATTACCCGTTTTTATCTGGAACCTATCACTAAATTACGCTATGCGGATGAATTTGTTCGTGGAGATGAACTCATTGTGCAATTCCGTTATATTGTTTATTTCTCAGTAACAGGAATACTCATTATTCTATGTGCATTAGTAAACTATCTGACGATTTATATGGACTGCTTCCGCTCCCGCAAACGTGAGATGGCTTTGCGTAAAGTAAACGGGGCTTCCGAAGGTTCATTGTTGGCATTGCTCAGTACCGATTTCTTATTTACCATCCTGCTGGCTTCAATATTGGGGATGTTTTTCATAGAACTGCTCAAGCCCTGGTTCTTACGCTATTCCATGATTGCTGATACAGACATATCTGTTTATAATAATTGCATGATATACATAGCAGGGATGGCCATATTGGCGTTTATCGTTGCTATACTTTCTGTCTTCATATTCCGCCGCCATTCGCTACAAAACACGATACATAGCCCACACACAAGCACCATAGGACATATTTGTCGCAAGGGAAGCATTGTAGTACAACTGGTTGTCTGTATAGCATTTATCTTCTGTACCACCATTATGCAAATGCAACTCTATCATTTACGTAATGTAGATACGGGAATGGACTATCAGAACCGGGCATCCTTGGCTATCTGGATGAATGTAGACATGAATGTGTGGGCAGAAAAAGTAAAGGCATTACCCATGGTCACCGAAGTGGTGAGACCCGTTTACTGGCCACTCATCAGCATGGGTGCCTACTCTGCTTTTAATGTCGATTCATGGGATGGTTTGGATGGTACAATTGAAAAGCCACTCGGTATAGATGAAATTCTGGCAGGAGAAGAGTTCTTCAAATTCTACAATATGCAATTGCTGGCAGGAGAGTGGGTTTCAGATAAATCGGATATCCGTGAAGTCAATATTATAGAGACAACAGCCCGGACTATGGGCTGGACGCCTGAAGAAGCAATTGGAAAGCACATCTTTTATTGTAATAAAGAAGTGACGCCTATGACCGTAATAGGAGTAATAAAAGACTGTGCTTACAAATCTCCCGCAAAAGATTTGCCACACACCGTATTTGTCAATACAAACAAATCGGAATATATGTGGCCGCGTTGTTTTGTGCTTTTCAAATATAAGCCGGGAAACTGGGAGGAATGCCGTCGCCGCATTGAGGAGATGCAACAGTCGGAACTTCCCGACCGCAAACTTTTTTTAGATAGTGAAGAAGAACGATACAACAAATACCTGAAATCAGAGGATGCATTATCCGGTCTTTTGAGTTTCTCTTCATTGGTTTGTATTCTGATATCCGTGTTCGGTATCTATTCCCTGGTCACATTGACTTGCGAACTGCGGCGGAAGGAGATAGCCGTCCGTAAGGTAAACGGGGCTACAATCGGCAATATTCTGAAGATTTTCTTTAAGGAATATACTTTGCTTCTGATCATATCTTCACTGATAGCTTTCCCGGCCGGCTATATTATCATGAAACAGTGGATTGAAACTTACAATCGTCAGGTGAATATAGGAGTATGGCCGTTCATCCTCATATTTATGGGCATTATGATAGTGATTACTCTCAGTATAGGCTGGCGTGTATGGGAAGCTGCACGGCAAAATCCGGCAGAAGTGATAAAGAGTGAATAAACGGAGCTTATAACAAAAACGTATGGGCTTATAACTTGACAAGCAATGTGATTATGCAAAATAAGCAATGTCCTACACTGCAAGATTGCTTATTTTGCATAATCACATTGCTTGCTATCGCCTACATTTATACTTTTCACAAGATATATCTGTGTTTTTTCAATAGACGATAAACGATAATCAAGATATGTGTCGATAAATTAAGCGAACAAAAACATAGCTTTGCAAAAGTTTTTGGAAGCTATTTTAGGGGTCAAAATAGGATCAGGGTCACTTATAACCCCACCTGATGGTTGTTTTTTCAAACAAAAACATATAAACTACTGTATGTCATAAGATTACCAATTATTCTTATCCTGTAAAAAAGTGTTTTTCGATAGATTTAATAGGGCAGCATTTTGCATAATACGAACAATTTCTGATTAAGTAAATACAATAAACAAGAAGTAAATATGATCCGTCTCTTTGGCTACCTCTTTTTAGTCTGTGTCTTTTCATGCTTCTCCGAACTGAACTTTTCATTCACTACAAACGAATTTAAAATTTCGTCTACCATACATTGTATTCCCGGAGTTTCTTGATATACGGTTTCGTGCATGGTAATACTTACATGATGCACAATATCCAGTCCTTTCAATACCAGACTGTATTCCCGGGTTTTATAATACTTGTACCCTGAAGTAGCATCTAAGGTTGCAGCCATTTTTGTAATCATGTATTTTCTTTGTCCGTTTTTTGCTTTTTGCTCCGTCACCACTACATCCTTTACATACGGAATCTGTTTGTAACTTTCTATCTTCATATTTGCTATATCATTGGCAGACAAAGGTTTTCTGCTCAACAAACTGAAACTCTCTATACGTATGTACATGTCGGGAAAGAATTTGTTCTTCCCTTTTTTTTGCCAAGTCAGATTATAATGATGGAACATTTCGCTATTTCGTTCGAAAGGTGTGATACCATCACTTGCGACATCCCCCGGCCGATATATTTCCCAATCGGCAGGGAGGATAAAGGAATACAAATCGTTTGTGATAGTTTGTTTTTCCGGTCCGACAGCTCCGACAGTAAGTGGACAGAGCAGAACGAACAGGAGGAAGAATGAAAATATGTAATTGAGACGGTACATCTTTTGGAGGTTTTTATGGTAAAACAAAATAGATAGCAACAATAAAAGCGAATGGATTATTTTATTTCAGGCAAATCGTAGATGTAAATCTCGCTGTCCGACAAATTGTCTATAGCATATATTTTCTTATGCTTTTCGCTGATGGTAAAAAGTGATACACGTCTGTCAAGCTTGTAGCATGCCACCGGATTGCCATCCCAATCGAATACATGCAATTCCGGATTGCACTTTGCTTCTGCCCCGCCTGCTTCTGCATTCAGGCACAAGGCATAAATCAGATTACTGACAGTCTGAGGTTGTCCGGTGTAATACAAAGGAGATTTCCTATTATCTTCTCCTGCCACAAAGTTGGTATTATATGGCTCTATCTTGATATCTACATCGTGCCGTAGTGTCATATCTTTATCATAAATCCGCAAACGTTTGAAGTAAGTATAGAATGCGGCAAATTTATTGTGTTCGGGGTGTACCCCGCACTGCTTCATATAAGCAAAAGTCAATATTATGCCATCATACTCCTCCTGCCCGGATATCCATTGCGGATAATCGATTTTTTGAATGACATCTTGTTTTTTTCCATCATACAAAAAATATTCTTTAGATTCTATCAGGTTTCCCAAAGTAACGAAAGTGCCGTCTTGCAGTGGATAATAACCGTTCGTCTGTTCCGGTTGCATTACATTTTCCGTCTGCACCACTTCCAAATTTCCATCCTGGTATTTTAAGGTTTTAAAAATATTGATTCGGGATTCAAATACACCAAAGCCGGAATCAAGTTTCTGGAAACCGCGTGGGTCTAACAAAGAGACAAACTCGTCAGGTCCCGACCCGCGAGTCCCTGCACTGCCCATATAAACACAGTCGGGTAAAGAGAAAAACTCAAACAGGTCTTTTTCTCTTTCTTTGTATACAAACAACTGGTCATCGGCAATGCCTATATAACGAGGCAGCAAGAAAGGAACAGGCACCGTCTTTACTTGAGCTGTCAAAGCGAGTGTTTGTGGGAAAGAGGTCACAGTGACAACTTTTCCTTCCTGATTGTCACTGCAAGCATTACAAAGCAGAAACAGACATAAAAGGGACAATATAGAAACAGAAGATATATTCATTAGAGTTTTATATTTTACCACCTACAAGAGTACCGGGACCAGATGCAGCAGTAGCAAAAAGTCAATAATTATTTGCAAATAAAAGTATTTTTCCTGCTTAATGCAAATATTTGAGACACGAAAAAATGAAAACATGCCACGAAACATTCTTTTTTAAGGAAGGAAGATGCATCGGCAGATTACCCAGTGTAGACGGGACTAATTTCAATGCATTAGTACTAAGAGTCATATTTTTCTTTACATCACCTTAAAATGCTTCTTCATATGTTGTGTGGATTTGGGGTTATAGGTGACCCTGACCCTATTTTGACCCCTATTTTTTCCTTTTAAAAGATATAACGCATTGATATACAATCATAAATAGTAAAATATTGCTCCTTATTACGAAATTATTCAATATACAATTTTGAGAGAAAAGTGAAAGAAGTTTTCTATAACTTATAAACAAATAACTTTACATTTAATACTATATTCCTTTAGTATTTACATCCCCAATATATTCTCTCTTCTTTGAAAACCTTTCCAATAATTGAGTAGTGCGATGTAGACAATGTGCGAATATGCACTATTTTTGTGCAGTATAGCACACTGCATTTACATCTTAAAGCTAATATCTATCTAATAAACAATTAGTTATATCTTTGGCATAAGATTTGAAAACTAAGTATTAAGAATCCTATAAAAGTCATCAAGAATCAACAACAGATAAGTAAATATAAACTATGATACAACATTACTTTAAGATAGCATTTCGTAATGTACTAAAATACAAGACACAAAGTATTATCAGCATCTTTGGTCTGGCAGTAGGCTTCACTTGTTTCGCCCTTGCCAACCTGTGGATACATTACGAAATGACGTATGACGCTTACCACGAAGGAGCCGACCGGATGTATATTCTTTGCAAAGAAAGCGTGTTTGGTATAAACGGTTACTCTACTTCCATGCCATATCCGGCATCGACCGTACTTAAAAACGATTTCCCTGAAGTGGAAGCTGCATGCGCCTATACAAGATGGGGACAAAAAGTAGATCTTAAAGCAAATGGTCGGACGGTGGAAACTAATGATCTTCAGGCAGACTCCTGCTTCATGAAGATGTTCAATATATCTGTTCTATCAGGAAGTATGGACTTTATGTATTCCAATGACAAGATAGCCTTAACAGAAGATGTAGCCATACATTTGTTCGGTTCTACGGATGTACTGGGCAAAGAAGTTAAAAACTACAATGATGATACACTGACGATTTGTGCCATTCTCTCAAGCCTCAATCACAGTAATCTGTCATTCGGTTACTGGGGACAGGGAGAATACTTCCGCAGCTGGCAGAATGATTGGAATAATGGAAGTTTCGAAATCATTATCAAGTTGCGTAAAGGGACTGACCCGATAGCCTTTCAGAAGAAACTTGCTGCAAATGAAACGAAAGCCGATCAGAGAGATCCCCGCAGAGTGTTCGAGGGTATCCGGCTAATACCACTCGACGAGTATCATTATTCATCGGTTAACAGGAACCCATCTTTCCAATTCTATTATCTGATACTATTTTCCGTGGCCGGAGGTTTGGTGATTCTTTGTTCCCTGTTCAATTATCTCTCTCTGTTCATCACTCGCATGAGGATACGCGGGCGTGAGATAGAACTGCGCAAAGTATGCGGTTCCTCCATCGGAGGTATCTTTATTCTACTTTCTGTGGAGTACCTATACATCATATTGTTATCCGGTGTATTGGGTATGGCTTTTGTTGAGACGGCTTTACCCGCCTTTAAGAAACTGTCCGGGGTATCCGGAAATATTTATGGAGAATCACTTCTCTATTTTGCAGGGATCCTTTTACTGTCTTTACTTCTGTTAGTACCATTCGCCATCAGACGGTCGCACATCCGGAATAGCGGAAACAAGTACGCACTCCGTAAAGTAAGTATTGCATTCCAATTGGTAATAGGGATTCTTGTCACGTTCTGCATAATAGTGATGATGAAGCAAATCTATTTTCTTACGAATGTGGATTTAGGATGGGAAAGAAAGAATATAGCTTCCATCAATCTTTTATATCCGGACAATGATTTTGAAACCATTGCTGATAAAATCAGGCAATTCTCATGTACAAGGGAGGTAGTGACCGGACATTGTTGCCTATTGCCTAAATCATCAGGCTTTTCACAAACTTTCGACAATTGGGACGGAAAAGAAGATGCGGCGAAAAGTATAGATATGCTATGTCTGTGGAATTGTGAAAAGACAGTGTCCTTCTACAATCTGAAACTGCTGGAAGGGGAGATAGTAAAGCCAACAGAAACGAATAGCATAATGATTAATGAATCGGCCGTAAAAGCACTTGGAATGAGCGACCCAATTGGTAAGAAACTTTATCAGAAGGGCAGAACATGGACCATTGTAGGTATAATTAAAGACTTCCACATCACGGCACCGACAGAACCGGTGCAACCCTATACTTTGGTTGCAGTGGATATTCTTAAGGGTATAGGATTTTCTTTAGGAAAAGGGCAAATCTTAATCAAGTTTCATGATGGCAGATGGAAAGAACTGAAAAACCGGATAGACAGCATATTCAGCCGGGAGTATCCGGAAGTGAGATATAGATTATACAACACAGAAGAAGAGTATGGCGAATATCTCAAGTCCGAAGATGCACTGATAAAGTTATTGAGCTTTGTTGCCATGGTTTGTGTACTTATTGCTGCTTTCGGTATCTTTTCTCTGATTACTTTGAGTTGCGAGCAAAGACGCAAAGAGATAGCTGTACGCAAGGTGAATGGAGCTACAATTCGGGATATTCTAATTATGTTTATAAAGGAATACATACTTCTGCTCCTTATTGCAGCTGCCATCGCATTCCCGATAGGGTATGTCCTGATGAAACGCTGGCTTGAAAACTATATAGAACAGACCACAATTAATGCTTGGATATATTTAGTCATAGCCGGTGGCATAGCCATAATTATCTTTGCATGTATCGGCTGGCGAGTGTGGCAGGCGGCACGGCAGAACCCGGCGGAAGTAATTAAGAGTGAATAAAAAAAAGCGAACTATGATACAACATTATTTTAAGATAGCATTCCGTAATATACTGAAATACAAAGCACAAAGTATTATCAGTATCCTTGGTCTGGCAGTAGGTTTCACCTGCTTCGCACTTGCCACCTTATGGATACATTATGAAATGACGTATGACGATTTCCATGAGGGAGCAGATAGAATATATTTTGTCGGCCGAAAAAATCTTGTTGAAAACGAAAATACAATCTTTGCTTCATCCCGCCTGCCTTACGCAGTACACAAGCAACTGAAACTGGATTTTCCGGAAATAGAATCATCATGCGTATGGGATTATGGCAGAATGCAAATAGACAGTATTCAAGCTCCGGATGTCTCCCTTGCCCGTATCGACTCTTCCTTCATAAAAATGTTTAATGTTAAAATTCAGGAAGGAAGTAGTGTTGATTTTCTATATTTTCCTGATAAAGTAGCAATCACCGAAGAGGCAGCTATAAAACTTTACGGACATACATCCGTAATAGGAAAGAAAGTCAATGAACGGCAAACTATTTGTGCAGTTGTATCCGGATTTGGCAAACATACAAATTTGCCGTATGACTTCCTTGGTAATCTCATACAAACGACTGACCCGACAACGGAAAACTATACAACTCTTATTCGGCTACGTAAAGGAACCAATGTGGATGCATTCCAAAGAAAATTAGCAGAAGCTAAAATAGAAATAAAAAACAACCAAGGTAGAACGGATATCAGCAAAAATCTCGGTATGGTTCCTATTATGGAATATCATTACAGACCTCAAAATATTGCTATACAGATTCATTATTTGAAATTATTTGCTGCTATAGGCGGACTCGTTATTTTTTGTTCACTGATTAATTATTTATTCTTATTCGCCTCCCGCCTGCATATACGTGCAAGAGAAATCAATCTTAGGAAGTTTTGCGGATCATCTATGAGTCATTTGTATCTGATGCTGACTATAGATTTTTTGCTTATCCTGCTGTTTTCCGGTTTATTGGGTATGTTTTTTATAGAACTCTCCTTCGAAGCTTTTAAAGAGTATTCGGAGGTAGAAGGAAATATTTATACTGAAGCCTCGCTGTACTTTGTAATCATAAGCATCCTGGCTCTTTGTATGGCATCTCCTATTATTTTAAAACATAAAAATACTATTAAAGGAAATCGGCATTTATTCCGCAAATTCGCCCTTATACTTCAATTCAGCATCGGTTTGCTTTTCATTTTTAGCATAACTGTGCTTATAAAACAGACTCATTTTCTACGAAATACAGATGTTGGCATCGAAAGAAAAGGTATTGCAACCATGACTTGTTGGAATACATCAGAAGGAGAATTAGTACAAGTTAATCATGAAATCAAAAAAATGCCCTTTGTAAATGAAACTTTGCTTAATGCCTGTAGCCTCATACCTTTTAGAGGAAATGTTGCAGGAGTCTTCTCTTATTGGGATGATAAGAAAGAAGAAGATGCTCCTGTTGCATTTAACATTATGTATCACACACTGGAACTGGTACGTTTTTATGGAATAAAACTAAAAGAGGGAGAAATGCTGAATGAGGATGATACGGACAGAATACTGATTAACGAAACAGCGGTTAAAAAACTTGGAGTGCAACATCCGTTAGGCATGAAGATAGGCATGTATACAGTTATTGGTGTCGTAAAAGACTTTCATAATACTGCTCCTACTGTACCTATACATTCAATGATGTTTCTTCAGAATGTTCACTCCGGCGACACCAAAGGTCCTTGGTGTTGTGAAACTGATATTATAGTTAAATACGAAGTTGGTCAATGGAAAGAACTTAAACAAAATGTTGATTCCATTATGGAACTCCAATTACCGGGCAGACATTATATCCTGCTTGATGCTGAGGAAGAGTATGAAAAAGAGATACAATCGGAAAACTCGCTCATAAAGGTATTGGGAGTTATGTCTACAGTCTGTATCCTAATATCGGCTTTTGGCATATTTTCTTTTGTAACCCTCAGTTGCGAACAACGTCGCAAAGAAATTGCCGTTCGTAAGGTGAATGGAGCCACAATGAAAAATATACTTTACATGTTTGCAAAAGAATATTCGATTTTATTAGTCGTTGTCTCTATTTTTGCCTTTCCTTTAGGATACGTATTGATGAAACGTTGGTTGGAAGATTACGTAGAACAAACCAATATAAGCGCATGGATATATTGCGTGATATTCATTGGCACCGCATTTATTATAATTCTTTGTATCGGCTGGCGCGTATGGCAGGCTGCACGGCAAAATCCGGCGGAAGTGATAAAGAGTGAATAAATGGTGCGTATTCGCACTGCTTATGTGCAGTATAGCACACTATCTGAATATTATTTTCACATGTACATGTTTAATATACAATACATTACAAGTTTGGCATAAGATTTGAAACCTATTATTAAAATAAATATACCATGATATTCCATTATCTCAAAATAGCATTCAGAAACCTGTGTAAGCATAAGACACAAAACATCATTTCCATCATCGGATTGGCAGTAGGTTTGCTCTGTTTCTGTGTCTGCATATATTGCAGTCGCTTTGTAGAAAGCACAGACCATTGTTTTGCTAATCACGATCGCATAGCAGAGTTAAACCTCTATGACGGCAAGGCAGACAGATATTTTTCCGGTTCTCCGGTTCCTCTGGCCGAAGAATTGCGCACATGGTCTTTGGGAGAAACGGAAGCCATTTCATCCGTAACCTATCCTCGTGAACGTCCTTATTATGTAGAGTTATCTCCGGAAAAGACGCTGCCTTATGAACTTGAAACGATTGAAATAGATACTTGCTACAATAAAATCTTCACTCCGGAAATGGTAGCAGGACACTGGAAAATGGCAAGTCAATCTCTTAACTCCGTGATCCTGAGCCAATCTATGGCCATTAAAATATTCGGTAATGCAGAAAGTGCTATCGGCAAACACATGACCCTCATGAGAAGGCTCAATACCTCTCCTGAAAGCACTCCGAAAACAGGAGGTATCGTCTATACCATTCAAGCAGTAATGAAAGATATCCCTCTGAACAATAGTTTGGATTTCATGCAAAACATAGATATGCTGACCGTAAACGATAGTGAAGGACTTCTACAAAGTCCAAAACGGCATAACATGACGGGAGCAAATACCTACGTACTGTTATCACCACAAACTACATGTACCGATTTAGAAAAGCGATTTTTCCAAAGAGACTATACCTATACTTTGTATGGTGAAGCTTACACTGTCACTGCCAATAGCATGGGAGCCACATTAAAGAAACAAGGCGCTTCCTATTTGGGATTAGTGACCGGAATTATCGGTACCCTGATATTATTAGTAGGACTGATTAACTTTTTCCATTTCCTTATCGGTTCTTTCTTCAATCGCACCAAGGAATACAGTATCATGAAAATGATAGGATGCAACTGGAAACAACTTTTCTACTTGCTGTTCACACAGTCATTGATCGTCATATCCATATCTTCTATACTGGTATTATCAGGCATAGAGTTATTGGGGAATCACATGAATTTCTCTTTACCGGGTATTGCAATGACCTTTACCACTGAAACGCTTTTAATACACGCTCTGCAATATATCGTTCTTCTTATCATACTCTGCGTCATTATATGTATGTCTGTTTCCATTCGCATCCGTAGAATTTCAGTACAAACAGGCATTTACGGAAGCAATAAACGCAGGGCGAAGCAATGGGGACGTAACTTTATGCTAGGCATCCAGTTCTTTATTTGCTGGGTATTCGTATCGCTGACAGCCGCTTTATATCTGCAATCAGAAAAAACAGCCAATAGTTTGCTTCATACACTAAGTCAAAAAGAAAAGTCGGAGATTCTTAGTATTCCCCTGGACTATCCCTTTATGAAGAATGAGGAAAAGCTGGCATTGATAGAGCGTTTTAAACAACATGCCGGAGTGAAAGAGATTCTGTTATCAGATATCGGTTATATGCAAGGTATGTCGGGCAATGGATTAACGACCGAAAAGGGAAATGAGAACTCCTGGGTTGATATTAGTGTCATGGCTGTACCCGCCAATTTCTTCTCTTTCATGAATATTCCCATAGAACAAGGAAGACTTCCTCAAACGGAAAAAGATATTGTGGTAGATAATGTCTGGCAGCAGATACAGAAGAAAGATGTAATCGGTATGAACTTGTATAGCGGTAATACCGACTACACAGTCTGTGGAATATCTGCACCTTTTCAGGCCGATGTATATAACCGAAGTAGTGGATATGCTTTCCTGCCTTATGATCCTTCAGTCTATATAGGCCATTGTTACATAAAGAGTCATCCGGGCCAGCAAAAGGAAGTAGCCCGATGGATTGAGAAAGTCTACCACGAGATGCTTCCTGAAAATATAACTTATCAGGCTAAAACATTCCTGGATGATATCCATGTTTCGCAGGCTCTTGAGTACAATCTGAAAGACATTATTTTGTTCTTTGCCGTTATCAGCATTATTATCACACTGTTAGGTGTGTACTCCAGTATCACGCTTGATACAGAACGACGCCAGAAAGAAGTTGCTATCCGTAAAGTAAACGGGGCAGATGTTCCGCAGATTATCCTGTTGTTTGCCCGTCTTTATATTATCTTGTTATTGTGTAGTGCCATCGTTGCATTCCCACTTATATATGTTGTATTGATGTTATGGAGACAAATGTATACGGTATTCTTTGATTGCGGTCTGCCATTCTGGCTCTGCATATTCTTGATTGTTACTTTCATTACAGACTTTACAATACTTTTCCGTATCTTGCGGATAGCAAGGACCAATCCGGCGGAAGTTATTAAAAACGAATAAGAACAATGATATTACATTATTTGAAAGTTGCTCTACGAAATCTGCTGAAGTACAAGACTCACAGTTTCATTTCAGCCCTCTGCCTGGCAGTGGGAATCGTATGCTATACCCTTGTATGCTTTTTCATGCAGGAATGGATCAAACTTGAAAACTTACCTGACAGCGAGCGACGGATAAGAATAACAGTCAGCCAGAAACAAAGTCCTTTTTTCCGAACCCATGAAATAAAGCGACTGGAAGAGCAATCTATCAGTGGTTTAGAATGCCTGACCATACAATCCTTTAACAATTCAACGGAAATAGAAGTCATTGATAACGAACAACGTAATTTACCTTTTCTGATAGGTTATAGAGGGGTTAACAGTAACTTTTTCTCCTATAACAACAGAAAATTGCTACATGGCAGCCGACTTCCCGAAGCACCTGATGAAGTGGTATTATCCAATAAATTTGCAAGTAAAGCGTACGGCACTGCAAATCCTATTGGAACAACCATACGCCTTGCTAACCCACAAAGTATAGCGGGAAATACAATACAGAGCTTTAAAGTCGTAAATGTAGTGGAAGATAACGGACTGCAAGACCCCAAAGTCGATTGTTATTTCTCCTATGAAGTCACGCCTAATGACGCCTTGAGTGTAGAAGCCTATCTATCGCCTAAGGCAACGATGGAAATGCTAAACAAAAGTTTACAGTCCATAACGTGGCAACGGAATGAGGACACCGTACACCCTTACGCCGCGTTCAGTATGAGGCAGGACAAGGAACTGACAATGGTGCAGTTTCTAATACTGTTCATAGCCTCACTTATCCTGGTTTCAGGGCTGATTAATTTCCTTAAGTTCATCATTCAGATGTTCTATAACCGTCAGCGTGAAGTGGCGCTTCGCAAGTGTATGGGGTCCGAGATAAAAGGACTGTTCCTGCTTCTTTTCACTGAAGTATTTTGGATGATGTCCACTGCATTTCTTTTATCTCTGGTTCTAACGGAACTCATGATAAATCTTGCGGAAATATACATTCCAAGCCATGATATGCCCGATTTACCCTTGTCATCTATCTACGTTGTACAGTTTCAAATATATATTGCACTTCTGATGATATGTATGCTCGTAATATGGTTTCCTATCCGCCGTTTACGGCAAGTGAGCATAATCAGCCAAATCAACAATAACCGTAGCCGTCATATTTTCCGTTCAATTATGATGTGGTTGCAGTTAGGCATTGCCATTTTCTTTGTGGGCAGCACGCTCGGTGTCAATATGGTGTGGCACGAAACGTTCAGTCGGGCATACAATCCGCTTACATCCGAAGAAGAAGAAAATATCATTTCCCTGAAAGTGAATACCCAACGCATGTGGCAGAATCTAAATCCCATATTGTCTGATATTCGTGCACTTCCGGAATGTATAGAGACACTGACTATGACAGATGATTTGCGAAGTGGAAGTCATTTTATGCGCACCTATAAGAAAGCCGACCAATCGGAAGTCTGGATTGCCATAGCAGAGGGATCTCCGAGTTACTTCAAATTCCTGAACATCCCGTTACAGGGAAAGGAAGTGAGTGAAGAAGCGGAAGGCACCGTCTATGTCAGTGAGGATTTCAGACTGCAACTGGATAAGGACAGCGTGCAAGACAGAGTAGAGATTGAAGGTCGAAGTTACCGAATCATCGGTACCTTCGAAGCGCTCTATAAAGAAATCCGGGGAGGAAATACCATTGGCTCGGCATTCTTTCCCGGTAATCGCTTCAGATGTTTCTATTTCAAACTGGCACCGAATGCGAACGCTGCCAAGAGTGTCCACCGTATTACTGATATTTGTCGGAAGTACGTACCCACTACTTTGCCTCTTGAAGTCCGTTCCCTGGCCGATAATAAACACACCATGATGGGATCAATGTATATGACACAAGTGGCGATGACAATCCTGGCCGTTGTAAGTATACTATTGGTTGTACTGAGCATCTATTCGGCCATTTCCATGGATACGGTCAGCCGACAGAAGGAAATAGCCATTCGTAAAATCAACGGAGCTACCCCACGGATCATTGCCGGTATATTCGGTAAGGCTTATCTGGTGATTTTCCTGCTGGCTTTTGCGGTTGCTTATCCTTTGGTACGACTGATGCTGCTATCAACAGGCGAAAGTACAGTGAAATGTATACAGGGTTGGGATTGGGGAATTCTGTTATTCTTCAGTGTAGCCCTGATGATATTCCTCACCACCGCATACAAAATTTACCGGATCATGCATATCAATCCGGCCGAGATAATAAAAAATGAATAAACAATATTACTAATTAAAATTATCACTATTATGATTAAAACAGTAAACCTGCAAAAAATCTTCAAGACCGAAGAAGTACAGACATGGGCTTTGAACAATGTGAACATCGAAGTGAAAGAAGGCGAGTTCGTCGCAATCATGGGACCTTCCGGTTGCGGTAAATCTACATTGCTGAATATCCTCGGCTTGCTCGACAACCCTTCGGGCGGAGAATACTACCTCAATGGAAAGGAAGTATCCAAATACACCGAAGCACAACGCACCAGCCTGCGTAAAGGGGTCATTGGTTTCGTATTCCAAAGCTTCAACCTGATTGACGAACTGAACGTATACGAAAACATCGAATTACCGTTGCTCTACATGGGCATTCCTTCCGCCGAACGCAAACGTCGCGTGGAAACAGCGATGGAACGCATGGCCATTACACACCGAAGCAAACACTTCCCGCAACAACTCTCCGGTGGTCAGCAGCAACGTGTTGCCATTGCCCGTGCCGTAGTAGCCAATCCAAAGCTGATCCTTGCCGATGAGCCTACCGGTAATCTGGATTCTAAGAACGGTAAGGAAGTGATGGAACTGCTGAATGAACTGAACAAAGAAGGAACCACCATCGTCATGGTAACCCACTCGCAGCACGATGCCGGTTTTGCAGGACGTATCATTAATCTGTTCGACGGACAGGTGGTGACAGAGGTGAGTCTGTAACCCATATTATACACATTTTTACTTAAGCCCTAAAAGGACGAAATCGGAGATGTACTATTTTATTTCGCCCTTTCAGGGCCCAGAAATGGGAATACTTATTACGTAGGGCGATGCCCTACGCTATATGATGTAAGCCTTTCAGGCTTCTGTACTGTAAATGCGAACCCTTTCAGGTTTCCCGGCACTATATAATGTAAACTCTTCAGGCTTCCTGATAGAGCTAAAACCTATTAATATTATCACTAAAAGAACATGTACATTCTGAAGTTTGTCCTGCGTAGCTGGTGGCGAAATAAATTGTTCGTCACTATTTCTCTTGTCAGTCTGGTTATCGGTATCGCCTGCACCAATCTACTGACAGCCTTCGTCCTATACGAATACAACATCGAATATAACAACCCCAACCGTGACCGCATCCTCCGGCTGACACAAACACTACCTTTCGCGCAACAAGAAATGCAGGGAACATTCGTATACCACGAATCTGTCCCCGAAATCATCTCACAATTCCCAGAGATAGAAGCTTCATTACGCACACAAGCTATCACTCACACAAAAATCCGTGTGGACGACCAAGAATATTCCGAACTGAACCTGCTTTCGGCAGACAGCACATTGCCCAAGTTTATCCCCATCGAAACTCTTGCAGGAAAAATAGAAGAAACATTGACTCACCCGGGAACCATCGCCATCAGCCAAGCTCTGGCCGAACGTTGTTTCGGTACCACCGACTGCCTCGGCAAGCTGCTGGATATCCCCCAATCCGGCGAAAGTGCCTACCGTATTGCCGCCGTCTTCCGTCTACCATCACAAAGCATGTTGCGGGCAGACTTGCTCAAGCATCTCAAAAGTCCGGAAGGAACTACCTGTTCAATACTGCTCAAAGAAGGAACAGACCTCAACGCCTTTCGCCAACGCTTCGAGACAACCGAGCTTCCTACTTTATTAGGCAAAGGGTATTATCGTACCCAGACTTTACAGGAATCCTATTTTACCACTAACACACAAGATAGCAACCAGTGTATCGAGCATCGGCAGAAGGCCCTGTTAAGCGTCGGCCTGCTATCCGCTTTATTAATCTTGTTCATAGGTTGCTTCAACTATATCAACCTCAGTTTTTCACGCTTATTGAAACAAATACGCACCTTGCACATTGAAAGCCTTTTAGGTGCAAGCCACCGTCAAATCCGTTGGCACCTCTTTGCCGATACTTTCCTGATGGTGATTGCAGCATTCTTGTTATCCATTCTGTTGATGAGCGACCTGTTGGCAGTATTCAATGCAGCAATATCCGCGCATCTGTCGTTCTCCTATCTTTTCTCCGTTCAGGTATTCCCTGTTATCTTGCTGTTTGTCATCATTCTATCCGTTGTTCCGGCAGAATACATGAGCCGGAAGATACAGACCTTGTCCGAAAGCCGTTACCGCAGCTTCTTTACAGGTCGTAAAAAACAGCGCATTGTAGCGGCACTGGTCACCTTACAATTCATGATTTCTATCGGACTGCTAAGTGCTTTTATGATAATCCGTAGCCAGATGGACCTGATAAAACAGGAGGGAAGCCGCTACAAAGGAATCGTTGAGTTTGGAATCGGCGACTCCCGGCAATCCCCTTTATCTACTTGGATAGAAGACATTAAATCCATCCCCGGAGTGAAGTCTGTTGTATCTTCCCAATCAGGCCTTTATACCATGAGTATGGCCGTTCCCCGCCAAAATGGTGAGAAGAATGACCTTCTGATGCTTGAACTTTATGAAAACTGTCCGGACTTCCTGAATATATACGATTTCGACTTGCTGGATGCCAAACAAACATTCCATTTATTACTCCGTACCTCTGTGCCGGTCATCATCAACGAGTCCTTCATTCGCTATCTTGTGCCCGAAGGAGAAGACCCGATGGGACAACCTATCTCTAAATACGTGCCCGAAAAGAGTGAGAAAGGTACTATTATCGGTGTCATGAAAGATTTCAAGAAATATTCGCTCACAAACAATGTGTTTCCACTGAGAATGATCCTGCACGAAATGCCACAAGATAGCTATACCACATTGACCTTACGGTTTGACGAACAAGATCGCACAGCAGTTATCCATCATCTTCGCGGATTATGGGAGAAGAAATACCCCGGTACTCCATTCAATTATGAAGACCCTTATCAGGTACTGATCTCCAATAATCAAGAAGTCACCGACTTTTCCCGCATCCTGCTGATGTATGCATCAATCAGTTTGTTCCTCACACTGTTCGGATTGTTCGGCATCACCCATTATGCTATCCAGCAACGTATACGCGAAATAGGAATTCGGAAGATTCACGGTGCATCATTCGGGCAAATATTATGGCTTGTCAATCGCCCGTTCCTTTACTACATAGGTATAGCGTTTTTACTCATTGTACCCTTGGTCTGCTATCTGATGAATTATTGGCTGCAACAATTTGCTTACCATGTACACATTGGTATCCTTCATTTCCTGCTTCCATTGTTCTTCACTGTCTGCATCACCCTGCTCACAGTATGCCTGAACAGTTATCGGGCAGCAAGAAATAATCCGGTAGATAGTATCAAGTACGAATAACCGTATCCCGGTTAATCTCCAGAACCAGAGACTGAAAATCAATCATCGCATTAAATAAAGCGATGTGTGAATAGGAAGAAATCTCATCTGACGGAATATCACATTCCGTCAGTACTCCCTGTTCCAACAGCAACGCACGTTTTGTGCCTTTCAATAGGGGAGTCCTCGGTGTATACCAGACTCCCTCTTTTTCTAACGCCACATTAGCAATGGAAGTATCCGTCAAAAGATTATTTCTGATAATCAATACATCATCCTGATTGCCACGCAGGGCATACAATACTTCCAGTTCCTTCCGGTCCGTACTTTTGTAGCGATAATCAATCGTATCCGAACCGACCAACCGGAGTGAACGTACAGTTCTCATTGTATAAGCGGAAAATGCCACTTCACATACTTCTCTGCCATAAACTACCCGGCATTTATAAAAACCGCTTTCAGGGCAATCCCCTGTATAATCCAGAATATCCAGTTGATCCGTCATTCCGAAAACCGCCTGTCTCGTCTCATTCATCCTACGGTTATGATGGGCAAGGTTCTGCAACTTACCGTCACGTACTTGTATCGTTTCAATAAATAGGCACATATATTTTCTGTTTCATTTCTTCATATTCACTGCGGGCGTCACTCTTGAAAGTAATGCCACCACCGCTTTTAAAATACATTCCGTCCGCCTCTTGCTCCACAAAACGTATCATCACGGCACTATCCATATCGTCTCCATCGAAATATCCGGTTATTCCCGTATAGAATCCCCGTTCATATCCTTCAGCCTCACGAATAATCTGCATCGTCTTCTTTTTGGGTGCACCGGTGATAGAACCGGCAGGCAACATACTGAAAAGAATATCACCTAACTGCCGTTTGTAATCTTCTGGAAGTTCACCGCATATTTCCGAACTGGTCTGCAGTATCGGTCCACGATTTGTCTGCAACACATCTATATAGCGATAACGCTCCACCCGGACATGAGATGCCACAATACTCAGATCATTCCTGATCAGATCCACAATCGTAGCATGTTCCGCCGCTTCTTTCCCGTCGCTCATCAAGGTTTGTATGGCATCGGGCAGGGTAGCGTCTATCGTACCTTTCATAGGATAAGAGCTGATAATACCTTTCTTTATCCGAACAAAAATCTCCGGAGAGAAAACTACAAAACGATTCTTTACCCATACTTTATATAAAGCACGGGAGTTACAATATATATCCTTTAAAGTCAAATTGGTTTGTACCGGAGTCCGGCAAGTTAAATTCGTAAGAAAGCTGTTTCCGGCAAGAATATTCTTTTTCACATGTTCGAAAGCACGACTGTATTCCTGAAAAGAAACAGGCTGTGAGATCCATTCTATCTGTTCCGGCAAACTCTCCGGAAGCAATTCATCCGTTAAACCGACAACTGCTTCATTCGTAAATCCATTCAGGTTATATATCAACTCCTCCGGTGAGACCTCTGCCGTCTCTTCCATATAAACCTGTTCCTGCGAATAATCAATCAGAAAGACAAACGACTTTGAACAGCCTGCCAGCATATTCATACGTGCGATTGCTTCCTGCTTACTATATAGTTTCATACATCTATTTTCGTTTAGCAGGAAGCAAAGGTAATAAAAAAACTATTTCCGTGCCGCCACTGCCAGCAATACTCCCAGCACAATGCCCAGCAATGCCGCAAACAACACGCGCATATCCGGCGGAAGCATGAAAGTAATGGTGTGTGCAGGATACCAGAAGAACGGGATTGTCTTCTTAAAGACAAAGTTCCATTGAACGTTCCAGTTCAGTCCGGTAATGATTTTTGTCATCGGGATAGGAGTGACAAGACTCTTAATAGAACCGCCGCACATCAAGATATGCGTATCTGTTATTTTATGGAAAGTCATGAATACCGGAGCAAAGATTGTGTTCATCGTTACCGATATGGCCAGCGCCACCAGCACCTTATCGAGAGATATCGCTTCACTTGTAAACGTTGCGGCAGCATTTGCCATTCCCATATACTCCATGAACTGCGGCACACCTTTTGAAAAGATAATCATAGCGGCATTGATACCCATACCGAGTATACCCCATACCACCATGCGCGGAATAATGCCGAAACCCTTCCGGTTGTACACTCCCGCACTGATTCGTAATCCCAGCACTTCGCCCAACGAAGACAGAATGGCAAACTTCAGAAAGCTCATCACCATGCCGTGTTCAGCATTGAACGACTTATACCAGTCATAAACCGCGTCACTCAAAAAGAAGGGTAGAAAGACTACCACTACCAGAATAATAAACAGGAAATCTTGCTTTTTCATTGAAAAGACGTGTTTTTCATTAATAATGCGACAAACATACTAAAAAACTTTCAATATCAAAGCAAGATGATAACAAAATAAACAATATTGTAACTAATATGAATCCGAATATTAAAATTAGAGCTGAAATCCTGCGAAATCCGTCTTAGCCCAATCTTATTATATCAGAAAAAGGCGCTTCTTTTCAGAAACACCCCTCAACCCTGTTGTAAACTATCATTTTTTCTTCAAGAAACGTTTAGCCAAGTATTTTCGTATGGGTTCGTCATACCACTTCAAACACAAATAGGCCAGTAATATATTCCATGCATAAACACATAAGGCAACCTGCCAGGTCTGCTCTAAAGTAAAGAGTTGATTTTTAATCAACCATGCATAGAACAGATACATGAACGGATAATGTATCACATAAATCGGATAAGAGATATCTCCCAGAAACTTACATAATTGAGTTGACTTTTTATCCGTAGTAGTTCCCGATGCTCCTATCCATACAAGGACTGGGAAAGCTACGATAATACAAAATGCTTCATAAAGGCCATTTGTGCAAATCGGCTCCGCACCTTCCAGATAGGGTACTGAGAACAAAGCAATCAATACAATGGTACATATCCAGAACGCGCCTTTCACCTTCATAGGCTTGAAGTTACGCGACATAAGCATCCCCACAGAAAACGGGAACAGCATTCTCAACAACCCACCGCCAAAGTTTACACCGTCCAATGTCCATCCTACACCTATATTTCCATAACCGGAAACATCGAAGACCGCAAATAGCGCCAATGCCACTCCCAACAATACAACGAGCACAGTCAGCGCCTTATTAGATAAGCGACGAATAAACAAAGCATAAAGAATATTACCTATATATTCAAAGAACAATGACCAGCAAGGCCCGTTCAATGGAAACATCTCACCGTTGCCACGCACTTCATAACCTACGCCCGGCATTGCGGGAATAAAGAATATCGTACAAAGCAAGGACAGCATTATCATGGAGATGCCGATATGCGTTCCATCCCATTGCACGGAACCTTGAATACAGTATGTAATAGCACCCAGAACAGCCCCCATTATCACCATAGGATGAAGACGTATCAAACGGCGCTTAAAGAAATCTTTCATTGTGAGACTCTTACCCCAACGGTCGTCATAGGCATAGCCGATAACGAAACCTGAAAGGATAAAGAAAAAATCCACGGCCAAATATCCATGATTGAACGTTGTAATCATAGTATCGCTTGCAAAAGCATAGCCTTCGAATATATGATACCATATTACCATAAGAGCCGCTACACCACGAAGTCCGTCCAGAAGATCGTAATGCGCCTTGGTATCCGGAAATGCTGCTGAGGGGGTATTAGACATTTGTGTCTTAGTATTAAGTTAATATTTTCAGATGGCAAAGATACACAAAAAAAAGACCGCCTTTATAAAGACAGTCTCTTTTCATTTTATCTGATTTTAGGAAAATCCTTATTCAATCACTCCGAGTTCACGGAAACATTTCGTCAACTTCTCGACAGCATAGTCTACCTGCTCTTTGGTGTGAGTAGCCATCAATGCTACGCGTACCAGCGTATCTTGCGGTGCACAAGCGGGCGGAATAACCGGATTGATGAAGATGCCTTCGTCAAACGCCATCTTAGTTACAATAAATGTCTTTTCCGCATCACGCACATACAACGGAATGATAGGAGATTCAGTTTCACCGATTTCGAAACCGGCATCACGGAATTTCTTCAATGCATAGTTGGTGATGTCCCACAAACGTTGCTGACGCTCCGGTTCGTTCATAATGATGTGAAGAGCTTCACGGGCAGCAGCAGTAGCAGCAGGCGTGTTACTTGCCTGGAATATATAAGAACGGGCATTGTGGCGCAACCAGTTGATTACCGAAGCATCTCCGGCAACAAATCCACCGATAGAAGCCAGTGACTTGCTGAACGTACCCATAATCAGGTCGATATCATCCGTCACACCGAAATGATCGCAAACACCACGTCCCTGTTTTCCGAATACACCCAATCCGTGTGCTTCGTCCACCATGATGCTGGCATTGTATTTCTTCTTCAAACGTACGATTTCGGGGAGATTGGCAAGGTCGCCTTCCATAGAGAAAACACTATCCACCACGATCAGTTTGATAGCATCTGGCTCACATTTCTGGAGTTCTTTTTCCAGATCGGCCATATCGTTATGTTTGTACTTCAATTGAGTTGAGAAGGAGAGGCGGCGGCCATCTACGATGGAAGCATGCACGCGATCGTCACAGATAATGTAATCGTTACGTCCCGTCAATTGCGGAATAACACCCTCATTTACAGTAAATCCGGTGGAAAAACAGAGTGCATCGTCTTTTCCGACAAACTCAGCCAGTTCTTTTTCCAACTCTACGTGTATATCAAGAGTTCCATTTAATAAACGGGAACCTGCACAACCTGTACCGTATTTATCTGTGGCAGCTTTTGCGGCTTCTATTATTCTTTTATCGTAAGTCAGTCCCGTATAAGCATTCGAACCGAACATCAGGACTTTTTTACCATCCATCAACACCTCAGTATCCTGATGGCTGTCAATTGTGCGGAAATAGGGGTATACGCCCATTGCCATATATTGCTGTGGCAGGTCGTATTTCGCCAATTTGTCTTGTAGTAATCCCATGAAATGTTTATTATATAATATGAAATATTTAACTCTTAGTTACAAGCCTTTTGAAAACAGGGGGCAAAGATAGCAAAATATGTGCTTATCTGTTCTTTTTTTACTAAAAAATATATTTGCCCATGGATTAAAGCCCACTCTATGGTTAAAAATTCAAGTATTTGTATTACTTTTGCCATTTATAAAATTGCATAGTGAAACAACCCTTGCATGGACGAAGAAAAAAAGAAAATATCATTCATTATAAATCCGAAATCCGGCACGCAGAGTAAAGAGCAAATCCTCCATTTGCTCGATGAAAAGCTGGATAAGACAAAGTATGCCCAAGAGGTAATCTATACCGAATATGCCGGACATGCTGTTGAAATTGCTGCACAAAAAGCAAAGGAAAATGTGCATGCTGTAGTGGCTATTGGCGGTGACGGTACGATCAACGAAATAGCCCGCTCGCTGGTGCATACAAAAACTGCATTGGGCATCATTCCGTGTGGTTCGGGAAACGGACTTGCACGCCACCTGCAAATTTCGATGGAGCCTAAAAAGGCGATAGAAATCATCAACGAAGGAATTATAGACGTCATCGATTACGGAAAAATCAATGAAGTACCTTTCTTCTGTACCTGCGGTGTGGGTTTCGATGCTTTTGTCAGCCTGAAGTTTGCAAAGGCGGGCAGGAGAGGACCTCTTACCTATTTAGAAAAGACTCTACTGGAGAGCCTGAAGTATCAGCCCGAAACTTACGAACTGGAAACGGAAGACGGTACCTTAAAGTATAAGGCTTTCCTGATAGCCTGCGGCAACGCTTCGCAATACGGAAACAATGCGTATATAGCTCCACAGGCCATGCTGACGGACGGATTACTGGACGTGACCATCCTTGAGCCTTTCACGGTGCTGGATGTGCCCTCCCTGTCTTTCCAACTATTTAATAAAACTATAGATCAAAATAGCCGCATCAAAACTTTCCGCTGCCAGACACTGCGCATCCACCGTACAAAACCGGGGGTAGTGCACTTTGACGGGGATCCCATGATGATGGGGGAAAACATTGACGTGAAAGTAATCAAAGAAGGATTGCAGGTAATCATCCCCCGGTATGCCGAAAAAGACTCTTCGAATGTATTGCAACGGGCACAGGATTATATAAATGGCCTGAAGCAGATCAATGAGGAGATTGTGCATAAGAACAAGATGATATTGGATAAGAGCAAAGAGCAGATTAAGAAGTTAACGAAAATCTGAGTTTTTTATAAAATAAATCTGTATTTTTGCGCGTCATTAGCAATTAAGCGTGTGCCCGACAGCGCAGCCAAATTGTAAATTGTAAATTGTAAATTGTAAATATAAAGATGTTTAGATCACACACCTGCGGAGAACTTCGTATCTCCGATGTCAATAAGCAAGTAACGCTGGCAGGTTGGGTGCAGCGCAGCCGCAAAATGGGAGGCATGACATTCATTGACCTCCGCGACCGTTACGGTATCACCCAGTTAGTTTTCAACGAAGAGGTAGACGCCGCACTTTGCGAGAACGCCAACCGCCTGGGACGCGAATTCGTCATTCAGATTACAGGAACGGTGAACGAACGCTTCAGCAAGAATGCTAATATCCCGACCGGAGATATTGAAATCATCGTATCGGAACTGAATGTGCTGAATGCAGCCCTGACACCTCCGTTCACCATCGAAGATAATACGGATGGTGGCGACGATATCCGCATGAAATACCGTTATCTGGATTTGCGCCGTCCGTCGGTACGCAGAAATCTGGAACTCCGCCATAGAATGACCATTGAGGTACGCCGCTACCTGGACAGCCAGGGTTTCATCGAAGTGGAAACTCCTGTACTGGTAGGCTCTACTCCGGAAGGTGCACGTGACTTCGTGGTACCCTCACGCATGAATCCGGGACAGTTCTACGCTTTGCCGCAAAGCCCGCAGACCTTGAAGCAATTGCTGATGGTATCCGGTTTCGACCGTTACTTTCAGATTGCCAAGTGCTTCCGTGACGAGGACCTTCGTGCCGACCGTCAGCCGGAATTTACTCAGATAGACTGTGAAATGTCTTTCGTGGAACAGGACGACATCATCAACCTGTTTGAAGGTATGACGAAATATCTGTTCAAAGAAATCCGCGGTGTGGAATTGGAAGGTCAGTTCCAGCGTATGGCATGGGCGGACGCCATGAAATATTATGGTAGCGACAAACCCGACTTGCGTTTCGGCATGAAGTTCGTAGAGCTGATGGATATACTGAAAGGTCATGGCTTCTCTGTATTTGATAGCGCCGAATACATCGGTGGTATCTGTGCCGAAGGTGCTGCACACTACACCCGCAAACAGCTGGATGCACTGACGGAATTTGTGAAGAGACCGCAGATTGGTGCAAAAGGTATGGTTTACGCCCGTATAGAAGAAGACGGAAGTGTAAAATCGAGCGTTGACAAATTCTATACGCAGGAAGTACTGCAACAGGTGAAAGAAGCTTTCGGTGCCAAACCGGGTGACTTAATTCTGATTTTGAGCGGTGACGACACCATGAAGACGCGCAAGCAGCTTTGCGAGCTTCGCTTGGAAATGGGTAGCCAACTGGGATTGCGTGATAAGAATACATTCGCATGCCTGTGGGTTGTAGACTTCCCGATGTTTGAATGGAGCGAGCAAGAAAACCGCTTGATGGCTATGCACCATCCGTTCACCCATCCGAAGGATGAAGATATAGCCTTACTGGACACTGATCCGGCAGCAGTACGTGCCGATGCTTACGATATGGTAATCAACGGTGTGGAAGTTGGTGGCGGTTCAATCCGTATCCACGATCCGAAGTTGCAGGCAAAGATGTTCGAAATCTTGGGATTCACTCCCGAAAAAGCAGAAGAACAATTCGGATTCCTGATGAATGCATTCAAATACGGTGCACCTCCTCATGGTGGTCTGGCATACGGGCTTGATCGTTGGGTATCTCTCTTTGCCGGATTGGACAGTATTCGTGACTGCATCGCATTCCCGAAGAATAACAGTGGACGTGACGTGATGCTGGATGCTCCTGCGGCACTTGATCCATCTCAGTTGGACGAGCTGAATCTGATCGTAGATATCAAAGAATAAGAGTAGGTTAGTTTGTTGTGAGAGAGTCGAGACGCATCTTCCGTTTTGCGGTAATCGGTACGCTGAATGCCCTGATTATAGCAGCAGTCATCTGGCTGATGATGGACGAACTGGACATCGACTATATGCTCTCTAACATAACTGCTTACGTCATTGCACAGACTCATAATTTTATCTGGTGCAAGCACTGGATATTTCCTTTGGATGATAAAGAAAAGAAGAGCAACACCTGGAGGCAGGTGTTGCTCTTTTCTATCGCTTTCGGAATGGCGTACCTGGCGCAATTCCTATTTCTGGTAGTGTTGGTCGAGGCACTGAATTGTGATGAATACTTGGCTCAGTTCCTGGGACTATTTATCTACGGAGGCGTGAATTTTATAATGAACAGGAGAATCACGTTCCGTTAACGTTTTATCAAACTGCGCTTTTACCAAATTGCATTTTAATCGAGGAAGCGTTTCGTCAATCCACCGTATTCGTCGATACGGCGATCGCGTAGGAAAGGCCACCAACGGCGTACATTTTCCGAACGATCCATATCTATTTCCACTACTATATTTTCCGGACGGTCGTTTCCGGCTTGTGCAAGGAATTCTCCTTGCGGACCTGCTACAAAACTATTTCCCCAGAATTGGATGCCATTCGTCTGCATGGATGGATCGGGTTCGTGACCGACACGGTTAACGGAGATAACGGGAAGTCCGTTGGCTACGGCATGGGCACGCTGGGAGATAATCCAGGCGTTGAGCTGACGTGCCTTTTCATCATCGGCGTCACTGCTTTCCCAGCCAATGGCGGTGGGGTAGATTAATAATTCGGCACCTTTCAATGCCATCAGACGGGCAGCTTCAGGATACCACTGATCCCAGCAAACAAGTACACCCAACTTTCCGAGAGAGGTTTGGATAGGTTCGAAACCTATATCTCCAGGGGTGAAGTAGAACTTTTCATAATAGGCCGGATCGTCGGGGATATGCATCTTGCGATATTTTCCGGCAATGCTTCCGTCACGGTCAAAAACAACGGCGGTATTATGATAGAGTCCCGGGGCACGTTTCTCAAATAGGGAGGTTACCAATACGATCTTATTGGCAGCGGCCAGTTCGGAATAAAATCCGGTGGAAGGGCCGGGAATGGTTTCCGCCAGATCAAACAGTTGCGTGTTTTCAGTCTGACAGAAATACAGAGAGTTGTGCAGTTCTTGTAATACAACCAGTTGCGCACCATGTGCAGCACAGGCTTCTATGCTTTTAGCCAGGTTCATCAGGTTCGTACGAAGATCTGCTGTATTGGCTTGCTGAATAATTCCGACTTTTATTTTTCTCATATCTTTCTAATTTTATTTCAATACACCGGCAGGGTACTGCATCGTAACACAATGGAGTGATCCATGCTGCTTGATCAGTGCCCGGCAATCAATGCCTACAATCTCATATTCCGGGAACGCTTCCTGCAAGACTTCTTTAGCACGTTGGTCATTCTCCGGCTGACGATAAGTAGGATAAAGCACTGCATCATTCATTATCAAGAAATTGGCATACGTTGCGGGGAGGCGTTCGCCCTCTTCCTCAATTTTGTCTACCATAGGCAATGCCAACAGACGATAGGGGTTTCCATTCAAAGTACGGAAGGTTTTCAGTTGCTCTTCCATTTGATGTAGAGCTTCGTAATGTTCATCCTGCGTATCGGTGCATTGCACATAGGCAATAGTATCCGGTGAGCAAAGACGAGCGAGCGTATCGACATGACTATCCGTATCATCTCCTGCCAAATACCCATGATCGAGCCAAAGTACCTGTTTCAGATGAAATACAGAACAGATATATTCATCGATTTCATCGCGGCTCATCTGTCCGTTACGATTGGGAGAAAGCAAACACTCGGACGTGGTGAGCAATGTTCCCAAACCGTCGCTCTCAATAGAACCGCCTTCCAGAATAAAGCCCAGACGATTAACATACCGCCCATTCAGGAAACCGGATTCCACAGCCTGACGGGTAATCAGATTGTCTTTATCTGAAGCGAATTTCAGCCCCCAGCCATTGAACATGAAATCAAGAAGCGAAGCGCCTTCTGAATCCAACATGGTAATTGCACCATGATCACGCGCCCAAGTATCATTCGTTTCACACTCCATGAAACGGACATTCTGCATATTGACGGTAGCTGAAATCTGCTTTTTGACCTCCTCCGGTTCGGGAGTTACGATCAGAAGCAATTCCCGTTGGGCTATTTCGCGTGCGATAGCGGCAAAACAGGCTTGTACCTCCGTAAGCATATGCGCCCAGTCAGTTCCGGCATGGGGCCAAGTCAGCTGTATTCCGCTTTGCGGCGCCCATTCGGCAGGTAAAACAGCATTGAATGTATCACTCATATTTATCATTCTTTCTTTTCTTCTTTCGGCTTGCGGTCAAAGAACGGATTCTTGGTCGAAGCACTGACCGGAATAGCATACACGGATCTGCATCCCGGCAACCACTCCAATTGCTGTGCAGCAAGTCCGGCAGAGAACATCACACGGGTATCCACACGCAAATCGGCTGCCGTGGCACAAGCCGAACCGATAGCTATACCTACATCGACCGAATTCACGGCACAAGGCACACCTTCAGGGCGTCCCGCACAAGTGGGGTAACCACAATGGCCGCAATTCAATCCTTGCACCTGCTCGCGCGTACCTATTATAATTACACATTCAGCCTGCAAAATGTTGGCGGCATCCCGCAAAAAGAACTTCATTCCGTGTTCTTCCACCATAGCAACCATCTTGTCCGACAATACTTTTAAATCGTCTCCGGTGACCATGGCTATTTCAATTATATCTACACCTTTTCCTTTCGGAGCGGTACGGGCAGCAGTCATCATCTGCCTTGCTACGTCCAACACATGTTCGTGGCGGCTTGCACGTTCGTTCTGTATCATAATTCTCACTTTTATTAAAAACTGATAGCAAAGATAATGCAAATTGAGTGCAGAACTTTCATGCTTGCATGAAAATGTTATGCAAAAATGCAGCTTATCTTATTTAAAGATACTGATTTCAGCCAAAAATCCGCCGTTTTTTCAGAATTCCTTTCTATATTTGCTTTCAAATGGGAACCAAGACTATACTTCAGATAGACAACGCATGTATCGCTTTCGGAGCAGATACACTTTTTTCCGGTTTTTGCTTACAACTGCACGAAGGGGAAATCGCCTGCATTTCTGGACAATCGGGGCGAGGAAAAACCTCCTTGCTGAATGCTATTTTAGGATTTGTACCCCTCAAAGCAGGAAGCATCACCGTTAACGGCATTTTACTGGAAAAAGGAACTATCGACCAAATTCGCAGGCAAGTGGCATGGATACCGCAAGAACTGGCGCTTCCATCGGAATGGGTGAAGGAAATGGTGCAACTCCCTTTCAATCTGAAAGCAAATCGGAATACTCCCTTTTCACTGGACAAACTATTTGCCTGTTTCGATGAATTGGGGCTGGAAGAGGAATTGTACGATAAACGTGTGAATGAGATCTCCGGAGGACAGCGGCAACGTATCATGATTGCCGTAGCCACCCTGATGCAAAAGCCGCTGCTGATTGTGGATGAACCGACTTCCGCACTGGATTCGGACTCTACGGATAGAGTACTTGCTTTCTTCCGGAAACGAATGAGGGAGGGAAGTGCCATCCTTGCCGTCTCTCACGACCAGGGATTTGCACAAGGATGCAACCAGATGATAACACTATAACTAAGAAATTAATAAAGTGGGAACTATCGACATATCATATACCAGTTTAGCCATCGGATTACTACTGTTGCTTATTCCGCTGTTCTACTTGTGGAAGTTCAAGACAGGGCTATTGTGGGTTACCGTGATTGGTATCGCACGGATGATTGTACAACTTTTCTTTATCGGTATCTACCTGAAATACTTGTTTCTTTGGAATAACCCGTGGATCAACTTTCTGTGGGTGATTATTATGATATTCGTCGCCGCACAAACCGCCCTGGCACGCACCCAACTGAAACGGAAAATACTGTTCATTCCTATCTCCATCGGTTTTTTATGCAGTGTTGTCTGCATCGGCATGTACTTCATTGCCATCGTATTACGGCTGGAAAATGTGTTCAGTGCCCAGTATTTCATTCCGATATTCGGTATCCTGATGGGAAATATGTTATCCAGCAATGTCGTTGCACTGAATGCCTATTACAGCGGATTGAAACGGGAACAGCAATTGTATCGCTATCTGCTTGGCAATGGTGCCACAAGGGCAGAAGCACAGGCGCCTTTTATCAAACAGGCTATCATAAAGTCCTTTAGTCCGTTAATTGCCAATATTGCCGTTATGGGCCTAGTGGCACTGCCCGGCACAATGATCGGACAAATCCTGGGAGGTAGTAGCCCGAATGTCGCCATTAAATATCAGATGATGATTATGGTGATAACCTTCACGGCATCCATGCTTTCGCTAATGATTACCATCTCGTTGGCATCACGTAAGTCGTTCGATTCCAACGGAAAACTATTGCAGGTAATGGTAGAGAAAAAGGAAAAGAAGAAAAGCCGTTAGTGCTCTACTTTTTCAGGAGTATAACGCAACTGTACATACTGTACGCCGGGTTTTATATAAGCACTGTCCATCAACACTTTCCTTACCCTGAACGTCTCAAGACGGCGATTTATATAACTTTTTATATATCCTTTCTGTGGTTTCACATACGAAAGTACTTCTATACGCCCTGCCAAATGGATATTGACTTTGGCTTTCACCGTACGTACCGCACCCGGTCTCTTTGACGGTTGTCCGGGCATTTCCTTATGTTTATCTATCCAAAAGATAGCTGTAGCCTTCGGAGTAGTATCCACAAATTCCTCTTGTGCATCCTCTTCACCGCCATCCTGGGCTTTGGGTGAGGATTGGCACGAGAAAAGAATGCATAATAAAGTGAAAAACGAGAAAAGTAATGCTTTCATGGTATAGAGTTTTACAATTATCTGAACAAATATATAAAAAAAGAGTAAAACAAACAGTTATTCAGTGCATTTTTACTATATTTGCACCGAAATTTTCTATTCACATAATGAGAATTAAGGAGATAGTAAGCGCCCTTGAACGGTTCGCGCCTCTGCCATTGCAAGACGGATTTGATAATGCCGGCTTGCAAATCGGATTGACAGAAGCGGAAGCAACAGGGGCTTTGTTGTGTCTTGACGTTACTGAAGCCGTGCTGGACGAGGCGATTGCGTTAGGGTACAATCTTGTCATATCCCATCATCCACTGATATTCAAAGGGTATAAATCCATCACGGGCAGGGACTATGTAGAGCGTTGTATCATGAAAGCAATCAAGAATGATATCGTGATCTACTCAGCACATACCAACCTGGATAATGCTCCGGGAGGGGTGAACTTCAAGATTGCCGAGAAAATAGGATTGAGTAATGTACGCGTGCTGGAAGCCAAAGAGAATGCCTTGGTAAAATTGGTGACTTTTGTACCCACAGCACAGGCGGAAGATGTACGCAAGGCCTTGTTTGCAGCCGGATGCGGTTGCATAGGAAACTACGACGCATGCAGCTACAATGTAGAAGGAGAGGGAACTTTCCGCGCCCAAGAGGGTAGCCACCCGTTCTGTGGAAGTATCGGAGAATTGCATACGGAAAAGGAAGTGCGGATAGAAACCGTATTGCCTGCCTACAAGAAATCGGAAGTTATCAAAGCTCTACTGAGTGCCCATCCGTATGAGGAACCTGCATTCGACTTATATCCTTTGCAGAATAGCTGGACACAGGCTGGGGCAGGAGTTATCGGCGAATTGGATACACCGGAAACGGAGTTGGAGTTCCTGAAACGCGTCAAGAAAATCTTTGAAGTGGGCTGCCTGAAGCATAATAAACTGACCGGGCGTGAAATACAGACCGTGGCACTGTGTGGAGGAGCCGGAGCATTCCTGATGCCGCTTGCCATACGCAACGGTGCAGACGTGTTCATCACCGGGGAAATCAAGTATCACGATTACTTCGGACACGATACGGACATTCTGCTGGCAGAGATAGGACATTACGAAAGCGAGCAATATACAAAAGAAATATTCTATACAATAATCCGGGAGTTGTTTCCTAACCTTGCGCTGCAACAGTGCAAAGTGAATACCAACCCCATAAAATATTTATAAGTAAAATGGCTAAAGAAGCAAAAAAAGATCCTCAGGAATTGACCGTGGAACAGAAGTTGAAAGCCCTGTTCCAGTTGCAGACTATGTTGTCTAAGATTGATGAAATCAAGACTTTAAGAGGTGAACTTCCGCTGGAAGTACAGGACTTGGAAGATGAAATCGCCGGTCTGAGCACTCGTATCGACAGAATTAAGGCAGAAATAGCCGAACTAAAATCCGCTATCGCTACCAAGAAAGTGGAGATTGAAACTTCAAAAGCTTCTATCGCAAAATACAAAGAACAACAGGAGAATGTACGCAACAACCGTGAGTACGACTTCTTGAGCAAAGAAATCGAATTCCAGACTCTGGAAATGGAGCTTTGCGATAAACGAATCAAAGAGTTTGCTGCACAGGAACAAGAGAAATCTGCTGAAGCTGCAAAGAGCACAGAAGCCTTGGAAGAAAGACAGAAAGACTTGGACGTCAAGAAGAACGAACTGGACGAAATCATCTCTGAAACCAAGCAGGAAGAAGAAAAGCTGAGAGACAAAGCCAAAGAGCTTGAAACCAAGATTGAACCGCGCTTGCTTCAGTCTTTCAAGCGTATCCGTAAGAACTCTCGCAATGGATTGGGTATCGTATATGTACAGCGTGATGCTTGTGGTGGTTGCTTCAACAAAATCCCGCCCCAGAGACAACTGGATATCCGTTCTCGTAAGAAAATCATCGTTTGCGAATATTGCGGACGTATCATGATTGACCCGGAATTGGCAGGTGTAACCCTTGAACACAAGGAAGAGGTAAAGGAAAAGCCAACGAGAAGAAGGAAGACTGCGGAATAATATTCGGCAGCGTATATATAGGAAAAGACGCCCCTGCAAGCAACATCCAATTGCTTGCAGGGGCGATTTCTTTATATGATAATTATCTGCCATTTTATTATCAGCTATTACTAAATTATTTTTCTCCTATTGGGAAAAAGTATTTTTCCGGTAGGAGAAATAAAGTACACAGTCGTTTCCTCTCATGAAAATTCTGTTTACCCCAAATGGTAACTTTGTTACCCCCGCGCAGTAACTCCATTTACATGCCGAAGTAAAGGTCGTTACATACCGAGGTAAAAACCGTTACAATAGGCGGTAAAGGTCGTTACATCCTGAAGTAAATGCTTTTACATTCTGCGGTAAATGATCGGTAAATACAATCTATTGATTATCAAAAAGCTAACGAAAGTCTATCAGTAATCTTTAATTTCATTTCTAAACAAATGAAGCCCCAGGTTGTTATGAACCCTGTATCACAAAAAACAACCTAAACCTATGAAGATTAAAGCTTGGAGCAGCATGCTGCTCTTATCGTGCCTATGTTCTGCCCTCACGGCACAGAATGGCAACCGTTATCTGGAAAAACCGTTGCCCCGAAACTGGGGGAATACGGTGGTTCCGAACTCTAAAACGGTCCCTACTACCACAGGAATCGCTAATTCTACCACGGCATCTGCAGATGATAACATATTCAGCGGACAGATATTACCGGTAGACGACCAGTGGTGGAAAGCATTCAATGACCCGGTACTGGACTCGCTTATCAGCGTAGCATCCGGCGAAAACTATTCCGTACTTGCCGCTATAGACCGCATGGAACAGGCGCGTGCCAGCCTGCGGATGGAGCGCAGTAATTTTTTCCCTTCTATTACTTTAAATGGCGGATGGCTCCGCCAGCAAAGTAGTGGTAACACCACCGAATTACCCCAATCCATCACACATTATTATGATGCGTCACTCAACGCTAGTTGGGAACTGGATATATTCGGAAGCATCTGGCAACGGGTAAAGGCGCAACGGGAAACATTCCAAGCCAGCCGTGAAGAGTATATCTCCGTACAGGTATCCCTCTGTGCACAAGTCGCTTCTGCCTACATCAACCTTCGGGAACTGCAACAGGAATTGCAGGTAGTGATGCACAACTGCCGGACTCAGGAGGAAGTACTCAATATAACCGAAGTACGCTACAACACGGGACTTGTATCGAAACTGGATGTAGCACAGGCTAAATCAGTGTATTTCAGCACCAAAGCATCTGTTCCACAACTGGAATCTGGAATCAGCCAATACATCAACTCGCTGGCTATTCTGCTGGGAACTTATCCGCAGGAGATACGCCCCACATTGGAAAGAATCGGGAAATTGCCCGACTACATGGAACCCGTTGGAATAGGATTACCTGCCGATTTATTACTCCGCCGTCCGGATGTGCGCCAGGCCGAAAGACTGGTTAATGCACAAGCCGCACTATTGGGAGCCAGCAAAAGCGACTGGCTGCCACAAGTATTCCTGAAAGGATCTGTAGGATATGCCGCCCGGGATCTGAAAGACCTGACCCGGCGGAAAAGCATGACGTTTGAAATTGCCCCAACCCTCAGTTGGACACTGTTCAGCGGAACAAAGCTGGTGAATGCCACCAAACAGGCACGTGCGCAACTGGACGAAGCAGTGCATAACTTCAACGAAACCGTGCTTACCGCTGTACAGGAAACGGACAATGCAATGAATAATTACCGGAATTCCATCAAGCAGATTGTCGCCCTCCGGGAAGTACGAAATCAGGGGCAAGAGACACTGAAACTCTCTCTGGAGCTTTATAAACAGGGACTTAGTCCTTTTCAGAATGTACTGGATGCACTCCGTTCGCTACTGACGTACGAAAACCAGTTGACGCAGGCGGAGGGTAGTTCACTGCTGTATCTGGTGTCATTGTACCAGGCACTGGGAGGAGGATATAAAGAGAACTGAGTAATAATTCCTAAACCATAACCATATATGAAAAATGAAATGTACATCATCCTCACGCTGATTCCGTTGCTGGCGGGATGTGGGGACAAAAGAGAAACAGCGCGCGGAGCGATGCCCGTTCCGGAGATAAGCGTAGCCCGTCCGGTGGTGAAAGACATCACACTGACTAAAGAGTATCCGGGTTATCTGAGTTCGGAAAAGACCGTCGACCTGGTAGCACGGGTGAACGGAACCCTGCAAACCATCGCCTATGCTCCAGGAAGCAGAGTTCGGAAAGGGCAGGTGCTGTTCGTCATCGAACCCACTATTTACCAGGACAATGTAAAACAGACGGAAGCGGAACTAAACACCGCCCGAGCCAATCTGGAATATGCCCGGAACAACTATGCCCGTATGCTGGAAGCTGTGAAAAGCGATGCTGTAAGCCAGATACAGGTGTTACAGTCGAAATCGAATGTCGCCACTTCGCAAGCGGCAGTCAGCAATGCCGAAGCCGCGCTGAATACAGCACGCACGAATCTGGGTTACTGCACAGTCCGGGCACCGTTTGACGGAACTGTCAGCCGGAATCAAGTCGATGCGGGCAGTTATGTAGGGGGAAGTCTGCAGCCTGTCACCCTTGCCACAATCTATAAAGATGATCTGCTATACACATACTTCAATATCACTGATAACCAGTGGCTTGCCATGCTGATGCAACAAGGAACCGCACAGCAGAAAGATACACTACCCCGGCAAATCACTGTTAACCTGGGGGAAGACGGCATACAACCGTATCCTGCCACACTCGATTACTTCGCACCCAATGTAGACCTGAGCACCGGAACTCTGAATCTGCGTGCCCGCCTGGACAACCCGAAAGGTTTACTGAAAAGCGGACTTTATGTCAGCATCACCTTGCCATACGGCAAAGAATCGCAGGCAATACTGATACCAGACACATCCATCGGGACCGATCAATTGGGAAAATATGTGTATGTAGTGAACGATTCCGATAGGGTGCGCTATCGCCACATCGAGGTGGGACAACTGATAGATGACACTCTCCGGCAAATAACCGGCGGACTCTCGCCACAAGAACGCTACGTCACCCGGGCACTGATGAAAGTACGGGAAGGGATGAAAGTGAAGCCCACCAGCAAATAACCAATCGTAAATAACTAAATACTAAGCTCATGTTCTCAAAATTCTTCATAAACCGTCCTATCTTTGCTACCGTGCTTGCGCTGCTGATCGTGGTGGCGGGACTGGTCACACTGGGCATACTCCCCATTGCGCAGTATCCGGACATTACGCCGCCTACCGTTCAGGTCAGCGCCGTCTATCCGGGTGCCAACGCGCAGACAGTGGCACAAACCGTGGGTATCCCCATTGAGCAGCAAGTAAACGGAGTGGACGGTATGCTTTATATGTCCTCCAATTCCTCCTCATCGGGTGCCTACTCGCTTACCATTACTTTTGCCGTCGGAACAGATATCGACATGGCAACCGTACAAGTCCAAAACCGCGTCAGCGTGGCACAGGCTTCATTGCCAACCCCGGTAGTGGTACAGGGAGTAACCGTTCAAAAGCAGTCATCGAACATCGTGATGTTCCTCACCATGACTTCCGAAAACAAGGAATATGACGGACTATACCTCAGCAACTACGCCACCCTGAACCTTGCCGACCAGTTGACGCGCGTGCCGGGCGTAGGCGCTGTCAATGTGATGGGAGCGGGAGACTACTCCATGCGTATCTGGCTGGATCCGGCAGCACTGCGTATCCGTAATCTTTCGGCAGCCGATGTCTACCAAGCCATTCAATCACAAAATGTAGAAGTCAGTGCCGGAACCGTGGGACAACCCCTACCGGAAAATCCGGCTCCGGGTAACACCAATGTCGGTAATGTTTCCTCCGGCAGCAATGCCCCTGCCTACCAATACAGTTTGACGGTGAAAGGGCGACTTTCGTCTCCCGAAGAGTTCGGCAATATCATCTTGCGAACAGAAGCGGGCGGGAGAGTGCTTCGCCTCCGTGATGTAGCCCACATCGACCTTGGCTCCGCATCCTACAGTGTCGTATCCCGGTTGAACGGGCAACCTACCGCCGCCATTGCCATCTATCAACAACCGGGTTCCAATTCGCTGGATGTATCCAAAGGTGTGAAAGAGAAGATGCAGGAACTGTCAGAATCGTTCCCCAGCGGCATCCATTACAGTGTAACCCTGGATACGACGGACGTCATCCACGCTTCAGTAGACGAAGTGCTGGTAACTTTCCTGGAAACAACCCTGCTTGTGGTACTCGTCATCTTTCTTTTCCTACAAAACTGGCGGGCGGTTATCATTCCGTGTATCACCATTCCCGTATCACTCATCGGTACTCTGGCAGTGATGGCACTCTTCGGATTCTCCATCAATACACTGACACTGTTCGGATTGATACTTGCCGTGGCCATTGTGGTAGATGATGCCATTGTGGTAGTAGAAAACTCCACGCGCTTGCTTGATACGGGACAGTACAATGCCCGGCAGGCGGTCATTCAGGCGATGGGAGAGATCACCGGTCCGATTGTGGGCGTAGTGCTGGTATTGCTTGCCGTATTTATTCCGACAATGCTCGTCAGCGGTATCTCCGGACAGCTTTATAAGCAGTTTGCACTGACTATTGCTGCCAGCACTGTGCTAAGCGGTTTCAACTCGCTGACACTGACTCCGGCATTGTGTGCCTTGATATTACAGCCTACAAAACCTGCACAGTCGCCACTTTTCCGGGGCTTCAACTTTGTGTACGACAAGACTCAAGGGATATATGATAAAACCGTGGGTTGGTTGCTCCGGCGTCCTGCTGCTGCACTGTTGTCTTATGCCGGGTTTACGGCACTCGCTGTGATCCTGTTTATGAAGTGGCCCAGCACCTTTATTCCCGAAGAAGATGACGGATATTTCCTTGCCGTGGTGCAATTGCCGCCCGCTTCAAGTCTGGAACGTACAGAAGCTGTCGGACGTGAGATCAATGAAATCCTCAACAGCTATCCCGAAGTGAAAAATTATATCGGCATATCCGGCTTCTCTGTCATGGGAGGCGGGGAACAGAGTAATTCCGGCACCTATTTCGTTATCTTGAAAAACTGGAACGAGCGTAAAGGAAAGGAACATATGGCTCAGTCTGTAGTAAATCGTTTCAATGCACAGGCTTATGGAATTCAGGAAGCAGAAGTCTTTGCCATGGTGCCCCCTGCCATTCCCGGACTCGGTGCTACGGGCGGTCTACAGCTACAAGTGGAGGATCGTAACAATCTCGGTACCACAGAAATGCAACATGCCGTAGAGACGCTGATGGCAACTTATCACACCAAACCTGCATTGGCATCCGTCAGCAGTCAGTACCAGGCTAATGTACCCCAGTATTTCCTGAACATCGACCGGGATAAAGTACAATTGATGGGGATTCCGCTGAACAATGTCTTCACTTCTTTGGGTTACTACATGGGAGCTGCTTACGTGAACGATTTCGTTGAGTTCGGCCGTATTTATCAGGTAAAACTCGGTGCACGGGATCGCGCCCAACGGATCATTGACGATGTACTGAAGTTGAGTGTACAGAATGTATCGGGAGAGATGGTACCATTTTCAGCCTTTATGCGGGTGGAGGAACAGTTGGGAATGGACCAAATCAACCGTTACAACATGTATTCCACTGCCTCCGTCACTTGCAACGTAGCCCCGGGAAGCAGTTCCGGAGAGGCGATACAGCAAATGGAGGCACTCTTTAAGGAGCAACTGGGTGATGAATTTGGTTATGAATGGACGTCAGTAGCCTATCAGGAAACGCAGGCAGGCACAACGACAACCGTTGTGTTTGTAATGGCATTACTCGTTGCCTTCCTAGTACTTGCAGCACAGTACGAGAGTTGGACGAGCCCGGTAGCTGCGGTCATCGGGCTTCCGGTAGCATTGTTGGGAGCGATGATTGGCTGTCTCATTATGGGAACACCTGTCAGCATCTATACACAAATCGGTATTATCCTGCTTGTGGCACTGTCGGCAAAGAATGGTATTCTGATTGTAGAGTTCGCCCGCGATTTCCGTGCGCAAGGCAACTCCATTCGTGATGCGGCATTCCAGGCAGGGCATATCCGCTTGCGGCCTATCCTGATGACATCCCTGGCATTTGTATTCGGTGTGATGCCATTGCTGTTTGCTACGGGTGCAGGAGCGGAAAGCCGTATTGCACTGGGAGCTGCTGTAGTGTTCGGTATGGCACTGAATACATTGCTTGCCACAGTCTATATCCCTAATTTCTATGAGTTGATGCAGAAGATACAGGAAAAATTTAGATTCTAATCAGTCTCATTGAGAAGGGCTACACCCTTTGCCTCACATGGCTACACCATATCCCCCAAAGGGTGTAGCCATCCGGGGTAAAGGGTGTAGCCCTTTTTAGTGGATATTATAACGTCTGATAATCAGGAATATCCGGAAGAAAAGTATAACTGTTCCGTTCGTAATCCATCCGGCAGCAATAGTGTTGCATCCCATTACTCACCACAAGGTAATCTACTTTCAGCACCATATTGTAACGCGTAATCTGGTCGAACACCGCTTGCGTAATCTCTATGTCCGGCGCTTTATACTCCACAATCATCCGTGCCGTGAGGTCACGACGGTAAAGTACTGTATCACAACGTTTCTTCGTTCCGTTGAGTTGTACCTGTACCTCGTTCGCCATCAATGTCTGCGGATATCCTTTATGGTTCAGCAGAAAATGTACGAAATGCTGGCGTACCCATTCTTCGGGCGTCAGTGCTACATATCGGCGCCGTATCACGTCGAAAATAGCAGGTTTCCCTTCACGGTTCACGACTTTAGCATCAAATACAGGTAAGTTTAACGATAACATATTGATATGTGATAAGTGATTAACAAATTTCCGAATTCTACTTTTTTATTGTACTTTTGTGAGTTAAATAATCGCTCCCTGAAAGTATTTAGGGAACAAATTTAATGAAATCTTATGAAAACAAAGCAAGAAATCGTAGCTAACTGGCTGCCTCGTTACACAAAACGTAAGCTTGAGGACTTTGGAGAGTATATTCTGTTGACTAACTTCAACAAGTATGTGGATATTTTTGCGGAGAAGTTCAATGTGCCCGTTCTTGGTAAAGACGCTAATATGACGTCTGCTTCAGCAGAAGGCATAACCATCATCAACTTTGGCATGGGAAGCCCTAACGCTGCAATTATCATGGATTTACTAAGCGCTATACAGCCCAAAGCCTGCCTGTTCCTAGGTAAGTGCGGTGGCATTGATAAGAAAAACAGAATAGGGGATCTCATCCTTCCTATCGCCGCCATCCGTGGCGAGGGAACTTCCAATGACTACTTCCCGCCCGAAGTACCTGCACTACCGGCATTTATGTTGCAACGTGCCGTTTCTTCATCCATCCGCGACCATGCCCGCGACTATTGGACAGGTACCGTATACACTACCAACCGCCGCATTTGGGAGCATGACGAGGAATTCAAGGAATATCTGAAGAAAACCCGTGCCATGGCCGTCGATATGGAAACAGCGACTCTCTTCAGTTGCGGTTTTGCCAACCACATCCCTACCGGAGCCATCTTACTGGTTTCTGACCAGCCGATGATTCCTGAAGGAGTAAAAACCGATAAAAGTGATAATCTGGTTACCCAGAACTACGTAACCGAGCACGTTGAAATCGGCATCGCATCCCTGCGTATGATTATCGACGAGAAGAAAACCGTAAAACATCTGAAATTCGACTGGTAAAAACGAATATGGCAAAACAGGAAATCACGTGTGATGACATCTTAAAGGAACTGAGAGCGAAACAATACCGTCCCGTCTATTATCTTATGGGCGAGGAACCCTATTACATCGACCTCATTGCCGACTATATAACCGACAATATTCTGACCGAAACGGAAAAGGAGTTCAACCTGACCGTTGTCTACGGGGCAGATGTGGATATAGCTACTGTTATTAATGCCGCCAAGCGTTATCCGATGATGTCCGAACATCAGGTGGTGGTGGTAAAGGAAGCGCAGAATATCCGTAATATGGAAGAGCTTTCTTATTACCTCCAAAAGCCGCTGCTTTCTACCATATTAGTAATATGCCATAAACATGGCGTACTGGATCGAAGAAAGAAGCTGGCTGCCGAAATCGAAAAGACTGGTGTCCTGTTTGAATCTAAAAAAGTGAAGGATGCGCAACTGCCTGCATTCATCACCTCTTATATGAAACGTAAAGGTATCGACGTGGAACCTAAAGCCACTGCCATGCTGGCTGATTTCGTTGGTGCCGACCTCAGTCGCCTCACGGGAGAACTGGAAAAACAGATCATTACACTTCCAAAAGGTCATACACGCGTTACCCCCGAACAGATAGAGAAGAACATTGGTATCAGTAAGGATTATAACAACTTCGAATTACGCAGTGCCCTCGTTGAAAAGGACGTCTTGAAAGCTAATAAGATAATAAAATATTTTGAAGAAAATCCGAAAACAAACCCAATTCAAATGACTTTATCTTTACTTTTTGGATTCTTTTCTAACTTGATGTTGGCCTATTATGCCCCTGAAAAATCGGAGCAAGGCATAGCCAACATGTTGGGACTACGCACACCCTGGCAGGCCAAAGACTATCTTGCAGCTATGCGCCGATATAATGGAGTAAAGACCATGCAAATTATCGGAGAAATACGATATGCGGATGCAAAATCTAAAGGAGTGGGAAATCCATCTTTAAGTGACGGGGATATTCTTCGCGAACTGGTCTTCAAGATCCTGCATTAACCTTTTTCGCCTCTCTTCATTAAACGAAAATTTTGACTTTTCCTTCAACCCCTTCCATCATTCCTAAACGTATTGTTCCTAAGCAATAGAGTGTGGAAGGGTATCTGACTGTTTTTATATAATATATTACCCGTTGGCGGAATTAGAGGCTGTTCAGCATCCTGTCAGAGCCGTATCAAAGAGGGTTCAAATCCCTATTTGCTCCATACCATCTCCGGGTAGAGGTACTTCTAACCGAATTTACTACGGAGTTGGTACGGACCAAGTACTGTCCAACCCCGGTCTTGGTCTCTATTAGGGCACAGGAAAGAAGCCATTAATTCCGCCAACAGCTAATATATTCTCCTATTCCGAGTAAAACAGACATATTTTTATAGGAAAACAATATACTTTTTCTGAGAAATAGGAAAATTATATTTAGAAAGTGGTCAGCAGATCAATGAAAATAGATCGTCTATTTCTTATTTTAAAGGAGATTGTACTTGTTTACTATATCAGCAATAATAAAGAAGAAAATACTATTTTCACTATCATTATGTCATTTCTCACTTAAAAAAAGGTTGTTTTTCTAGAATGAGAGAATTTTAGAACTAAAAAACAGGGCATAATATATTGTATTACAATTAAATACATTCAAAATAAGCTCCTGGGAATTAAAAAAATCTAGGTTCACGATCATTTGTACAGAAATAGAGCAAGGATTTGCAAATACGAAGACTTTAGAACATATCAATTGAACTCTCCTTATTTTAGTGTAACAAATTATTTCTGCAATATCAAATCTATCATTAAGAATAAATGCAATTAGAGAAGGAAATAGTTGTTATTTCAACTATGAAATATTAAAAATGTAATATATCTATATTCACAATTGGATATACAACAATTGTGTACATAACAAACGTAATGAGAATATAGAGTATACGATTGTAATAAGACCGTTTTTAATAAAGTAATGATAAAATAACAAAGGTAATAGGATAGGGGTTAACGAGGATTAAAAATATTATTAAATAACTAATAATCAGCATATATATAACAATTTATATAATCTAACAGTTTATAAATAGAGAAATCAATGTGGAAACAATTGTAATATGGAATATATCACAGATAAAATTTCAATCTACACACATAATAACCAGAAATATACATAGTTTTATTAAAGTAGAAATACAGGGTTAAAATCTAGGTAATATATATCATTACATTTGTATAAATAACATTTGAAATAACACGTACACAATTGTAATATACAAGAAGTCACATTTTTAATTTGCTTTTGTAACTTTCTTTTTTTACTTTTGTAATTCAAAAGAAAGTCAATACAATTGTAAACATCACCTATATCGCAACAGTTATGAGCATAAAAGATAGGTTCAAAATGATCATGGATCGGGAAAAATTAACCGCAGGCGCATTTGCCGAAAGTATTGGTGTAGCTCAAGCTACCATCTCACATATTTTAGGTCCGCGTAATAAGTATCCAAGTACAGAAGTTATTCTTCGTCTACATCAAAGATATAATGATATAAATTTGGAATGGCTACTTACCGGACAAGGTGAAATGAGTAATATGTCTTCCGATTCTGACTCTTCTATCGAGAGCGGATTTGACTATCCATTATTCGCTGAGAATTCCGTAAATCCGTCCAAAGAGACAGGTTCGGCCGAAAATCGCAAGGAAATCGCATTAGGAACGCCCGCAAATGCCCCTAAAGAGGTTGTAAAACAGGAGATTATCTATAAAGAAAGGCCTCCCAGAAAAATCACTGAAATAAGAATTTTCTTCGACGATAATACGTACGAGACGTTTAAACCCGAAAAGTAAGGCTCATAAACAACTATTTGCACAATTTCCCGTATCTTTGGATAAGATAAGCATCTCAGCAGAACTTTTTCATGCAAGCATGAAAGTTCTGCATTCGATTTGCATTATCTTTGTGCCCTGAATAAAATTCACCTCTTTATATAGGATAATGAAAAAATACATTTTAGATTTGACAGTGACTGAGAACGTCCGACTGCACGCTAATTATGTGCTATTGAAACTGACGTCTCCGTCTCCGCTTCCGGATATGCTTCCGGGACAATTTGCGGAAATACGTGTGGATGGATCTCCAACTACTTTTTTGCGCCGCCCCATTTCCATTAATTATGTAGATAGACAACGCAATGAAGTATGGTTTCTGATCCAACTGATTGGAGACGGAACTAGGCAATTAGGCGAAGCAAAAGCAGGAGACACAGTCAACGTAGTACTTCCTTTGGGAAATGGCTTCACAATGCCTGAAAAGGCTTCTAATAAGCTTCTGTTAGTAGGTGGAGGTGTTGGTACAGCTCCCATGCTCTATCTGGGCGAGCAATTAGCTAAAAACGGTAGTAGACCGACGTTCCTTCTGGGAGCAAGAAGCGACAAGGACCTGCTGCAACTGGAGCAGTTTGCAGCGTATGGTGATGTGTATACAACTACCGAGGACGGCAGTCATGGTGAAAAGGGATATGTGACACAACATTCCATATTGAATAAGGTGCAATTCGAGCAGATTTACACTTGTGGCCCTAAGCCCATGATGATGGCGGTGGCTAAATATGCCAGAAGTAAAGATATAGCTTGTGAAGTATCATTGGAAAATACAATGGCGTGTGGTATAGGTGCTTGCCTCTGTTGTGTAGAAAATACAACGGAAGGGCATTTATGTGTATGTAAAGAAGGTCCGGTTTTTAATATAAACAAACTATTATGGCAGATTTAAGTGTAAATATTGGAGAATTACAAATGAAGAATCCGGTAATGACGGCTTCCGGTACATTTGGGTATGGTGAAGAGTTTGCCGATTTCATTGATATTACGCGAATAGGTGGTATAATTGTAAAGGGCACGACTCTTCACAAACGTGAAGGTAACCCATATCCGCGTATGGCAGAAACTCCGTCAGGTATGCTAAACGCTGTGGGACTGCAAAATAAGGGAGTAAATTACTTTGTTGAACAGATATATCCGCGTATTAAGGACATCGAAACCAATATGATTGTAAATGTTTCGGGTTCTGCTATAGAAGATTATGTAAAAACAGCGGAAGCCATTAACGAACTTGACAAAATTCCTGCCATTGAATTGAACATCTCTTGCCCTAATGTGAAACAAGGTGGAATGGCTTTTGGCGTCACCGCAAAAGGAGCCGAAGAAGTGGTAAAAGCTGTGCGTGCAGCTTACAAAAAGACACTTATCGTAAAGCTGTCTCCCAACGTGACAAGCATCGCTGAAATAGCCCGTGCGGTAGAAAATGGCGGTGCAGACAGCGTTTCATTAATTAATACACTGCTTGGAATGGCTATAGACGCGGAACGCAGGCGTCCTATACTCTCTACCATAACAGGTGGTATGTCCGGCGCAGCAGTAAAACCAATCGCACTCCGCATGGTGTGGCAAGTTGCTCAGGCGGTAAAAATACCTGTCATAGGTTTAGGAGGTATCATGAACTGGAAAGACGCAGTGGAATTTATGCTTGCCGGAGCTTCAGCCATCCAAATCGGTACGGCAAATTTCATCGATCCGACAGTTACAATTAAAGTAGCGGAAGGTATAAACGACTACCTCGATAGACACGGATATAAGTCCGTGAAAGAAATTATTGGTGCGCTTGAGGTATAACTAATAACAAGTGAATATCATTCGCATCTGTTTTACATAAAAAAGGACATTCATTGCGAATGTCCTTTTTCTATTTTTATACAACTGATTTATTCCTCTCCCAGCAAATCCGGGCGGAGTCTGCGCGTCCGTTCCAAAGACTGTTGCAACTCCCATTCCTTAATCTTAGCCTCATGCCCGGATAATAAAATTTCCGGAACTTTCCAACCATTGTAATCGGCAGGTCTTGTATAGACTGGAGCAGCCAAAAGATTATCCTGGAACGAGTCGGACAAAGCTGACTGTTCATCGGAAATAACACCGGGGATGATGCGGACAATAGCATCCGCCATCACTGCTGCCGCCAGTTCTCCACCGGTCAGCACATAGTCCCCAATACTGATTTCTTTAGTGATCAGATGCTCGCGAATGCGATAATCGATACCTTTAAAATGCCCGCAAAGAATAATAAGGTTCTGGGCAAGTGAAAGTGTATTGGCCATTGGCTGATTGAACTGCTCACCATCAGGAGTCGTAAAAATGACCTCATCATACTCCCGTTCTGCCTTTAAGGCGTTGATACAGCGCTCTATAGGCTCTATTTTCATCACCATTCCGGCAAAACCGCCAAAAGGATAATCATCCACCCGTCGATATTTATCTTCAGTATAATCACGTAAATTATGAATATGTATTTCTGCAAGCCCTTTATTCTGAGCACGTTTCATAATAGAGCAATTGAAAAAGCCTTCAATCATCTCCGGTAGAACTGTTATTATATCAATGCGCATATTAATTTTAATTTTCTGCAAAAGTACAAATATTAGAGGAGAAACCTGTATTTTTGCGTTCAAACAATCTGAAATAGCTATGACTGCAAAAGAAAAGATAGATCAGCTCCGTGCCGAATTGCATCGGCACAACTACAATTATTACGTGTTGAATGCTCCCGAAATCTCTGACAAAGAGTTCGACGACATGATGCGGGAATTGCAGGAGATGGAGCGAGAACATCCTGAATATCAGGATGAAAATTCGCCAACCATGCGCGTAGGAAGCGATTTGAATAAGAATTTCACGCAAGTGACACACAAATATCCAATGCTTTCGTTGGGTAATACCTATTCCGAAGGTGAGGTATCCGACTTTTATGATCGCACTCAAAAAGCCCTGAACGAAGATTTTGAAATTTGTGCCGAGCTTAAATATGACGGTACTTCCATCTCACTGACATACGAAAACGGTAAATTAATACGTGCTGTAACCCGTGGTGACGGTGAAAAAGGCGATGATGTAACAGATAATGTGAAGACAATCCGTACTATCCCCCTTGTTTTGCATGGTGATTATCCCCAATTATTTGAAATCAGAGGGGAAATACTAATGCCGTGGGAAGTTTTTGAGGAACTAAACCGCGAAAAAGAAGCACGCGAAGAACCTCTTTTCGCTAATCCGCGTAATGCTGCATCAGGCACTTTGAAATTACAAAACTCTGCTATAGTTGCTTCCCGCAAACTGGATGCCTACCTTTATTATTTATTAGGCGAAGAACTTCCATGCGACGGACATTATGAAAACCTGCAGAAAGCCGCACAATGGGGATTCAAAATCTCCGACCATATGAAGAAGTGTCACAGCCTGCAGGAAGTATTCGATTACATCCATTATTGGGATACGGAACGGAAGAATTTACCTGTAGCCACGGATGGCATTGTTTTGAAAGTTAATAGTCTGAAACAGCAGAAAAACCTCGGTTTCACCGCAAAATCTCCTCGTTGGGCCATCGCATACAAGTTCCAGGCAGAGCGTGCATTGACCCGCTTAAACAAGGTGACTTACCAGGTGGGAAGAACCGGAGCAGTAACCCCTGTTGCCAACCTGGATCCGGTACAATTATCGGGTACTATCGTAAAACGTGCCTCTCTGCATAATGCAGATATCATTGAAGGGCTTGACTTGCATGTCGGCGATATGGTTTATGTAGAAAAAGGCGGTGAAATTATACCCAAAATTACCGGAGTAGATAAAGATGCCCGGAGTATGATGGCAGGTGAAAAAGTGAAGTTCATCACTCATTGCCCTGAATGTGGCAGCAAATTAATCCGTTACGAGGGAGAAGCTGCGCATTATTGCCCCAACGAAACGGCTTGTCCGCCTCAGATAAAAGGAAAGATCGAGCATTTCATCAGCCGGAAGGCTATGAACATTGACGGATTAGGCCCGGAAACTGTGGATATGTTCTACCGGTTAGGGCTCATTAAGGATACGGCAGATCTGTATAAGCTGACTGTGGACGATATCAAGCATCTGGACCGTATGGGAGATAAGTCGGCGGAAAATATCGTCAAGGGTATTGCCCAAAGTAGGGAAGTGCCTTTTGAGCGAGCGTTGTTCGCCCTCGGTATCCGCTTTGTCGGTGAAACTGTAGCAAAGAAAATAGCTAAGTCCTTCACTGACATAGAAGAACTGGAAAATGCAGATCTTGAAAGATTGATAAATATCGATGAAATCGGTGAGAAAATAGCGCAAAGTATCATTTCCTACTTCGCTAATCCTCTGAATAGAGAATTAATAGAGCGACTGAAAATTGCCGGATTACAGTTTAGCCGAAAGGAAGAAGACCTGAGCGGCTATACCGATAAACTTGTCGGACAGTCTATTGTAATCAGCGGCGTGTTTACCCATCACTCCAGAGACGAATATAAAGATTTAATAGAGAAGAATGGAGGAAAAAATGTAGGTAGCATTTCTGCCAAGACCAGTTTTATCCTGGCAGGAGAAAATATGGGACCCGCTAAATTAGAAAAAGCGCAAAAGCTGGGTGTACAGATAATGAGCGAAGATGAGTTTTTAGCGCTCATTTCGTAACATTTTTCCAGTGAAATCTTTTTTATAGCTTATATTTGCTGTAGAAATCGAAAATATTCGTACTTTTGCGAGTCATTTAATTAGAGATTACTTAAATTTCACTCATGATACAGACTAAATTGAAAGGAATGGGGGTAGCGCTGATTACTCCTTTTAAAGAGGATGAAAGCGTTGATTACGATGCATTGATACGTTTGGTGGACTATCAACTTCAAAACAATACTGATTTTTTGTGTGTGCTGGGCACCACAGCAGAAACTCCGACACTGACGGAAGAAGAAAAAAAGAAAATCAAGAAAATGGTCATCGAACGCGTAAATGGTCGGATACCTATCCTGCTCGGTGTTGGTGGAAATAATACGCGTGCCATTGTGGACACGCTTCAAAACGACGATTTTACCGGAGTAGATGCCATTCTGTCTGTTGTTCCCTATTATAATAAACCTTCTCAGGAAGGTATTTATCAACATTATAAAGCAATTGCAGAGGCTACAGAGCTTCCAATTGTACTCTATAATGTTCCCGGCCGTACCGGTGTAAATATGAAAGCAGAAACCACGCTGCGCATTGCCCGTGACTTCAAAAATGTTATTGCTATCAAAGAAGCTTCCGGTGACATCACTCAAATGGATGATATCATCAAGAATAAACCAGCTAATTTTGACGTTATTTCGGGAGATGATGGTATTACCTTCCCTTTGATTACCTTGGGAGCTGTTGGCATCATATCGGTCATCGGAAATGCATTCCCACGCGAATTTAGCCGCATGGTAAGACTGGCATTGCGAGGAGATTATGCAAATGCATTGACTATCCACCATAAATTTGCCGAGTTATTCAAGCTTCTTTTTGTGGATGGCAATCCGGCAGGCGTAAAAGCAATGTTGAACGTTATGGGAATGATTGAGAATAAACTTCGCCTCCCACTTGTGCCTACCAGGATTACTACTTTTGAAGCCATGCGGAAGATTTTGGATGAGTTAAACATTAAGTGCTAAAAAAAACAAAGATACTTCTTTGTAAAACATCCCCTGAGATAGATTATTTCATCTCAGGGGATGTTTTCTTTCGCCTCATAAGCTGATTTTTACTGTCTCATGAGACGGATGTATTCATCTCAGGAAAGAAATTAATACTTATATCTGCACAAGCACACAGTTATATCTGTATCAACTCACACACATATTTGCATGAGTCTACACAGATATAACTGTTACCCTACGGTGTATAACAAAAAACCTCTGCAAATTACTTTGCAGAGGTTTTTCGTGATCGCGACAGGATTCAAACCTGTAACCGGCTGATCCGTAGTCAGCTACTCTATTCAGTTGAGCTACGCGACCTTTATTATTAACAATTTGTGACCGCGACAGGATTCAAACCTGTAACCGGCTGATCCGTAGTCAGCTACTCTATTCAGTTGAGCTACGCGGCCTTTTTGTTTAACGGGTGCAAAGATACGGACTTTTTCTGAAACTGCAAGCATTTTACAAACTTTTTTTGAAGAAAATTATTCGATGAAACGGTAATTAAACAGTTGCCAGCCGATACTCAACCCCACATTCCACTCCCTTCTCGGTGAGCTATAATGATTTACATAAGCAGAGATCGCTCCAAAAGGTAATTGGCAAATAACAGAAACTTCTCCCATATATTCTACCTTTGAGAAAGCTTTTCCATAAAATGCTTTGTTTTGCGTATTCTTCTCGATAGGAAAAATAGGCATAAATCCATAAAATTCTCCTCTCAGGTGAAACATATCATTGAAAATAAACATAGGCTTGATACCGGCAGCCAGAAACTGATTGGCGCGGAAAGCCTCATTATACATCAGCTTACTATGCGGAGTCGGCGAAAATTCTGCAGCCTGCATCATTGTCGCCGTAAAATTCTCCGAGAAGTTTCTCGATGAATACAGCGCTTCCGCCATCCATCCCAAAACAAATTTAGGCGCCATACTATGATATGCTTCTTTCATATAAGAAATCTGTAACCATGATTGCCGTTCCTGTGTAACAGGCTGTTCTGTCGGATTTCCAGGCTTATATCTTTCTTTTCCCGTAAAAATCTGAGCTATTAATTTCTCGTTATATCCTTTTGTAGCGTATTGACGAGAATTCAGTGTACTTCCATAAAAACTAATAGAACCGCCTATAAGCCTGTATAAGCTCCTGTCCGAACGGTCTTCTTCAAAGTTTATCACACTGGATTGAAAATAGTTATCTTGCAATTTCCCAATACCAAAGCCAAATTCTGCCCGTTTATTCGCTAAGAACGGTAAAGCGATAATCAACTTCAGAAATCGTTCATCCTTTGAATTAAAGGAAGGTTTATCGTTTTTAGAGAACAGTTTCTCCTTCTTGTAATAATCAAAAGTACTGATAGACGCAATAAGCCGATATGAAGTAGGAATATGAGTAGGCAAGTCTATACGCGCCATCAGTTGGGCATTATTATAAACTTTACCCAATTGGCCATCAAACGTAAACTCTTTAGCATAATAATTTAAGTTCTGATAGCCCAATCCCAGATATATCTGATTGGAACTCGTCGTAGACACACTACCCCCCAAGCGGACAGAGAAATTATCCTCCATCTTTACTTTCAGATGCAAATCGTACATATCGGTTTCCTCATTGAATACCGCCTTCGGAATGATTTCCGATATCATGTTATCCGCAAGTAAACGGAAATATCCACGCTTCAGATCTTCGTAGGTGAATGGTTCATCTTCTTCATCATGAAATTCCTTCTGAATATAAGCCTGTTGCTGGGGGTTAGCTCCATCAATATAAATTTTCTGGAAATAGAGCTGCGGCAGATTACTGCGATAAACCAAACGGCGTAAACGCACATTATCTGCATTCACCCTACGATGAATACGCCCCTTTATAGAATCCATCAGGCTAAGAGTGCGATTGTAACCTATATCATGGAGTTCCTGAAGACGGTCGAAATCAAGTAAATTCACATCATCATACTTGAATGTCATGAGGATGCCGACAGAATCCGGAATAGAATAGTCCGTCTTCTGCATCACCATGTTCTCAATCTGACTCATAAGGTCATTTTCTTTAGGCTTAGATGGATTGGCAGCCACCACACTACCAATGATAATATCCGGATGGAAATCATCCCGCATTACATCCGTTGGAAAGTTATTGTAAATACCACCATCATAAGCCAGCACGCTATCTATCTCAATAGGCTTAAAAACAAACGGAAAACTCATAGAAGCACGGACAGCATCTCCCAGGTCACCTTTCCCTAACACTATTTGCCGTTTATTGTATACATCAGAAGCGATACAGCGGAAAGGAACAAACAGCCTATCAAAATCACCGTCACAAGCAGCCGTAGCACGGGCAAACAGCTCCACAAACACCAGATTCATCTGAATGGGGTTAACCATACTGGTCGGTAATTGCGGTTTGACATTCAAGGAATCCTTAAAATCAAAACGGATATTAAAAAACTCCGGTGTGGGAATACTTTTCTTGAAATAATAGGCATATTTAGGTTCTACTTTTCCCGAATACCAGCGTTTAAAGTCTTCTGAACGCAGCAAAGCCTCCATATCATCGGGAGAGTATCCCATGGCATACAACGAGCCGATAATGGCTCCCATGGATGTACCGGTAATATAATCGATAGGGATATTGTTTTCTTCCAAAGCCCGAATGATGCCGATATGCGTCATACCTTTCGCACCACCACCACTCAATACAAGTCCAACTTTTTGGGCATGCAACATGGGCAGCAACAAGAAACAAAACGATAAAAGCAAAAGAATTCTTTTCATACTTCAAAGTTCCGAGCTGAAAATATATTATTATCAAAGCTCAAATATATGCAATTGTTTCGAAATTGGACGTATCCAACGCTAAAAAACAAGCGTTCCCACACAAAATATACGAAAAAAGGAGCATTACAACTCTTATAAAAGTTGCAATGCTCCCAGCATATAGATTGTGAATAAAGGGCGTATTTAGATTAGCTCGATGCTTCTCTTCACAAAGTTATTCAAAGCTTCACCTTTCAGCATGCCATTTTGCAGCAATGCTAGGTCAATCAATTGGCGGACAACTTTATTTTTAGCTGCATATCCGGCAAATACTTCGTCTTTCTTTGTTTTCAGTTCTTCCCACTTCTGATCCAACCCGTTCACTTCGTCCTTTTCAGCAGTAGAAATTTCTTCGTCTTTCTTACCTTTTTGTTTATCTTTCAGCTCATTACGACGTTTGTCTACGTCATCCATTTCTTGCTGAATAGGAGCTACAACAGAGTCGCATTCTTTTTCTTCGTCTGCAAGAACTTCTTTCACCAGTTTATGATCTGAATTCAACACAAGGTTGAACATATCAGGCATTTCTCCATAGAAACTCATACCTGCCTGAATATTAGCCATTTCTTTCATACGGCGCATATATTCGCTTTGAGTAATCATCACAGGAGAAGAGTTTTCACCCAAAGCCTGCGCAGTGATATTAAACTCAACCTTTTCCAGCTTAGGCAACTGGCTCTTGAACACAGCAGAAAGAGCTTCTTGTTTACCTGCTTCCAGAGTTTCACCTTTTTTGTCTTCTTTGATAATCAGATTATCTATAACATCACTATCTACACGGGTAAAGCGAGATTTCTCAAACTTTTGCTCCAACATGCTTACTACAGCAATATCCAGTTGACCATCCATCAGCAACACATTGTATCCCTTATTCTTAGCAGCCTCGATATAGCTGAATTGCTCATCTTTATGATTAGCATACAAATAGATCAAATTGCCATCTTTATCAGTCTGACTATCTTTAATCAACTTCTGATACTCTTCAAATGTATAGCATTTACCATCCGTATCGGTGAAAAGGGCAAAATCTTTTGCTCTGTCATAGAAGTCTTCCTGAGTAAGCATTCCGTAATTGATGAAAATCTTCAGGTCATTCCACTTTTCCTCGAACTGTTTGCGATCATTTTTAAAGATAGATTGCAGACGATCAGATACTTTCTTCGTGATATATGTCGAAATCTTCTTCACGTTAGAGTCGCTCTGTAGATAAGAACGGGATACATTCAACGGAATATCCGGAGAATCGAGCACACCATGCAACAGTGTCAGAAAGTCAGGTACGATACCTTCTACTGAATCCGTAACGTATACCTGGTTGCTATAAAGCTGTATCTTATTCTTATTCAGTTCAATATTGCTCTTTACTTTCGGGAAGTAGAGGATACCTGTCAGATGGAACGGATAATCTACATTCAGATGTATCCAGAACAGAGGTTCATCAGACATCGGATACAGGTCACGATAGAACTTCTTATAATCTTCATCCTTCAGTTCGCTGGGCTTCAATGTCCACAACGGATTACTGTCATTGATGATGTTATCTTCGTCTGTTTCAACCTGTTTCCCATCTTTCCAGTCTTTCTTTTTACCAAAAGCAATAGGTATGGGAAGGAAACTACAATATTTCTTCAACAGAGAAGAAATGCGGGCCTCTTCCAGGAATTCTTTACTTTCATCATCAATGTAAAGTACTATATCTGTACCACGGTCAGCTTTATCAATGTTCTCAATGGTAAACTCCGGACTACCATCGCAACTCCATTTCACTGCTTGAGCACCTTCCTTATGGGATTTCGTGATTATTTCCACTTTCTTAGCCACCATGAAAGCTGAATAAAAGCCCAAACCGAAGTGTCCAATAATTGCATTAGCATCATTCTTATACTTCTCCAGAAAGTCGTTGGCACCTGAAAAGGCAATTTGGTTGATATATTTGTCGATTTCTTCGGCAGTCAAACCAATACCACGGTCTGAAACAGTAATTGTATCTTTTCCTAAAGACACATGTACGGTCAAATCGCCAACCTCACCTTTAAACTCGCCAATAGAGGCTAAGGTTTTCAACTTCTGCGTAGCATCTACGGCATTAGAAACCAACTCACGGAGAAAAATTTCATGATCGCTGTACAAGAATTTTTTGATAACGGGGAAAATGTTTTCGGTAGTCACCCCAATATTTCCTTTTTGCATACTACTTATGATTTATATTTTTAAGTTTATATATTTAATCGTTTGGCAAGTGTAATGCAAAAAAAATGCCAGCCCATAAGGACTGACATTTTGACTGTTTATCATCTTCTAAAAAGACTTTATTTTCATGCTTTCTTGATGTCCAGTTCTCCTTTTTCTTCGTTCAAAGAGACAGAAATCGTATCGCCCGTCTGCAATTCGGAAGAAATAATCAATTCCGAAAGTCCATCTTCCAGATAAGTCTGGATGGCACGCTTCAACGGGCGGGCACCAAACTGCACATCATATCCTTTAGATGCCATGAACGTCTTGGCTTTAGCATCAATAACAAGCTTATATCCAAGAGATTCCACGCGCTCATACAAGCCTTTCAACTCAATATCGATAATCTTTTCGATAGCATCCAGCGAAAGCTGGTCGAAAGTAATAATCTCATCGACACGGTTCAGAAACTCAGGGGCAAACGACTTATTCAAAGCCTTTTGTATCACGCCGCGTGAATATTCTTTATCATCCGTACGATTTTGGGCGGCAAAACCTACACCACGACCGAAGTCTTTCAATTGACGTGTACCGATATTGGAAGTCATGATAACTACTGTATTCTTGAAGTCTACAGTTCTGCCATAACTGTCAGTCAGACGACCTTCATCCATCAGTTGTAACAAGATGTTGAATACATCCGGGTGGGCTTTCTCAATCTCGTCCAACAATACGATAGAGTAAGGTTTACGGCGCACTTTCTCTGTCAACTGTCCGCCTTCTTCGTATCCTACGTATCCCGGAGGTGCGCCAACAAGACGAGAAACGGTAAACTTCTCCATATATTCACTCATATCCACACGTATTAGCGCATCGGCAGAACCAAACATATATTTCGCCAACTGTTTCGCCAAGTGAGTTTTACCCACACCCGTAGGCCCCAGGAACAAGAATGTTCCGATAGGACGGTTAGGATCTTTCAATCCTACACGACTACGCAGAATTGCTTTCGTCACCTTTTCAATAGCCGGATCCTGAGCTATAACTTTAGCTTGCAACTCTTCTTTCATACCCGCCAACTTGATACCTTCAGCCTGCGCCATACGCTGTACAGGCACACCGGACATCATAGAAACCACATTCGCAATTTCCTCCTCGCCAACTATCTGGCGATCATCTTTTAAACGAGCTTCCCATTCAGCCTTCATCTCTTCCAGACGAGCAGAAAACTCTTTCTCATGATCACGGAAACTGGCAGCAAGTTCGAAATTCTGCGATTTCACCGCATCCGCCTTTTGTTGACGGGCTTCTTCAATCAGTTTCTCCTGTTCTTCAATCTCTTTCGGAACAGTAATGTTTGTCAGATGGACGCGCGAACCGGCTTCGTCCAAAGCATCAATAGCCTTATCCGGGAAATTACGGTCAGTAATGTAGCGGTCTGTCAACTTGACACATGCTTCCAGCGCTTCATCCGTATAAGTCACATTATGATGGTCTTCGTACTTCTCTTTGATATTCTTCAATATCTGGAGCGTTTCCTCAGCAGTGGTCGGTTCAACAATCACTTTCTGGAAACGGCGTTCCAAAGCACCGTCCTTTTCTATATTCTTCCGGTACTCATCAAGGGTAGTGGCACCTATACATTGTATTTCACCACGTGCCAATGCAGGTTTCAGCATATTGGCAGCATCCATAGAACCGGCAGCTGCTCCGGCACCCACAATCGTGTGAATCTCGTCAATAAACAGAATTACATTCGGATTCTTCTGTAACTCATTAATGATAGAACGAATACGCTCCTCAAACTGTCCGCGATACTTGGTTCCGGCCACTACAGAAGCCATATCAAGCATTACCACACGTTTATCAAACAGAATACGGGATACTTTCTTCTGAACAATACGTAATGCCAATCCTTCTACAATGGCTGATTTTCCTACACCAGGTTCACCTATCAATACCGGATTATTCTTCTTACGACGGCTCAATATCTGAGCCAACCGCTCGATTTCACGTTCACGACCTACCACAGGATCCAGTCTACCTTCTTCCGCAGCCCGGGTCATATCCATACCAAAGTTATCCAATACCGGAGTATCATTGGATGGTTTCTTAGACGCTGTTTGCGTAGAAGACTGTGAACTACCACTTTGAGAAGAACGTGAAGACATATTCATCTCATCTTCTTCCTCGTCATCATCTTCCGTAAATCCCATACCTGCGTTAGGGCTGGCTTTCATAGAAAGCTGTTCGAACACCGACTTATAATCTATATTATCTTCTTCCAATACCGTAGCGGCCAAATTATTACCGTCTTTCAAGATAGCCAGCAATACATGTTCAGTATCAGCAGTGGCACTCTTCAGCAGACGAGCCTCGAGTATACACATTTTCAATATCTTAGCTGCCATCGGAGACAATGGAATGTCTGCATCGGGCAACAAGTTATCATCTTCAATCTCTTTTAAAAAACCTTCCAGGCGTTTCTTAACCCTGTTTAGGTCTATATCCAGTTTCTGCAATATTTCTATAGCTTTCCCTCCGCCGTCTCGCAACATGCCGAGTAGAAGATGCTCCGGACCGATATATCTATTTTTCAGCCGGTTAGCTTCCTCCTTGCTGTAAGTGATAATGTCAGAAACTCTTTGTGAAAACTGATTATTCATACTTAATATTCTCCTTCCTTATTCTAAGGTGTTACTTAATACAAAGATACGCATTTATAATTTCCAGTACGCATTTCATCGTTTTATTTATTATTTATATACAAAACCCGTGCCACAGTTTAATATCCGTTCACCAGTATCATACTAAAATGCTTTCATTCTAGGGAAAAAGCTCCTTATTAATACCTTATTTATATATTATAAGAACAAAGTAGGTGAGAGAATGGTTCTGAAATAAAGTTTATGGGCGAAAACTTTTGTATATCGTAAAAAAGCAGTACTTTAGCGTGGTTTTTTATGAACCAAAGTATGTATAATTAATAATCTTTTTAAATGCTTGAACAAGACAGAATTATAAAGATTAACATCGAGGAGGAAATGAAGTCATCGTACATTGACTACTCCATGTCGGTCATCGTTTCGCGTGCCCTTCCGGATGTTAGAGATGGTTTTAAGCCTGTCCACCGTAGAATTCTCTTCGGAATGATGGGACTGGGAAATACGTCTGATAAACCTTATAAAAAATCAGCCAGAGTTGTAGGTGAAGTATTGGGTAAGTATCACCCGCATGGTGACTCTTCCGTTTACGGTGCATTAGTTCGTATGGCACAGCCTTGGGCAATGCGTTACATGGTGGTAGATGGCCAGGGTAACTATGGTTCGGTAGACGGCGATAGCGCAGCAGCTATGCGTTACACCGAGTGTCGCTTGCGCAAGATTGGTGAAGATATGATGCAAGACCTCGACAAAGAAACCGTTGATATGCAGAACAACTTTGACGATTCTTTGCAGGAGCCTACCGTTATGCCTACCCGTATTCCAAACCTTTTGGTAAACGGTGCTTCTGGTATTGCTGTAGGTATGGCAACCAATATGCCGACACACAACCTTTCAGAGGTTATTGATGCTTGCATCGCATACATCGAGAACAATGATATTGAGATAGAGGAGTTGATGGACTATGTGAAAGCTCCCGATTTCCCAACAGGAGGATATATATATGGTATGAGTGGCGTACGCGAGGCATATCTTACTGGTCGCGGTCGCGTTATCATGCGTGCAAGAGCAGAAATTGAAACCAGTTCTACACATGACAAAATTGTCATCACGGAAATCCCGTATGGTGTCAATAAGGCGGAACTGATCAAGAATATCGCTGATTTAGCCAATGATAAGAAAATAGAAGGTATTTCCAATGCCAATGATGAGTCTGACCGTGAAGGTATGCGTATCGTGATTGATATCAAACGTGATGCCAACGCCAGCGTAGTCTTGAATAAGCTCTATAAGATGACGTTATTACAGACTTCTTTTAGTGTGAACAACGTAGCATTGGTACACGGACGTCCCCGTTTGCTGAATCTGAAAGACATGATTAAGTACTTCGTAGAACATCGCCATGAGGTGGTTATCCGTCGTACTCAATATGACTTACGTAAGGCTAAAGAACGTGCTCATATATTAGAAGGCTTAATCATAGCATCAGATAATATCGATGAAGTAATCCGCATCATCCGTGCTGCAAAGACACCTAATGATGCCATTGCTGGCTTGATGGAACGCTTCCAATTAACTGAAATTCAGTCTCGTGCTATCGTAGAAATGCGTTTGCGCCAATTAACCGGACTGATGCAAGATCAGCTCCACGCTGAATATGAAGAAGTAATGAAACTGATAGCTTATTACGAAGAAATTCTTTCAAATGACGAACTTTGCCGCAAAGTTATTACTGATGAATTAATTGAAGTAAAAGCAAAATACGGAGATGAACGTCGTTCTGAGATTGTTTATTCATCCGAAGAATTCAATCCGGAAGATTTCTATGCAGATGACGAAATGATTATCACCATTTCTCATATGGGCTATATTAAACGTACTCCGTTGAGTGAGTTCCGTGCTCAAAACCGTGGTGGAGTAGGCTCTAAGGGTACAGATACCCGCGATGCAGACTTCATTGAACACATATATCCGGCAACCATGCACAATACCATGATGTTCTTTACTCAAAAGGGTAAGTGCTATTGGCTCAAAGTATATGAAATCCCCGAAGGTACCAAGAATTCCAAGGGACGTGCCATCCAAAACTTGCTGAATATTGATTCAGACGATGCTGTAAATGCATATCTGCGTGTGAAGAACCTTTCTGACACAGACTTCATCAACAGTCATTATGTCTTATTCTGTACCAAGAATGGTGTTATTAAGAAAACATTACTTGAACAGTATTCCCGCCCTCGCCAGAATGGTGTAAACGCTATTACTATCCGTGAGGACGACCGCGTTATCGAAGTACGTATGACTAACGGTGACAACGAAATTATCATTGCCAATCGTAATGGACGTGCTATTCGCTTCCACGAAAGTGCTGTACGCGTTATGGGACGTACTGCAACCGGTGTGCGTGGTATGACGCTTGACGAAGACGGGCAAGATGAAGTCGTTGGAATGATTTGCATCAAAGATCCTGAAGCAGAAACCATTATGGTAGTTTCTGAACAAGGCTATGGCAAACGTTCTGATATCGAAGACTACCGTAAGACTAATCGTGGCGGTAAGGGTGTTAAGACGATGAATATCACCGATAAAACAGGTAAATTGGTAACAATTAAGTCTGTAACAGATGATAATGACTTGATGATTATCAATAAATCTGGTATCACCATTCGTCTGAAAGTTGCTGATGTCCGTATTATGGGTCGTGCTACCCAAGGTGTTCGTCTGATCAATCTTGAAAAGAGAAACGATGAGATCGGTTCAGTATGTAAGGTTACATCAGAAAGTATGGAAGATGAAATTCCTGTTGATGATGAAAATTCTCCAATTCCGCCTACTATAAATGAAGTAGAAGGAGAGGAGAAAGACTATAACTCTGATAATGAAGTCAATAATAAAGATGAAGAATAGACATAATATTAATTTTAATTTTACAACTATCATGAAAAGAGTATTATTTTCAGTGATTTTATTGCTCGCTGCAGGCTTCACTTTCGCTCAAGAAAAGACTGTGAAAGAAGCTAAAAGCATTGCGAATGAAGTAAAGCCGAACTTTAATAAGGCCGAACAGCTCATCAATCAAGCCTTGACTAATCCTGAAACAAAGGATAATGCCGACACTTGGGATGTAGCCGGTTTTATTCAAAAAAGGATTAATGAGGAGGAAATGAAAGACGCATTTTTGAGAAAACCTTATGATACTCTTAAGGTATACAACAGTGCATTAAACATGTGTAAGTACTACCTCAAATGTGATGAACTGGCACAAGTTCCAAATGAAAAGGGAAAGATTAAGAACAAGTACAGAAAGGCTAACGCTGCTGCAATTATAGCAGAGCGTCCTAACTTGATCAATGGAGGTATTCAATACTATAATTTGGAGAAGAACAAAGAAGCATTAGATTTCTTTGGAACTTACATTGAAATAGCTCAGAATCCTATGTTTGAAAAGGAAAATTTCCTGCAAACAGATACTATTTTACCACAGATTGCATATTATGCAAGTTTGGCAGCGGCTAAGATGGAAGATTACCCTAGCGTTCTGAAATATGCTCCTTATGCACAGAATGATAAGGAAGTAGGTCAGTATGCAATGGAATTCATCTCTACAGCTTTAAAAGCACAAGGTGATACTATTAAGTGGGTTGCTTCTTTAAAAGAAGGTTTGCAGAAATACCCTCAACATTCATTCTTCTTCGGTCATTTGATTGATTATTATAGCAATAATAATAAATACGATGAAGCTATGCAGTTTGCTGATGATATGTTGGCTAAAGATCCTAATAATACATTCTATCTGTATGTAAAAGGATATCTTTATCACAATATGTACACTAACTTGAAAAATGAAAAGAAAGAGCAAGAAGCTGCAGATGCACTTAATAATGCTATCAAGTATTATACTAAGACAACAGAAATAGATCCTAACTACGCAGAAGCATTTTCTAATTTAGGTTTAATCTACTGTCTGCAAGCACAAGACTTCTCAGAGAAAGCAACAGCAGATGTAAATGATCCTAAGTATAAAGAAGATCAGGCAACTTTGAAAGCTTTCTATGAAAAAGCAAAACCTTGCTATGAAAAAGCAAGAGCATTGAAGCCTGACCAAAAAGATTTATGGTTGAATGGTTTATACCGGGTATACTACAATTTGGATATGGGACCTGAATTCGAAGAAATCGAAAAAATGGTTCAATAAACACATCAATAGTTTTTAATAAAAAGGAGATGTGTCAAAACTAAGGCACATCTCCTTTTTTTATATTTAAATGTTTT
>ERZ834798.186-NODE-186-length-82062-cov-9.998159_pt1 | contig 82062 bp, 83 predicted proteins | sample MGYA00519689_ERZ834798 | MGnify/ENA primary metagenome ERZ834798 (study PRJEB31850, sample SAMEA3708761) | human gut metagenome | biome: human gut; feature: human-associated habitat; material: faeces | place: China | collected 2014 ...
GTTTCTAAAAGTAAAAAAAATAATTTTTTTCGAATTGTTTGCCAAAAAGTTTGCCAAAACGGGCCAAAAACGACTTTTTGACAATAAAAAAACTCTCAAATCCACTTTATATAAAGCTTTTTTGAGAGTTTTAAGTTTCAAACTGGCACCATATATATTTGTACGATCGAACTAATTTCAAAAAATTTCAATTTTAAAAAAATAAATACTATGAATAACCGACAGGAAATAGAACGAGTTTCTAGATCTTGTCGGTTTTATTTTTGAAAAGATGGCGATGAACAGAATTAAAGGAGGAAAGAAAATGATTGAAAATAATAGCGATAATACACAAATAAAAAATGCAGATGAAATGATGTATGAAGCAGGATTTGAAAAAGATGATGAATATTCTAATGAAGACAAAGTGCTGTATAACTGCCTTACTGAAAATGACCGTTGGATAGTATGTTTCTTCAGATTGTATGGAAGAATTGTGAATTATACTATTTCTCATTCTCATTATTTTGAAACGGATGGAGAGTGGAAAGAAATGGATGTAATAGTAGATATGAACCTACATAAAGCAATTCATCAGGTATTGCTAGAACATGGTTGGTTGTAGAAAAGGAGAAAGGCATATGGATTATTTTAAATTTGATGGTGCTGAGATTGAAGTGGTTTCAGCGGTGAATAGATATGGAACACTTCCAATTCGGTATTATGACGATTTGAATCTGTCACCTAAAGCATGGGGTATTTTAGGAAAGATATTCCTTTTAAAATCACGCAATGAGAATTGGAAAATTTCGGTAAATGGATTAGCAACTCAGATCAAAGGTGGACGTGATTTGGTGAAATCGACAGTCAAGGAATTAAAAGATAATGGCTACTTACATATTATGCAGGGAAGAAATGAAAATGGAAGTTTTGGAACAACAAAATGGTATATTTTTGAATCTCCGGAAGATAATCCGTTCTTTCTGAAAGTAGATGATATGCCGGAGTCGGAAAACCCAACTACGGTCGAAAACACCGTAGGCGGAAAATCCGCACACGGCGAAAAAACACCGCAGGCGGAAAAACCGCACACGGTAAAAACCGCAACCGTAGGCGGAAAATCCACACACGGTCAAAATCCTTTAAATAAACCGCAGGCGGAAAAACCGCACACGGAAAATCCACCACAAACTAAGATAGAAAGAAAGATAGAAAGATATAAAAAAGAAAATCTATCTAAAGAAAAAGAAAACCGCAGTGCAAGTTCTGTGATTGGTAAAATTCAAAGTCAGATTGGGTTTGAGTTTCTACTTAAAGAACATCCAGATGATGAACAGCTATTAAGATTGATCAGCAGAGTCATTGCTGAAAAGCTGTTGTCTGAGGACGCATCAATCACATCTAAGAATTTCAAATATAGTTCAGACGAAGTGCATGAATGTTTTGAAACATTGGATTTCAATCACATCGAATATTTACTGGAGTGTTTGAAAAAAAATCCAAAGAAAGAAATCAGAAATATGAAACAGTATCTTTTAGTTACATTGATGAATGTTCAACTAAATTATGAGGGAGCAAAACTAAACAAGAACAAAACAGAGGAAGAAGAACTGGCCGAAGAAAAACAGGAAGAAGCAAAAGAAAATGTTGCAAATGATGTAGTGTCATCATCTGTTTCAGAAATACTAAAACAACAAGGAAAAAAAGATGAAATGAATCACAATGATTCTGATGAGTTAGATGATATTTTCAATCAAAGCTTTTCACAGGATGATTTTATAAATTTATTTGGAACTGGCTCGTCTAACAGCGAAGCTGCATTATCACGATCCGCATTTTGGGAAATGTACAAAAAGCCAGATGACAGTCGCTCATTAGCCGACCTGAACAATGGCGAATTGGCTGAGCTTACAATGCTTATGCAGGATCAGCAATTAGTAGAGAAATTAAAAGCCAAAGCATAGCAAATTTAGAAAGTAGAAGGAGATGAGGAATGTGTGCAAAGGAAGGGGTGTATGGACTGAAATCAAAGATTTTATTGAATTCGATCTGAGAGGGAAATTCCGAGGTGGAGAATATATCATCAAAGTTACGACTAGTGAAGGGATAACATTTGACAATCGTGAGTTTTTCATGAACAAAAACAATATTTCACCACTCTGGAAATTCTCAGGGTTGCAATTAGATTTGAGAAATCAGGATGATTTTTTAACTGATTCCATTCAAGTATCTAGTTCGATTGTTTCCGTAAGTTCGGATTCAAGAGAGGATTATCAGCACAAAATGATTCATCGAATTTATAAAAACGAAGAAGTGATTATTGCACTACAACAGGCATTTCGTGTGATAAACAAAATGTTACCAAACGAAGCTAGAGTTCTGATTGGACATGGTATATTAGGCTTTTCGTATAAAAGCATGACATCAGATGGAAAAATGACAGAACGATATATGCAACGATTATATGTCCAGGCACTTAAGAATTTTGCAATGGGACTTGGCTTACTTGTGGATTAGATTAAATGTGTGAAATGAAAGGATGATAGGTATGTTGAAGATTAACTACGAACAAACCAAAGCATTAACAAAAAAGCATTTGGATACTCTTACGAAGTATATCAAAGCAGGGTATTACCAAATCAAAAAAGTTCCTCTATATGAGATCGACGAGGATACAGATTTTATGGACTTGTTGACAATCAATTGTTCAACACCATATGACGATGTTTTAAAACATGATCTCGAAATTTTGTCGAGAATGGATGTTTTATCAAAGCAGATACTGTACTGCGTACATTTACTTTGCTTAAAACGAAGAAATCTACAGTCAGGATGTGCTTATTCGTTTGGAAAACCTTACGAAGATTATAAACGTGCTTTATTAGGCTATGGTTTATCAATGGAAAGCCTAATTGCATATGCAGATTAGAAAAACAGGGGGAAATTAAAATGAACAAAACTGCAAAAATTATTAACATTTCAAATGTATCAGGAGGTGTTGGGAAATCTACGACAGCCATTGAATTGGCAACTTACTTTGGTATGCAGGGCAAAAAAGTATTGATTGTGGATGCCGATATGCAAGCCAGTGCGACTGACTGTATTGGTGCAAAAGGACAGCCTTTGACAATCAAGGAATTACAGACAATGGATGAAAAAATCGAAAGTGGAACAAACTTTATCAATGTTTTGGATGAATGCTTGATTGAAAATGTTGCCAGTGATCTATGTGAGGTTTTAGACGATCCAGACATGATTGAAGATGTAATCGTACCTACGGAACACATGAACGTAAGTTTATTGCCGGCTTCGATTCGATTGTGCCAAGCGGACAAGAATTTATCAGATGATAGAACTCGTTCTGCGGTAGATCGCCTAGTATGTGCATTTGAAAATGTGCAGGACAGATATGACTACATTCTGATTGATAATTCACCAGCTCAGACTTTAGTAAGTACAAACACCTTACTAGCCAGTGACTTAAACATCATTCCAGTGAAACTTGATAGAAAATCTATTAAGGGAATGATTGTTTCTCTTAAAAATACAATTACGATTGCAAAGAGAAACAAGAAGAATGTTGATTTAAAAGTTCTATTCACGATGGTTTCACCTCGTGGAAAGACAGAAAAAAACTTAATTCCATGGTTTAGAAAACACATGGATGACATGATATTTCAAACAATTATTCCGTATCAGAAAAAGCCAACACAGGATGCCAGTATGATGAACAGACAGGTTGTGTTGACAAATACAAACGTAGGTAATGCCTATAAATCACTAGGTGAAGAAATTATCGCATTACTGGAGAATAAGGACTAATTAAGGGGGTAGAAAATCATGGCAAGTTTTGAAGATTTAATGATTGGATTCAACGACAATGGATATAACACAGTGGACAGTTTTGTAGATCGTACAAAGGAATTACCAACAAAAAATGTTTCGATCTACGAGATTGATTTCAACCCATTGAATGATGCAAATGATTCAGAAGAAGATAAAATCGAAAATGCTGAGAAAATTCACGAACAAGGTATGGTGTATACACCACTACATGTCTATCGCAATAAATCACATCGTCATGGCAGTGACAAGAAATATATGCTTCTTGGCGGGCACTTCCGCCTTGATGCATTGTTAAGAAATGCAGAATTGTATCCAGATGCTCAGAAAATGGTGCCAGTAATTGTTTTACCAGATCCAGAAAATGAAACAAAGGAATTGGAAATGATTCTGTTACTGAATGAAGTAAGACCTTTGCAGGACGAAGATTACAAACGGAAAGTTGAACTGTATTTGAAAGTTTGGAACGGAAAAGCTGAAGCAGGCGAAAAGCCTAAAGGTATACAGAAACGTAAATGGATTGCTCAGCGATTGGGAAATCGAATCGGTGAAAAAAAGGTTGAGAAATTTATCCATGAGATTGAAGGGTATGAACGTGTACGTAAAGATCCCAACGAAATTGAGAAGGATGAAATTGAACAGCTGGTCATTGATGCCAATATGACTGAGCCAGTTATAGAAGATACCGAATCGAGTGCAGATAAGGAAGATCGCAAGCGAATTGTCAAAAATCTGAAAGAAACAATGGGTCGCTCTGTGAAAATCGAAAAAGGATGGTTGTGCTTCCAGTTTTCAGATAAATCTAAAAAGACGGATGATTTTTACAGCATTTTAAATATCCTTGGATTTGATGACAATGGGGAAATGAAATGAGAATAAATCAAGATTTTATAATGGTTGTCATGGCAGGAGCAGGACTACTTTTAGTCCTTGCTCTATGCATGGCTGCACTCTACAAATGGATATCATTTCTTGGTGGAAAAATGACTAGATATGGTATGCACGTACATCAGATGTTAAAAACAGATGAGTCAGATGATGAAAATGGAAATAAGGGAGATTGATTATGGCAAGGTTTAAAGAAGTGGAATTAAAAAGGCAAGGCTGTGTAAGTCTTGTATCTAGAATGTATCCTGATGATACATTGTTTGATTATGTAGTATACATAAATGCAAATGGCGAAATTCATTCCTATGGTTTTGGAGATTCTTATGATGTTGCACTTAAAATCTTTGAGGAACAGGTTGCCGATTTAGGCTAAGGCAGTTTGCCTTAAAAAAAGATCTGGTGATGATTATGGAAAAGAAAGATGAAGAATTACGTCAGGAAATGTTGGAGTTACAAATGATTGAAGAAAGGCTTCAATCTCTAATCGAAAGATACACTTTAGAAATTGAAGATGAAACAAAAAATTTAAAAAAGTATAAAGGTGCATTGGAGAATGTTTTAAAAGAATCGGATTGCTTATCCGAAGTTGATAATAGTAGGATATGTAGTTTACACAGAATTGTAGAAAGAAAGGCCAATCGAATCGTTTTGATGAAAGAGTTTTTGTCCGATTTAGAATATGTGAACAGTGTAAGGAGCCAGGTTGGCTATGATAAGTGCTAACGAAATGTTGTAAAAAATTAGAATGGTTTGAATATGAAATATTAGAAAACTGTGAGTGAGATAGTTCATAGATAAAGAAATGGCAGTACTGCCACGTAGGAAGGAGTGTTGTTGATGAGTCCCAAAGATAATGTTCAATTAATTGTTTCTATTAAGAAAAGATTAATTGGTTACTTTATAGAAGCACGCATAATTAATCAATATTTCTTAAACGATATTTCAATTATTTATTTTAAGCGTATATTGCGAAAAAAAACTATCCGTGATCTAGAGCAGGGAAATCAATTGATTTTAGGAAATAATCTAATCTTTACAAATGGATTCATTCGACAAGAAAAGAGTAGTGTTAATTTGTATGTAAATTCAATTGAGTTAAAAAAATACAAACTTTCTAAAAAATTGATGATTGGGAAAACTATGTCAGGACAGCATAGAATTTTCGGTAAATCAGATCAACATAAATTAAGGCAATCTGCCTTAAAAAAAAGAAAAAATGGCAGTGCTGCCACTTAGAAAGGAATACCTATATGTGTAAGTATTGTGAAAAACAAGTAATAAAAAAATCGAACGTCATTTCTAATATAGATGGTTCTGATAACGGACTTATAGATCCTCCGCCAATGTTTGAATGTCAAATAAATGAGTTGCTCAAAAGCGATTTTGAGCAAAATAAAGATTATGAAGATTATTTTATAGAGCATCCCGCTTCAATGATTGTTGAATCACCCAAAAGATTAAATAAACTAATGAATCCAGATGATGTTGAATCTTCGATATATATAAAAATTGATATTTTATATTGCCCATTCTGTGGAAGAAAATTAGGCATTAGTCCCAAGGATTTTTTAGATTGATTTTGATATTCATATTTTTCGCTTGTTCTTCCGTAATCCATTGAGATGAAATATTGTGTTCTCTGCAATAATCCGCAACGTTTTTACCAAAGTAAAACTCAGTTTTCTCATAGTTTCTTGCTGTTCTACCAGTATCAGATTGGGGCATCCAACGATAAAAAACTGTACGATCAGGTTCATTAATATTTGTAGCTTTGTGTGGAGCACATAAACGCACTATAGATGGATTAATTATTTTTTTACGATATTTATTAGGAGAATGTTCGCATAAATATTTCAAAAAGATATAAGAGCCAAATTTTTGATTGCCATTATGTTTTAAATAAGGACTGATTTTATCTTTTAATGAATAAAAATCATAATCATCCATCTGCATTTCAAAGTTTTGTGAAATGGTCAATGTACAAGCCCAGTTTAAACCACGTGCTCCAATAAGCATTTCATAAGGTTCTGTATCGAGACAAACTAAGACATCGAAGCGAATGGTTGCAAATGTTGTATAAAAATGATCTCTGTCAACATCTTTATCAAGCATATCATTTATCCATGGAATTATTGAGGGAAAATGTGCCATAAAAACCTCCTTTAATCAAATACTATTATACTCGCTATTGCGAGCTTCAGAAAGGAAATTATGAAAACAAAATTAAAAGAATTACGAAAAACCAACAATTTGTCAATGGATAAATTGGGCAAAGAAATAAATATGTCTAGTGGCGAAATCAGTGATATTGAAAATGGTAAAAAGAAAGATCCAAGAATCAGCACCTTAATAAGAATTGCAGATTACTTTAATATCTCATTAGATGAACTAATTGGACGTAAATTAGAAAATTAAGGCAAACTGCCTTAAAGAAAAAAGGTTGATATTCATGAAAAATTGTTTGAATAAAAAAAGATGGCAGTGTTGCCACGTAGGAAGGGGATAGGATGAAATCATTAGAATTGAAAAATTGTGAGACAGAATTTAATCTTATCAGATTGCATAGCAGGAATGGAGTTTCTCTTCTAGCAAAAACTCGTAAAGATAACACTTTGGTCGAATATTTGGTTGAAGAAAATTCAAATAATGGAAAACGTGTGTATGGCGTAGGGGATGATTTGCATGTAGCATTTATAACTTTTCTTTCTTTTATTGAGATAGATAATTAAAGAGGAAAGTTTATGACAGAAGATAGAGCAGTAGAATTAATTAACGAATGGTTAAATCTTGCGAAAGATGTTGGAGACATGAACTTAAATCGGATGGAATATGACGAAGAAAGATACAACTATGCAATGGATCGAATGAATGTCATACGACAAGAAATCAATGATTATCACGAACAAATGTTTTCAGAAGCAAAGGATATAAATAGCAAGATTATTGATTCTTGTAAATAAAAAACGTGGCAGTACTGCCACGTAGGAAGGAGTGTTGTTGATGAGTACTATACATTTGAAAGAGTATGAAAAGAAGTATCTCAAACATTTGATTTTTCTTTCTATAGTGGACGTAATTGTAATTTTATTGTGCCTGCTTTTTAAAATTAGAATTCCTATAAAAAAATCACTATTCGATAATTTGGCATTGTTATGGATAATAGACATGTTTTTATGGTTTGCATTATTGAACGCATTCAGTTCAAAAAAATGTAGGTATAAACCTTATCCATTTTGGTACTATATAATTACAATTCTGAATTTAATACTGTTTACAATCTTAGTTATAAGAAACTAAAGAATGTCAATGAAATGTGAAGTAAAACAAGTGATATGTATTCTTCAAAAAGTTGATGTCTATATTCATTTTTGTTCATAATTTCTGAACCTATAATCGAAATACTTTTATATTCGATAAATGTTTTTAAAATAATTTCAACATAACGAATTTTTACGAAAAAATTAGAAGAAATTTTAATATCAAACATGACTGATAGAAATTTTCTCAACCATTTAAATTGATTAAAATTTAGTGTCATTAATTCTATTGAAACCAACATCAAAAAGATGAGAATTTGATAAAATTCTTCATTGTCTTTATACGAAAGACTTTCGCAAGAGATATGTTTCTGAAATAAACATACAGATACAAAGCAAACTATGAGGATAGTATATCTAAGATTAAACATATTGAAGTAAACAGTAAAGCTAAAATAAATCAAGAAAAATGATAGTTTAAAAATAGATTTTGAAAATAAATAATCCAAAATTTTAGTGCAAAGTTCGTTCATGAAAACCTCCTTGTGTCCGATACACATTTACAATATCAATATACCAAATGTTTTTCACTTTTATATGCAAAAGAATAAATTTAAGAAAGAAGGTCGATAAAATGCACACTTTAAATAAATTATCTGCCTGTATACTTACAGGTACATTGATTCTTAGTGGTATGACATCCACTGTCAAAGCGGATGAAACCAGAATTAATACGGATCACAACACGTATTACATCGGCAATGTCGAATATAACGAAGATGGAACGATAGTAGATGCAAGCCATGTATGTAATATGCAGGTTGAAACACCACCTACAACAGATGGAAATGACACGGATGTAACTCCTGATCCAGAACCATCTGAGCCGACAGAGCCAGTGACTCCAGCTCCAACACCTGAGCCACAGCCACCTAAAGAAGATGGAGGTACAACAGATAAACCAGAAACATCCAATCCTGATAACAACAATCAAACGGAAGGTGTGCAAAAGCCTGATAAACCCGAAACATCAACAGGATCAATCACAATTATTCCTGATGAGAATGAAGGAAACGAAAAGGTTGACATTTCAACTAATCAAACTGTGTCAACAGGATATATCAGTTCCGTAAAAAACGCACTGAAATATGAATCGTTGCTGACAAAGGACTGGAGTAAATTTATTTTGGTGGGTAATCCATTTGCAATGCCACAGTGTACGTATTATGCATGGTCTAGATTTTATCAGGTGTACGGTTTTTCAAGCGGTGCATTTGGAAACGGAAAAGATAATGCCAGAGAGATAGTTGCTGTTCATGGCGATAAATTTAGTTTGAGCAGTACACCAAGCGGAGGTGCAGTGTTTTCAGCTCAGGCAAACACGCTTTATCCTCAATATGGTCATGTAGGTTTCGTTGAAGCTTTTGATGGTACAAATCTATGGATTAGCGAAGGGAATTACACACTAAGTAACGGAGATTATGGATATATCCATATTTACCGTACAACATTTCAAGCATTCAAAGCTATGTATCCTGATGTAGTATTTGCAGTACCGAATGGTTCTGTGTTGGAAAGTTCGTTGCTATCAGATTTAAGTTTATATTCTATGGGCAGTGGATTGAATATAACAAATACCAGTGCCGATGATTCAAAAGTGAATATGAAAAAATTGAAATATAAAAATACAAAAAGAAAAAACACCATCTATTATGAAAATGGCGAGAAGATACAGCAGTATAAATTCAAACCTGCTGATGAGAAAGTAGTTTCTGAGGTGTAGAGTGTTCGATGTAATTTATTTTTTGTATAGTGCATTTTCGTGTCTAATAGTATTTGGAATATTAGGCTTAATATGGGATGAACATTTAATGAAAATCAAAGCTTTTCTATTACTTTTGTGTATGTTTTTTGTTCTATGTTTTGCAATCACTCTTCCATTTTGCTTTTGATATAGTTAATTGTCACACGTATATATTTCTTTATGAATATGAGAAACCTTTTGAATAAAAGAAAACGTGGCAGTACTGCCACGTAGGAAGGTGATGAGATGAAAGAAAGAGGTAGTGTATGAGTAGTTATCAAGCTGGAATGTTAACAATATATTTGATTTCGGCAGCTGGAATTTTTATGTTAAGCTCTCTTGTTATGGTGATTGTATTTGAAAGAAATTTTGACTTTGCGATTGGTTTAACGTTAGTTGGACTGTTTCTTATAATTATTGTAGTTTTTCTTATCCCCTATATCTTTTTGGGGTAATGCTTTTCTTTGTTTAAAAAAGAAATAATACTTTTTAAAGTATATAAAATTTTGTATAAAGACACAACCAATATAGTAAATTGAAAAAACAAGAATAATAAAAATAGCAATTATAATTACACTAATTTGTTCTGTAAATTGTTCAGGATATTTTAATCTCCAGAATATCAGAGAAATCATTATGTATATCAGGACAATTAATATTATTCCGCATTGCATCAAATGATTTTTGTATTTATTTTTACAAGGTAAACCCAGCTTAAATTTTATATTTTCAAGATCCATTTCTATTTGATAGCGTATATCTCCTAAGTCAGAATCAGTAATAGTTTTGTCTTTGACGTATATCAACAGTTCATATAGTACAGGGTTTAAATAATCATGAAGTGAATCATGATTAAGTAATTCCTTTAATAGCATATTGACGTTATATTTTGCTTCTGATTTTTCAATATATTCACTCAATTGATTACGTACAATATGCAAATAAAGTTTGCTATATATTTCATATTGTTTCAATACAATATCTCTATCTTTATCAGACAGATAAATTTTACGGGTGAAGAAATTTGTAATTACAGCTGTGCCTATAACTAGAAAAATAGATTGAATAAATTGTTGCATATACAGTACCTCCTAATATTTACATATTCAATATACCAAATGTATGTCCTATTTTTGTGACAATTTAAAAATTAAGGCAATCCGCCTTAAAGAAAGAAGGTCGATATTCATGAAAAATTGTTTGAATAAAAGAAAACGTGGCAGTACTGCCATGTAGGAAGGTGATGAGATGAAAGGAAAAAAATCTTGGATTGATTTATTAGATGAGAAAGAAAAAGGGTATTTAAAATGGTTGCTAATATTAACTTGTGTTGGAAGTGCAACAATAATAATTCTAAATTATTTCTTTGATATTAATATCCATATCCAGAAGTCAATTAAACAAAATATATGTATTGGTTTGGTTTTACTCGCTTTTTCGATAATTTCATTATTAAATGCATTTAGTAGCAAAAATTGTCGAATTAAAAAATATCCAATTTGGTTCTATTTTTTACCTTTACTAACAATGATCGTTTTTGTAATACTTATTATTGCCAACTAAAAAAAACCAATGCTATATAAAGAAAGAATGTTGTGAATAATTTTTCAACAAGTGTGGTAAGTGTTGCATTCAATTGCTCTGAATGAAACGCTTCATAAACGATGATACTAGTTGATTGATATCCAATAATTGTTTTAAAAATAGTATCTAAATATTTGGTTAGTACTCTTACCTTTTTCTATCTTGATAGAAAATAATTTATTCAAAGCAATGCGTAACCATTTAAATGAATGAAATTGTATGTTGTTCATTATGATTCCAAATAAAAAGATGATTAGCATTAAACAATAAAATTCCTCACTAGATTCATGAGATAAATCATTCCCAAATAGATTTTTACAAACACAACAAATAAATTCGAGAAATATTATTGTGATTATGTATTTGATGCCAAATAAGTTAAATTGTAAAGAGAAACTGAAATAAAGTAGAAATAATATGGCTTCGTACAATGGTATATCCTTAATTTTAGCAATGATTTCTGTGAATATTTGATTCATAAAGTACCTCCTAATAAATACAAATTAAATATACCATTTTGTTGTTCCAAAATGCGATAATTTAAAAATTAAGGCAATTTGCCTTAACAAAGAAAGAAGGTTGATAAAAATGATAAATTTAAACCGGCTGATGAGAAAGTAGTTTCTGAGGTGTAAAAAAATGTTACTTGCTTATTTATTACGTATATTTATGGGATCCATGATTTTTCTTTTGCTGTTAGAAGAGTTATTTGATTCACAGAAATTTGTTTTTATTAAATTATCTTTAATTATTATTGATTTTTTGATTCTCTGCTACGCATTTTTATCAATTTTACACACGCCTTGAGTTTCTTGTTATACATCAAATATTTTATTAATGAAAAAATTAAAAATACTCCAAAACTAACTAGAAAGAATTGAATATATGTTAAATACCAAAATAATTCTGTATTTTTTATGTCCTTTAAAGGCTTTAAATTATATTGAATTGAATATGTTAAATACACACAATTTAGTATATAAAATGCATAACGCTCATAACGCCTTTTATATTTAAGCTTGCAAGGGTATCCTAAGCTATATTTGATATTTTCTAAATCTTCTTCAATTTGATTTTTAATATCAGCAACATCAGAGTCACTGATTTTTTGATCTTTTAATGATGTTAACTGTTCGTATAAGAGAGGGTTTAGATAATTGTATAAATTCTCGTTTGTAATAAGAGCATTGATGAGATGATATATATTTTTCTTTGCTAAACATGAAAGTATTGGTTCATTAACACGATTTTTAACAATATTTATATAGAGTCCCTCGTAAATTTTAAATTGTTTTTCTTTGATTATTCTGTCCTTATCCGAGATATAAAATTTACGTGTGAAAAGATTTGTAACAATTGTTGTAACAAAAATTAAAATAATAGATTGTATGAATTGCATTTTATATTACCTCCTAATAAATACAAATTAAATATACCAAATATATGTTCCAAAAATGTGGCAATTTAAAAATTAAGGCAAACTGCCTTAACAAAGAAAGAGAGTTGATAAAAATGATCGTTTTAAATTCAAACCTGCTGATGAGAAAGTAGTTTCTGAGGTGTAATAGAAAATGTTGCCTGTAATTTACTTTTTGTATAGTGCAATGGGATGTATAGCACTGTTTGGGTTTTTACATATCTTTTTTGACGACAGATTTATGAATTTTAAAACTATATTATTAATTGTTGGTTTTATCTCTTTTTTAATAGCAATGTTTATTTTTCTGTTTTGTTTTTTGCATATGTTTTAACCTATTCAAATCTGTTTGGGTAAAAAAAGATGGCAGTGCTGCCACGTAGGAAGGTGATCGGATGAAAAAAAGATTAAGAAAGAAGAAACAAGGATGTTATTTCAAAAAAATTGATGTAGAAATTACTAGTATTGAGCCTTTAGAAAATGATTACAATTATATTGTTACTTTTAAATGCTATAGACCTAATAAATCTTATCAAGCACATTTATTAAAATTTACTCCTTCTTTTGAATGTTTATATTCAATGCAAAACGATTTAGTAAATAAAACTTTATTAAATGGCTTGGTTGATTTTCATCACAAGGATTTATTTTTATATATACCTAAATATCAAATTAAAGCAATCGATTCCAGAATGTGTTTATGTCATTGTGTATCTGGTAAAAATTTTGAAAAAACAGTGGAGAGAAAATAAATTACGACGCATTGATTTAATAAAGAAATGAGGAATTAAATGAAAGATGAATTAAATGCCTACGGAAGAACTATAGGTGAGGAAATAGAAACAAAATATATTAGAAGTGACGAATTAGAAATTATAAAATCCTCTAAATTATATGAATATGTAGAGGATATTTACGATAAGCCAACGTCAAGCAAATTCTTAAAACTTACGGCATATATGGCACTTAATATACTGAAAGGTATTTGTTCGATTGTATTGCCTATGGCAGCTATAGCATTTCTTGTTTTCTTGTGTTCAAAAATGGGTGCTTATTCTCTAGGAAGAGTATTAAGTGTGAATATTCCAAATACAGATATAGTATCTTTTTCATTGAGTATTACAGGCTTTTTAATGTTTATTCTATTAGGTTGCTTTAGTGTTGCAATCGTTGCGGTTGATGATTTTAGTATACCTTTATTTTTTAAAGTGGTTGTTTCAGTAATTGTGTTGGCTTTAGGAATACTATTAATGAATACTTTCATGACTGCAAATGATTTTGTTTCTATCTTCTTTCCGCTTTTTAAATTTGCGTTTGTATTATGTTTTTTGTTTTCAGTGCTAAAATTATTTGCTGCATTTTACTTTGTTAAAAAGAAATAAATACACTTTTGAATTTGTAAAACAAAAAATGGTAGTACTGCCACGTTGAAAGGTGATTGGATGAAGGGTGAAGAAAAAGACGGAGTAGATTTTGTTCTATTATTTATTGAGATTGTCGCTAATATAGTTGTGATATTGCTGCTATATTTATTTTTTAGAATACTTACTTTTAAATATTTGTGATAGTTGTTTAAAGTATATATAAAATAATGAAATTATACCAATAAAAAATATAACATAAAGAGGTTCGATACATATGATTATTACAAAATTAAGGCAAACTGCCTTAAAGAAAGAAGGTCGAGAAATATGATTGTTTTAAGTTCAAACTTGCTGATGAAGAATCAAAGACAGTGGATGTATAGATATGTTGTTTAGAGATTTATTGTTTTTAGGTTCTGTTGCACTGTCATTTGGATGGTTGGCACACTTATGTATAAGTGACAAGGATTTTAATATAAAAACAGGTTTTATTTTTGCGGGTATGCTTGTGCTTATAGGACTTACGTGTTATGCTACACTAAACTGGAATTGACATAAGTATACGGCTTATGTATATATTCAAACTGGCATCCCTCTCCGTCTTAAAACAACGGAGTCTTGGATGCCTTTTTTTATAGAGTGAAAGGGGAAATGAAATATGAAAAAGTGGATTTATGGAATCATATTGATAATTTGCTTATGCGTTGGTGGGTTCTGTGCCTATCAGGCTTGGCAGATATACAATGAAGATAATGAAGTTGAATTACAGACAGACAAGTTAAAAAAAGAATGTGTTGTTAAAAAAGATGAGAACGGAGAGCAGATTTTAGCTCCTGACTGGGGTTCATTAAAAGCTATCAATCCAGATATAGTGGGTTGGATATATGTCCCAGACTGTGCCATATCATATCCTGTAGTACAGGGATCAAATAATTCCTATTATTTAGATCATACGATCTATAAGGGATACAACTATATGGGTTCAGCATTTTTAGACTGCAATACGAATAGCGACTTCTCAGATGATAACAATATTATTTATGGCCATTCTGTTCAGGGTGGGGGAATGTTTACTTTACTAAAGAACTTTTCATCAAAATCATTTTTTGACAGCCATCTAGATTTCTATTTGCTTACACCGGAGCAAAACTATAAATGTAATGTTTTCTGTTATTCAAAATCAAACAATGAGTCTGTGTTTTATGCAAAAGACTTTGGAGAGGGAAGACAGGAAACTTTAAATAAATTAAAAAATGAATCACTTTATTGTAACGAGGATGTAGACACAGATTCACCTATGGTTACTTTATCAACGTGCGATCTGGATTATGGTTTACATTCAAATCGAAGATTATTACTATCTGGTTTTTTGGATGAGTATGATGAACAAATTGTTGTTCACTAGATGTTAAGGCAATTTGCCTTAAAGAAAGAAGGGTGATTATGATGATAAATGTTTTTAAATTCAGGCTTGCGGATGAGAAAATCGCTTCTGAGGTGTAGAGTAATGGATGCAAGAAAAACAGTTTTGGCAATACTAACAATGATTGAGATTGTTACGGAGATTTTATATTGGTTTTTTCCTTTTAAAAATGACAGGTCTGAGAGAAATTGTTTTAGAATTTCAGGAATTATTTCTATTATCTGGTTGGTCTTTTGTATGTACTTTTTCTTTAAAATGATCAATTAAAATGTTCTATGGTGGCTCTGAGTGCGTGTTATACTCATAATCACTTTTTAGATTAAGGCAATTTGCCTTAAAAAAACAAATTGAACGAATGTACATTACTGTTGCTTCATATGTACATTTATATTATAATTAATGTACAGGAGGTGGATTTACTTATGAAAGTCAATACTACAGAATTAAGAACACATCTTAGTGATTATTTAACTATGGCAAACAAAGAAGAAATTATCATTACAAATAAAGGAATAGAGATTGCACGTATTATTTCACCAAAGCAGGCAAAGAAAAGATCATTAAATAATTTAGTTGGTATATTGCCTTCATTAACTGACAAAGAGATTGAAAATATAAAAAACGAAAGGATTTCTAAGCAATGAAGATATTAGTTGATACAAATGTGATTATAGATATTCTATGTAAAAGAGAGCCGTTTTTTGAAGATTCATATAATGCACTAAATAAGTGTATTGATAATCATACTATTATTGTATCAGCTTCGGCAATCACAGACATATTCTATATTGCTAGGAAATATATTGGAAGTGAACAGGCAAAAGAATGTATAAGAAATCTTTTAGATTTAATAAAGATATCAGATACAAGGGGAGCAGATATTGAAAAAGCTCTTTCCAGTGACATTTCAGATTTTGAAGATGCTGTTGTTTCTGCAATTGCGGAAAGGCAAAAAGCTAAATATATTTTAACAAGGAATACAAAAGACTTTGAAAAATCGAAAATTTTAAGTATCACTCCTCATGATTATCTGAATATTAATAAGCGATAATCTGGTTGATATAATGTTTTGGAATTGACATAAGTATACGGCTTATGTATATATTCAAACTGGCATCCCTCTCCGTCTTAAAACAACGGAGTCTTGGATGTCTTTTTTTAAGAGACAATAAAAAATAATTAGATAATGAATGATATTAAGGCAATTTGCCTTAATTTTCTTTTATTTTTAGGTGCTTTATATAAAGTATATGTTCATTTTTGATGAACTTTGATGAACAATGTTCACACAAATTTCTAGCATTTTTGTGTTGCAGGTGTGATATAATGGTATTGTAGAGGAATTGTAAGGATTGCACACATTATCATCCACAATTTTTATACAAAAGATAAGTAGGTTAATCTGCAACCTTCCCTGTTGCCCTGCTTATTTTTTTTTATTTTGGAAGGAGGTATCGGTATGATGACCTATGATGATTATGACATGATGTATGAAAGACTGATGTACCTGAAGAAGAACCAAAACAATTTATCACTGAATGAACGAACAAAAAAAGTTATTGAAGAAATTGGAAAACACCCTGATGCATTTGAAATGTACAAGGGTGTTTTTTTAACACCCGATCAAGTGAAAAACCTACAACGCTTTGGTATCAATGGAAAGCAGGCATCTCAGTATATCCTTAATCAATGTGAATTAAGAACAAAAAATTCACTTGAACTTACGTATCGCTACTATGGTTACGTTAAACCTATTACACCTGCAATTTTAAACCAGGTGATTGATGATGTAGCTACACGTGTTCAGCTTGAAAATGAATATGCGAGAACAGTCCATGCTCCATCTCCGCAGGATGAGAAGGAAGATCAGCTGACCTTGAATGAATTAGGACAGTTTGAACACTAAGCAGAATTATGGAATTATATAAAACATTTTCAAAATTACCTTTGGACAGATACGAAGATTATCTGTCCATGATACGCAATGGTGATTACAGAAATATCCAAGCGGATGATGTGCAGGATGTAAGACTGTTAAGCTATGAGCATACGATAACACGTAACATGGCAAATGTAGAAATTCCATTACAGGATGGGTTATACAATTTTATAAACGAAAATGTATCATCCCGTCATTTTTATGGCTATATACAGAATGAAAAGATAAGGGATGTATATTTTGATCAGGACCAGATCAATCATGTAGATGAATTAATTATGGCGGAATACAGTAAAACAGAAATTTTGAGTAAACAGGCTTTCCACTACTCAATACAACATCAGGAAATTAATGAACAGCTTAAAAATGCGGATGAAATTGAATCCTATCGTATTTGGGATGATGTGATAAACAAGATTTATGATGATGTCGATCTGGATTGCTTTACTAAAGATGAAGAAGAACTAGCTGAAGAAAGACTGGCTGACTATTATTACGAAATATGATATGTGCAATATTCACAAAACAATTCTTTTATTGAATTAGAAAAATAACATAAGGAGGCTCTATCATGAGTGTTAAATTTTATACAAAAGACGAAAAAAATGAATTAAGAGATTTAGCTGTAAATATCAGACAATTATCTGTGGCAGAAATTGCTGACAATGTTTATGGCTTGACATTATATTCAAAGAAAAATAATGCAAGATACCTTGTATGCTATGAACATCCTTCATTGATTTTTGATTTGCAGAAAAACTTAGTTTTCTATAATGCGAAAACAACAAACGGGATGAACTGCTATGACTTTGTGCAGTTTTATGAGAACTGTAGTTTTATGGAAGCCAGAGAAAAGGTGAATCAATATTATATGGAAAGGGATCCAAGAAATCTTGTTCTATACGAATATTCTCATACAAAAAATGCAGTGTACAAGCATACAGGAATCAGTCTACCTGATAGAGAAAGTGGTAACTTTAATGAGATGAAGGATTATTTTACACAAACAATGGCATTTGAAGGTAATGTAGTAGATACTCTGATTTTAAATCAGTCACTTTACATGAGCAAAAATATGCATAATGCAGTATTTGTTGGATACGATGAAAAAAATAATCCAGCTTTCGCATTGGAATATGGTATCAAAGATACACCATACAAACATGAAGCTGCGGGTTCTTTTACATCAGTTGGATGGAAACAAATTCAAGACCATGCAAGCGATATTATAATCTTCGACTCACCTATGAATGCGTTGGCTTATTTAAGCATTGATACAGAAGCAAGTGTAATTGCTTCAAAAGACATTACCACTTTATATAATATGGTTAAATATTATCAGGAAAACAATGATAAATATGAATTCATGAAAGATGTAAAGAACATCACCTATATTCTTGAAAACTCACCAAAATCGGATTTGGTTGTGAACCGAATCAAGGAAACAGCTACAGATGAACGATTCAGAAGTATGAAGCAAGTAGAACCAGATGAATTGAAAAGAACATATATTCAATCCATGAACGCAAACAGCGAATTTCAATATACTGTTTCAGAAGAAGATTATGATGAGGTCGAGTATAAAGATATCCGTACATTTATTGATGATATGGATGAGATGACAGGCCAGCTTCAGGATCAGCAGAATAAAGAAGAAAGAGCCATGGAATAGTTAAGGCAAATTGCCTTAACTATTTTTTGTTGGAAAGGAAAATGGTATATGACTCGTATTTTAAAAAGAGGACAGAAAACATATTTTAAAGAAGATGTTGTAACCTGTTTGGCTGATGAAACCATGCAGAAAATATTCACACAAAGCGAATACGGAAATCGTACTGTCTGGATGGAAGAATTGCAGGAAGAAGCAAAAGAAAGATTCAACATGGACTTTACGGATGAGGATTACAAAAGCTTTAAAACACTGATTGCAAAGGATGAATATCTTCTTTCTTTAGATGATAATGCAGGCATTTTGGAATCGAAGGCATTAGATATAGTAGTAGGTTATGGACGAGTGAAAGGTGGGGTTTCCGGTTTGTGGGAAAAGGAACAAGCGGAATACGATCAAAAGGAACAGTTATACGCCGACCTTTTAAGGAAGCATCCAATGAAATACGATGCAAAGGCGGAATGTTTATGGCTACCAGATGGAACAAAGGTGAACAATGTGTTGTCACCTTTGCAGGCGGAATACTATCATGACAATTATCTGTACCATGAAGTATTTGAACGAGTAGCTCAGATGGAATTTGAAAACAACTTGAAGAATGAAGTATTGAATCAGGATAACAAATATAAATATCAAATACTTTCCACATTGCAATGTAATTGTCAATATTTTTTAGGAAATGGAAATTGCCTTGAAAAACATTTGTGGGCAAATAATCTTGATAATCACATACTGGCAATGAAAATGATCTATGAAAGTTTTGACGAGCAGGATAAGCCTGTATGGATAAACAATGAAATGATTGATCTTTACAAAGACCAGATGTGGACAGCTTCTCTTTCAAAACAGGCGAACAGTCTATGCGACAGATTAATGGAATGTTTTGAAGATATGGACCCGTATGAAGCTATGGATTGCAGGGATATAGATATTGATACGCAAAAACACGCAGTATATGAAGCATTAGTTACAGGAGATACAGACGATATCATCACGAACCTTGAGGATTATAAAAATGCTTGTGCTGGTGGCGATTTGGAACAGTATGACAAGATTCAAAAACTGTTGGATGATGTTCTGCAATTTGAAAAAAGCGTAGATTCAAACTACGTTAAACGATTTGATCCACACTACGCAATCTCCATCAGTGCTGTTCGTGATTTGTTGGTAAAAGGAACAGTGATTCAATGTAACCATATGCGGGATCCTTCTCATCCTGTACCTGACGGAACCCGTGGTATAGTCGAAAAGGTAGATGATGCCGGACTGGTACACGTGAAATGGGAGAATGGCTCTGGATTGAGTCTGGACCCATTAGTTGATGATTTTGAAGTTATTGAGGATGAACTTGATCTAGGAGAAAATCAACAGGAAGATGATTTGGAATTATAGTTAAGGCAATTTGCCTTAACTATTTTTATTTAGAAAGGATAGATTAATTTTATGAGTAGATGGGATATTTTATTGGATAGAACGAATCAGGCTAAAATTAAAACGGATTATGTGAACGAGGTAAACAAAGAAAATGAAAAAAAATATTGGAAAGAAAGATGTGATAAGGCTCAAGATAAATTTTTCGATATGATTAAGGCTGAGGAATTGAAGGAAATATTTGATTTATATGAAGCTTTAGGTGGACCACGATTTTATTGGGAACACGAGCTTGGGCGACATCCTTATGAAGTAAATCCACAATGGAAAGATGTTTGTCCAGATTCGAGATGGGCAGGTGGACCTGATTATACGGAAGATCGAGACTTGGACCGAATCGGTATTGGAACCAGACATGGCAGTGGTCGCATAGCTTACATTCCATGTTTACGAATGAGATTCGACGATCCAGATTGGGGGATAAATTGGAATTATCTAAGTGTTGAAATTTATTTAAATAAGGATAATCATATCATCTTACATCAGGATGGATATTCGTATTCAGATAGACATAGTGTTGATGTTTTTAATGCAATGGATGAGAATAAACGAACTGCCATCATTTATGAGCACTTTGTTAAAGCATATCCAGAATTTATTAAAAATTTTGAACGGATAGCTGAAAATGAAATTCAGAAAAAGGAAATGTCCCTAGAAAATGTTGAATTGCCAATATTGCATTCAGAAAAGGATATTCCAGAAGATGTGTTGAGTACATTTGAAACATACTGTATCAAAGATGGAGTTTCCTATGCAATGAATGAAACTAAAGATGAGCTGTACGCAATCAATTCAGAACTTTCCGATCACGATATAAATATACTTTTAAAGAGTGCAATCAATAAACATGAATTTGATGCAGGTGACCAAGTTTATCTGTATGCAGATGATGACAAGTTACATCATCATCTGGAGGAATTGTTTGACCAGTATTTAGATACTCCAGAAGATTTTGATTACGTAAGCGAAGAATTTGAAAATGGTCTAGAACAATATCAGGATGAGATTGGAAAGAATGAAATGGAATTATAGTTAAGGCAATTTGCCTTAACTATTTTTATTTAGAAAGGAAAATGGTATATGGCTCGTATTTTAAAAAGAAGTCAAAGAAAGATGGAGTCCACAATAGACGTGCCCACTGAAAGTGAATATAAAGCATTTCAGGATTTAAGGTCACATCTGATTATGCTGAAAAATGGACTTCCTTATTTTGAAGAAAGCATACATCCAGTAATGGAAGTATTAAAAGTAAAGGATAAAATTTTAAATCAGCATAATAAGGATGCGTATCGTTTAGGGAGTACTTATCAATCAAGACCATTTGAACTTGTTGATACGGCACCTTTGAAAAAAGCTTTTGAAGCAGACCAGTTTAAACTTCATGAAATGAAAAAAGAAATCAGCAAATGTTCTAAGGAATTGGAACACTACAGATACGAATGGCAGACAATTATTAAACCTCCAAAAGAAATGCTGAAGGATTTCTTTATTGTACGTGTTTCTCCTGAAGTGAATGAGATATTTAATAAGCATATAGATTATTTACAAGATAGGTTGGATCACCTGAAACTATACGAAAATGGATACTATCTTGAAAGTTGCAGTTTAAACTGCTTCTTGAAAGATATGAATTATTACAAGGAACATTACGAAAAAGACCTTGTTGAGTATAAAGATAAAATCAAAATGTATGAGCGTATATGCGAACCTGAGAGCCGACTTATTGACCGCAACAAGTATCTAGGCATGAACTATCAGAATATTAATGTTGAAAATATTAAAAAGATGACAACAGATTATGAAAATATTCTGGATGAACGTATTTGTCAGGTAGAAGCAAAATTAAAGGAAATGGAAACCATAAAGGAATTACGCAAGGACGAAATAGGTATGGTTGAAATGAAATCAGATATGAAAGACATGGTAATGGATGAGGATAGAAAAGATGCAATTTTGCATTGCTTGGCGGATGAAACTTTAGAGTATGTGTACGATCGTACATCCACAGGATTTTATTATGTGAGCACGGACAATCTGAGATTTACTGCAAATGAACGTTTTGATATCAATCTTACTAATGAGAATTTAAGCAAGATTTATGATTACATGAACTTAGATTTCTATGTTCTCGATTCAGAGTGCGAATGGGATGAAGATGAAAATGGAGAATACTTCGGTATTGCAGTTGGTTCAGATCGTGTCAATGGTGGTTACGAATTTGGTGATTATTGTGATTTGGATGAAGAAAGGTATGAGTTTCGTCAAACTCTGTTTGATGAGATGTGCGAACAGCATCCTATTGAATATGATGCGGATAAAGAATGTCTTACATTGCCGGATGGCAGAGTGATTAATAATATGCTTTCACGTGAGCAGGCGGTGAAACATTATGAAGATTATATCTACAACGAGGTCAACCAGAATCAAGAAGTCAAGGAAATGACAGAAATGTTATACGGTGATGAATTGGAAAAGGATGATTTAGAAGAATGTTTATAAACTCTTGAGATTCAATGACTTGAGATTTTTTTTTCGTTAAGGCAATTTGCCTTAATTTTGAAAGGAGTTAATTATGGCAAGAAACTGGAAGAAAATGTCAAAAGAAGAGGAAGATAAAAAAAGACAGGAAACTATAGATAAGGCTATTGAAACGATGAATAAAGGGATTTATGAATACCTAGATTCAGATAGATTCAAAACTCTTTTAGACACAATGTCAAAGTTCCACGATTACAGCATGAACAACACATTGCTGATTTTAGGGCAAAATCCTCATGCCACTCACCTTGCCGGCTATAACAAGTGGCAGCAGGATTTTAATCGTCAGGTCAAAAGAGGTGAAAAAGGCTTGATGATTTGGATGCCTGTCGAAATCAAAGTAAAAGAAAAGCAATATGTTCTGGATGAAAAAGGAAATCGAATACTTGGGGATGACGGGAAATTTAAAAAGGAAGAAGTTGTAGTAAAAAAACATACATTTAAAATTGGATATACATTCGATGTGTCTCAAACAGAGCAGATCGAAGGAAAAGAAGTGGTTGAATTAAGTCCAGTGAAGGAACTGGAGGGTGATGCAAAGGATTATCAAGCTTTGACAAAAGCGTTGATGGAAATCAGTCCAGTGCCTATAACGATTGAAGCTTTCGATGGGACAGCAAAAGGATGCTATAATCCATTGACAAACGAAATAAAGATTCAACCCGAAATGAGCGAGGTCCAGACAATCAAGACCATGATTCACGAGATTGCTCATTCGATTGTTCACAGCAACGAAAATCTAGATCAGCTCAAACAGAAAGAAAATATTGAATTCAGTAAAAGCGAAAGAGAAGTACAGGCAGAATCAATTGCATATATCGTTTCAAGCCATCTTGGCATTGATACATCGGACTATTCATTCCCGTATGTTGCTACGTGGGGATTATCGACTGAGCCATCAGACTTGGAGAATGTAAAGCAGAATTTAAAGTGTATTAAAAGTACATCATTTGATCTAACATCTAAAATTGATACGTACATGGAACAATTGCAGGCACAGCAGGAGCAAAATAAAGTCAATGTTCAAATTGCAATCAATTGGTCAGAAAATGGCACTGTTGCTCAGTACTCAGAAGAAAGCAATATTGCCCCAGAAGATAAGCTTTCTTTTGCAGAAGCAAATGAATTGCTAAAAAGAATGAACGATCATCTCAAGGATACTATGCTTGGATATGACAAAACAGATTATGAAATCACACTTTACAAGGAAAATGATGCTGATCCTTATGTTTATTCTGGAAGATATGATATAGGAAGTGAAAATGGAGATATCATTGATACAATCTCTCATTATCTGGATTGGAAAATTGAACATGAAAATGATCAGAATGCATTGCTTTTTAAAAATGATTTTATTCCTGAAGCAGAAGCAGGACGAAAATTGTCAGTGGATGAAGCAAAACGAGTCGACAAGATTTTTGATGAAATGCTTAAAAGGGAATTGAAATATAAGACAATCAATTTCACAAGAGAACATTTTGAAACAGTGGATACAGCACGTGATGTTATGCGAGTAGAGTACAAGGATGTCGTTAAAGATGTACTGGAAATTGATGACTTACAGAAAGATGCAGATGAAATGGAATTATAGTTAAGGCAGATTGCCTTAAGGAGGTATATAAAATGAATCACATGACATTCAAAGATAAAGAAGGATTTGATATTAATGTTCTTGCTTTTGATGGAGAATCTAATTTTGCAATTTTAGATCGCACTTCTACTGGTTCACCAACACCTTATGTTGTGGTTAAGGGACTGGATACGGAATCAGCTACTTGGTCTAATTCGGAAGGGTATTTTGCTAATTATGAAGATTGTGCAAGAAAATACAAATCATCTGTACTGGAATATACGCAGTCAGATATACCTATGAAAGCAATGTTTGAATACTTATTGCGTAGAGATATTGAACCTATGCTTTCACGCACTTTAACAGATGATGAAGTGTGGCAGGCATATGATAGCTTTATGCAGAATGATGATTTTGCATCTTTGTTAGATCGTGAAATCGTGCCTATGGTGTTGGATATCATTGAAGAAAATGAGCGGAGAGAAAATTTAAAAATACAGGATATTATTGATGCTCCATTGAAATGGGATAGTAAAATAAAACCGGAAGGTGCTTTCATTGGGATGACAGTGGCTGATTTTGCTTTTAGTCATGGACTTCACCAAAACATGAAATTAAATGATTTCAATGAGTTGCTTGCAAAGGAAGGATATTCAACTTTTCCTAACAAGCAGTACCCGTTCACAAATCTCGAAAGGATGATTAGTGATGAGGAGTTTAAACTTGATGTTCTTAATATTAGTAATAATTTAAATAAAATTTATGATGAAACGGACTTTGTTTATGAAAAAGGGATTGAAGAATCGGATGTTGCAGAAGTAGTTTTTGATGGTATCTGTGATGATTACGAACTTTCAAGACTTGTCAATAAATGTGAAGGAAAAGATCAATTGAAAGATTTTGTCGAACATTGTGAGGATATTCAAGGTCTGTTTGTAAATGCTGTTGAAATGGAGATTCAGGAAATGGAGATTTAAGGCAGATTGCCTTAATTTTAAAGATAAGGAGAATAAAGATGGATTTACTACTACACTTCAAGGTAAATGAAGGGGATGAAAATAATATCAACATACAGGAATATATGCTGTATGGAGATGTCGAAACCAAGTCAGAAAAATGCTTGGTAGATGAAGGGGACGAGGTGGTGTTAACAGAATTTCCAGTCCCTGAATTTAAAAACTGCACATTGATGAAAAAAGGTGACGAAGGTTTTTACGAATATAAAGATTATCGTCAGGGCGAAAATGCAGAACTTGCAGGTGGATATGCAGTATCAGGTATTTTACAGCAGAACAAACGTTTTGATTTTAATTATGTGAACGATCAAATTAACGGTATTGTTCAGGATCCGTTTTATAAAGTTGAAACAATGGGTGATTATCAAATTCCTATGCGAGTACTTGATGCATACAATGATTTGTATGTGGCGACACTTGCAACAACTGAATATATCTACTATTTACATGATAGTGATGATGTGTTAATGGTAGGCTTAGAAAATCGCCAAACCATTGCTAGAGGTGAGTTTGCAATGGATTCATATCAGGAGTCCTTTGAAAACATCTATTACGGAAACAGCTATGAGGAAGAAATCTGGATGGATGAGTATGAAAAGGATGCAAAAACACAGGAGTTGGAAAGTAATGAAATGGAACTTTAAGGCAGATTGCCTTAAAAAAGAGGAGCAGTGTTGTAAATGAATGAGTACGAAAAATACAGGCTACAGTGGATGCTGGATCATGATTATTCGTTGCCTGATTTATTGGAACGTCTTTCTGATATTGCGATGAATGAGAATTTAGATGAAATTCAAAATCCACGTGTAATGCTGAATGAAGCTTTTGAAAGTTTGGAATATGAACAAGGATTTGATAATGAAGAAATCTGGCTATGCAAAGATGAATGGGAACATGATCTATACAGTAGCAATGAATATAGTCTGACGGATGCAGGAAAGACAAAAGTGAAACATTTTATTGAAGATTGCAGAATAAAGCAGGACAGTATTTTAAAAGCCGGACTGGACACCGCAAAAGAAACTACACTACCAAGTGTAGAAGATATTCTATGCAATGTTGAGGATATGGTGGACGAGGATGGGAAATACACGAATGCTTGGAACATTACGGACAATTATTTGAGTGATCCGTTAGAACTGAATAAAGATGATGATTTTGTGATCCATTCAAATGAACAGGTGAAAGATGTTTTGATTCCGCTTCCTTTAGTGGTGAAAGAAACACCGCTTCCTCCAAGTTATGAGGTGTCGACATCACAGCCACATTATACGGAAGTCAATTTGTTTGATGTAAGTGATGATGTTTTTCATGAAGAAGATACAAATGATTTTAGTCCATGGTCTGACAGAAGTATCAACAATATTCTAAGAATTGGTTCAGGTTTTGTGAATGGAAAATATCGTATCTATCATCTGTATACAGCTATGAATGTCAATGCAAAAGACAAAGCAACCTATCTTAAAAATGAATATGGTATTGGTGGCAGAACCTATGATTTTAAAAATAAAAAACAAGACAAAGGCTACATTGACCATGATTCAAAAGGATTGACTATATGTGTTTCATCAAAAGATTCAGCATCATTATTTAAAGATTCTGAATCAAAAACATTCTCGTGGGCAGATGTTAGCTCACGCATAGAAAGGCTGATTGCAACAGGCAAATATTTTACGGATGAAGAAATGGAATATTATAATTCCATGAATAAAGATGAAATTCTACCTGCCTGGCTTTTAGAAAAATGTGGCTTGTCAGACTATACAAATAATTCTCAGACTGTGGAAAGACCAGACTGGATGGAAGAAGATGAGATTCTAATTGATCGTGATAATGATTATGTATTATTGAGGGACCCTGATGAAAATGTAAAGCAGATTTGGACTGCAAGTGGTGAGTTTCTTTCGACTGTTCAATTAGAGAATGAAACAGTTGATAAAGCTATGGAAGAATATTATCACAACATTTCAAAAGGGGATATTGAGCTTTAAGGCAGATTGCCTTAAGAACGGAAAGGATAAATAATGACAATTAAGGAATTTATGTATAGACATTATGTGATTGGTATGTTTAAAGGCTTGGATGGAAGGTCGTATGAGATTTTAGCGCCCGCACCAGACTATCATTTTGAGCTGACTTCTTGTCAATGTGATAGGATCTGGGAATATCGTATTGTTAATCCTGAACACATTCAGGAACCTTGTCTTGGCATATATGACAAAAGGTGCAATGGACATTGGACACATTTAAGGAACTACGAGAGTTTTATAAAAGCAGGTGGAAGAATTCGTGTTTTGAAAAATGGAACAGATAAAAATATAATGAATTGGAAGGATGATGATTTTGAAATCTGTAATAAATCTTTTAATGAGCTGTTTAGTGAATTGAAACCATCACAGACCATTTTTATCGAAGAAGTTGGAGATGTGATAAAAACTTTCGGTATATTGGACATGAAACTTGATGATATATCACTTAAGGCAAACTGCCTTAATTTTGAATAATTATGTGCGAAAGGGGATATGCTTTCGCACATTTTTCTAGCATTTTTTGAAAGGATACATGGTAAAATATATATGAGGAAAATAAAACAAAGGAAAGGAGTGAATCCAGATGAAAACAATCGATTCGAGCAACTCAGCTTATTTGAACTCTGCATGGGGGATGATGAATCAAGTAGAGGTAGTGAAACTTCTGAAGGAAAAAAACAATCTATTATATACCATTTTGAAGGAGAGGAATCCAGAGCAGTTGAGCAATCTGGAATTTCAGCTTTATCAGGAGATCAATTCACACTTCACGCAGGTGCTGAAGGAACTGGAAACAACGTATCCAGTATCACAGGAGTTGAGCTGGATGGAAAAATTACAGAAGAAGGAACAGCTTTTGAATCAAGCCAGAGAAATAACATGGCAGTGGATTCTGACTCTAAAAGTGCTACAAACCAAGTATTGGAGAGAGTACATCTAGAAGATGAAAGGTTATCGACAAGAACAAAGATACAATACAATATTGAAGCTTTAAAAATTGTTCGTCAGCTACAGAAAGAAAACAGGACAGCTACTTTACCAGAAAAAGAAAAACTAGCACGTTTTTCAGGGTGGGGTGGCTGTCCTCATGTATTTAATGAGAGTGATACGGATTACACTTTGGAAAGAAAGGAAATCAAGGAACTTTTGACTGTGCATGAATATGCAAATGCAAAAGAATCAACATTGACATCCTTTTATACTCCATTGAATGTAATTGACAATATCTATCGTATTCTTGAACGAATGGGATTCAATCAGGGAAGAATCATTGAAACAAGCATGGGAAATGGTAACTTTTTTGGACGAATGCCAAACGATATGTATTCAAACTCAACGCTGTGTGGTGTCGAGCTTGACAGTATGAGTGCAACGATAAGCAGATACCTTTATGATAAGGTAGAGGTAGAAAACACAGGTTTTGAAAGCAATTCCTACCCAAACAATTATTTTGATCTGGCTATTTCAAATGTTCCATTCGGATTTTTTCAAGTGCATGATATGCAGGAACGTGATTTAAATGAACATCACTGGAACATCCACAACTATTTCTTTGCAAAGGCTTTGAAAAAGGTGCGGGATGGCGGTATCGTTGCTTTTATTACATCAACTGATACTATGGATGGCAAGAGCGACATTTTATCCTATATTAATGAAAAAGCTGATTTTTTAGGTGCATTGCGTTTACCTTCCAATTTATTCCATGAAAACGGAGCAAATACAGATGTAGCATGTGATATTGTTTTTCTAAAGCGAAACGACGAAAAGGAAATCAATCATGATGCATTATTCACACAAAGACGGTATGTAACAGAACACCGACAGATGAATGATTACTTTGTTATGCATCCAGATCATGTGTTTGGTCGTGTTACGGAAGAAAAAGGACAGTTCGATAATTATGTACTGAAAGTTACAACAGATAAAGATAAATCATTGCAGATTTATTTTGATGCAGTCATTAATGATTTCCCTGAAGGAATCTATGAGGAAGAACAAATATCAGAAGAACAGCAAATGTTTATTCCAATGGATGTGCAGCACTCAAAACTGGCAGTCAATGCGTTTTTTGTTGAGAATGACAAACTGTATTTCAAAGAAGCTGACTTTTACTATGAAGTTGGTATTTCAAACAAAACAGATGAAGACATTGTATCATTTAAAAATGAAACAGACCGCCTTAAGGCAATTTGCCTTATCAAATTAGCTGATACAGCAAACAAATTGATTCGTATGCAGGTGGATGATGTTGATGAGATTCTTTATCTTGGAAAACGTGCGGAACTGAATGCCTTATACGATGATTTTATTAAAGAATATGGACCTATCCATAAAAGAACGAACATCCGTCTTTTAGACAACGATCCTCGTCTGGCTCTACTGGATTCACTTGAAAACTATGATACCAAAACAAAGCGTGCAAGCAAAACTCAAATTTTTTCAGAAAGAACGATTCAACCAAAACGTGAAATAAAAGCGGTTGAAAGTTTGGAAGATGCTGTTCGTGTATCTTTAGATACGTATGCATCTTTAAATTTAGAATACATGAGTTCACTGCTTTCTGTGACAGAAGAAAGCGTACAGAAGGAACTGCTAGAAAAAAAGATTGCCTTCATTCAGCCAGAGTCTGGAAAATTACTCATGGCGGATGAATATTTGAGCGGAGATATCTATGAAAAGATTGAGATTGCAGAAAGATATGGCTTTGACAACAATATCGAAGCATTAAAAAGTGTTTTACCAGAACCTTTGTCGGCTGAGGACATTCATGTACAGTTAGGTGCTCAATGGGTTCCTATTGAATATATCCGTGAATTCAGTAGTCACATTTTTAAGGAGTCTGGGTATGATTATTCACGTATGAGAATCGACTATGATGAATATTCGGCTAAATATTTTACAACACAGCCTAGTCGTTGGAACATCAACAGTGAGGTAACGCTAAACTGGGGAGTGCAGAAAACAGACAATGTAGACTTCTGGAAAAGCCAGCCGGATTACAATGGATATGATCTTTTCACAGATATTATTAATTCCAGAATGCCTGAGATTAGAAATTACTGGACGGAGGAAGATGAGGATGGAAAAATACATCGAAAAAGTGAAGTCAATCCTGAAAGAACCGCACAGGCTCGACAGCTTGCGGAAGATTTGGAGCAGGAGTTTGAGGATTGGATTTATCAGGACTATGAACGAAAGAAAGATTTGGTAGATATTTATAATCATAGATTCAACAACATCCGAAACCGAGTCTATGATGGTTCATTCATTTCTTTTCCGGAAATGGCACCTTCCTACAATCTGGAGCCTTATCAGAAAAATGCAATTGCACGTATCATGGATACGAATACAAATACTTTGCTGTGGCAACAGGTTGGAGCTGGAAAAACATTTGAAATGGTTGCCAGCGGTATGGAAATGAAGCGTTTAGGATTACGAAACAAGATTTTATACGTTGTACCTAACCACATCGTATCGCAGTGGGCGAACGATTTTATGCGTTTATATCCAAATGCCAATGTATTGGTGGCAACCAAAAAAGATATGTCAAAACAGCGTAGAATGGCTTTTACAACAAAGATTGCTACTGGTAACTATGATGCAATTATCATGGCACATTCCAGCTTTAAGATGATTTCAATCGGTACTGATTTACAGATTGAACTGATGAGAAAACAGATGGATGAGATGAATGCTGCCATCGAACAATTGGACAACTCATACAATGAAAACCATACAAAGATTGTAAAGCAGTTGGAAAGAACAAAAAAATCTATTGAAATGCAGATACAGAGATTAGCAGATTCCAGACGGGATGAGAATGTAGTTCCATTTGAAAATCTGGGAATCGACTATATGTTTGTTGATGAAGCACATGAGTTTAAAAATCTTTTCAGCTATACGGCTATGCGAAACATTGCAGGTGTTCCACAGCAGAATTCCGCAAAAGCTATGGATATGTATATGAAATGCAAGATCATTGAGGATAATGGCGGTGGTATCTGTTTTGCGACAGGGACTCCAGTAACGAATACTATGGCAGAGCTTTATACTATGCAGAGATATTTGCAGGAGAACGATCTAAGAAAACAGAATATCCGTTGCTTTGATGCATGGGCAAAAACATTTGGTAAAGTAACCAACAGCTTTGAAATCAGTGTGGACGGCTCAGGCTTTGTCAATCGTTCCCGCTTCTGTAAATTCTTCAACATGGAAGAATTGATGAATCACTTTAGACAGGTTGCGGAGATTCAGACAGCCGGAATGCTGAGAAAATCACTGGAAGAATCGGTGCTAGGTCGAGTGAAAGCTGTACCACCAAAACATATTGGAGGTAAGCCGACCGTTATTGCCATTGAGCCAAGTAATGTACTGGAAAACTACATCAGTGAAATTGTTGAACGTACCGAATGCATTCATAATGGAAATGTGGATCCGCATATCGACAATATGCTTAAGATTACATCAGACAGTAAAAAAGCAAGTATTGATATGCGATTGATTGATCCAAATTATCCAGACGAAGAAAACGGAAAACTATGGACGATTGCAAAACAGGTATATCAGATTTATAAGGATTATGACAATGATAAAGCAACCCAGCTTATTTTCTGTGACTCGTCTACACCTCATAAGAATGAGAAGGAAAATGATGAAGAAACCGGCTATGTGTTCAGCAATGTCTATGACGATCTAAAGATAAAATTTGTAGAATTAGGTATTCCCGAAAACGAGATCGCATTTATTCATGATTATGACACAGAATTAAAAAAGCAGAATCTTTTTGAAAAGATGAATAAAGGCGAAATGCGTGTTTTGATTGGTTCAACGCCAAAACTAGGTGCAGGAACAAATATTCAGGAACGTATGATAGCAATACACCATGTAGATGTTCCATGGCGTGCAAGCGATATTGAACAGCAGAATGGACGAGCATTCAGACAAGGAAATATGTATAACGAAATTTACGAATTCCGCTATGTTACTAAAAAATCATTTGATGCATATTCATGGCAGATGGTCGAAACAAAATCAAGCTATGTAACACAGCTTCTAGAAGGTACGGGAGATACACGTGAATTTGAAGAAGATACACAGAATAGTTTCTCATATGCCGAGGTCAAGGCGATTGCATCTGGAAATCCTATCATTAAGGAAAAGTTTGAAGTAGACAACGAAGTGAAACGATTAGAAACAATGCGGAGGTCGTGGCAAAAGAAAAAATTGCAGGCACAAGATGATGTTGCACTTTTACCAGATCGAATCGAAACAGAAAAAAAATATCGCACCATTCTTGCAGAGGAATGTGAATATTTCAAAGATGAGATTGAAGCCAATAATCTTAGAGATACAGAGCATTTTACATTTTATGATGGCAAAGGGAATGAATATCACGATCTGAAGGAAGCTTGGGATGCAATTCAAGAATGTACAAAGGGGTATAAGCTGAGTGATTATAAAGAAAATAAATTTGTGGGTCGCTTTATGAAAGCGGACGTATTGATTGGATTAGGCTTGGCAGGAGAAGGAATAGTAATCAAAATGAAAACACCATTGCGGACAATCAATGTTGATTCGGTAAATCCAGTAGGTCGAGTAAATTTCAATCGAATGTATAAACGTATCAATGATATACGCTATTCACTGAATAAAACGATTGAAACCATCCAGAATTACGAAGGAAATCTAAAAATTGCAAAAGAGATGGTGAATAAACCTTTTGAATTACAGGATGAATTAACAAGTGCAAGAAATCGCCAAAAGGAGATCAACAAGATATTAGATACTTCTGGAAATGAAAACAGTAAAGTAGTTGTTGAGGATGATTTAGAAGAAGAAAGAAATGAAAGCTGTATGGAATTATAGAATTAAGGCAAAATGCCTTAATTCTTTTATTCTTTGAGCGTAATACAGCGTGAAAATGCTTATTTTCCTGTTTTTGTCAACAATAAATTTTTTTGTAAAAATTTTGTTGGATTTTTATTTGAACATTTTCAAATCATAATACGCTTTATATAAAGGTAATATAGCTCTTTTTGCTCAAAATGCTCATTTTTACTCTGAACAAATTTCGCACAAATTTCTAGCATTTTTGTCCGAGAGTTGTGCTATAATGGTATCATCAAGTAAGTGTATACAGAGGACCTGAAACGTGCGTTAAGGTCCTTTTTTCTATGCAAATGGAGTGATGATGATTTTTGTACTATGGTTGATAGTTCTGCATTCAATGACATCATTAAGGCGTTTGTAAAAAAAGGCAGTAGAAGTATTGCCACAAAATGAACAAGAAAAAGTTATAGATAATTTACGTTGGCTTTTTGATGAAAAGACTGCCAAAGAAATTGTCGAAGAAAAATAAAGATAGTAAAATAAAAAAAAGAACTTCATGTTTATATACTAGTCGTTGCTTACCGACCAGGGGAGGAAAAAATGATGATAAAAGTTGTATTAAGAGAAGCAAGTATGCTTGATGAAAGTAAATATGTTGATATATTTCCTGTTATTTATAAAGAAAAAAAGTATTATATCCGTATAGAACTACTAAAACATGGAATGGACGGTACATTAACGCAAGTATTTGAATATAAAAAATTTCTCCATATAGAATCCCCGGGGGAATTGGTATTTCAATTTTCTGATTTTGTTTGTTCTCTTTCCTCAATTGGTTCTTGTCTTAACATAAACTATCGTAGTTTTGAAGAAATACAAGCAAATAGCAAAGATATTGTAAAAGCAATCTTTGAACGATATGAGCAAGAAGCTCCAGATAGGGAAACGTTACAAGAAGCCGTTCAGCAAGTGAAAACTTGGGACGGAGTAATAAAATAAAGACAGGCATAAAAAAAGAGGTAAAATGTATGAAAAAAATTAAGCACACCAGTGAACATATGCCAAACAATTGGCTTAAAAATCATGGTTATCCTATGCGTAGAAAACCATATGGTAAACACAAGTTAAAAAAAGAATATATAATTTTTGATGAGTTCAATAATATCCCTGGAGGGTATAAAATAGATGAATTAATCAAAGTTCAGAGAGTGCTGTGTGATGATGAAAAAAATAAAATTGCAAAAGAGATGGTGAATAAACCTTTTGAATTACAGGATGAATTAACAAGTGCAAGAAATCGCCAAAAGGAGATCAACAAGATATTAGATACTTCTGGAAATGAAAACAGTAAAGTAGTTGTTGAGGATGATTTAGAAGAAGAAAGAAATGAAAGCTGTATGGAATTATAGAATTAAGGCAAAATGCCTTAATTCTTTTATTCTTTGAGCGTAATACAGCGTGAAAATGCTTATTTTCCTGTTTTTGTCAACAATAAATTTTTTTGTAAAAATTTTGTTGGATTTTTATTTGAACATTTTCAAATCATAATACGCTTTATATAAAGGTAATATAGCTCTTTTTGCTCAAAATGCTCATTTTTACTCTGAACAAATTTCGCACAAATTTCTAGCATTTTTGTCCGAGAGTTGTGCTATAATGATATCATCAAGTAAGTGTATACAGAGGACCTGAAACGTGCGTTTAGGTCCTTTTTTCTATGCAAATGGAGGTGGATTATTAAATGAAAATTGAAGATAGGGTTAATGAAATTTCTGAGAGACTATCTATTAAATCTAGTAATTGTCACGAATTTACATTAGTAAGAGATATTATAGATGATGATGAATATTTAGACTTGTTTTTAAGCAGTGATGATTACTATGATTTTGAAATGAAGGTACTAAGTAAAGAATGTGCATTAAATGAAATTTATGCTCAAGTATCAAGGTATGGTACAAGAGCTGAAAGTCACTGGTGTAGGATTATGGAGCTTTTTGGAGAGCGTAGTTTTAAAGTACAGTCTAAAGGTGGTCAGTTTCTGATTGGGAATGATATGTTTAAGACTTTTATTAGCAACGATAAATGTTTGGGAATGAATCAAAATGTTAGTCATGTTGCTGTCTTTAATGTAGATGACGAGGATTATAAAAAGGTATACAGATGTTTTGGCAAAATGATGGACAGGGATAAATATCATTTAATTTTTGGTGAATTTAATATTTATGATTATGGTGGAGGTAATATAGCAAGTTGTGTGGAACCTTGCCGAACATTAAAGGATGGTCGGTACCGTATATATACTTATGATGGATTTGTTGCTTTTGTCGAATACTAAATGAAGATAATTAGAATTCTTCATTTTATTTAAGTACGAAAGGAGTGATGAACATGAAATACGTTTTATCGAAACAATGCAGTTTCAACAGAAACAAGGACAGACTGATAGGCTATACGAATCTATCCTTTCGTAATGGAGTGTGGATACCTCAATATCATCTGAATGTAGATGACACTCTGAATTCAGGCTATGAAGAAAAAATGCAGTCTTTTTGTAAATACATTAAAGATGTGATCGTACCGAATGGATATGAGTCGATCGAATATCTGGTGAATCGCTTAAATTTAAAAACGATTGGATTCAGCCGGTATCAACTTTATGCATCCACAGACGAAGCGAACTTTTGCGTGCGATTCGTAAAAAACATGTATGCTAAGGATATGATATATATTCATATGTTCAGAAAGGGTTGATTGCATTTCGCACAATTTTCTAGCATTTTTGCCAAATTAAAATGGTAAAATAGGGGTGTATTACATAAGGTCGGTTCACGGACCTTGATAGCAATATCGAAAGTACAGATGAACTAAAATCACATCTTTGTCATTCGTGGCAGGGTTAAAGTTTTGTAGTAGTCTGTAATGCCATGCGTAGTGAAGGAGTGCCGGATGAGGTGCTTAGTCAACGAAAGTTGCAGTACAGCACATTTTCACATGGTAGTGAAGGGCGAAATGACACTCAATCCTTTCTGAACATAGTTGCAGTACAGCACGTTTTAGAAAAAAGGCGGGCACTGTATGACGTTGGCTTTCCCGCATACACGTAAGTCCTGCTTTCATACCGTGCTAAGTAGTTCGACCGCCTACAATGCACGACCCAAACGATAAGACATGAGGTTGTTTACGGTTTAATGATGTTATACTCACCGATTACATCTTATACGCAATAAACATGAAGTCAAATCCAGATATCTGTTAGAACCTTTTCTAAGAATCTCCCTTTGGTAAAGAGATTATAATAGAAAGTGATACTTTTTCGCCTACAGTTTCAACAGTGAAACAGATATCAAAAATGACCACGGCAGAAACATGAGCCTGCCACATTTATGAGGATAGCAGTATGTTGGGTGCAACTCCCACAATCCTCAAATACCATCCTGCCAATACTCAAATCGTTCTAAATAAAATAAGGAGATAGGTCCTTCTACGATAGCTCACATTAAGATTTATTTATTGGCAGACATTATTCGATTAAAGCACTATTAAACTAACAGATGGGAGGAATCTCCTTTTAAAGACTACTTTTTGCTTTAAATCGAATGAAACATACTTATGATGAAATTTGCAAATGTCTGAATATTTTCTCTGGTTCAATATATATATCAAACAGACAACAGCTTTTTCTTCGTGAGTTTTTTTATGAAGGTTATATATAGTATTATCAGGTGCAATTCCTGAAACCTTCAACTTTTTAATTTCAAGATGTAGTAACGTGATTCTCTCAGTAGGAGGTGAAGCTCCTGCTTTCCAACGTAACCTTTTCATGTTGCTACAACGTTAGCTGTGACAGGCTTACTTAACAAGAGATGTTTCAGATTTTAAAATGAGAATGCCAGAATCTGATCCATCAGAATTTCAGACATGGGACAACGATCCACAAGCCAGTGTTCTGGACAGAGCAGAAAACATGAGCCTGCTCATTATTTCAAATGGGTACATACAGTAATGACTAAAAAGCCCTTTTAATATCTTTCCCTTAAAATATTGTATGTACTCATTTTAAATAATAGAAAGTATTCTATTTATTTAAACAAGGTCGATTCACGGACCTTGGCAGAAATGCCGAAAGTACAGATGAATTTAAATCATACTTTCTACATTCGTGAAGAGGTTAAAATTTATTAGTAGTCTGTAATGCCATTTGAGGTTGCAGTACAGCAAATTTTCACATGGTAGTGAAGGGTAATTGTTCACCTTTAGCAAGTATATCAAGTTGCAGTACAGCAAATTTTCACATGGTAGTGAAGGATAGACAATGTATGTTAAAGCACACATTAAGTTGCAGTACAGCACGCTTTCGTATGGTAGTGAAGGCTTCGGGAACAGGAGTATATATGCAAATGAATGAGTACGGCACAGATTTGGATGGCTATGAAGTCCAAAACATCAAAATTCACTCCCAAATTCGCACAAAAATCTAGCATTTTTTGAAAGGATACATGGTAAAATATAGTTGTAAAGAGAAATGATAAAAAATTAAGGCAAATTGCCTTAATCCTTAAATAGGGTCGATTCACGGACCTTGGCAGAAATGCCGAAAGTACAGATGAATTAGGATCATACTTTCTTCATTCGTGGAGGAGTTAAAATTTTGTAGTAGTCTGTAATACCATTTTGCGTGAAGGTATATCACACTTTAACATGGTAGTGAAAGCAAAATAGATCAGGAAAGGATGTATTATATATGAAAACAAAAGAAATTTTAACAGCAGGTGCGATTGCATTAAGTATGATTTTGACTGGATGTTCTTCTTCATCGACAGAAACAAAAGATACAAAGACAGCAGAAATTGCCAAGAAAAAAGAAGTAAAAACACTTGGTCAAAAAGTCAAGGATTCAAAATCTTTGAAGATTACAAACAACACTGGAAAGAAGATCACAGTATTTGAAACAAAATCAAGTTCAGAAGAATCTTTCAGTGATAACTTGTTGGAAAATGGAGATGCAGTAAAAAACAAAGAAGAACGTATTTTATACTATGAGGTAAAAGAAAACGATAAGTTGGATGTGAAAGTAGGATTACAAGATCAGGACAAAACATTCGTATTCAAGGATGTAGATACTACAGATACAAAGAAAGTGGATGTTTCTTTAAAAGATGATAAAGTCAATCTAGATGTAACGAAAAAAGATGGCACTACTGCCACTTTAACACCATCTGAAGATTCTGCAAAGACGGAAGATGAGAAAAAAGATGAAACTGAAGTAAAGCAGGAAGAAAAGAAAGAAGAAACAGCAAAAGCCGATTCTTCTAATAAATCAAATGCTTCAGAATCAAAGAAGAATAACACAGCTTCAACTTCGAACTCAAGTTCAAACAAGAACAACTCAAGCTCTAGCAGTTCCAAACCAGCTGAACATACACACAACTGGGTTGCACAGTATAAGACTGTAAACGTGCCAGAAAAAGGACATAACGAGCAGGTCTTGGTGCAGGCTGCTTATGATGAACAGGTTCCTATTACGGAGATGCAGGAATTCTCAATTTGTACAACATGTGGTGCAGATATTACTGGAAATACTTCAGCACATATGCAAGCACATATGTTAAATGGTGAAAATGGTAATTTTCGCTCTGAATGGCGTGAAGTAGTAACAGGGTATAAGACTGTACATCACGATGCAGTATATGAAACAAGATATGTTGTCGACTCACCTGCAACCACAAAGCAGGAATTGACAGGCTACAAATGCAGTGGATGTGGCAAGACTAAAGCTAACTAAAGATAACTAAAGATATAAAGCAAAAGACAGAATTCTACATTCTGTCTTTTTTTATGGCTTTAAAATTTAATGTTTAAAAAAGGAACTCGGATGGGTTCCTTTTCTATTTTTCAAACGCAATAAAGCGGGTAACGCCCGTACTATTGCACCATTTTATGGAATAGGAGGCGATATAAATATGAACATCTTTAGTTTATTGGATGTACCTTAAATTGAGTTGAAAAAATATCAATATTTTTTCCTTTCAAGATATTGATGGTATGAAAAACTCAAAAAAATCAAGATTTCTAACGTTAGAGATTTTTTCAAGGGATAGAAAGAAAAGGGGAAATAAAATAATTAAGGCAATCTGCCTTAGAAAGGATTGAAATATGAAAAAGTTTAAGAACGTATTTCTTGCTTTTTTCGTAACAGCACTGACATCATTGAATCTTGTTCTTCCTGTGTATGCAGAAGAAACAACCACTCCGACTGTTGATTCAGCAGGCTTTTCAGTGAGTGTTGTAGGGGATGGTACAGTCACACTTTCATCGGGTGATTTCACAAAATCATTGTCGAATGGTGACATTTTCAATGCAGACTACGAAGAAGGTACAGAAATTAAAATTGTCTCAAAATCCAATGAAAATGCGGTTATTGATGATGTTAGTTTGAATAATAGCACGATCTCAGGATTTACGAGTGGAAAAAAATCTTTCAGTTTTGTTTATGCAACGAAAACTGCGGATGCAAATTTCAGTGTAACTTTTAAAACAAAAGAAACACAGAAAACAGAAAGCAGTACATCTGACAAAACAACAAGCGAACAGTCATCTGTTCAAAATGAAGATTCAAACATATCTGAAGATGAAACTTCAAATGATGCAGTAACTGAATCTGAAGATGCAGATAAATATGGCACATTTGACGTGGATCTTTCAAAGATGGATATAGATACATCTAAAACCGTATATACAAAATACTTGTATGCAATTCCAAGTGCTGTATCTGAAAACGATACAATCACTTCTGCATTGATTGATAAAGACCCAAAGGATACGATCTATACGCAGACAATGGAGCCAAGCACAGTATATACAGATGGCGATGCTTACTATATTCAGGCAGACACACCTTTTGTGAATGGTTTAGCCAAGAAGAGTTATCCATACGATTATGATGTGGCTCGTGGAAATGATTATGGTCAACAGCTAACAGAAGGCTTTTCTTATGATAAGAAAACTCACATCTTAAAAATTGATAAAGATATTTTCAAAACTGTTGCTAAAGAAGCAAAAACAGATAACAATCCAAAAGAGGATTTTTCAGATTTACAGGTACAGTTTTTAGTTCCTGCTGATGTAGAAAATGATGTTAAAGTTAAAACTACAGTTGTTGATAAGACAGGTTCTATTGACAGTGTAGTAGGGGATTCAATCAGTTTACGTCCTTTCATGACAACACGTTTTCAGCTTGCTTCTGAAAAGACCGCAAGTAATATTATTCCAAAAAATGTAAAAGTATATGTGAACGGTTCAGACGTTCCTTTAGAGTCTGAATATGGTGCGTATGACCCTGAAACAGGAGAGATGGCATTATCTTATATGGGTGCTAATTTAAAATCACTAGAGATAGTTATCTCCAAGTCAAAGGGAAGAGCAGTTGGTGTTGGTTTAGGTACAGCCAAAGTCGGAAGTATCAATGTACTGGCTTATTTAGCAGAAGGTACAAAGGATGTGTTTAGCGTTGGTTCCTCTATTGATGTAGTAGGTAAATTTGGTAATAACAGCTACGTACAGACGATTGACGGTCCATTGGAATTATATAACAAATCTAGAACAACAGCAGGTGGATATTTCAATACTGTGGACTGGAATGATGGTGATGGTGGAGAGTGTACTTACACAGACTCTGCTTTAGCGGTTCCGCAGTCTATTACTATGAATGGACAAACTGTTGATTTTACGATGCGTGATATCAATGGAAACAGTTATGGACAATGGGTGAATGGAGGAAATGGTTTAACTGATATTTCAGATCCAGTTGCATTCAATGGTGCAATTCAGGCTTTCTGTCACCATATCAAACAAGCTGTAGGCACAATTAATGAAAACAGCCGTTATGATTTGCGTTATCCAACCTGCACATTACGTGTGCTAGATGCGAGTACAATTAATGGATACAGACATGTTGTATTTGGATTTGAAACAAACCTACATCATTTTAGTGGTTCAACACCTCAAACCGTTGGAACTGTTTTTGAACTTGCTTTCAAGGTACAGTCTAAAGGTAAACTTTGCATTAAAAAGACTTCTGCAAACCCAGCTATCACAGATAACAACCCTTGCTACTCATTGCAGGGAGCTGAATACGGAGTGTATAAGACAGAAGCTGATGCAAAAGCCGATAAAAATAAAGTGAATACTTTAACGATTGGGAAGTATGACAGTTCTGAAAAATACAAGGACTGGTCAAATGAAATTGAACTGGATGCAGGAACATATTATCTAAAGGAAACTAAGAATCCAAAAGGTTATGCTTTGAATAATTCTGTTGTTTCAGTTGTAGTAAAAGCAAATGAAAGTTCTTGGATTGGCTCAAATGGTGAATTTAAAGATTATCCTCAATCCGATCCAGTTGGTATTTTACTTGGAAAAGTAGACAAAGAAACCAACAAGAACAAGCCACAGGGTAGTGCCAGCCTTGCAGGTGCTGAATTTACAATTAAATACTATAAGGGATTGTATGATTCCGATCCTGCTAAATCAGGTCAGGTCCCATCTCGTTCATGGGTTTTAAAAACTGATTCAGATGGATATTGTGATTTAGCGAAAGGTTATAAAGTATCAGGAGATGATTTCTATTATGCTTCTAATGGAGATGCAACATTACCAGTAGGTACGATCACGATTCAGGAAACTAAAGCTCCGACAGGCTACTTTATCAACAATGAGGTTTTTGTAAGGAAAATCACAACAAAAGGAAGTGTAGAAGATGTAGATACATTCAATATGCCTACAGTCAACGAAAAAGTAATCAAGTTTAACATCAAGAAGGTACAGGCAGGAACTTCTACACCAGTCAGTGGTGCAGTATTCCGTCACACATTGCCTAATGGTTCAACAGAAGATTTAACAACAAATGGCAGTGGTGAAATTACGATTACAGGTTTGGCTTCTGGAACTCACAAAATCAAGGAAATCAAATCACCTGATGGATATCAGTTAAATCCAAACGAAGTTGTATTCAACGTAGCTTCTGGTACAGGTACAATCACATTTACATCTGGAACAAACAGTCTTGTAACACATGGTACAAAAGATTCAGGGGACGGATATGCTACATTTGGTAATAAGGTAAATCCTTTCAATTTGAAGATTACAAAAACAAATGAACACGGAAAAGTCTTAAAAGGTGCTGAATTCCGTCTATACAGTGATGCAGATTGCAAGAATGTAGTAGATACGCAGATTTCTGATGAAAAAGGGTTATTAACTTTCAAAAATCTGGATGTAGAAAAGACTTACTACTTCAAGGAAACGAAAGCCCCTCAAGGCTATAGAATTCCAGTAGACGAAAACGGGAATGCATATGTACATTCCGTATATGTAAAAGCTACACCTCAGACAAACACATTTGAATTTACAGTCGATGGAATTAAATACGATACATCTAAGACATCTGGTAATGTTCGACTAGAAGGATCTAAAAAAGATCGTGTAGTTGCGGTGGATATTACAAACAAAACAACACAGTTATTGCCTGAAACAGGTTCTAATGGAACAATCCTATTAATTGGATTAGGTGTTGCCGTAATAGCTTTTGCTTTATATAAATCTAAAAAAGATAAAATGATTTCTAAATAATGAAGAAAGAGGGATATTAAAATGAAAACAAAAAATGTGGTTTTTGCAGGATTAACTGCATTGTCTATGACTTTAAGTCCTGTAGCAACTTGTGTTGCTCAATTAGTGACTCCAGTCTATGCTGCTGAAGCAACGCAAACTTATGCGACTCCTAACGGTGTAGCTGATTTTGGCAAAGGAAATGCTTCTATTACCATTACACCAAATGCAGGACAATCTTTGGTTGGTAAAAAATTCCAAGTTTATAAATTGTTTGACGCTGAAAACGCAGTGGATAATGAATCAATCAACTATACATGGAACAATGATTACAAGACAGCTTTACAGACTGTTGTTGGTAAGAAAATCAACAAATCTGCCTCTTCAGTTACTGAATATGATGTAATTGACTATATTCAAACTTTGAATACTAACAAAGTGGAAGGTGCTCAGGCAGATCAAAAATTAGAAGGCCGTTACAGCAATTATCGTCACTTTGTAGAAGCTTTAAGAGATGAACTTGTTAAGGAAGGTCTTTCTCCAAATACAGTTAATGTTACAGCTGTAAATGCAGTCGATGGTTCTGTTAAGTTCAGTGGATTGGGATATGGTTATTATTTAACAGATGAAGTTACTGCTGTACAGGATACACATTCAGCAGCTTCATTGATTTTAACAAATACAGCGAATCCTAATGCTCAGGTTAATATCAAATCCGATTATCCAACTTTGATTAAGAAAATCAATGAAGATGACAACAATGTAGGATGGAATGATATTGGGGACTATGAAATTGGGCAGACAGTTCCTTATTACCACGATACATATGTACCAGACATGAATGGATATCAAACATATAAAATGATTTTCCATGACAAGATGGACAATGCATTGACTTTCAATAAAGACTCTGTTTCTATCACAATTTCAAGCAACAAGAAATCATATACATTAAAGAGTAATGAATTTAAAGTAGTTGAAAATAGTGGTGAAGACACATTCTATGCAGAAATTCCAGATTTAAAAGCTATCGTTGACAAACAGTTCCCAGAAGGAATGAACAACAACAACGAAAATACTTATGGCCAATCTGTTCGTTTAAACTATAATGCGACATTGAATGACAATGCATCGACTCGTACTGGTCGTGCAGGATTTGAAAATGCTGTTCGCCTTGAATATAGCAACAACCCAGACAGTGATGGAAATGGTTCTACAGGAACAACTCCTTGGGATACAGTAGTTTGCTTCACTTATAAAATTAATGGTTTAAAAGTCAACAACCACAACAAATTATTGAAGAATGCTAAATTCCGCCTATACAGTGATGAAAACTGTACAAATGAAGTGTATGTTAAGGAATCTCCAAACGGATATGTTGTTATGAACCGTGATTCTTTAGGTGGAACTGACCACACTGGTGGAGCACGCCCTAGCAGTGCAGTAGAAATGGCTTCCGATGCAAAAGGTGTATTCACTATCTTAGGCTTGGATCAGGGAACTTATTACTTGAAAGAAACGGATTCTCCAGCTGGATATCGTGAATTGCAAGACCCAATCGTTATCACAATCAAACCAACATTTACTGATGAACGTAATAACTACAACGCAGGTGAAGGTGCAACTGACAAGACTTTGAAAACATTAGAAGCAACTGCTCATGTTAAAGAATTCTTAAACGGTGCTTACAAAGAAAGCGACACTAACTTAAAAACAGATGTAACAGACGGTTCTGCTAACATCACTGTAGTCAACTACGTAGGTACTAAATTGCCAATCACTGGTTCTAACTTAACAATGATTTGTCTAGGCGCAGGTACAATCACTGTAGTTGGTGCATTGGCATTAGATAAAAAAAGAAAAAAAGCAAATAAAGACTAATTTTTGAATAAATGAATAGGATGGCAGTACTGCCACCTTTTCATTTTTGGAGGTGCTGATATTGAAGTCGATTATTAAAGCTATCAAGGAAACCAGTTGGACAGTTCGTTTACTGATTGTAATCGGAATATCTTTATGTTCGATTCCACTGGTATCGAGTATTCATTCTAGCATGCAGCAGAATAATATGATTTCAACCTATGAGAGCAAAGTAAAAAATACGGATAAAGCAAAAATCAATGAACAGATTCAAAAGGCTCACAATTATAATGATATGCTTTTCCAAACAATGGGAGCTTCTGTAGGAGATATCGATACAGCTATTTTATCGGATGAAAGCTATGAAAGTATTTTGAACCTTTCGGATAATGGAATTATGGGTTCAATTGAGATTCCCAAGATAGGCGTTGACCTTCCAATTTATCACGGAACATGGGATGATGTGTTGTCAAATGGTGTAGGTCATTTACAGAACTCATCATTTCCAGTCGGTGGAGAAAATACACGTACTGTTCTGACGGGTCATAGGGGTCTTCCAAATGCAAAATTATTTACAAGACTTGATGAGTTGAAAAAAGATGATTTATTCTACATTCGTGTAGGAAATAAAACACTAGCTTATCAAATCTATAAAATAGAGATTGTAAAAAAAGAGGAAGCTCCTGATGTTCTTGGAATTGAAGAAGGCAAGGACCTTGCAACTTTGATTACATGTACTCCATATGGAATAAATACACACAGATTGATTCTGACTGGTAAGCGTGTTCCGTATAGTGAGAAGAAAAAAGATGCCATTGAACCAGAAATGATGAGTTGGAGAGAACTTCTATTTACAGCACTTCCATTTTTAATTGTATTTATGTTGATTGTTAGATTTATTTTAAATAAGAGAAAGGAGAGAAAGTTAAAGTCATGAAGTTATTAAAGAAAATCGGTTTAGCCTTGAGCTTGATGCTGGTTTTAGTACCATGCTTAAATTTACAGGCTAAAGATATCACTGATAACCCCGAAGTTGGGAATGTAACAATTCTACCTGAAGAAGATTTAACTAAAGTACCTGATAATGGACTAGGTTCAATTTCAGTGGAATTAACAGACCCATATGATAAATACCTTTCCAAAGAAAATGTTAAATTTGGTGTAGTTCAAATTGCGGATATTGTAAAAGGAGAATATATCATTAAATATAAACCTTTTGCAGATAAGGATTTGGACTTGAATGAGATTAAAACAGCGGACGAGATCGACAAAGTTGCCAAAGACATGGCAAAAAAAGTTGAAACTCCAGACTATGAAATGACTACGGATGAGGAAGGAAAAGCAACTTGCAAAGATCTTCCTGTTGGTGTGTATCTAGTCTATGTTGAAGATTTGGCTGATTTTGAAACAATCACTCCATTTATTGTTGGAATTCCAACATGGGATGATGAAGACGAATTGTTCCAGTATGATGTAACAGTATATCCAAAACATACTGCTTTACCACGCATCTTGGTAAACAAAGTAGATAGTGTTACAGGTCAGAACATCAAATCGAATAAATTTGAATTTACTTCATATTCGCAGGAAAACTGTGCTGAAAGTTCAAAACTTGAAACTATCGCAGGTGATCAGGAAACTGGTACTGCTGAATTCTTGATTCGTTATGGAACAACTTATATCAAAGAGTCAAGTGCTCCGCAAGGATATAAGTTATCAGATGAGGTTGTAAAGGTTAAATTTACGGACGAAGGATTGTTTGTAAATGACAAGGAAGTACACGTAGATGATAATCATCGTTATTCAATCGTATACCAGAATGTCTTGTTGCCTAGTGTAAATACTGGTACTGCTAAAAACAAAGACATGATGTATATGATGTTAGGCGTAGTAATTATTGCATTAGGTGCTTCCATTGCAACTGTTCGCAAGATTCGCAGAAGTGAAGATTAATTTTTAAAAGGAAGGTACACCCCTTCCTTTTATTGCATCTGAAACTAAATCTAAATGTTAGTTAGTTTCATATGCGATAAATGTGTTGAAAACACATTTTAAGGCAGATTGCCTTAAGTAGGATTTGTTGCTAAAATTATGATAATGTAAAAGTGAAAGATGAGGTGATGAAGGATGTATAAAGATTTTGTATTAAAAAACAAAGATATAGATATTCTAAAATTTAGAATTGAAGATTCACTTTATGGTGATTATGAATTGACAATTCTTGAAAGATATAACATAAACAATTTTCTTTATCCCATTGGATTAAAAACCGACGATTCAAACGAACTATTAGAATGGATACAGGAAAGAAATATCCCTAAAAATCGTGCCTTTGTAAATGAGATTTTGGCAAGTCTGGGACTTCACGGAAATGATTTGATAGGAATTTTGACTGTTGGAAAAGGTCTTTCGTTGAATGATCCATATTGGATTGTTGATCCGGATTTTACGGGATTGTTTAAAGATTATAATTTATATGAAAATGATTTTAATAAATCAGTTGCGTTGATAGCATATACAGGGCATGGACATTCAAATAGTATTGGAACTGTGGCAGAATTGACAACGAATGGTTCTCTTAAAAAGGCTTGGAGAAGAATGAATGGTGATGTCGTGCTTTATAAGGGGAATGTTCATGGCAATTTGTATACAAACCATGGAAATGAAGCTTATGCTGAGTATTATGCTTATAAAGTTGCTCATCAAATGGGATTAAATGCAATTGCCTATGATTTAGATATATGGCAAGATGAATTATCAAGTACATGTAAATTATTTACTGACATAGATACATCTTTTGTTCCTGCATCAAGATTCTTAAAAGGGAAAAAAACAGTGAAAGCCATTGTAGATTTTTATAAAAATCTGGGAGATGAATTTTATCAGGATTTTTGCTCTATGATGGTTTTTGATGCATTGATTTGTAATACAGATAGACATCTGAATAATTTTGGTGTATTAGTTGATAATGCAACGAATGAGATAAAGTGTATGGCACCTTTGTTCGATCATGGGTATTGTATGTTTGACGAGCCAAGACAATATATTTACGAGTCACCGGAAAAACTAAATGAATATATTAAAACCTTAGATCCTGTTTTTGGTAAATCGTTTGCTGAAAACGCAAAAACTTTTTTAGGCAATCGTCAAAAAAAGGAATTAAGACACATCCTAGACTACAGAATTGAAAAACACGATAGATATAATCTTCCTGAAACTGAATTGAATTCTTTCAATCAAGTTTTACATGATAGAGCAATAGCAATTTTGGAAAATACATTAGAATTGAATTTAAACTATCTTGTAAATGATAAAAGGGAGCTTTCATTTAAAGAACTAGATGGTAATGCTCAAGAAATTGCTTTGCAGGAAATAAAATATGACTTATGGGATCTTTATGGAGTTGAATTAGATGAGCAAAATCAGAATGAGTACTTAGACTGCTTTACATTCAAACCAACATACGACAGAGCGGGTACGTGTGTTAATATAGAATATATACAGAACAAAGATATTGAAGATGTGATATCAAGAATAAATGACACGCAGGAATATGAATTATAGCTTAAGGCAAATTGCCTTAAGTTTTTTATTTTTATTACATATATTGTTTTTTAAGGCAATTTGCCTTAGAAAAAGGAGGTACAAAAATTATGAGCGAGGACATGATAAAGAAAAAAAGAGCAAATTATCAATTCATTCCAATTCCAAGTGTTGGATGATTTGAAGCTTGCTCTATCTACTTTAGATGATAAGTATTCATTTTATAAATGTCAAGTTGCGATTACTTGAATACAAAAGAATTAGATATATCTATTTAAGGCAAATTGCCTTAATAATGTAAGGAGATGATGAGTGATGTACTTTAATAATGATATTAAGATCAATAAATTTAAAAACGAATCTGATTTTAAAAGTTGTTTGACCTGTCTGTTACGCACAGACAGTGCACAGAGATGGACGAATGACTTAACCTCAAAAAATGAATTATTTACACTTGGCGATCCAACAGATACAGGTGTATTTCACTTTAAGCTGGATACACGCAAATCAATAAAAGAGAATTTCTATAAGCAGTGGAAGCAGGATATAAATCATCTCTATTTTTCCAGAGTGGAATGTCCTAGAGATGACATTTTTGAATGGAATGAATATATGCATAAGGAAATGCAGAAAATTATCAAGGATATGATGTGTAAGCACTATTATCCGATTCTTATCATCGTACATAACGATCAGCCTAGGGATTTCTGTCATTTCCATATGGTTCTGGATTATATTGATCCAGACCAATAAATTGTAAAGATGGTATTACTGTCATTATGAAATATGCAGGATGAAGGGGAGGTGTTGCAAATAATGAATTTTAAAAGATATTTATGTACTGGACTAATATCCTGTATGATGTTGGTATCTTCATCATTTGATATACAGGCTAAAAGCACGAGTACTTTACACATAGAATTAACGGGTGGTTTGGGAACGGCTGAAATCATGACGGATGAAGATATAACCTATCCAGTGGATGGTGGAGATGATTCTTTTTCCTTTGATAAGGGGACACAGTTGAAGATAACGATTCATTCAAAATATGGTATCGACTCTGTACAGGATGATAGTTCCGTCTTAAAACAAAATGGTAAAAAAATCGAAAAGATATCTGCCAAAGATTATACATTTACTTATAAGACACAGGATATGGATACCAATTTGACTGTAAATCTGACTGAGATGCATTCTCGTTTTAAAATTACATCAATTACTACCGATGAAAATGGTGAAGTAATGCCAGGTTATGTTAAATATGGTTGTGTTAAAAAAAGCCTTTATGAAGAAACAGATGAGAATATAGAAGAAGCTATTGAATTAGCACAAGAAAATGGTTTGGAAAATGACTATCAAATTTTAGAGTCTGATGAAAATGGAGTACTTCAAACGAATGATTTTTTAAAGGGCACTTACATTATTAAAAAATTGGATGATGAATCTGAATCTGAGCCTTTTGAGCTGATTGTAACCAGAAACAAAGACATTCCATATACGTATATCCGTCTAAATAATGGATATGAGTTTTCTTCTGATAAAACAGGGACAGTAAAAATAATTGAAAGCAACCAGTATATTAAGTCAGCAACAAGAATCATTTTGAAAAATAAGAATGATAAGCTTGTTGAAGATAATGGAACATTTAAAATCAAAATGTTGGACAGTGAAGGGAAAGTGTTGAAAAGCTATAAAAATGACTATTTAAAAACAGATAAAAAAGGATATATCAGTATGTATGACAGTGTTCGGTGGATTAGTACATTTACAATTAAAAATGGCAAGTGTGTATTACCTGTGGTTCTTCCTGATGGAGATTATAAAATCGCAAATGCTGATCTAAATGCTGTAAGTTTAAAAATTTCTGATTTTAAAATTTCATCCAATACCATATCTGGTTTAGATGGTGATAGTCAGCCAATTAGCAACACTGTATTGCAGGTAAAAGGAAATTAATATATGTACGATTTTTCAAAAATCAAATTCGATACGTTCTGGAGAGAATCGCAGAACAGGATATATTTAGACGATATGTATGAACCTTTGCCTAACGCACCTAAAGATGTAATAGATAGTTATAATCGTTATAAAGATCAGATTAGTCAGACAAAACGAAATATATCAAAATCTATATTTAAAGGATGATGCCTTTAAGGCAGTTTGCCTTAAGGATTGAATTGTTTGTATTTTTTTGAATCTTATATTAAAGTAAAAATGGAATTCATAACAGAAGGAGAAATGAAAATGAATAAAAAAGATTTAATAGAAAATATTGCTTTAAACAACCCAACATTAACAAAAAAAAGCGTGGATGAAATCGTAAACACTATTTTTGATGATATGGCAGAAGCCTTATCTAAAGGTGAAACGGTGGATATTTTTGGGTTTGGTAAATTTGAAGTCACTGAACGTGGAGAACGTGATGGTATCAATCCTGTAACAATGGAAAAAATCAGAATCAAAGCGTCTAAAAACGTTAAATTCAGACCTTCAAAATCATTAAAAGACAAAGTAAACTAATTGTTTTGCATTAGTTTATATTCTGGCTTTCATGTCTTATATCGACTTTTTTCCACATGATGTAAGTCCAGATAGTTCAAGTCCTGTACCCTGACAGGACTTTTTTTGTTGCAGTGACTGATTAAATGCGGGATTAATTAATAATAACTGAAAGGGGTTTGATATACCTAAATAGATTAAGATTAGATGATAGGTCCTCATGGTGAGGACTTTTTTAATGTTTTAAATTGATGTGTAAGGGGGAGTTTATGAAAAAATTAGAACGATTATGTTGTGTCTTAATGATGTTTTTGACACTTATTGGCTGTAGTTCGTCTACACCTCAGACACACGATGTGATTTTTCAAGATTCAATCCGTATTGATTTAGGGGATGATGATGTAAATACAGCAGAGTATGTGAAGCGTATTGATTCATACCCAATATCCGGCTCTTCTATTGACGGAAACAAGATACATGTAAGTAACATTACAATGGTCTGTCCATCGTTAAAAAAAGGGGATCTGGAAAAATTAGGCAAGCAGGAGCTGATCTATACGATTGGCGATGAAAAATACACAGTAGAAGCAAATATTGTTGATAGTGTCAAACCTGTGATCAATGTCAAGGACAATAGCTTGACTTTTGAAGTAGGCGAAATGAAAGGCATCAACAACTATTATTCTGTGTCGGACAATTATGATGCTTCCAAGGATATAAAGGTAAAAGTCAAAAACATTGATAAATTAAATAAAAATAAGACAGGGACTTATAAGTTAGTAATCAAAGCTTGGGACACATCAGGAAACACAGCATCCAAAAAATTAACAGTTATTATTAAAGACACAAAAAAGGAACAGGAAGAAAAACAAAAAGAAGAGGAAAGAAAAAAAGAGGAAGAAAAGAATAAAGCAGAGGAAGAAGAAAAGCAAAGAGAAGCGGAAAGGCAACAGCAACAACAGCAGAGTGCTCAGCAATCTCAAGCACCTTCGACAAATACAAATAACAATGTATCAAATTCACCTGCAACTTCAAATTCCTACGCCCAGACTCAACAGCCAAGTAGCAGTACACCTGTTACAAGGGATTATTTGTTTTCACAGGGCTATGACATGTCATCAGCTCCAAGTGCCTGTCAATCCGCATTAATGGCATCTGGACGTTCAGGGTCATGTACACCATTACAAGATAGCAATGGCATCTATCTTGGAATGCGACTTGTTTTAAATTAAAAGGAGGATATACTTATGAATCTTGCAATTACTGTTTTTGACATTGCCATGATGACACTTGTTTCTTGGGTTTTCTTAAAAAAACCATTAGAAGAAAAAGATATCGAAGGTGGTCAGTCTTTATTGGTACGTATTGTTATCGGTATCGTTGCTGGGTTGGTTGTCAGCTTTATGATGAGCTTATGAGGAGGTTTTTATGGGAGCTTGGAGTCAACTATTTGAAGTGTTTAATCCTGCGTTGTCATCTTTACAGACATTCTTGCAGGCAATTGCAGTATTAGGAGCAGGATGCTTCGCTGCATACTACAAAATTCGTGAGATGTTTGCAGGTCCACAGGAAGATCAAATGTATTCACAGAAAACTAAAGGTGTATTTATAGGATTGATTTTCGTGTTTATTATTCCGGTGTTGATTAACATCTTCAAAACTTTATTTATGAAAAGCTAATTTCAATTAAAGAGAGTTGTGGGTTTTCGCTACTCTCTTTTTAAGATTTATAGGACAAATTATTCTGTTGTTCTATAAATCTTAAAAAATTAAGGCAATGTGCCTTAATTTTTGAGGTGCATATATTACAAGGAGGATAAAAAATATGCCGGTAATGGAAGAAAATAAGTTTGAAACTGCGAAAGTTGCTCTGGAAAAGAAATTTGACTTTGAGCTGATTGAAAAGAAAATCAGTGAACTTGGATGGGATAAAGATAATAACATTATCATTACTTATTACCAGAATATCCTTGGATCGCTAGATACTGTTAAGAAGGTATGTGGTTTTATGGACTGGTTTGATAAGGAAAAAAACGGTGTCGATGTGACAAATTTTAATGTCTCAACAGTATCTTCACTTTTAAAGAAGTATAGAATTTGGGTTGTTGATAGTGGCAGGGCAGAAACTGTTGAAACAATGTTGGATGAGCAAGACACAACAAATGATTTGTACAATGACACTACGAATGACAATGAATCGAACACCTATGGTTATGTAGATAACAGTCAGGTTATAGAATCTATTGATAATTTGACACAGGTTGTAAACGAAACGAATAAAGCAGTGAACGAAATCAACGAAAATGATACAACATTGAAAACATATGAAGCTATTGGAGCAATGGAAAAATTACTAAGGAATCAGATGAAACAGAAAACGATGAAAAAAGCATCTTTTGAACAAGTGGAAGGTTTATCTAAGGATGTAAAAGGATTGATTAATAAATCTGAATCCATGCAGACAGTTGTTGAAAGAATTGATGGAGCTTTGCCTAAAACTGTAGAAAAAATGTACACATCTGTAGATGTTACAAAATCCTTTTGGGTAGGTGTTGGTGGTAGCATTGGAGTTATAGTCTTTGCGTGTCTGATTATAAAGACTATTGAAATATTATTCTAAGAAAGGATGATTATATGATACATAATGTAATGTTTGCTGTGGCAACACTTCCAAACATCCACTATCTTTTCGGTGGATTGATTGAAGGTGTAAAAAATAATGTAGTTCGTGGTGCACAGGATCTGTTACAGTCATTTTTTTGGAGTATTCTAAGTGGTCTTTTAGGTATGGTCAATTCACTTTTGAACTCGATTGTAAATGGTGTTATTGGGCTTGACCTGTTTTCCAACAATGAGTTTTTATCGACTGCTTTTAACTGTTCTTTAGCACTGATGTTTCTTGCAATTCCGGCTAAGATCACATGGGAGATTGTTTCAGCTATGATACGTGATGATGATGCAGGTATGGATATACATAAAAAATTGGGCAGTACTGCTTTAGGTATTGCGATTGCCTGTTCACTGACTGTAGGAATTACAAAAATCGTGAATCCAGTCATGCAGGATGCATCCAAAGCAATTTTAAATGTAAATCTGACAAACGAAATAAAGTCGGATTCAGCAACATCTCAGTTAGGTGATTCACTGATTGAATCTGTTTTGATTTCGTTTGGAGGTTTGCCTAAAGACGGAGATTATGGAGCTTCAAAATTTGTAGAGCAGTACAACAAAAACGAATTGAAGATCACAAAACGAGATGGTGATAACTATGTCTGGGATTTTAGTATATTTATGGCAATTATTGGAATGTGTGTATATGTAGTAATGCTTTTTGTCATATGTATACAGATCGCAGTGCGAGTCATTTCCATAGGCTTTTATTATGTTATAGGACCTCTCGCCTGCACGAGTATGACGAATTACCAAAATCCACAGGCTTTTAATGTCTGGAAAGCAACAATATTTGGTGCATGGGCACAGAATCTGACACAGATATTTCTGCTGTCGCTGTTTGTAGGACTGCTTGAATCCATATCATCAGCAACATCAACCATGCCAGTAGCGTCCGTTGCACTTTATTTTGGTGCGTTTTCTCTTATCATGACTGCACCAAACTTTGTACAGGCAATGATTGGTGGATATGCTTCTGGTATTCTAGACACTTTAAATCAATTCAGAGGTGGTCTTGGCATGGCTAAAAGCTTGGTAACTGGTGCTGTTGGTTCGGTGATTGGTCGAAACAACCCACATACAGGACACTTGGAAGGTGGAGCACGTGGCAAGATTTTAGGTGATGTCAACGGTCAAGGAAACCGAATCGGTGGAGCACGTGGTGCTATTTTTGGCAATCCAGACAGCAATGGTAATCGTAATGGTGGCATCAAAGGTGCTACATTAGGTAATTCCATGAATATGGGTGGTGTTACTGGTAGACAAGGTGGTATCCGTGGTGCTATTTTTGGCAACGATCAGCTGGCTTCTGGTGTTGGTGGTACTATTGAACGTACAAGAGCAGGTGGTATGGCAAACATTGGTGGTAAGAAAAGAACGGATTCTTTCAACTCCGCAGGTCAAAAAACAGGCTCAATGCAGAAAAGACGATTATCGGCTTTCAGAGGTTCAGATTCTACAGCGTTTAACCCAGAAACAGGTGCTCAGATGGGCGATCCAGTACATCAAAGAGGACCTGTGCCTATGTTTTTAAGTAATTTAGGTAATCGTTTCTCTGGTGGAGGTAGCGACCAGTCGGGTGATGGTGGCGGAAGTGATACATCCACACCAAATTACACTTCTTTTAATTCCGGTGGTGGCGGTGCTTCTGGTGGAGGAAGTTCAGGCGGAACAAGTGGAGGTTCTGGTGGTTCTTCTGGTGTTGGTGGCAGTACAGGTGGTGCTCATTCTTTCCAGATGCATAGCAGTGCATCGACACGTAACAGTTTAGGCGGAGCACAATCTTCAGGTCCAAAGCCACAGCCACAAGGTCAAAGGCCTTCATCAAGCACAAAGCCTGCTGTTAGATCGTCTGGTACAAACGGTAATACTAAACCTCGCAGTCAAGCTCAAAAGCCAAGTGCTTCAGGTGCACATACATATAAAATGAAAAGCAGTAGTGAAATTCGTAACTCATTAGGAAATAGAGGTAATAGTGGAGGTAAAAAATAATGGGATATAACAAAACAACAATTATCGTTGATAAAGAATCTGTAAAACCAATTCTAATTTGGAAATTTTCAGGAATGGATTGCCTATATATGGTGATTGGATATTTGGTAGTATATTATCCAGTTAAGTATTTTTTTAATGACTTGATTGGTTTAGTTATGGGAGCAGCTATGTTTGTACTTGTTGGTGTTCTGTTAGTTGAAATGCCAAACCATTTATCTATTATCCAGCATATACAGATGTGGTATAACTACCGTTATAAACAGCCAAAGGAATACTTTTACATTCCAAAGGAACGAACACATGGTACAGTCAAAACAAATTCTGATGAGGATTCAAAGGAATGGATTGAATATCAGAATATGATCCAGGAAAACAGATTGTCAAATGAAAATTAAGGCAATCTGCCTTAACTTAAAGAAAGCAGAGAATGACCGATTGAGTCATTCTTTTTTTAATATAAAGGAGTACATTAATGTTTGGGATTTTTAAAAGAAAAAATAAAAATAAGGATATAGATCCTGTTAAAGAAAAACAGAAGCTTGTCAACGACAGTATCAAAAACTCCAAAATGGAGAAAAAAAAGAAAAAGAAAAAACAGCCGAAGATTGATAGATTTGACATCAGAGATGCCATTCCTTTTACATATGACGAAGAAAAGAATATGTTCAAGGACCTTGATGGAAACTATATCATGATGGTTCGTACAGCAGGAACAAATATTTTCGGTTTCAAGGACAATGACCAGTATGCATTTATACGTGCGTTTTCAAGAATCTTCAACAATTCGATTGGTGCAGGTCAGATCTATTCGTATATGGTTGGTGCGGATGTGGATGGATATGTAGCTGATTTCCAGTATTTTAAAGATAATTTAAATTTATCAAACCCACAGGATCGCATTCGATATGAAATTCTGGATGAAGCACAAAGAAGATTGAAATATACAGCATTGACGAAAGAACTTGTGGATCGCTGTTTTGTGTTTATCCTAAAAGGACAGGATATTTTTCAATTAGAACAGAGATGCCAGGAAATTGTTGCTACACTTGGTTCTTATCAAAAGACAAGTATATTAGATTTTATGGACACTTTTCTTGTGATCTATAACTTCTATCACCCACAGGCATCGAAATTGTTTACTGAAATGGCAAAAGAAGCCGATGATATCATGGATTATTTATATCCAACACGCATTGGTATGGTCGATGTAGGCTTTAGACAATGTGTTGAACTTGACAGAGTGTTTTGTAGATCAAAATTCATTCACATTTATCGAAAAGAGCCTGCTTTTGCATTGATGAGCTATTTAGCTACAGCAGGTGATATTGATTTTTCTATGCATTTTAAACCCGCAGAAAGCGGTGCCTTAACAAAAAGTCTTGATAAGGAAATTCATAATATCGAACGCAATATGCAGAAAGCAAAAGATGCATCTACGCAGTCAAAGCTGATGAAACAGTTTGATAAGACACAGACAATGGTTGAAAAGATGGTGGCTGAAGGAGATACACCATTTGATTTCACAGTATTCTTGCGTATCAAAGGTGACAGTGTTCAGCAGGTCAATGAAATTTGTAAGGATTTAGATGATTCTTTTGTTTCGATGGGGATTCAATTTAGCGATGGTGTGTTTGAACCTTTGGAATTATTTAACTGTACAGCTCCGATTCTATATGATTATGAATTAAAAGACAGATTCTACAAAACAACTACTACTGCTACACTAGGATGGATGTATCCGTTTGTTTTCGAAGCTTTATATGATTCTACACAGTATTCTCAGGATGTTCATTACCCGCCAGTATATATAGGTAATACGATTCAGACGAATGGTGTTGTTTTCTATGATAACTTTACGAAGAAAGACGATCGTTCCAACTACAACGAATTTGTTGTCGGTAACTCCGGTATGGGTAAAACATTCTTTTTGATGTGGCTGATCTACAACCGTTGTGGTCTAGGTTACAAACAGTATGTTCTGGATGTAGAAGGTAAGGAATTGAATAAGCTTACTTATGAATTAGGTGGTGCTAATATCGACTGTTCCAATGGTGAGAAAGGTCGTATCAATCCATTACAGATACGTTTCAACGTTCCTGACAGTGATACAGGGGATGGCAAAATACCTTTAGATCATATTTATCCGCTTGAACAGCATATCCGCTTCCTGAGATCGTTTTTAAATGCATATAAAGGGGATTCTGATGAGATTGGTATCCTTCATACCAACTTGATTGAACGTGCTTTAACACACGTTTACGGACTTATTAACATAGACTTTAAGACAACAGCTCAATATATTCTGGATAATTTCAAAAGTGAAGATTATCCTATCTTTTCAGATGTTTATGACACGATTCAACAATGGCTGACAGAAATCGAAAAGCAACCTCATCCTGATCGTGCGGAAATCGAGCGCCATAAGGTTTGCCTAGCATTCTTAGAGCCGATTGCCTATGGTGCCGATGCCAACCTTTTCAACGGTCATACGAATGTAGATTTGTCGGCAAATGTTATCAACTTTAATTTAAGTGCATTGCAGGACAACACAGGCTCACGTGTGCTTGCAACGCAGTATTACAACGTTTTGTCATACATCTGGACAGACATCATCTCTGACCCATTCAACCGAAGAAAACAGCTTTATGCGGATGAATTCTCAGTTATTATGGACCCTCGTTATCTTGACATCATGATGTATTTCCAGACAGTTATCAAACGTGTTCGTAAATATATGGCAGGCTTGACTCCCGCAACTCAGCAGATTAGTGATGTTTTAAAAGATTCGGTAAAGGAACAGGGTGAAGCCATCATTGAAAACTCCGTATACCAGTTTTATTTTGGATTAGGTGCAGAGGGTATCGAATACTTCAAGAAAACACATTTGATTCCAGAATCAGAACAGGAATTCGTGCAGTTTGCCAAGATTGGTGAATGCTATGCCAAGATTGGAACAAGTACAGCTATGCGAGTTCGTATTCAAATTGGGGATGAAGCCTTTGCTAAATTCACACGAATGAAAGACGATAGAAAATAATGGGAAGTCTAATAAAACATGCGAAAAAAATAAAGAAAGCATGTATCGGCATTGCCACAGGAGTAACTGTAGCAACGATGATGATACCACCTATCGTTTTATCACAGATGATAATGATGGATCAGGAAGATAAATGCTCATCTGAAGCAACTGGAAGTATTGATGTATCATCAGATGGTACTGTAGAAGAAAATAAAAAAGCAATCTGGAACTACTTTAAAGCTTCTGGCTATTCGGATGAAGCAACCGCAGGCATCATGGGAAATATGTATGCTGAAAGTGGATTCAAGCCGGGTGCTTCTGAGATTGGCGGAGCTGGTTACGGACTTGTTCAATGGACAACACAAGGCTATAAAACAGCTTTAAAAAACTATGCTGCACAGCAGGGAAAGGAAACGAGTGATTTAAAATTACAGCTTGACTTTCTCTGTATTCAGCAGTTGCCGACTTTCAAATGGTCTGTAAGAGGAACCACATATTTTAAGGATACAGAAGAACTTAAAAAAAGTAACAGCGTTACAAAGGTGACAGAAGCGTTCATGAACTGTTTTGAGCGATGCAACACATCTTATGTTTCATGTACTGTAGAGAGAAGATCGCAGTACAGTATGAAGGTATACAACCAGTTTCGTGGACAGAGTGCAGATGCAGACTCCGCTTCAACAGGTATCAGTGGACGAATATTATGGGTAGGCGATTCACGGACTGTAGGTATGCAAAGTGCAATCACCGAAGGAAAGAACAAGTGGATATGTTCTGTAGGAAAAGGTTACAACTGGCTAGTAAATACAGCTATCAGTAAAGTGAACAAGGAATTGAAAGATACAGATACCATTGTTGTCAATCTAGGTGTCAACGATCTGAACAATTACGAAAAATATGTAACTAAGTTGAATTCACTGGTTGACTCAGACTGGAAGAAAGCAAAAAGTATTGTGGTTATGTCAGTCAATCCGGTGGACGAAGCAAAATGTGCAGGTACCTATGTCATAAAAAACAGCCAGATTGAAAAATTTAATACATATCTCAAAAAGAATCTGAGAAAGAAAATCGTTTATGTTGATACATATACTTCACTTTTAGGAAATATTCAAACAAATGACGGACTGCATTATACAAGTACAACCTACAAGACCATCTATGACATGATACGTGATACTCATACAGGCTCAAGTTCAGACTCAGCGTGTGAATCTGAAGGTTCTGGTGGAATACTTACAGCAGAAGGTGTAATGATTGATTTTGATTCAAAGTACTACACTTACAGTGCCGATATTAACGAAGGAAATCCTAACGTATGTGCGGTAAATAAGCCACAGTGGTGGCCATATGGTGCAGCATGTACAAATCAATCAATAACAGGTAAATTTAACAAAATGATATGTTCATCATATGCTTCTGGACGATACTGGGATGTAAATTATCATGATTCACCTTATCCATTGCCGACAAACTGGGATCAAAAATTAACGGTAGATCATGTAGCACCTGGCAGTGGTAAGTATTCAAAAGATATCAACAATCCGATTCCTAAATCCATCGTTTCGATTACTTCATCGAGCGGTGGAACTATGCACGTTGCATTTATCGAAGGAGTAGATGTAGATGGCTCTGTTGTGATTTCGGAATGCAACGCAAACAGAAACGAACCAAAATATGGCTTCCGTTGTCAGAAATGGAAGAACGTTAAAGAATGGGCAGAACGTACCCTTGGTGCGGGAACCAGATTGAATGGTTTCTATGGAAAGTAGATGATAAAAATATGTTAAAAAAGATTTTAATAGGAATTGTAGTCCTGATAATTGTATGCTTTGGGGGTTATGATATTTATACTCGTATACAGAAAAGTCATGAACCAGAACTTGTATTTGTGGACAAGGATCTAAGGACTGTAGCGGAAGATAATTTTAATCCATATTATTATGTGATTAAAGCTGAAGATTATCGTGGTAAGGACATCAATGATAAAAAACATCTTGCATATAAAGTAAAAAGCAAAGGTAAAAAGAGTGTTAAAGTCATTTACATCTTAACAGATGATAAAGGTCATTTTGTACAGAAGGAATTGACTTTAAAAAAAGTAAAGACTGTAAATTACACACCGGAAGGAGAACAAAACGGTGCATTGAGTAACGCACCTAAAAAGGAAAATAAAGTGTTTTTGTTCTCAGACTATGATCAGATTGCCATACGTGCAATGGCGGAAGCAGACAATTATGGGTACGAAAGTTCGCAGAATTACACAGTCAATCCTGCACTCGATGAGAATGGGGAATTAATAGGATATGAGTGTGTGTTTTTGAACTAATGAAAGGAGAATGGGGATGCATAATCAATACCATGGTAGATTTGAAAAAGAATACTGGGTACGCAGAATATATACACTGATACAGAATATCAATGACATATCTGGTTCAAATATAAACTTAGAAAATGAAATAAGCGTTTGTAAATTCAGGGACGAAGATTACTGCATCGTCACGTATCTTTATTACAGCAAGCTGTACTGTTCGTGCATAAAAAAAGCAATGGGCAGATACGATGAGCGAAAGGATAAGGTCAGCAAAAAATAATTATTTTATTATGATTTTAAATTTGATTTGAACTTCAATAGTTCATTTTGGAGGTGATAGAAATGGCAAGTGTAAAGAGTGTTGCAGTTGATAATGAATTAGCTGAGAAGTTAAAAAATGCAAGAATCAGGCTTGGATTGACTCAAGAAGATGTTGCAATTAAGGCAAATGTTTCAAGATTAAAATATCATAGAATTGAATCCTGCAAGGTGGATTATGTTGATGAGTCTTTGCTTTATAAATTGGCTGATATTTTAAAAATAGATTATTTATCACTCACAAGGAACAACATCTACAAATCAACTTTCCTATACACTAATGATCTGCGTTTGGCTTTATTAAATTTAAAAAATGTAAAAGGGTTTAGTAGTGTTTCAGAAACTATAAAATACTGTATTGAATACACCGTTAATGAGATTGCAAAATCCAATGTTTCAACTGAAATCACAAATGATGTACGTGAAGCAATTGTAAATACATTTGTGCAGGAGATGGATAAACTTTCTCATGCACATGATATGGATACTCTTATATTGAAGTATCTTGATGATAAATATGGAACGAATTCAAATGAATTACGTACTGATATCGAACAATATCTTGCTAACATTAAACATTCTAAAAAGTATTAATCTAGGAGGTGATTGAAATGAAAATCGTTATGTTTTGTGATAAGTATCTTTATCGAAAACTCAACATGGCATTTCCAAAATACAGCGAGAATGATGCTGTTATTGGAAGCCTTTTTTCAGAAGATGAGTTTGACAATTTTCATGTATTGGACAAGGATTTTATCAACTTGGCTTTTAATCCAGTGGATGGTATAAAAGATATTTATTTACTCTTAATACAAAAATCATGGTACAGTGATCCAACTTGTATCAACATCTGTAAGTACGTGAAACTGCTTCATCCTGAAACAAATGTTGTGTTCTTTATGGATGAGCCTTACGCTTCACATCTTTATTTCTGTGATCGTATTGTAAAGGAGCAGTTAGGTTTCTTAGCCTACGATACAGACGAATTAAAATCCATTCTAATGAATGGATTTAATGTATCGCAGGATGATTATACTTTACCTAAATTATCACAATCGAAAATAAAAAAACTTGAAAAACAGTACATGAACAGTTAACTGTTCAAACAGTTTTTCATTCTCATATTGGTACAATATTGTACTTTTTTTATTTTCTATAAAGTTTGGATGAACACAGATATTAAGTACCTTAATTTCTGTGAAGCCAAACAATTCCTGATATTCTTTTTTCGTACTTTAATGTACACAAATATTAAATATCTTCCTTGTTTGTCATCCTTAATTAATCTTCTTATTCTGTGCTCAAGTGGTTCAAGCGGAGCACTTTTTTGTTGGACTTTTATCCGCTATTTTAATGAACAAAATACGCTTCTAAAAGTCATCAGGATAAGCACATCGGATTCGATGAACTTTTAAGGGCCTTACAAACAGTGTTTGCAAGCTATTTATGCTTTCATCCTGTGTTTTTCTTCTTTGTCTGATTTTTGAACTTTGTTCAAAAAATGTTCATCCTGTTTTTCTTGAAAAGTGCTTCCTGAAGGCTAAATAAGCCTTTAAGGTGCATTTTCTTAGTTTTTGAACTTTTGTTCATTTTTCTTGACTTAAAAGTGGAGCTTCAAGGCATAAATAGCCTTGTGTTCACACTTTTTCTTTAATTTCTTTAGAAAGGAGACTGATTCTATGTCAAAAAACAAAAGTCAAAGTACAGTTACGACAACTTCAACAAGTCTTTATTTATCTTTGATATGTCTTTTTCCAATCGTGTTTTTGGTTTCTTATCTAATCTTCTATATGATTGATACTATGCTTTTGAAGCTCGATGTTTCTTTTGTTGATTCTTTTTTAAATCATAAAAGGGATGGTGCAATAACAGGTATTTGTATGTGGGCATTATGTTTTTATTATGTTGCTTTTGGCTTGAAAATAAATCGCCCTCAGCAATCTAACGTGATTGCTACTGCACGCTGGCGAACTCTGAAAGAACAAAAAAAATATTTTGGTGAAGCACCAATTGATACAACACAACATCTAGATGTTGGCGGTGCTCCCGTGCATATGATTTCAGATAAAACTTTATTATATGAAACAGATTCATTTCATGATTACTGTGTTGGTACTACCGGATCTGGTAAATCTAGAAAGATTGTTCGTCAGTTGGTCATGCTTGCAAGCATGGCAAGTGAAAGTATGATTTTCCATGATCCAAAAAAAGAAATGTATAACGATTTTCATTTATACCTTTCGAAGAAAGGTTACAAGGTACATGTGATTGATTTCCGTAATCCTGAGTATTCAGATCATTGGAATCCATTGGATGATATTACAGACTGGGCCGTTAAAGATCCGGATGAAGCAGATGAATATGCTCAGGATCAGGTTGAATCTATTGTTGATGGAAATTCAAATTCAGAACCAATATGGATTGATGGACAAAAGGCGTTGATTATTTCTTCGTTATTAGAAGTCGCATCGGCTCCCATTGCACGTGCTAAAAAAAATTATTATTCACTGGTACAAATGATATCTTTACTTGGTAAGACAAAAAGGATTGATGGAGAAGAAAAGATGGTACTATCCGCATATATGGAGTCATTGGATGAAACATCTGTATCTCGATTAAGTTTTGCTACAATCGCCACTGCACCAGACAAAACAAGAGGGTCATTTATAACTTCATCTCTTGCATCTATTCAACCATTCACTAGTCGAAAATTGATGAAGGTGATGAGTAAATCAGATTTTAATTTCCGTAGTTTCAAGGATGGAAAACATGCACTGTTTATTGTGGATCCAGATGAAAAGAAAAGATATAATCCGATAACAGCGATGATGATTGAAAGTGCATATAAGACACTTGTTTATGAAGCAAACCAGCGTGATGACTGTAAATTGGAAAAGCGTGTTCATTTTATTTTAGATGAGTTTGGAAACATGGCAAAGATTCCTAACTTTGATGGGAAAATGACTGTAGCACGTTCACGAAATATCCTGTTCCATTTATATTTGCAGGACTATGAACAGATGAACGAAAAGTACGGTGATCATATTGCACACATCATTCGTTCAAACTGTAACTTGTGGTATTTTATTTCAAGCGCTGACCATGATGTTTGTAAATCAATCAGTGATAATATTGGTGAAGAAGATATTATGGTTGAATCGTACAGTAATAATTTTAATAACAATGTTACTTCCACTGGTAGTGGTGTAAATATTGGACATCAGAAAAAACCTTTGATTACACCGGACGAACTTCAGAATATGGATGTTAGTGATGGAAATGGAATTATTGTATATCGTTCTAAGCTAGGTCCATGCAAAGTTTATTTGCCTGACTGTTCTCAATATTCATGGTATAAGGAAATGGAAAATGAAATTGTACGTGTACGCAAAGATGGATTCGAGTTAGAGTATGCAATTCCACGTTATATTGTATTGTCACCAACCATTTTGGCAAGTGCAGGAATCAAATTGCGATTGAATGACTCCTCTCGTGTTTCACCAAGAGGAGTCGGAAAAGAAGAACCATTATTATCAAAAAATATGTACTGGTATTGGTCTTCACGTGATGATTTAGAGGAATCAGTTTTTTCCCATGTTATTGAATATTTAAAAAAGATAGATCTTTTAGAATCCAAGATTTCAGTTCAGACGTTGATTCGTAATTATATGAAGTCAGACGAATTTATTGAATGGTTACACTCTATTGATACCAACGTTTCTGATAAAGATTTGGATGAAGTGAAAAGAAATTTAGATGAGATTGAAATCACTGATAACGATAATGCTTTTTCGGATGCTTGGAGTTAATCTATGGCAGGTATAATTGTTAAATATAGATTCCAGCATACACAGTACTCAAACAAAAATCTCAATGCGGTAGAAAAAAATAACACAGTAAATACAGCTGATGCATTTGAATACTGTGATCGTGATGAAGCCTGCGATAAGACCTTAGTATCAACAGGCGAAGCATTCAATTATGCAGATTACCGATTAGGAAGTGCGGGCAGTATAACAAATGGCGGTAAGCCTATTGATGCATTACGTATGCAGATGATATGTGACCAGTACAAACCACCTGTATTGTATGGAATGATAATTTCTTTTGATCATGATTTTGCAGTAAAAAATCAAATTATTGATAAAAGGAACATGGATAAACTGATTGCAAAATCTATGAATTCAATTTTAAAAAAAATGAACCTAGAACCTGATAATGTTATTTGGACATCTTCATATCATACAAATACGGATAATCCGCATTGTCACATTAATTTTTATGAAAAGAAACAAACAAAGCGAAAACAGACTCTATCTAAACATCAGATAGAACACCTTAGATCGTCTATTGCAAGTGAAATGGAAATCAATACACTGCTGTATGTGAAACGTGATGAAGCCATGAATCATTTGATGGATTCCTTGGCTGGAATAGGATTCAGTAAAAATATGATGCGTGGGTATGAAGATATGATACAAAGGTCAAATAGTTCTCAGAAAGGCCTGGAACATATTTATAAAAAGCTGATTGCATTAAATAATGTACTTCCAGAAAAGGGAAGCATGAAATACAATTCAAAAAATATCCGTCCATTTCACAACCAGATTCGTGACATCATTGAGGATATCTATAAACTGGATGAAATCAAACCATTTGTGGACGAATATCGTAATATTTTAGAAGAAACACAGGAAATGCAGAAGGAACTTTATGGTACGGGTATTGATGAGTACGAAGATGAGGATGGCGGTATTATACATGGTCAAGGCAATGATGAAAAAAGACAGGACGAGTATTATCGTAGAAAGATGTATGAGCTTGAAACACGTTTAGGAAATATGATTTTACAAACGATTGTTAATGGGAGAAAAGATGTTGACAGAATTGAAAAAGATAAAAAGAAATTACATGAGTTAGAAAATAGAAAAACAAATTTGGATTGGGAGATCAATTCTAAAAAGTATTCCAATGAATACGCAGTGAACAAAGTTCATGACGAAAAATCAAAAAATAGTTTGAAAAGAAATTCTCGAAAAAAGATTATAAAATCTGTTTTTCATCGAAGATCAAACATGATATGTCATGCGACTGTAAATGATATGAGCAATGCAATCCAGAATGCTTATTATGCAAATCTGGACATAAAGCAGAAAGTGCAGGAAGCTACACGCAATGCACAAAGAGAAGCCTATGCAAGACAAATGTACTAGATAAAAGGAGATATAAAATATGGCTAGAAAATCAACAATTGAAAAATTAAAAACAAGAATTAGTGTCTTAGAAAAAGACAGACAAAGAAAAGTAGATGAACAGATTGAACTGATTTTAAAAACGGACCCAGAGATTCTACAAATCAATTCACAGATTGACGATCTGAGAAAAATGGTAAAAGCATCTGAAGAATTGGAACGTAAAAAGGAAGAGCTTGAAAAACAAATGTTAGACTTACTGGATTAACAGTTTGCGTATGTTTTTTTATGAAATGCCTGTCATTTCGCACAAATTTCTAGCATTTTTGTGTAGAATGTATGCTAGAATATAGATGTATTAAATAAGGTCGATTCACGGACCTTGGCAGAAATGCCGGAAGTACAGATGAATTAAAATCACACCTTTGTCATTCGTGGCAAAGTTAACATTCTATAGTAGTCTGTAATGCCATTTAAGGTTGTAGTACAGCACAAATCTGGATGGTAGTGAAGGTACGATCACCGCCTTTTTATAGTTTTTTTCGTTACAGTACAGCACAAATCTGGATGGTAGTGAAGGAAGAAATAGGGTTTCTCAAAAACATTGAAAGCTGCAGTACAGTACATTTTCACATGGTAGTGAAGAATGTAAGAAGTATTGGTGTATGTTGATGTACCCCAGAGTAAATATTACATACCCTAGGGAAATTATTACTCCACCCTGAGAACTTTGTTCTCTGGGTGTTTTACTTTAATTAAAACATATGCAGATTTTGCGTATGTTTTTTTTATGAAATACCTGTCATTTCGCACAAATTTCTAGCATTTTTGCGAATTCAAAATGGTAAAATATAGGTAGATATAAATTTGAAAAGAAAGGAGTGAATTGCAATGGATGCAAACGAATTAAAAGAATGGAATAAGATCAGATCAAGAGAGTTAAAAGAAAAATTTCTAACATCTCAAAAAATTTTATATACCAACTATGGTCATAGAGAACTTGAAGTTATGGATTTTACAGTGGCTGAAGAAATGTTGAATAAATATTCTTTAGACGAACTGGAAAAAGAGGTTTTAGCCGATGTGGAATTAGAAAGAGGAAATAAACCAAGCGGATGCCTGATTGCATTAGATGTTTTGCAGAAAGCCGATGGTGATAAAACGGAAGCTGGCAAGATTTTAAATGAGATCAAAAATGCTGTGATTGCCTATTATGACTATCAAATCGAGATTGAAAAAATACGCTCTAAAGCCTTACGTAAACTGGATATTGAATCAGAAATTTCTTAAGGCATATTGCCTTAATTTATATATAAGGTCGATTCACAGACCTTGGCAGGAATGCCGAAAGTACAGATGAATTGGAATCATACTTTCTTCATTCGTGAAGAGGTTAAAATTCTTCAGTAGTCTGTAATGCCATTTGAGGTTGCAGCATAGCACATTTTCGGATGGTAGTGAAGGTAAATGTTCATCACTATATTAAAAAAATCGTTGCAGCAGAGCACATTTTCGGATGGTAGTGAAGGTGACTATCCAACCTTTATCGCTGTTGTTTAGTTGTAAATTTAGATTTTTAATTGTGATTATATATTTTTTTAAGAGCAGGAAAGGAGAATTGCTGTTATGAGTGGAGAAGGTCGTTATATTCTTACGTTACCTTTGAAAACAGAGTTATATCAGGAACATATTTTAGAAAAGCGTTTTAGACTGGGCGAGGAATTATATAATAAATTTCTAAGCTATGAAAAAAAGAAATATTATGAAATGACAAAACGTAGAGATTATAGAGACGCTCAAAGTCTTATAAAGGATTTGACAATGCAAATCAATGAATTAGATAAACAATCTGATAAATCTAAGGAATCTAAAAAGTTGAGTCAGGACCTAAAGAAGAAAAGAAAAAAACAATATGATGCTATCTACAACATCAAGAAGATGTTTAATTGGTCTGAATTTGGATTTGGAATGGATATGAAGAAATATCGAGGTTATTATAAGAAAAACCTGAATTCTCAGATTTGTAATAATCTGGCCGTACGTTGTTTCAGAGCTTTTGAGAAGATGGAAGAAGAACTTATCAAAGACCAGTACAGAAGTGATGAGGACAAGGTAAATCCTTATGTCCATTATAAAAGAAAAGATTCTTTGAGAAGTCTTTGCGGAAGCCAGAACACAACAGGCATTCGATTCATCTTAGATGATGAAAAGAAAGTTGGGTTGGTCAAATGGCAAGCCCTTGAATTTACAATTGACCTTACCAAATGTACGTTGTATGAATGGAAGGCGTTGCAATCGGAGATCTGCTACTGTGCTGTAAAACGTGAAAAGATCAAAGGAAAGTGGAAGTATTATATCCAACTCACGTTGAAAGGTCATGTTCCTGATAAATTTAATAAGCAGACAGGTGAATTGAAAAGACAGCTAGGAAAAGGGAATGTTGGTTTGTACTTTACAAGTACCAGTCTTACGGTTTCAACAGAAGATGGTACTAAAACATATCCTTTAGCAATCAAAAATCATGAGGATAAGAAAACTGAGTTATTGCAGAAAATGGATGCTTCCAGACGTGCAACAAATCCAGATAACTACAATGACGATGGAACCAGTAAAGAAAAAAACGAAATCAAAGGATGGCATTTTTCAAAAGCTTATAAAAAATATCGTGCTGAACTTTACGAGATTTTCCGAAAGGAATGTGAGGAAAAGAAATTATTGCAGGAAGTCCTTGCAAATGAAGTCATTGCATCTGGTAATGTATTTAATTGTAATAAAATGGACTTCAAATTTCTTCAAAGAAATTTAGGTAAAAAGATTCATTCTGCGAGTCCAGCTATGTTAAAATCGACAATCGAAAGAAAGCTTTCGTATCATGGTGTATCTATCAATGAGATTAGTTATTCTAAATTAAATCCTGTGCTTGAAGAAAAAAACATCAGCAAAAAGAATTTAGAAGATATGGCTACACTCATTCGCCAGTTTTAGTTAAATATATAAATTAAGACAGTTTGCCTTAATTATTAGATAAGGTCGGTTCACGGACCTTGATAGAAATATCGAAAGTACAGATGAACTTGAATTACACCTATGTCATTCGTGGCAAGGTTAACATTTTATAGTAGTCTGTAATGCCATTGATTAGAGGTTGTAGTACAACGATATCTCACATGGTTATGAAGGTTCTAAATAATTTAATGGAACTTAAAAAAAGGTGTAGTACAGCACAATTTTTGATGGTTGTGAAGGATAAGTGATATAATGCGCCATTACAGAATTTGATGACTTTAACAAACGTTTGCATGGCAGCGAAAGTAAATATGCAATTGACCACTCGTTTTATTAGTGCGGGAGAACACAATATTATAAATATAGATTTAAAAGCCATTATGGCTTTTTTTTAGAATGGAGATAAATATATGTTTTTAACTGAAAAAGAATTAAAGGATGCTTTCTGGAAAAGCTACAACAATAAAGGACGAGCTGTTAAATGGCAGTTTGAATGTCCTGTTCGGGAAGGTAATACAGATTTAATGACATTGGAAAAATATCAGGAAAACTGGCAAATCAATGCGTTTGAATTTAAATTGACGGATATAAAAAAAGTGCTTTTACAGGCAGAAGGAAATTTACCTTACTGCAATAAAAGCTGGATCGTGATTCCGGAAGAGAAGAAAGATGTCATTTTAAATCGCTACATGAATTATTTGAATGAAAAAAAATATATTGGAGTTATTGGAGTCCAGGCAGGTGGAAGATACACAATTATTTTTCAGCCAAAGTTTAAACAGGATATGACTTTCTCTCAAAAAATTTTGAATATGTGCATGGCGGAGGTTTAGCTCATGAAGGTTATTATTGCAGAAAAACCAAGCTTGGGAAGAACGATAGCTACTGCGATTAGCAAAAGCCAGAACACAAATGCTTTGAACAATAAAGGCTATATCACTGTTGGAAATTATATCGTGACCTATGCATATGGACATTTGCTGACATTGCAGGATATGGATAGTTATTTTGGTAAAAAAATCAAATGGAATGAGAATTTACCATTCTATCCTAATCCTTTTAAATTCCAGTTGAAAAAGGATAAAGGTGCCAAAGACCAGTTTAATTTAATTCGTACTTTGATTAACGATAATAAAATAGATGAAATCATTTGTGCAGGAGATGCAGACCGGGAAGGTGAGGTTATTGTACGTTTGATTTTACATTTCGGGTTAAAGGATAGATCAAAACGCATCACTCGACTTTGGCTGCCAGATCAAACAGATAAAACGATTGTTACACAGCTCAACCAACGTAAGGCTGATTCAGAATACAATAATTTATACAACGAAGGTGTTGCACGTATGTATGTAGACTGGCTTCTAGGTATCAATTTAACAAGAGATGTTTCATCAAAAGCGAACAGTCTATTGAATATCGGGCGAGTAATCTGCCCAATCGTCATTGAAATATATAATAGACAAATTGCAATCGAGCATTTCATTCCTGAAAAATATTATGCGGTTGAATCGAATGTTAATGGATTAAAACTATCTTTAAAGGATAAATTTGCGTTGAACGAGAAGGACAAGATCAATTTGATTTGTAACGATCTAAATTCTAATAAAGGTATCGTAACAGATATTCAAACAAGGGATGTCGAAAAACAAAGTCCCAAGCTGTTCAGCTTGAGTAAATTACAAGGTTTCTGTGGGAAGAAATTTAAACTAAAGCCTGCTGAAACTTTAGCAGTTGTTCAGAGTTTATATGAAAAAGGTTTTGTTACATATCCAAGAACCAATACAGAATATCTGAGTGAAAATGAAAAGCAGACCGTTCTACACCTGTTGCAAGTACATGACAAGAACAATGTTCTGTTATTTAAAGATTCAAAACGAATTTTCGATGATTCCAAAATCGAATCTCACTCTGCATTAATGCCGACTGATAAAATAGCAAATTATGATTCTTTTTCGTCAAACGAAAAGAAGGTGTATCAGGCCATTTTTGCACGCTTTAATTCTGTTTTTTGGAAAGAACCTTGTATCGTTACAGAAACAGAAGCAACGATTCACGTTGGCAGACAATTTCCAAATGATTTAAAAATCAAGGGACAAGCTGTTAAATCAAAAGGATGGATGCGTGTTTATGGGGAGGATTCAGTTGATAAAGCTATTCCGCTGTTGTCGATAAATCAAACTTTAGATGTTGATTTTAAACCAGTAGAGAAGAAAACACAGCCACCTAAACCATATACAGTTGAAAGCCTTGGTAATTGGATGGTCCATCCATTCAAAAAGATCACTGATACAGAAGATGATGAATATAAAGCATTACTGAGTGGTTGTGAAATTGGAACAGAAGCAACTCGATCAGGAATTATTGATAAAGCGATCCAGACGGGATACATCAGTCTGACTGACAATGTATATTCGATTGAAGATAAAGGCAGATACATGGTTGAATTTTTAAATAAATCAAATCTTGACCTTTCACCACAGCGTACTGTAGAACTACAAAAAGACCTAAAAAAAGTATACAATTCAAAAATCACAGTAGATGAATGTGTTCAAAATGCGATTGCATTTTTAAATCAGTACTTTGAAAATGCAAGCAACAAGGAAATACCAGAATCTCAGTTTAAAAATGAACCTGAATCTTTAGGATGCTGTCCATGGTGCAACCAACCTGTTTATGCATTTAAAAGTGCAAAAGGTTTATTTTTTACGCACAGTAAAGAGGATAGAGAAAAATGTTCGTTCGCACTCTATGAAAAGCAAAAGATTTTCGGTGCAGAATACCATTTTACAAATAAAAAAGTAGAAGCATTGCTTGCTCATAAACTGCCTAAGATCGATTTAGTAAATAAAAGCGGAGTGCCTTATACAGCAGGTCTTGATATTCTTTCAGAACCGCATGAATTCAACGGAAGAAAATATCCTACTTTTAAAACACAGCTGTTGAATAAAAAATAGAATTAAGGCAACTTGCCTTAAGTAAGAGGAATGTTATATGTCGAGTGAATTTTTAGTTAAACAGACGTTGATTAAAATAATTGAAAATGCGAAATTTGATTATGAAAGAGAAAATTATAAATGGTTTAAATTAAATTTTCTAAATGATGATAGGAAGTCTTTTGCTGGGGATTATGATATGAGAACTCATATCATACGTGTTTTTGTTCCAAAGACAAGTGCAAAGACAAATGCAAATCTGATTTGTACCACTTTGCATGAAGTGTCTCACCATATTGATTGGTGTAATCGCCATACTTCAGATCATAGTGATGCATTTTATGAAATTTTTCAAAAGCTTTTGTATTCTGCATTGGATTTAAATGTTGTGTCTGTCTCAGATATTAAGAATATGCCAAGATTGACTACTGACCATAATAAAATATTAAAGTTTATAAAGATATATTCACCTAACCCAAATAAGGATATTAATGAAAATTATTTGATTGTAAATGTATATAATTGTTATTCCGAAAAAGAGAAACTTAAAGAAAATGGATATTTTTGGAATGGCACTTTAAAAGCTTGGTACAAGAAAATAAAAAAGGAAGATCAAATAAAGGAACAGAATTATTTGAACTCATTAAATTTAACGGATATACAGTTTGCAGATGGGAATAAAATAATTCTAAAAAATTAGGATCATAATTGTATACATTTATGCACTAGGATATAGATAGTTCTAATGTAGTCTATCAATGTCCTATTTTTTATTTATGGACTAGTCTATTTATTTATAGACCTTTTTTTGCTAAAATGAGGAAGTAAAATGATGTTTTACGGATATCATCGTGTAAGCACGAAGGAACAAAATTTAGAGCGTGCAATCAAAGAAATTGATAATTTTGATGGATAAAGCAAATGATTATGATTCAATTATTTCCAAAGTCCATGAACTTTTTGAAGTTGGTAAGGTGAAATTCGATATTCAATGGAGAGATAAGTTCGTGAACACTATAATTTAATACCGATAAACTTGCATTTGAAAATAATGTATGTAAAATAAGCATGAGGATAGAAAATGGTATCAAAATATAAAGAAGGGGACAAAGTATACTTTGTTTCCAGTTCAGTTTTCGTAAAAGAAGCGACTGTCATACGTTCAGGTGGGGGATTTGTAACAATTAAATTTGCTACAAATAATGGCAATGACGGACCTTCTGGTATCAGAGTACGAGAATCGAAAGTGTATCGTACTGAAGAAGAAGCAAATGAAGTTGTTCAAATGAATAAAGCTAGACAGGTGAACAGTCGAAAGTTATAATGTTAGAGCTGTTCATCTTCCTAACAAATTTGGATAGCCGGCTATTTCATATTATATGGAATAGCTTTTTTTAATTTTTCTTTACTATCGACCGATTTTGAAATTTCGGTCGATGACAAATAATTCTTTTTTTGTATGATTGATATGTATGAAAGGTCGATGTTATATGGTACAAGAAAAGAAATCGAAGAGACTATCAAGAAAACTACAAAAATCTTATCTTATAAAAACGGATATAGATGAATTAAGTGATGTGTTATGTGAATTGTTGAAATTATTAAATATAGAGGAACTACATATCATGACTTATAAGGATAGAATAGATGTTTTTGCAACTAAAGAAATGACTCCATTACATGTGGAATTGTATGAAAGATTTTTTAGTTTACATCCTGATGATGCTGAAAAGGAAGAACTTTTAAAGGAACAAATATACCAGGATTGATAATTAAAAAGAATTGTGAGTATATAGTTAATGGAAATCTGATTATGTTACCATGGTGAGCCTATGGAGGTTTTTTATGACAAAATTTGTTGCAATGTATTTGCGTGTTTCGACTTTCGATCAGGCACACAATGGATATGGTTTAGGAGATCAGGAAGTACAGTGCAGAAAATATATTGATTTATATTTTCCAAATGATGAAGTGAAGATTTACAAGGATGATGGATATTCTGCGAAAAATCTTTCAAGACCTGAGATGAAAAGAATGTTAGATGATGTGTACAAAAGAAAGATACATACTATTGTTGCTTTTAAGTTGGATCGCCTTACCAGAAGCGTTATAGATACATATAAACTGATAAAAACAGTAATGGAGTATGACTGTTCACTAGTAGCGGTTGTAGATCGTATAGACATTTCTTCGGCCAATGGAAGAATGTTAGTTGGTATTTTATCGGTAATCAGTCAATGGGAACGTGAGGTGATAAGTGAACGTACTGTTGCGGGTTTAGAACAAATGGTAAGAAGTGGTAAATATCCGTATGGCGGTAGAGATCCATTTGGATGGACTAGAGATAAAAATGTTCTAAAGATTGTTCCAGAGGAAGCTGACATCATCAAGGATATGACTCAAAAATATGTGTATGAGGGATATGGGATTGATGATCTAAGAATATATTTAGAGAAAACGTATGGGATGAAAAAGAAATGGTATTTTATCCGTAACTGTTTAATAAACAAAAGAAATATAGGAATCTTTGAATACCATGGGGTAGAGTATCGTAATGTAGTTCCGGCTATTATGGATGAAGATATATATTATAAAGCGGTAGAAAAAGCAACGCATAGAAACGTATCACAACCAAACCAGGAAATGTATTTGTTTCACGGACTGGTCCATTGCAAGTGTGGTAAACGATGCGATCACGTTAGTACTGTAAAAACAAAAAACAAATACAGACACACCTATTATTATTACTGGTGTCCAAAATGTAATAAACGTGTGAACCAAGATAAACTCTTTAATCAGATTGTTATACCACTTGGTTTGCATATCAACAGCAACAAAACGTCCGAACAGCTAAAAAAGCTAGAAGATGATTTGTTGTTTTTTAAAGACAGAAGATCACAAATATTAGATGATTATATTAACGGAAGCATAGATGTTACAACGTATGACCTTTCTATGAAGAAAGTCAAAAAAATGATTTTTGATATAGGCAAGAAAATAAAAGAATTTGATGAATCGGGAATTCGTCAGTTGATCTACGCAGATCGTGTCACGAAACGAAAATTGATTCAGGCTCATATCAGCTATATCACGTATGATTTTGAATTAGGTGATGTTACGAATATAGTTTATAAAGTTTAGTGGCTGATTAGTGACAGATATTATGCATTTGTTTTTTGAACTGTTCATGATATATAATTCAGTAGTACATAAAGGTGTTCAATAGCTGAACATGATTTTGATTAGAACGTATTATAAGGAATATAAAATCAAACACTTTCGTACAGCGTAAAGACCTCATTTACATTTTACACTATATGTGGTATATTACAGATGCAGATAGAGGTTCTATCTAAATGTTATTATCTTTGTCATCCTCTTTATTAGGGTTCTGACCGATTGTCCTAAGTCAGCAACAAGTCGCTTTGTAAAAAAAAGTAGAGGCAGAAAAAAACTAACGGCAGCTGAGGATGGCATATATTAGCATCTTATATAGATGCTTTTTTTAGTATTGGAGATATTATGGCTACAAGATTTTTAAGAATAAATGACGATTTTAGAGATTCTTTAGAAGAAACATTAGATAGAAATAATTGTTCTGGAAAAGTGAGACCATATTATTGTGGAATTCCTTATGAAGATAAGATTATTCTTGTGCCATTACGTAGTAGATGCCCTAGAAGTTATTTTAATAAAAACGCCTACGAAAAATTGTAGGCGTTTTTATTTAAGTTTATTTAACTAAATGACATTAACGGGAATCCTCTCTTTTTTTTCGTGAGTTTTAACAATAGGTTATATGCGGGATTGTATTGAATGGTTATGAAGTATGTATTCTCATACAAGGAATAAGTTGTAGTTATAACCCATAGTAAGAATTGGTACTGTTAAATATAATGAATTTGTTGTAAAATTTTTTTGTAAACGCTTGACATTTGGTTGGTTAACCAATATACTAAAGATGGAAAGGATAAACAAAGATGCATGAAAGACAAAGTAACGGAATTAAATCATCAAAAGTAGCGGATTATCATTCGGAATATGTAAAGAATTATGTTATTCAGAAAATGGTAAAATTCAATGTGAAAACTGAGCCAATGTTAGTCGATTGGATTGGATCTTTGGAAATTCCGTTTCAGACTTATATAAAACGATTGATTCGTGATGATATGAATAAAAAAAAGCAGGAAACTGAATAAGTGTTTCCTGTCGGTAGATAGTTATTTGAAAATTGAATGACTTTGAATTTAGTAAAAAATAAAAGGCAATGTTCGCCATCGCCAAATTTTGAATGTTACCTTTTATTTTATCCCAACTATAACTATTCAAACTGGACGAATATATATATATACGCTTTTTAATTAGTATAGCATAGAAAGCTCAATGGCAGGGGTAGTAGGACTCGAACCCACATCAACGGTTTTGGAGACCGCTATCTTAGCCTTTGGACGATACCCCTAAGTGCCTGTTAATGATAACATGAATTAAATGGTTGTGCAAGCTCTTTTTTTAAAAAATCTCAATTGACAATAATATGAGGGTTACTTATAATTAATTAGGTATTGTAAAGAACATACCTAAAAGGAGGCTCTTATGTCAAGCCAAGTAGTTGTAGGTACCCAATGGGGCGATGAGGGTAAAGGAAAAATCGTCGATGTTTTAGCAGAAAAGGCGGATATGATCGTTCGTTTCCAAGGTGGAGACAATGCAGGTCATACAGTCATTGTAAATGGTAAGAAACATGTATTGCACTTATTACCAAGTGGTGTTCTACATGAAGAAGCAACTTGTATCATTGGTCCAGGAGTTGTTTGTAACCCATTCGTATTATTAAAAGAAATGGAACAATTAGAAAAAGATGGTTTATCAACTAAACACATCATTATTAGTGACCGTGCACAGATGTTAATGCCATATCATCAATATCAAGATGAATTAGAAGAGCAAGCTGCATCTAATAAAATCGGAACTACAAAACGTGGAATTGGTCCATGTTATGCAGATAAGTATGCCCGTCATGGTATTCGTTATCATGAATTTAAGGATTTTGAACATTTTAAAGTTCGTTTAAAAGACTGCTTAGATTTCAAAAACAAATTATTTACTGCCGTATATGGTGGAAAAGCTATGGATTACGATAAGATGGTAGCTGATTTTGAAGCTATTTATGATCGTATTATTCCTATGATTCAAGAAACAACACACTTAGTCAATGAAGCTTTGGATGGAGATAAGACAGTATTGTTTGAAGGGGCTCAGGCAGCAATGCTTGATATCAACTATGGTACATATCCTTATGTAACTTCTTCAAGTCCAACAAGTGCTGGTGTTACTACAGGCGCTTGTGTTGCACCAAGTCGTATTCAGACTGTTGTGGGTGTTGTTAAAGCGTATTCAACTCGTGTTGGTGAAGGACCATTCGTTACTGAATTATTAGATGACCAAGGTGAATGGATTCGTGAACACGGTGGAGAATATGGAGCTACTACAGGTCGTCCTCGTCGTTGTGGATGGTTAGATCTATTAACTGTAAAACACGCAAACTTAATGAGTGGATTAACAGATATTGTTATCACTAAGATAGACGTATTAGATGGTTTAGATGAAATCAAGGTTTGTGTTGGATACGAAATCGATGGTAAAGAATATAATTATATTCCTAGTGATCAGGCAGATGTTGCCAAGGCAAAACCAATCTATAAAACTTTCAAAGGTTGGAAGACAGATATCACTAAGATGACTACAGTCGATCAATTGCCTCAGGAATGTTTAGACTATGTACACTTCATTGAAGAGTTCACAGGCGTACGTGTTTCTATGATTTCTGTAGGACCAGATCGTGTTAATAATATTTACGTACATGAGATCAAGTAATTTGATCTCTTTTTGATATTGTGAAATGGGTAATGGTTTGATGATACTTGATACAGTTCATGGACATATAGAAGAGATTGTATGTGGAAAAAGCGGATTGACACTAAACCATGAAATTCGAGATATGGAAGAATATGTTACGAAATTGAGTGGGAAACAAAATTTAAGATGTGATGGTTGTATTGACGAGGGTACAAGAAAGTAGGGAATCGAATGAATAAAAAATATTTTTTCTTTGATATTGATGGTACTTTAACTGATCGAAACACTGGTAAAATCGTATCGAGTGCACAAGTGGCATTGAATGAACTTCAAAAGGCAGGTCACTTTGTGGCTATTGCGACAGGTCGTGCTCACTATAAAGCACGTAAGTTTATGGAAAGTGTGGGTCTTCATGATATGGTTTGTTGCGGAGGTGGTGGATTAGTCATTCATGATGAATTGGTTCAAAATATTTCTTTAGATTTAGAAAAATCAAAGAAAATTGCCAAACAAGCCTTGTCTTTAGGGTATGGTGTTTTATTTGCGTTAGATGATTCAATTAAAGTATATACATTAGATCATACTTTCCAGAATCAAGTTGGAGACCGTAAGGAACCAACGGAATATATTTATGATGAGAACTTAGATGTAGATGCATTGGATGTAATCTATAAAATGTATATCTCAATCCCTAAAGAGAAAGAATCCGAATTGACTTTAAAGGATACTTTAGGGAATATGCGTTTTGTACCCGATTATTTAATGTTTCAATATGATGCTAAGCATCAAGGTATTCTAGATATGATGCAGCATATTGGTGGTGATTTAAAAGATGTGGTTGTCTTTGGGGATGACACTAATGATATGGTTATGTTTGATCCACAATGGACAAGTGTAGCGATGGGAAATGCGTGTCAGGAATTAAAGGATATCGCAACAATAGTCACAGATGCCAATGTAGATGATGGTATATATAATATTTGTAAGAAAATGAAATGGATTTAGCGTCGAAAGGCGCTTTTTTTGCGCAAAAATTAAAATTTATTAGAAAAAGTGCATTTTTTTACGTATATGAGTATGTAGGAAATGCCTACTAGAAATGAGGTGCTCATGCGTAGCGCAAATTTATTAAATGATTTCGCCTTTAAGTATGTGTTTGGCGAAGATTGTAAGGAGGCAAACGATGCCTTAAAATCATTACTCACGGTATTTTTGGAAAGAAAGGTGGTGAATGTACATGTAACGAATGTGGGGTTTGATCCAATACTTGAAGCTTTTGTAGAATTTGACGATAACACCAAGATGAAACTAGCTATTCTGATAGATCAAAATATAATCAAATTACATCGCTTATCTGAATATTATCTTATGAGGTTGTTTGGATCACAGGAAGAATATGATTTAAACCCATGTCAAGTCATTGCGTTCTATGATGGTAAGGAATGTGAATTTGAAATAGATCTTCAATTTAGAAATGATAATGGTATTTTGTTTTTTCCGGATGGCATGTTGAAAATATCTGTGTATTCAACACAAAATTTAGATAAGTCTTATGATCAGATGGACGATAAAGAAAAAATGGTATATTACTTTTTGAATTGTCGTGATAATGGTAAAACTAAGATGATAGAAAATGATGAAGTAATTCAAACGGTAGAAAAACGAGTAGAAACCATATCGAATGATTGTTGGACAAAATGGATTGAAGACTTTAGAATACAACAAGAAAATGAACTAAAACTTGAATTTGAAGAAGCTCATAAACGCTTAGCGGAAGCGAATAAACGATTAGAGGAGGATCAAAAACGATTAGAGGAAGCAAATAAAAAAGTACAAGAAGCAAATAAACGTGCAAACGAATCAGATTAAAAGATTGCGCAAATGAATCAAGAAATGACATTGATAATCTAAACTATGCTTTCAAATGATATGAGCGTATCTTAAATTGCGAAGTGTGTATCGAAAAGTGAAGAAGAAATTATGAAATGGATATCGTAGTCGCCTATGTGGTGGCTTTTTATGATATTTTTTTCAAAGTTGGATGTTACTTCATAATAATGATGAAAATAAATGTACAACAAATAAGCAAGTAATATGCATCCTAAAACTATTTTGTTAAATTGTAGGTTGTAAAATAAAAAATGTATTGAAATTTCTTGATTATTCAATATTATGTTTAGTAGGAGGTGATAAGAATGCTAACGAAAAGGCAAATTGAAATAATAAAAGAATTAAATGATAAGAATAAACTTACTGCACAAAATTTAGCATCATCTTTACATGTTTCTACAAAAACGATTCGAAATGATATTCATGCGATAAATGCTATGTATCCAAATAGTATTGAAGCTATGCAGGCTTCAGGTTTTAAATTGACAAATAATGAAATTTTTGCTCTTATAAAAAAAACAAAACTTAATTCAAATAATACTGATATCGAATTTTTGGTATTAAAACATTTAATGGCTCGAACTAGTACTTACATTGACGATTTATCCGATGATTTGTTTATTAGTAGTACTTCGCTTTTAAAAATAATAAAAAAAATAAATAATTTGTTGGAAAAACAAGATTTTAATTTATCAATCATAAGGAGAGATAACAAGCTTTATTTAATAGGAAGTGAAGAGGAAAAAAGAAAAGCAATCTCATTCACAATATCTCATGAATTCACATCAAATGTTTTAAATATTAATGATTACGCGAATTTTTTTCAAGGTTTAAATTTAACTTTGCTGAAACAAAAGACAATTGGATATCTTAATGAAAAAAACATCAAAATGAGAGATATTGAATTGATTAGCTTTTTATTGCACGTAGCAATTATGATAGATCGTATAAAAAATATGCATAATGTTGTATATGATAATTACAATAATATAGACTCATATTTTATAGATTTAGCAAATGGATATCTACGCTTGTTGCAGCAAATTAGTGATGTCGCATTTAATGACAGTGAAATTAATTATTTGGCTACTTTATTTGCTGGTAAGGTAGATATTAATACAAATAAAAATACGGATAAAATTAAAATGTTAATTGATTTTATGTTAAAAGATATAAATGAAATGTATGGTATAGATTTTCAATCAGATGAACAGTTAAAAGATAATTTGATTGCACATCTAATTGGTTTACAAAATAGAATTAAATATAATACTTTTTTAATGAATCCTATGATAGAAGATATAAAACGTAGGTTTCCTATATTATTTGATATTAGTGTCTATATGGCGGATCAAATCCAAAGTTTTTATCATGTTCGTCTATATGAGGAAGAAATAAGTTATCTTACACTTCATTTAATGGGGTCTTTGGAACGTAACGGAGAAAGAGAAAGCAAAAATATTGTTATCATCTCACCTGTAGGTAAATCAGGTATGCAGTATTTTAATAGAAGACTTAATCATTTGCATCAATATGACGTTTATATTAAATCCATATTATCGTGTTTCGAATATGATAAAGTTCAACTTTATCGTCCAGATTTAGTAATTAGTTTTGATGACTCTATTAAAATTAAGGAGTATCCGATTTACTACGTCAAGAATCTTTTAAATGATGAAGATGTTGAAAATATTTATAACCTGAATTATTCATGAAAATATAAAAATTCGTAGAATGTTCCTAATTTAAAGGAAATCTACGAATTTTTCTTATCACCCATTGG
>ERZ834798.193-NODE-193-length-80882-cov-5.819949_pt1 | contig 80882 bp, 71 predicted proteins | sample MGYA00519689_ERZ834798 | MGnify/ENA primary metagenome ERZ834798 (study PRJEB31850, sample SAMEA3708761) | human gut metagenome | biome: human gut; feature: human-associated habitat; material: faeces | place: China | collected 2014 ...
CCGATGATAGTGAGTTGTATTTCTTGCGAAAGTAGGTAGTCTCCGGGCTCTCCATTAAAGACAAACCTCTTGGACCTAACCGTTCAAGAGGTTTTGTTTTATCCGCTTATTTCTTCTGTGTGAACATGTTCACAGTTGAAATTGATGAGAATTAAAACAAATGGAGAATTGGCCTCTTGAAAACTTATTCACATTTCCAGTCATAACTAGAATCCCCAGGAAACTAATCAGTCTCATTTTGAGATAGATTAGGGTTAATACTATGTTTATGGGTTATTATTCTTATCAAGGAGGGAGAGATATGAAAAAAGTTTTGAGAAAAATGATTGAAATCTGCGCTTGCAGAATGGTTCGTAATCGTTTGATGGCAGAGGCCATGAAAAAGTCGAGATAGTCCTATGAACACCGAGAGATAGGGACGGGTTGACCGTCCTTTTTTCTTTGGTTGTTTTTGTCTTCTATCTGATTTCTGGGTAAGAGGCTTCTCAGGAAATACTGTTCTGCTATAAAATTCAGCATCCTTATCCAAATACTATAAGCACAAAATGCTTTCCTCATTCCTGAGTACCTTTCTTTATGTTTTTACGTCTTTAGTGACGGTGGTTAATCCTATCGGGGCGGCGATGTTTTTCCTGACGATAACCTCGGGAGCAACCCGCGCTCAGCGCATGACCTTATCCAATAAAGTATGTATTTACTTTCTGATCATGGCGCTGGTGACCCTGTGCGCCGGCTCTTTTGTTCTGAGCTTTTTTGGGATTTCTCTCGGAGTTCTTCGAGTCGCTGGCGGCCTGATTCTTTTTTCTGCCGGATGGTTGGCTTTGAATAATACTTCTTCTTCTAGTGAAGGGGAGGAGGAAGTTGAGTCAACTGCCGGAGCTCATAAGCCGAGAACCGATCAGGATTGGATGAAGCTTGCTTTTTATCCGTTTACGATGCCGCTCACTTTAGGACCGGGCGCCATTGCCGTGACAACAGCTATCGGTACATCAATGAATTTCACCATTCCTAATGTGATCGGAGCCTTTGCTGCAGCTTTGGCGAATGCTCTGATTGTTTGGTTATGCTTCCGTTACGCTGATCGTATTACCGAGATATTGGGACCAAGTGGCTCGGATGCAATCGGACGCATTTTCTCATTTATTTTGGTGTGTTTAGGTGTGCAGATTTTTTGGACGGGTTTCTCAGAATTGTGGCTGACTCTAGTATCGTCCGTGCCAAAATAAACAGAACATAGATACAAATGAGGCCGCGCTCTGCGGCCTTGCTGTTAACGGTTAGTTGTGTTTTTCTTTTTGCTGCTTTTCAGAAAGAAACGAGAATAGAAACTGACAAAGGCGATAATTAAAACGCCAATAATGATCAGTTCGTTACTGTAAGCGGCGAATTCTTCTCTTAAATAGTCCAACATAAATTCTTCCATCCTAATTACGGAGGCGTTATTCCTCAATTCGTCTTGGAAACTTGTAGCTTTCCGATCAAGACGTCGAATTCGGCTTAAAAGGAGTCTAAGTTTTAAAAACGTACAAATGCATTGTAGGGACTGAGGGTAGTTAAGACAATAGTTTCTTATAGGGATTTTTACTGTACTTATTGATTTTTAAGTATAAATCTAATGATTGATACCTATTTTTGACCAATCCTATACCGCATTGTTGCGGTGATTTTGTGGTCTTTTTCACATAATTAATTGTGACTACCGAACAAAATAGTCTCGTTCCAAGAAATCCTAAAACAAAAAGCTCGACAACCGCTGTTGCGGAAGCCGAGCTTAGATGAATTAAATCAAAAGATTATTTCTTCTCTTCTTTTTTGTCTTTCGGATCAAGTTTTACGGCCAGGAATGTTCTGCTTCCGTCACGAGCAACTTGAAGAGCTAGTGTCTTGTCAGCAGCATTCACAGCATCTTTGAACTGTTCGAAGGAGCGAATCTTCTTGCCGCCTACGGATAAGAGGACATCACCTTCTTTGATTCCGGCCTCGGAAGCAGGACCATGAGATTCGACGACAACGAGACCGTCACCGTATTTTTTCTTCTCTTCGTCATTCAAACCGCGGACGGTTACGCCTAAACGACCGCGAGCTTCTTCAGCGGCTTTGCCTTTAGCAACTGAAGTATCGGCAGCTGCGTCAAGTTTGACCTTTACTTCAGCTTCTTTGCCTTCACGAAGAACTTTTACGTTGTGCTCGGTATCCGGGCGAGCAGAAGCGACTGCACGAGAGAGGTCTGCAGCATTATCAATGCCCTTTCCGTCGAAGAGGATGACGATATCTCCTTCCTGCAGGCCGGCTTTCTCAGCTGCGGAGCCTTTTTGGATCTGAGCGATCAAAGCGCCTTTGTTTTTCTCAAGGCCGAAAGATTTTGCCAACTCCGGACTCATTGTTTGGATCATTACACCCAAACGGCCGCGGTTTACTTTACCGTGTTTGACGAGTTCGTCTTTAATCTGAAGCGCCAGATCAATAGGAACAGCGAAGGACAAGCCCATAAAGCCGCCGGAAGTAGAGAAGATCTGAGAGTTAATGCCGATGACTTCTCCCTTCATATTGAAAAGAGGACCGCCGGAGTTGCCCGGGTTGACGGCGGCGTCAGTCTGAATGAACGGGACAAACTGATCGCTTGGGAGGTTACGGCTCTTAGCAGAGACGATACCGCTCGTGACTGTGTTCTCTAAACCAAAGGGAGCGCCGATAGCAGCAACCCACTCGCCTACTTTGACATCTTTAGAGTTGCCGAGCTTAACGCACGGAAGGTCTTTCCCATCGATCTTAATGACAGCAACGTCTGTTTTGGCATCACTGCCGATAACTTTGGCATTGAACTCACGATCATCAGTCAGATGGACCTTGATTTCATCAGCGCCGTCAACAACGTGATGGTTAGTAAGAATCAGACCGTCCGGACTAATAATGAAGCCGGAGCCTTGGCCTTTGCGTTCTGGCATACGATCTTCAAAACCATCCGGTCCGGGGAAGGGGAACGGGAATCCGAAACGACGGAGCTCATCGAGCTTGTCTTTGGGCATTCCTTTGAAAGGGTTTGCGTTTTTACGCACAGCGGCTTTTTGAGTAACCTGAATACTTACGACTGCTTTACCGTTGTCCTCCACAAGCTTGGTGAAGTCAGGCAGCTGCGCCTGCTGAGCGTGAGCGGAGGTTATCGGAGCAATCGGAGATGTCTGGACTAAAGAGCCGGCGACAAAAGCGAAAGTGACGGCAGCGGCTGCGGCCGTTTTTTTCATTGAAATACGAAGCATCAAATAAATCCTTGGTAGATAAAGTTCAGCTTGGTTTAGATCTTTAACTATTTGAATTAAGGGCTACTTAATGAAATCGGATGAACAAAATTAAGAGTAAATGAACGTAAATTCAGATGAAGAGATGTTACGTTTTCGAACAAATCAAACAAAAGAAATCGGATCGTTTCGGCAAGAGAAAAAGGTCAACAGATTAATGCAGCTCAGAACGATTGTTAAAAATAAAAAGAATCGGATGATTGAGATCGTTAAGAAAAAGGCTGAGGAATAGGCTCTGCTAAAGGCTGTAGGCGTAAGATGAAAGAAAATTAATTAATAAGACCTCACCCATGGAACAAACTTTATTTACTCAATTTTTACTTCAATTTGGAAAAAGTTCGCCGCTTTTTCTGCTCATTTTCTTGGGGTTCGCATTATCGCGCTGGTTTGGATTTAATAAAACCGCCAGCACAGTTCTTTCAAGGTTTGCTTTTAATATTGCTCTTCCGGCGATGTTGTTCCGTCTTCTGTCTAACCTTGCGTTAACAGAAAGCCATGCAGATCTAAGGCTGTTGATCGCATTTTTCGGAGCCTGCTTCATTCTGTTTTTTATCGGACGATTTGTTTCCGGATATCTTTTGAAAATGAAGCCGGTAGAAACTGCAATTTTCGGTACCGGATGTGTCTTCTCCAATAACGGACTTCTTGGTCTCCCTCTAGCCATTGCGATGCTTGGAGAAAAAGTCGCTCCTTCGGTATCTGCGGTATTGTCTTTAAACGCCTTGGTGTTGTGGACCTTGGTTTCAATTGCCGTTGAATTCTCTCTTCAGTCGGGACATCTTACGATCCGCTCTTTTTTGAAAACTTTAGCGTCAGTTTTCAAAAATCCCTTGATTATTGCCATTTTTTGCGGGGTTGCCTGGAGCTTTACGGGATTAAGCATCCCCTATGTGATTGACGAGCCTGTCCGTCTAATAGGCAACTCAGCAACTGCACTGAGCCTGATTGTGGTGGGGATGGGGTTGTCCGAATACGGAATAGGCCAAGGGTTAGGAAAGAGCGTTGTATTGAGCTCCATTAAATTATTCATTCATCCTGCGCTCATCTTCTCTTTAGCATTGTTAATCGGATTAGGGCCGGTTGAGACGACGGCGATTGTATTTTTAGGCTGCCTTCCTATGGGTGTTAATGTTTACTTGATGTGCCGACAATTTCATGCAGCTGAGGCTGTTATCGCGAATGCAATGATTATTACGACAGTTGTTTCTTCATTCACTGTTCCAATGGCAGTCGCATTTTTGACAAGGTATTTTGGAGGATTAGGGTAGAGAGTACAACGTCGATGAGGATAGTCTTCGTTTGAGTAGGAAGGCTTGCTAGGAATTTGAACTTTCTGCAAGTTTTATAACTTCAATTGGAGTACTACTCAAATGAAAAAAACACTTATCGCTGCTGCAGTCATGGCCGCTTCCGGCGTTGCATTTGCTGCTTCTAACGTTACCCTTTACGGTGTTATCGACGCTGGTGCCGTAGTTTCTAAAGTTAAACACAACACAACTAAAGTTCAAATGAAGAGCGGTTTCGACTCTGGCTCTCGTTGGGGTATTAAGGGTGTTGAAGACCTTGGTAATGGATATGCTGTAGGCTTCCAGCTGGAACAAGGTTTTGATAGCGATACAGGGGCAGATACCGCTTCTAACTCTGCAGGAAAGAGCTTTGGACGTGAAACACGTCTTTATGTAGACGGTGGCTTCGGTCAGGTAGGTGTTGGCCGCTTCGGCTCCCTTGCTAGTGGCGCTGGCTCCTATAATATTCTTACTGGCTGGGCTTTTGGCACATCCTACGAAGATCAGGGAAGCTGGACAAGTTTTGGTAAGAGCAACAGCCGTGTGAATAATGCAATTGCGTACGTATCCCCTTCTTTTGGCGGTTTCACCGTTCATGCTATGTACTCTAACGGTACTGAGGACGATGCAAACAAATGGTCTGACAATAGACATTATTACGGCTTAGGTCTGAAATATGCTGACAAAGCAGCTACTGCAGCTTTAATCTTCGAAGCTCTTGACGGGAAAGGCACTGGAGGCGAAAAGAAACTCGGCACAGGACTCAATACTTACTTAAAGACTCTTGGGCTTGACTTAATTAAAGGCGATGACCTTACAACTATGGACAAGCGAACAGCCGAATTTAAAGATCGCAAGACGGCTTACAGTGTGACCGCAGGTGGTACGTACAATTTCGGAGTTGTTACGGCTATGGGCATTTATCAGTATGCCTGGGAATCTGAAATGTATTCTCAGCATGCTTTTGGTCTGAGCGCATCTGCTCCTTTAGCAGGTGGTACGGCTAAACTGGGTGCCCGTTATTTATTGGGTAAACTCGATGGCGATGCCAAAAATGTCGCTAAGGCCCTTGACGCTGACACGAAATACGGAGCATGGAATATCGATGCTGGTTACACATATCCATTGAGCAAACGTACCTACTTCTACAGTTTTGCCGGGTACTCTGATGGAGCTAAGCTCTACAAAGATGTCGAAAACGGTAAATTCAACGGCTGGTCTGTTGGCACAGGCTTAGTCCACAAATTCTAATCAATTAGGTAGATTAGTTTGAGTTTCGGCCTCCTTCGGGAGGCTTTTTTCATTTGAACTTCGATTGTTGCTAGGAATTTGAACTTTCTGCAAGTTAACAACTTCAATTGGAGTACTACTCAAATGAAAAAAACACTTATCGCTGCTGCTGTAATGGCCACATCCGGCATTGCATTTGCTGCTTCTAACGTTACGCTTTACGGCGTAATGGACGGCGGTGTTCTCGTTTCTAAAGCTAAGAAAGCTGACACAACGGTTCAGGCTAAGAGCGGATTTAACTCTGGTTCCCGTTGGGGTCTTAAGGGTGTTGAAGAGCTTGGCAATGGCTATACAGTTGGTTTCCAGCTCGAACAAGGCTTCAACTTAGACGACGGTATGACAGCTAATGGTTGGTCCACAGAGGACGGTGAAGAGGGAACTTTCAATCGTGAGTCCCGTCTTTACGTAGCTGGCTCTTTTGGTAGCCTGAGCTTTGGTAGATTCGGAAGCCTTGCTTCTGGAGCTGGTTCTCAGACAATTCTTACTGGATGGCAATTCGGAACCTCTTATGAAGAAACAGGATCTTGGACAAAATATGCTAAAGGCAATGGTCGTATCAATAACGCTATTTCTTATGTATCTCCGTCGTTCGCTGGCATGACGGTTCATGTCATGTACTCCAACGGTACCCAGGAAGATGACAGCAAATGGTCTGAGAACCATCATTATTATGGCTTAGGTGTTAAAGGCGCGTACGGTGCCTTTACTGGAAGTATGATTTTTGAAGCCACGGACGCTAAGGGCGAAGACGTTGTCAAAGCTAAAGACTATGAACACGACGCTTATAGCATCACCGCTGGCGGAAACTACAATTTTGGCGTAGCAACCCTTTCCGGCATTTATCAGTATGCTTGGTCCGATGACGTTTACAAACAGCACGCCTTCGGTATCAGTGGTGCCATTCCAGCTTTCGGCGGTACAGCCAAACTTGGCGGCAAGATGATCTTTGGCAAGGACGAGTCTAAAGCTGCCGGCGAAGAAGATAAATACCGCGGCTGGAGCTTGAACGCTGCTTACCAATACCCGCTCAGCAAACGCACCTTTGCTTATGGCTATGCTGGTTACACACACGGCAGCAAACTCTGGAAGACCTCTAAGGAAGCGGATGCAAACCTGGTCCATAATGGATATGCTGTTGGTCTCGGTCTAGTTCATAACTTCTAATAGTTAATTTCCAGTTTTTATTTGGCCTCCCTCGGGAGGCCTTTGTCATTTGAGCTTCAATTGTTGCTAGGAATTTGAACTTTCTGCAAGTTAACAACTTCAATTGGAGTACTACTCAAATGAAAAAAACACTTATCGCTGCCGCTGTAATGGCCGCTTCCGGCGTTGCATTTGCCGCTTCTAACGTAACTCTCTACGGCGTTGTGGATACTTCCGCAGTCTTTACTCACGATGGCGGTGCAACCGATAGCAAGAATGTTATCGATATGCAGTCTGGCTTCCGTAACGGTTCCCGTTGGGGTATCAAAGGTGTAGAAGAGCTCGGAAACGGATACGCAGTCGGATTCATTCTCGAAAACGGATTTAATTCCGACGATGGTACCAACGGGCAGAAATACAGCGGTGGATTCTCTCGTGAATCTAAACTGTACATCAGTGGTGAGTTTGGCCAGATTGGTTTCGGTCGTTTGGGCTCTTTAGCCAATGGAGCACAGTCAAACAGCATCCTTTCTGGTTGGGCTCTTGGTACGAGCTATCAGACTCAGGGCACTCTCACTTCTTTCATGAAGAATAACGGTCGTGTTAACAATGCAGTTGCCTACGTTTCTCCGTCCTTTGCCGGCCTCACGGTTCACGCTATGTACTCCAACGGTACAGATAAGGACACTGCAAAATGGGCACAGAACGATCACTATTATGGCTTAGGTCTGGCTTATCAGTTAGCTAACTATAGAAATACGCTTATTTTTGAAGCTGCCGATAATAAAGGCGGAGACAAAGAAACGGCTTACAGCATCAACCTCGGCTTGGGTTACGATCTTGGATCCATCACTCCTCAGTTTGCCTATCAGTATGCTTGGCAGGATAACCAGTACAAACAGCACGTCTTCGGATTGTCTGCTGCTGCTCCTGTAGCAGGTGGCGTTGTAAAAGCTGGCGTTAAGTATCTCTTAGGTAAAAACGAAACAGATGAGTTCAAAACTACAACTGGTGAAGATAAATACAATTCCTTATCTATCAGCGCCGCTTATGAATATCCTCTTAGCAAACGAACCACCGTTTGGGGTTTTGCTAGCTGGGCAGATGGCTCCAAGGGATACGCTTCCAGCAAACTCAAAGATCTTAAGAAAGCCGATAGCTCACTCAAAACAGCTAACTTTGATGGATATGTTCTCTCTGTCGGTATGACCCACAATTTCTAATTAAAAGTTAGAAAGTTAGGTTTGGAATCCCCTCGCATTGAGGGGATTTGATTATTCCAAGGAATCAATAATGAAAAGAAAAATTTTTCTCGGTTCTGTTCTGGCCTCTTTAGCTTCTTTCTCCTACGCAGCTTCTAACGTTACCCTTTACGGCCAAATGGATATTGGCGTAGTAGCCGGAAAAGCGAAACATTCTTCAGCGACTTTCCAAGAAAGATCTGGTTTTACAGGAATGTCCCGATGGGGTATTAAAGGAACAGAGGATTTGGGCAATGGTTACCGCTTAAGCTTTACCCTAGAAGAGGGTTTTACAGCCGATGACGGAGCCGTCACAGCAGGCTCCGGTGCTTTCACACGCGAATCTATCCTCCGACTGAACGGTCCATTCGGTACAGTTGCCATGGGTCGTATGGGAGCTTTAGGTTTTGCGCAATCCACCGCTATTCTTCGAGGTTGGGCATTCGGCACTTCATGGGGAGCAAGCGCTTGGAGCGTCGGTAACGTTCACTTTGGTCGTTTAAACAACGCGGTCAACTATGTCACTCCCTCCTTCTCTGGTCTAACTCTGCACGCCACTTACTCTAACGGTACAGCAGCAGATGACAACAAATGGTCTGACAATGCTCACTACTACGGTGTTGGTGCAAAATATACAGCTCATAACATTGATGCCAGCATTATTTTTGAAGCTAAAGATAACAAAGGCGTAGCACTACTGGAAGAAAAGCAGAAGGCTCTTTATCACATTACGGCCGGAGGCACATACAACTTCAACGGAGTCAAACCCGGAGTGATTTACCAGTACGCCACACAAGAAGACTATTACCATCAGCATGCATTCGGCCTTTCTGTAACATCCCCTCTGGCTGGTGGTTCAGCTAAATTGGGCGCCAAGTACCTTCTTCGCAAATACGACAGCCATTATGTCGATCTTGCAGCCCTCTCCGAAAAGAAGGCAAGCGTTTGGACTGTTGGAGCAGGTTATGAATATCCATTCAGCAAACGCACCAACCTTTGGACATACGCAGGTTATGCCGATGGAGCTAAAGGCTGGAAAAACGAAGCTGATGTAAATTACAACGGTTGGCAGGTAGGCTTAGGTCTTCTCCATAAGTTCTAAGTTATTCATTGTCAGAGCTATTGGCGCGAAAGAAAATCCATTTCTTTCGCGCTTTTTCGATACCCGACTACTGCGAAGATAAAAAGGCCTCCCGAAGGAGGCCGATGACTAATCAGAGATCAGGTCAGATTAGAAAGCGTGGCGAAGGCCAAGGTAAACCTGGTAGCCGTTGTAAGCAACGTCTTCGACTTCCTTCCATTCTTTACCGGAGTCAGCGTAGCCGGCATAAGCCTTAACAGCTGTTCTCTTGGAGAGTGGATATTCGTAAGCAGCACCGATTGTCCAGGCACGAACGTCGCCATCAACCGCAACTTCATTAGCACCAACTTTCTTCGCATAGTCTTTACCAAAGACGTAACGAGCACCTAACATGGCCTTACCACCAGCAACTTGAGCAGAGGCAGACAGGCCGAACATATGAGTTCTACGTCCATTGTTCTGGTGTGCGAACTGATAAGCAAACATCGGAGTCCAAGAGCCAAGGTTATATTCCAAACCGTAGTTAATTACATAAATAGGTTTCTTGGCAGCTTCTCCAGCGGCCAATTCCGTTTTTGCCCATGCCTTATAAGCCTCTTTGTTAGCGTCGACTTTAGCCCATGCCTTGTAGTCTTCGGCAGCGACACCCGCGACGGCCAGTGCATATTCTTGTTGAGTCATGATATCGCCAGCAGTCTTAGCATCTGTAGCAGTACCTTTGTTATCAGCTGCTTCAAAAATCAAGCTGGACTTGATTGCGTTAGCCTGGTACTTAATACCAATACCATAGTAGTGGTTGTTGTCAGACCATTTTTCAGAATCGCTTGTCAGGCCGTTGGAGTACATCACATGGCCGGTGAAGCCATTGAAAGAGGGGGTGGCATAAGACAGGACATTGTCCATACGGCTGAAGTTATTGGCAATTGCACTCTGCCAGGAAGAAGCACCATAGGAAGTGCCGAAGGCCCAACCAGTCAGAATAGCCTGAGTCTGAGCGAAGGAAAGAGCGCCTGTACGGCCGAAACCGAAGGAGCCGAAGCCGCCTTTAACATACAGGAAAGATTCACGGTTGAAAGCTTTTCCGGATGTAGCTTCATTGCCGTTGTCAGCGTTGAAACCCTGTTCAAGAACGAAACCGGCGCTGTAACCGTTGCCGAGATCTTCAACACCCTTGATGCCCCAGCGGGAGCCCTGGCCGAAACCGGAGTTCAGTTCGACTTTGTTGTCGCCGTGTTTAGCTTTCTGGACGATCACACCTTCTTCGATGATACCGTAGAGAGTGACGTTAGAAGCAGCAAAAGCCAGAGAGGAGAATGCGCCAAGAACGCCCATGGCGATAAGTGTTTTTTTCATTTGAGTAGTACTCCAATTGAAGTTGTAAAACTTGCAGAAAGTTCAAATTCCTAGCAACAATTGAAGCTCAAATGAAAAAAGCCTCCCGGAGGAGGCCGATGACTAATCAAAGGTTAGATCAGATTAGAAAGAGTGGCAGAGGCCAAGGTAGACCTGATAGCCGTTATAGCTTGTGTCGTACTGTTTCTTCCAAGCTTTTGCTGCATGAGCATAACCTGCATAGGACTTAACAATAGTGCGCTTGCTCAGCGGGTATTCATATGCAGCACCGATTAACCAAGCATTGTGCTTATCTTCTTCGTTAGCTTTAGCGCCGTCGTTCTTACCGAATGTATAGCGGGCACCAACCTTGACGGTACCGCCAGCGACAGGCGCCTTAGCACTCAGACCAAACTGATGGTCTTTGTTACCTCCGTCCTGCCAAACGTACTGATAGCCAAACATCGGTGTGATTGTGCCAAGATTCCATTCAAAACCAAAGTTAAGACCATACTGGTTTTTTTTGGCATTTTTACCTTCTGTTATGACGTCATCCTTTACATCGTCGTAAGCGAGGTCTCCATCCTCTTTAATTACAGAATCGTAAAAATCTTCAGTAATGAAATCGCCGAATGTCTGGGCCGGAACGGCAGTTCCTTTGTTGTCGACAGCTTCAAAGATCAAGCTGGACAAAATGTTGTTTGCATTGTACTTAACACCGATACCGTAGTAATGGCTGTTATCAGACCATTTATTAGTATCTGCCTCAACACCATTGGAATACATTGCGTGAACGGTGAAGCCAGCGAATGCAGGAGAAGCATAAGAGATGGTGTTATTCATACGCTTTGCAACCCAGTCAATGGCATTCCAGCCAGCTGCGCCGTAACCAGTACCGAAAACCCAGCCGGTACGAATAGCCTGGGACTGGGCAAAAGCCAACCCGCCTGTTCGGCCGAAGGCTAAAGAACCAAAACCACCCTTAACGGAAAGAATTGCTTCACGATTGAAGGCTTTGCCAGCTTCGCCTTCATCGCCGTTATTAGCTGTGAAACCCTGTTCAAGGATAAAGCCGACGCTGTAACCGTTGCCGAGATCTTCAACACCTCTTAAACCCCAACGGTTGCCGGAGTCAAAGCCAGACTTCAGATTAACGAGTGTGTCTTTATGCTTAGCTTTAGAAACAACAACGCCTTCTTCAATAACACCGTAAAGAGTAACGTTAGAAGCAGCAAATGCAACGCCGGAAGCAGCCATCACAGCGGCAGCGATAAGTGTTTTTTTCATTTGAGTAGTACTCCAATTGAAGTTATAAAACTTGCAGAAAGTTCAAATTCCTAGCAAGTCAACCTCAACAGAGGCATCAAGATATTGTCAGCACGGTAAAAAACTATTTAAAATTAAATGTAATAACAATGAGAGTACAAAATGACAAAGATGAATACGCTTACGATCCGTATCTCGGATTTTGATTTAAAGCTACTTAATCTACTTGCGGAAGAAGAACAACAGACAAAAACAAACATTGTGTTATCCGCTATAAGGCAACGTTTTGAAGAATCTTTAGCCGATAAAAACATCATTCGTTTATCTGAGAATGACTTTAATGAAGTTTTAAAAGTTTTCGAATCAGAGATGAGCCCAGAAGAAATAATCGGAAGGAAAAATTTAGCTAAGGCTAAGAAGTGGGACTAGATCTGATGAAATTTTTAAAGCCTGTCCCTCTTTCCATAGAACATAGGGAATTGCTTGACTCTTTCGATTGCCAATCTGATGCAATAAACGATTGGTTAAAGAGACATGCGATTAAAAACCAACTTGCTGGAGTTTCTCGCTCTTATCTAGTTTTTGACGATAACAACTTTTTAGCGGGTTATTTTTCGGTTCGAGTAGGAGTTATAGACCATTCCGTTTTATCGGCCGCCTTCAAAAAAAATCTGCCTAACCCTCTCCCCATTCTCTTATTAGGGCGCTTAGGAGTAGATGTCAAATACCAAGGGTTGGGGTTAGCAAAAGCCATGGTCTACAAAACGATAAGTTTAGGATATGAAGTTGCCAGTGTTGCCAGCTGTTGGGCGGTGGTCGTTGAGCCTCTTACTGAAAACCTAACTCCTTTTTATTTAAAGTTGGGATTTATCAAAACAAAGGCTGAACGACCTTTGCTTATCTTTAGGCTCCAGGATAAAAACGGCAACCCAACGATCTTCCCCGGATAGTAAAGAAAAGGCCTCCCGAAGGAGGCCCGACTAGCTAGCTTAAACTTTCTTGATTAGAAAGAATGACGCATACCGAGATAAACCTGGTAGCCGTTGTAAGCAACGTTTTCAACATCTTTCCATTCTTTGCCGGAATCGGCATAGCCAGCATAAGCCTTCAGGGCTGTACGCTTGCTAAGCGGATAGATGTAAGCTGCGCCAATGTTCCAAGCGCGGACGTCCCCGTCAACTGCAACTTTATTGGCTCCGACGTCTTTAGCTTCATCTTTACCGAAGAGGTAACGACCGCCAACTAAAACATCACCGCCGCCAACTGCAACCTTAGCGGATAAACCGAACATATGAGTTCTGCGACCGCTGTTCTGATGAGCAAATTGGTAGGCAAACATCGGTGTCCAAGAACCGAGGTTATATTCCAAACCGTAGTTGATCGTGTAGATAGCTTTCTTCTTGCCAGTAGCTTCTTTGATCACCCTGTCTTTGTTAGCAGCCCAATCAGCACCAATACCAAGAGCTTTGAATTCGTTTTCTGTGAAGAGATCGGAAACCTTAACTGCATCAGTACCTGTGGCCTTATTATCGACAGCTTCGAAAATCAAGCTGGATCTGATGGCGTTGGCTTGGTACTTAACGCCTAAGCCATAATAGTGGCTGTTATCGGACCACTTGTCAGTATCAGTGGCAAGACCGTTAGAGTACATAGCATGTACGCTGAAACCTGAGAAGACAGGAGTTGCATAAACGACGGAGTTGTTGGTACGGCTAAAGCTTGTACCAATAGCGCTTGTCCAAGAAGAAAGACCAAGGCCTGTTCCGAGAGCCCAACCAGTCAGAATGTGGTTAGACTGAGCACCGGAAGCTAAAGTGCCTGTACGGCCAGCGCCGAACTTACCGAAGTCGCCGTTGACATACATGAAAGCTTCACGGGTGAAGCCGCTAGTTGTGCCATTGCCTGCGTTAGCGACGTTGCCGTCGTCTGCAGAGAAGCCCTGTTCAAGGATGAAACCGACGGAATATCCGTTTCCGAGGTCTTCAACGCCCTTGATACCCCAGCGGCTACCCTGATCGAAGCCAGATCTCAGTTGAACAGTTGTGTCAGCATGTTTTGCTTTTTCTAAGAGGACGCCTTCTTCGATAACGCCATAGAGTGTGACGTTAGAAGCAGCAAATGCAATGCCGGATGTGGCCATTACAGCAGCGGCGATAAGTGTTTTTTTCATTTGAGTAGTACTCCAATTGAAGTTGTTAACTTGCAGAAAGTTCAAATTCCTAGCAAGAATTTATCTGCACCGTCATTCTGATAAAAACGAGACATGCAAGCAACAAAATCTGTTGTATTTACGCAAAAACAACACTTTTAAATGAAAAACAATATGTTAAATCAATAAAAAGTTGTTGTTTTACAACAAATCAGCTTTATGTATTTTGGCTTTTTCGTCGTCAAAAAGTGCATCTGCCCAAAGCTGCATCACGACTCGTCTTCTATCCAAAAGATCGCTTCGTTGATAAGCTAAAGTTGTTTGCGTTCCGGTGGTGTGCATGAGCGATTTCTCGGCTGCTTCATTGTCAATATCGTTTTCAGCGCACCAATCTCTGAAGGTCGAACGCATTCCGTGCATGGTGCACGCCTGATTTAATGCAGTCCTCAAAAATTTTCTTGGTGTTTCCCGACGTATCGGCGTCTTTCCGTCTACAGAGAATATGAATTCTCCCTTCGATTCTTTTCTAATTTCCTTTAATAATGAGATGACTTGCTGAGATAGCGGAACTCTGAACGGAAATTCTTTGCCGTCTTTTCGACGCGATGGAGGGCAAAGCCAAACTTTCTCTTTCCAGCTTATCTCTCTCCAATGGGCTTGAGTAAATTCAACAGTGCGGGTTGCAGTAAGAACGCCGAACAGCAGGGCTTTTGCCCCGATAGAGCTCTCTTGTTGTAGTTTGGGAATGATGGCTTTTAATTCCGTAAAGGAAAGAGATTTGAAATGCTGGGTTGAATTGCATTTATTTGCGGGAGGAAGAAATAAGTCGAGGTTTCCTTTCCAGGAAGCTGGGTTGTTCCCGATAAATAGGTTTTCATTGATCGCATAAGCGAAAATTTTCTCTAACCTCCCCCTTACACGGGAGGCGGTCATCGTTTTGTTTATCCATATGGGACGAAGTATTTTTAGGATGTCTTTTCGGTCGATTTCATCGATGAATTTTTCCCCAATGACGGGAAAGGCATAAGTGCTTATAGAAGAGCTCCAAGACTGCTTTTGAGCCGGATTTTTCCATAATCGAACCGAGGCTAAGATTTCGATGACTCGCCGTGCATAGTCCTTAAAAAGAACCGGGTGCTGTTTGGCTTCCATTAATGCAGAAGCCTTTCCGCTGAATTGAAGAGATGTTTTTAATAGAAAGGCAAATTGTTTCACTTCCGATAACGGCTTTTTACTGGCGCTTCCGAGTGCTAAATCGCAGACGCGGCCTTTAGGATCGAGATAGCGAAAAAAATAATTTCGATATCTTCCGTTGCCCCGAACTCGTACGTATAGATGAGGCTCTAATCGATGGGTGCCGTCGGGTAATTCAAATATTTGCTTTTTGCTGAAGCGGCCGATTTTTGCATGAGACATACCAGTGTGTTCTCCAATGTGTTAAATGAAATCAGTCTCTCAATTACAGAGGATCGCTGGCTGTCTTTTCCTCCAAAATGATTGGGTAGTTTCGGCCTCTAGGCGGTGGCGATTTTTCAAGAAAATACATAAGATGGAAAAAGCGAAATTCGCTAGAATAATTAGGACTCACCCCGGTAAGACGACCCAACAGAAAAAGACGAGGAACATAAATGCGGCCTGTGCGTCTCAGAAACTACATCTTCTATTTGTTGGCTCTTACAATTACCTTGCCGCTGTTGGTGTTGAGCTACTCTCAGTACCGGATGATTGAGCAGGAGATCCGTAAAGATGATCTCCTCCTGGTGGAAGATGCGTTAGCACTGTCCAACAATATTAAAAATAGAGTTGATTCCGCGAAAACCCTCGTTGTGATGTCTGCAAGCACACTGCAAGTCTATGGGACAGAGGACAAATCAGCCTTACGAGCCATCCTAAAAAGCATTTTGACGGAAGTTCCGTATTTCTTAAACATCCACTACGGTGATGTGAATGGGGACGTCATCGTTTTTGAGCCTCCTAAGAATGCACGGAATGAAAGTAATGAGGGCGTGTCTCACACAAATAGGGATCATTGGAGTCACATCCGCAATCGGGACTCGGTTTATATATCTGACGTCATTATGGCGACCGGTGCGGCAAACGTTCCCATTGTGAATATTTGTGCGCCGGCAATAAACAAGTCCGGAAAGATCATCGGTTATGCAGTCTCTGCTCTTGATTTAAAGAGTCTGTACGAAGATGTGGTATCAGGCTTAGATATTCAGGACAGCGCTGTATATATCTTGGACAAGAAGGGTGCGCCTATCTACGCGACCGATCATGTTAATTCTCCGGAACCCTTGATTCCTTCCAAGGTTTTAAAAGAACTCGTCGCAAATAAAGAAAACGCTCAGGTTTTATCCAGGAACGATGCGTCTGATTTAGTCGGCGCGATCAGAGAGATACCGGGGCTTGGCTGGTACGTCGGTGTTTTTAAGAAGGAAGAGGATAGAGAATCAGCAATCATCTCGATGGCGGCGACAAACAGCCTGATCTTCTTCTTCCTTTTGCTAGTAACGTTTATTTTGGCTTCCTACTCTGTTCGTCCCTTGACCGAGTCTGTTAATAAACTCATTGAGCAGGTGAGAGAAGGCAAGGCCGTTCCGACTGAAGCGGAAAAAGTCCATCATCCCGAAGAACTCGTTGAGCTTCAGAAAGCTTTCTGCCGCTTGTTGGTGAAATTGAAATCTCACCAGAAATCCGAAGGCGCGCTTAGTGAACTGAGCGAATCTGATGTCCAAAAAGAAGTCGAGCTTCTTAAAGAACAATATGAATTCCTGCAGGCGCTGATTACCCTTCTGCCGTCTCCGATGGCCATTGTGGATGAAAACGGCTTTGTTCGTTTCTTAAATCAGTCCGCCTCTAAGTTCTTTGACAAAGCAGTAGCCGGAGCGAATTTCGCTCAAATGCTCAAAGAAAAGTTTGAAGAAGACAATTTCGGATTTAACCTTCACGGCATGTCAGAAGAAAAAATCCTCAAGACCAAGGATACGAGGGAGGATTTCCTGCTTCAGAGAAGAGAGTTGCCGCCGATCAAAGGAACACGACGCAGTGTTTACTTACTTTCGCCGTTCAAAGAGCCCGACTGGAATTCGAAATAAGACACGCCTAAAGAAGGCAGGAACTTTTCCAGCACATCTTTCACCGAGAGGATGAGGCTTCGGTCATTGGTGCATGGGTGGCAGTCAATATGTTCCGCGTTCAAGATTCTGCTGTCGATGTAGAGCGAAATTTCTTTGTTTTGATCAAAGATCAGACCAAGTAAAGAAACGGCGCCCGGGAAGGTGTGCATGAGTCGGGACAAATCCTCGGGAGAGGCAAAAGAAAGGTGGCTGCTTTTCAAAAATGCGGCCGCTTGTTTGGCATTAAATCGTTCTTCCCCCGGTATCACAAAGAGAAAAAATTGTTTCTTATTCTTAACTAAAAGCGTCTTACAGCACGTAGAACCAAACTCTTTTGCGATTTTTAACCCTTCCTCACACGTCGTGATGGGTAAGTGATTCAAGGCTTTGAACGGAATGTTGTGTGTACGAAGAAAGTCCTCAACTTCTTGGGTAGTGTTGTCCATAAGAGCCTGTAAGATTTTGTGTCCGTTTTGGAAAGTATTATATAGATGCGGTATACACTTACGACAAATTATCAGCCTAACCAAGTGAGAAACTTATGGCAGCAGCAGAAATCGGTTCGTTTCCGCCCGGCGTGAAACGCTTTTTTCTTTTAGGGGCACCAATTATTGCCCTTATTATTTATTGGATACTTCCGAACACTTATACGGATATCCATAACCAAGTCCTTCCTTTTAATCCTCACGCCAAAGCTTGTTTGGCCGTCGTGGTTTGGATGGTCCTTTGGTGGCTTTTTGAACCGGTTCCGATTCCGGTGACTTCGCTTCTTCCCATTCCGCTCTTTCCCCTATTAGGGATCGCTAAACCTGCGCAGGCAATGGCGCCGTACGCATCAGGTACGATTTTCCTGTTCATGGGCGGTTTTATTCTGGCGATTGCCGTTCAGCGCTGGCGTCTGGATAAGCGTATTGCTTTAACCACATTAAAACTCGTAGGTACCAAGGCGCCTGCGATTGTGGGCGGTTTCCTCTTGGCGAGCGGTGTGCTTTCCATGTGGGTATCCAACACGGCAACCGCGGCCATGATGGTTCCGATTGCGATGGCCGTTCTTTCCTTAGTGCGAGCTAAAAAAGCCGGCGGTCCGATCGATCAGGAAGAAGAAAACTTCAGCGTCGCCATGCTGCTTGCTGTTGCCTATGGTGCCTCTATCGGCGGTATGGCCACCATTATCGGTTCGCCTCCTAACGGCATTTTTGCGCGTTTTATGGAGCAGAACTTCAATGATCCGATTTCGCTTGCGCATTGGATGAAGTATGGCATGCCGCTTACACTTATTCTGCTTCCGCTGTGCTGGTTCCTTCTGACTAAGGTTCTCTTCCGTAAGACCATGAAGGAAATCGAAGGCGGCGCTCAGTGGGTTCAGTCCGAATTGAATAAATTAGGACCGATCGGCAAGGGCGAAATGATCGTTCTGATCGTCTTCTGCTCTGCGATCCTTTTGTGGTCCTTCGGCGGTGTGTTAAGAGGTCTGGATTTCGGCGGCACAAGGCCGTTTGCTTCGCTCTCTGACGCCGCAATTGCGATGATCTGCGCCATCGTGCTGTTCTGTATCCCTGTGAACAGAGACCATATGGTTTTGGATTGGTCGGATATGAAAGAGCTGCCCTGGGGCGTTCTGCTCTTGTTCGGCGGCGGTCTTTCCATGGCTGCCGGTCTGCAGATTACGGAATGCGGTCAGATTATCAGCGCAAACGCAGGCGTTCTAGCCGGGCTTCCGCGCTGGGCAATTCTCATCGGTGTGAGCTTGCTCGTGATGCTGGCAAGTAACTTTACGTCCAACACGGCGCTTGCCGCAACACTCATGCCGCTCCTGGCTTCCGCGGCTGTTCCGATGGGCGTGCCTGCCGAGCAGCTGCTGATGGTGACGGCTCTGTCTGCATCCTGCGCATTCATGATGCCGGTCGGAACGCCTCCGAATGCGATCGTGTTCAGTACCGGACGCATCAAGATTATGCAGATGGTTTCTGCCGGTGCGGTTCTGACGCTTGTCTCAGTCGTCGTCATTGGACTGTTCGCAGCAACATTCATCGACTAATCTTTTGAACTCGCAGAGGGGGGCCGAGGGCCTCCCTTAATTTTTGTTGCAAAGCCACCGCCATCGGCCGAATGAGGTACAACCGTTTGTTAAAATACGGCCTTCGATCAGGGCTTCCAAATGATTCCAAGACTTAAATTGGTAAACGTCACCAAGCGATACGGGTCAACCGTTGCGAATGACGCAATATCGCTTGAGGTAATGCCGGGGGAAATTTTGTCCGTGCTCGGAGAAAACGGAGCAGGCAAAAGTACCCTGATGAAGATTATCTTCGGATCTGTCACGCCCGATGAGGGCGAGATTTATTTTGACGGACGAAAAGTTAATATCTCGTCTCCTGCGGACGCGCGCGAACTCGGAATCGCGATGGTGTTTCAGCACTTTGTCTTGTTTGAGACACTGACTGCTAAAGAAAATATTCTTTTGGGAATGCCTGAAGGCACAGATCCTAAAGAATTAGAAAAAGAGATTATTGAAAAAAGTCGCCATTACGGCATCGAAGTTGATCCGAACGCGATTGTTAATGATCTCTCCATGGGCGAGCGGCAAAGAGTGGAAATTCTCCGCGCGCTATTAACCAATCCGAAGCTTTTGATTCTTGATGAACCGACCTCGGTTCTTTCTCCTCTCGCGCTACAGGCCCTCTTTAAAACCCTGCGCCAGCTGTCTTCCGAAGGCGTTTCCATCATCTTCATTACGCATAAGCTCAATGAAATTCGTGAACTTTCCAAACACTGTACGGTGATTCGCAGCGGTGAGGTGGCAGCCAACATCAATCCTCAGGAAATGACCGAGCAGGAGCTCGCCAAGCTTATGATCGGCAGCGACCTTCCTGAAATCATGCCTCGACCGGAAATCAAACCGCATCCCGGTTTGGAAGTCTGTTTCCAAGGTGAAGAGGTTGGCTTTAAGAGCCGCTACCCGCTCTACGGCAAGATTAACGTTCCCTGCGACCGAATCGTCGGCGTGGCCGGTATCTCCGGAAACGGCCAGGCAGAGCTTATGAAGGCAATCAGCGGCGAAGTACTGCTGCCCAAAAACTGTATTTCTATCGTCGGCTCTTTTGCCGGAGACCTTCGCGTTAAACACAGACGCGCTTTAGGTCTGCGCTGTGTGCCCGAACAGCGCTTGGGTGAAGCGACTGTTCCGGAAATGTCCTTGGAAAGCAACACGCTGCTGACCAGTAATTTGTTCTTAGCCAAAGGTTTTATGCGCAACAAGATGATCGCGCGCTTTACGCGTTCGATTATTGAAAAATTCCATGTCCGCTGCGGCGGTCCCAAAGCTCCGGCTGAAAGCCTTTCCGGCGGAAATCTGCAGAAATTTATTGTGGGTCGAGAGCTGCTTCATAACCCGAAAGTGATGGTTTTGAATCAGCCGACTTGGGGTGTGGACGCGGGCGCCGCAACGCTTATCCGCAATGCCTTAATCCGTCAGAGGAGCGGCGGGAGCGCGATTTTAGTGGTCAGTGAAGAACTCGACGAACTGTTTGAAATTTGTGATGAATTGGTTGTGATGAGCGAAGGCAAAATTTCTCCTCAAGTCAAAACAAAAGATGTCAGCGTTGAAGAGATCGGTCGATGGATGTCCGGCCTTTGGCCTGAAGCGAAGGAGCAGTGATGAATTTTCCTTTAGCACTCTATAACCGCCAGCGTCCGAGCCGCTTTCTTTCTGCGGCGTCTCCGTTTATTGCGGTTCTCTTGACGCTTTTGATCGGATGCTTGATTTTTGCCGGGATGGGCAAAGATCCGATGCATTCCATGTACGTGTTTATTGTCGAGCCTTTGCTCACACTGCGGGGCTGGGGAGAGTTGGGCGTAAAAATGACGCCGCTCATTCTCTGTGCATTGGGCCTATTGGTTTGCTACCGAGCAAACGTGTGGAACATCGGTGCGGAAGGCCAATTAATTGTCGGCGCGCTTGCCGGCGGCGTGGTTGCATTGCAGGCTAGCCCCGAAGCCTCTCAGCTCTACATGATTTGGGTCATCCTGGCTGCGATGGTCGGCGGTGCGTTATACGCCGGCATCGTGGCCTGGCTCAAAGACAAATGCAATGCCAATGAAATCTTAGTTTCTCTGATGCTCGTCTATATTGCCGAGCTTTTCCTTTCCTGGGCGGTTCAGTCCCCGCTGCGAGATCCTCAGGGCTTGGGATTCCCGCAAAGTCCGATGTTTGAGATGGCAGCCACGCTCCCGATCATGATTCCGGGTACCCGAATGCACTGGGGTGGGGCTCTCGTTTGCTTTGCCTTGTTCGGCATCTGGCTCATCATGTCGAAGATGTTTATCGGTTTCCAGGTGCGCGTTTCCGGCATGGCGCCTAAGGCAGCTGCTTACGCGGGCTTCTCCAATCGAGCCATTATTTATTTTGTGTTGCTTCTTTCCGGTGCTTTAGCCGGATTGGCCGGTGTGATCGAAATCTGCGGTCCGATCGGACAGCTCACGCCCAAGATCTCCCCGGGATACGGCTTTGCCGCGATTATTGTGGCTTTTGTGGGGCGCTTAAAACCACTCGGAACCATTCCTGCAGCTTTCATCATGGCGCTCTTTTACCTCGGCGGTGAACTAGCCCAGTCCAGACTCGGAACGCCGGCTGCTTTGACGGGTGTGTTCCAAGGTCTCTTGCTCTTCTGCATCATGGCTTGTGATTCTCTGATTTTCTGCAAATTAAAGTGGGTCGGATTTAATTCCGCGAAGGGGGCCGCATGAGTGTTGCAGCTTCTTTAATTGCCACGACGATGAATGCAAGCACGCCGCTGCTGCTTGCAGCGCTGGGAATTTTGGTTGCCGAACGCTCCGGCGTCCTGAACTTAGGCGTCGAAGGCATCATGCTGATGGCGGCCATCGCAGGCTACATGGCAACGGTTGAGACCGGAAGTTTTGCGGTCGGATTTATTGCTGCCGTTGCAGTGGGTATTTTGTTTGCACTGTTCTTTGCCATTTTCGCGGTGGGCTTAAGGGCTAATCAGCAGGCATCCGGCTTGGGCGTAGCGATTTTCGGCGGTGGCTTATCCGCCTACATCGGCATTCCTTATCAAGGCGCCGTGCTCCCTGAAAGAGCGGCTGACGGCATTCCGTTCTTAGACCAGATCCCTTTCCTCGGACAAGCATTTTTCAGCCAGCATTGGATCGTTTATTTGTCCTTGCTCATGATTCCGGCTGTTTGGTATTTCTTGTTCAGAACCAGGCCCGGGCTGGTCGTGAGGGCCGTCGGAGAATCGCCGTTTTCAGCAAACGCTTTGGGATACTCGGTTCCGATGATTCGATGCGCGACGCTGGCTTTCAGCGGAGCCTGTATCGGGCTTTCCGGCGCTTATTTGTCGCTCATCTATACACCCTTATGGGTGGAAGGCATGATTGCCGGCAGAGGCTGGATTGCGCTGGCGCTGGTGACCTTCGGTACTTGGCGTCCGTTCAGAGTGTTCTTAGGCGCGTACTTGTTCGGCGGCATGACCATGCTGCAGATGAATCTTCAGAGTATCGGAATTTCCGTTCCGACTCAGTTTATTTCCATGGCGCCTTATGCGGCGACGATTATCGTTTTGGCGCTGATTTCGAGAAATCCGACTTGGATTCGTCTGAACATGCCGGCTTCTCTCGGAAAGCCGTTTAACCCGCATTGATGATTTTTTGTTTACCTTTCTTTAAAGGAGAAAGACAGTGAAGATGTCTTTAAAACTGGTTGCAGCTGCGGCTGCTGTTGCTTCCGCTTTTGCTTTGAGCGCCTGCGGAGACAAAAAAGAAGCTGCCCCGGCTAAACCGGCAACGCCGGCAGCTCCTGCCGCTCAGTCCAAGGCAGCTGAACCCCTGAAAGTCGGTTTTGTGTATGTGGCTCCGATTGCGGACGTCGGCTATACAAAACAACATGACATCGGCCGTATCTACGCTATTGATAAGGTAGGTAAAGATAAAGTCACGACGACATTCGTGGAGAATGTTCCTGAAACTGCTGACGCAGAGCGAGTTATTCGTCAGATGGTTGCCGACGGCAACAAGCTGATTTTCGGAACCAGCTTCGGCTACATGAACTACATGCAGAAGCTTGCTAAAGAATACCCGGATGTGAAATTCGAGCATGCCACCGGCTACAAGACTGCGCCCAACATGACGAATTACAACATTCGCTTCTACGAAGGCCGCTATCTGGCCGGTATGCTTGCCGGCGGTGCAACTAAGAGCAACATCATCGGTTATGTCGCTCCGTTCCCGATTCCTGAAGTTCTGCAGGGTATCAACGCCTTTACATTGGGTGCCAAATCCGTTAATCCGAATATTCAGGTGAAGGTGATTTGGACCAACGCTTGGTACGATCCTCCCAAAGACACCGACTCTGCCAAGACTCTGTTGGGTCAAGGGGCGGACATTCTCACTCAGCACACCAATACCAGTGCTGTAGCGAGTGCTGCTGAAGCTGCAGGAAAAATGGTTATTCCGTACAACAGCGACATGAAGTCTGTTGCTCCGAATGCCCAGATTGCTGCTCTTGTGCTGAATTGGGGACCGTACTACGCCAAGAAGATCCAGCAGACGATCGACGGCAAGTGGGATCCGACACCGGTTTGGATGCACTACAAAGACGGCGCAATGTCTCTTGAAGGAGTTCGCACCGATAAGATTCCTGCCGATATCGTGAAGAAGATGGAAGAAGTGAAGGCCAAGATCGAGAGCGGTGAATTCCATCCGTTTACGGGTCCGATCAAGACCAACGACGGCAAAGAAGCTGCTAAGGCAGGCGAAGTTCTGAAGGATGACCAGCTTCAGACGATGAATTACTATGTTGACGGTGTGATCGGAAAGGTTCCCAACTAATCTGATTCGACGTTAATTCAAGCGAAGGCTCGGCATTTTGTCGAGCCTTTGTGATTTTCAAGACTGTGAAAGTTGTGGTCTTTTTCTCATAGAAAAGCGCGAGGTGCTATTTTGGCTCGCTTAACACATAGACGACTATGCCGGAATGAGCCAGCTCCGCCCCTCTCGGGAGAATAAAATCCGTCAAACCGGAATCCGAGCTTTCTGGAACCAGTCGAAAACCTCTCTCGGAAGCAGTAAATCTTCGAAGTGTTTTTTTTCCTGCGTATTCAAGAAGAACGATATTGCCGACCTGGGCTTTTGCTTTCTTTCTTAGAAAAAGAACGGTTCCCTCATGAATTCCGGCTCGATCCATCGAATTATCCGGTGCCTTTTCCACAGAAATCTCTTCCGCCGGGATAGGGAGCGAATTGAACAATTCATCTGCAACTTTGGTCGGAGAAGGTTTAGTCGTGGCAGCGATCTGCGAACGAATCCAGGAAGAGCCTCCTAATCTTTTTAATTGAATTAAAAGATCCTCAGTCAGAATGACGGTCGTTGTTTTTGCGCCGATAAGAGGCTTGCGGCCTGCACCGGGACGTGCACCGCCTTTTTTCTTTAAAGGCGCTTTATTTTCACTATCGGTCATAAAAATAATTCAACAAAAATATAGTGAACGCTGTCTGCGACAAACGATTTCGCGATACAGGATAGGCTATTTCAAGAATCAACGTTGTAAAAGACTAAGATATTTGTGGAATCGATCGAAAATATGTGAAAAAGACCACAAATTAGGTTTTCAAAAGGCGGATCAAAAATGGGGAAATTTTTAAGAAATGCTTTGTTCGGGATAGCGGTTGGAGATGCTTTAGGTGTTCCCCATGAGAAAAAACCAAGAGGGTCTTTCAAGTGTTTGGGTTGGGATTACACACCGGAACCGGATCGAAAAAGAACGTGGTCGGACGACACCGCTCTGACGCTCGCCGAACTCGACAGTCTTGGAACCCTAAAGAGGGTGGATTTTGACGCCATCATGCAGAACTTCATGGAATGGTTCTTGATGGGAAAATTTTCCTGCACCGGGCGCTGTTTCGGTGCGGGAAAGAGTACGGTGCATGCCATCAAGAACTATTGCTATGGAAAGAAGGCGATTGACTGCGGCTCTAAGGACATTATGTCTAACGGAAACGGTGCTCTGATGAGAATCATGCCGTTTTGCCTTTTGAGAGAGGAATATCGCAAAACCTTTAATTTCGATGATGCCGTTGGTATGACGCACCGGCATCCAATAAATCTTGTTGCCTGCTGCTTTTTTGATGTGTTGGTCAACGCGATTGTTCGCGGGTCGGACCTAAAGACTGCTTACGAAACGGCAGAGAAATCGTTGTCCCAAGAGGAAAAAGAATTAATTCAGATGCCGTCCTTTGGACTTTTAAGTGAGCGCCCTGAAAGTGAAATTAAATCCGGCCGCTTTGTGCTGGATACTTTGTGGGCCGCCATTTGGTGTGTGGAAAAGACCACAAATTATCGAGATGCTGTCTTGAAAGCCGTTGATCTTGGAGACGATTCCGACACAACAGCCTCGGTTGCCGGAGGCATTGCCGGGTTAATTTATGGGATCGGGGGAGAAAAAGGCGTTCCGAGCAATTGGATAGAGCAGTTGGCTTGCCGGAATTGGCTGGAGGATGCAGCAGAAAAGACGGCGGGAATGGCTTATTAAGGTACGGTAAATCAGCTAAAAATATATAGAAAAGACCACAAAATTGAAGACTGCTGCCTTGGTAGCTTCGGGTGTCTGAAGTTTGGCGGAGAAATGATTAGATCCACAGCGGCAGTCAGCCAAATATGAGAAAAAGACCACAATTCTGAACAGAATTTGTGGTCTTTTTCACACGGAAAGAGTTTCAGCGAATGAGTAAGCTCAGATCTTATCTGGCGCCGCTGGCCTGAAGAGCAATAGCGGCATGCTTACGGCCTTCGACAACTTCTTTACGAAGCTGACCGCTCGGGTGGAAGGAAACTACCTGGCGGGCCTTAATAATGGCGGATTCGCCGGACTTAGGATTACGTCCCGGACGCTCGCTTTTCTGCTTGATGGAAAAAACACCGAAGTTGGAAAGCTTCAGTTCTTCGCCGCGAACGAGGCATTCAAGTGCTTCATCGAAGAAAAGATCCACGATTTCCTTGCAGAAACGTTTAGGGAGCCCAAACTGTTCATAGATAACATCGGCAAGATGACTTTTGGTCAGCGTATCGCCTTCCTTGAGCAGGGTGCCAAGGACGAGAGCGGTCTCATCCTTCTGCTGTTCTTTGACAGCCTGTTTAGGTAAGTCTTCCATTTTTCTAGTATGTTGTGAAACTGTGAAAAGGTTGAATTCTATACCAAAGCTTTGGGGCTGTGTTGTCGTTATTTATTTAATTTACAAAGAAAAAATTCAAAAATCATTGACTTTTTGAAATTACGATCACCCAGCAAAAACGGATCATTTTTTGTGGAACGAGGCACCTAAATCGGGAAGTTTTTGCAGAGTCTAACTCCTCGGCGCGGGAAATCGACTTCAAGGACCATCCGGCATATCGCCCGAACTCCCGGAACATAGCTCCGGGATTTTTTCATTCTGAGGAAAATCTTTCGTAAATTTAAAGAGTTGAGATTGACACCAAGGGTAATTCCTGTTATTATAGTCTATAAATATTTATGAGGACTATTATGGTTCGACCGCGAACTCTACCCGACGACCATTTCTGTTTCTCAACCTTCAGAAAAGGCGATTCCACTTATGTCTACGGCTACAGGAATGAGTGGGATCCGGAAAAGAAACAGTCAAGAATTGCCAAAAGAATTTATGTCGGCACGCTTAATGAAATAACCGGCAGAGTTAAGCTGGGCAAGAAGTACTTATCAAATCATCCTGAGTACGAAGGCAAAACGCTTTACTTTGAAAATCGCACCCTCGTTGAAAGATCCGAGCAAGATGTTGCGGAAGAAGTCGAGCAACGCGAGACTTCATGGGCTTCAAACAATCTTTCTTATGCGGCCACCTGGGCCCTTTGGCAGTTCGCATCCAAGAACCGAATTCTGCAAAACTTACAGGCAGTCTTTGGAAAACAATTAGGAACCAACCTCCTGGCTTTGGCTATCTATCAGCTTTTAGACGGGGGCGCGATGAACGGCTATGAAGACTGGCTTCCTGACAACTGGCTTCCTGTGAGCGCTCCCCTGAGCTCTCAGCGCATCAGCGAACTGCTTGCTCAAGTCGACCACGAGGATATGGTTAATTATTTCCGTTTACGATTTGATCGATCCAAAGAAAATTATCAGAGATGGCTTGAGGAAATAGAGCAGAACGCCAAGAAAAATGGCTCGGTCATGCCGCCTTCAACAATGCAAAAAATGTATATGGCGCTGGACTCCACAGCAATAAGCACCTTCTCTATGACAATCGAGGATGCGGCTTACGGACATGCCAAACAGAATCCTGAACTCAAGCAAATCAACCTTACGCTTGCCGTTGATTTCTTGAACGGGGATGTCTGCTATGCCCGAGAAGACGAAGGTTCGATCACCGATAAGTCCGTCTATAAATCCATTCTGGCTCAGATGAAAAGTTACGGCTTTGACCTTGACGAGACAGTCCTGGTTACCGATCGCGGTTACTCGTCGCTCTTGAATCTTCAGAATCTTTTTAATACTGACGTCAGCTTCGTCGCCGGCATTCCTATCGTAGAAAAAGGCCTGAAAGATAAATTTGCGAAGTTCCGTGAAGCACTTTGCGACCTCGCTTTCTACAACAGCGAATACGACGTTTATTGCCGAACCATTGAGGAAGACTGGAAGCAAAACACAGAGGGCGGTTCGATAGATCGTACCTGCTTTGTGCATCTTTACCGATTCCCCGAAATTGCTCTATCACAGCAAAAACAGTTACTTAAGAAAGTCGACAAGGTCCTGGATAAAAAACGCAGCGGACGAGTCGTAGACCGAGATGACTGGAACTTTGCTGCCCGCTTCATCACCGAACGCAAAGAAGAGCATGACGGAAAAGAAAAGAAAATCTGGGAGAAGAACCTTGAGGCACTCCGATCCTGGGAGCGCACTGCCGGCTGCTTTGTTATCCGCAGCGACTGGCTCGAAGATCCGATCGAGGCTTTAAGAATTTATAGACGCAGGAACATCGTTGAGGTCGCGTTCAGACAATTTAAAGTCCTCAACGGAGGTGACCGTTTGTACGCAACGCAAACTTCCTACATGGGCAAACTGATGGTGCACATAATCGCCCAGTCCCTCAGAATGGTCATGACCGTGCAGGCTAAGAGAAGAGAAACTCAGGAATTAAAGCTTCCGGACAACTCGGTTGAGAAATTACTGTCAGCTTTGAAAAGAGTAAGAGCGGTGAGGACGCCGACCAGAGCCACTTGGGTTGTTGAGCCGCTAACGAAAAAAGCCCAAGACATGCTTGAGCTTTTAAATCTGCCTAAACCTCCCATGACGTTTAAGTCAATATAGAACTATGTCACGGGAGTTCCGGATATCGTTCGGTGAGCAGTCAAACCCGGCCGACCAAAGGCGGGCAAAAAAAGGGCGTCTGAAATAAATCATTCAGACGCCGGTATCTAAATTAGCGAGAGAAGAACTTGAGTTCCTGAAATGGATCTCGAAAAGCTCTTCGGAGATTCTCGCTTCAACCTCAAATCCCAAGGAGAAGTGACAACATTCAATTGCCACAACTGAATATTAGCATAAAGCCCTAAGGGTTTCTACCACAATATTTGTAAAAACCTATTTCGGGCACAGGGTTCGTAAAAAATCCTTGAGAAATTAAGTAGTTGATGTTGACAAAAATGTCCGATTTAGAACATCTTGACGAGGATTGAAACAGAAATTAACCAGAATAGAAAGGCGCTGATTTTGTTGAGCCAGAAGGAGAAGCTCTTCGTCATCCAGCGGTCAGCCGCAGCAGCGGCAGAGTAGCTGTATGCAATGTGAACAAACCAGCAGGTGATGACAAACATGGCAATCATCAAAGAGACCTGTTGGACGTACGAACCTTTTGGATCGATAAACTGTGGGAATAAGGAGAGCAGAAACACGATACACATCGGGTTGGTGACCTGCAGAAGAGCAGCGCTCGCCAATATATGAATCCTTTCCTGCTTCAACTCCTTTGGATTAAAAGATTTGATGGATGAAGAAAGCGAAATAACTGGAGCCGTCCAGCTTTTCCAGCCGAACCAAAAGAGAAGCAAGCATCCGCATAACTGCAGGCCGTAGAACATGACAGGGGATTCATGAATGACAGCTCCTAAGCCGCTCGCGGCAAGAATACTCATGAAAAGCACTCCGATTGCGTTGCCTGTCGGAGAGAGAAACGCATTGTTCTTTCCGTAGTTAATGGCGTTTTTTAACGTATAAAGGACGCCGGCACCGGGCGTAACACATGTGATGAAAACGACTATGAAAAAGAGTCCGAGACTTGATGCTGACATTTTTATCTCCTTTGTTGCCAGTCAGTGTAGGAAGAAAGGCACACGCCTAGGAGCGCAAGTGATATAAAATCTTTATCACTCAATTACCTTTTTGCTAACATCAAAATGCGTCGTTGTTTCAATTACCGCACCATAAGACAGTTAATGCTGTTTGCCGCCGTGACTCAGGAGAAGAGTTTTCGGCGGGCGGCAAAACGCCTGAACATGTCTGTTCCTCCGCTTGTTCTTCAGATCGATGAATTAGAGGCGAGACTGAAAATGAAATTGCTGGAGAGAACGCCTAGAGGTGTTTCTCCGACTGCACAAGGCAATGCAATCATGCCGATGATTGACCAGCTGGTTCGGCAGGCAGAAATTCTGGATTACTCCGTAAAACAGATGCAGCAAAATGCGCAGGGAATTCTGACGATCGGCGCCAATACGGAGTCAATGCTTTTCTTTATTCCGGAGTTCAAAAAACGCCTTGCGGCATTGCATCCGAACATTTCGCTTTTTGTGAAAGAAATCGATTCTTATCAGGTCGAAACTGAGCTCACCGACGGAACGGTTTTAATCGGTATGGCATTTTTCGATACCTTGTCGGATCAGCGCTTAAGGATGGCGAACCTCATCAATGAGAAGCCAATTGTTCTTTTGAATCGAAATCATCATTTAGCCGGCAAGGGCGGAGTGTCCATCAAAGACCTGAGGAATGAGGATTTCGTATTTACGCGGCGCTCCATTGCGCCAAGGCTTTTCGACGGTCTCGTCGGCTTTTGTCAGGAAGTCGGCGGTTTTACTCCGCGGATCATCCACGAGGTCGAATCCAGTCCGCGTCAGATGGGATTTGTAAGCTGCGGGCAGGGAATCGCTTTCTTGCCGGAATCTTTCAGACAGTGGATGCCTGAATATATCCGGGCAGAAACAATTACGGATGCAGCTCCCTGTTTGCCCCTTTCTATCGCATGGAATCCGCTGATTGAGTCCCCCTTACGAGATATCGTGGCAGAAGAACTGAAACAGATGTTTGTGGACCGTTGAGAAGCATAGACCGCGATCCAAAACGGAGGAATATATGAATAAACCAAAGGACGAACCGGGTTTGCAAACCATTTTGTCGCATTGCGGCCGCAATTTGGAGGCAAGCGGCGGTTATGTAAATGTGCCGCCCTATGAAGGCTCGACCATTCTTCACGATGATATGGAAGATCTGTTCGGACGTGTCGATAACCATTTGTACGGCGACGGTACTGCACAGACCTACGGGACGGACGGAGGCCCGACGCATGAAGCTTTTTATGACGCCATGAATAAACTCGAAGGCGGAGCCGGAACCTGGGCATTTAGTACGGGTTTAGCGGGCTGCACGATTCCGATGATGGCCTTCCTGAAGACAGGCGATCACATGCTTGTAACAGATTCGGTTTATGGTCCTACGCGCCAGTTCTGCGAAGTACTGCTAAAGAACTTCGGCGTGGAAGCAGAGTTTTACGAGCCGACCATCGGGGCCGGTATTGAGAAATTAATTCGTCCCAATACGCGATTGATTTATATGGAAAGTCCGGGTACGCATACCTTTGAAATGCAGGATGTTCCGGCAATCGCCGCGGTCGCTCGCAAATACAACATCGTCACAATGATCGACAACACTTATGCCACGCCACTCAATTTCCAGCCGCTGAAGCACGGTGTGGATGTAGTAGTGCATTCGGCGACGAAATACATCTGCGGTCATAGCGACGTGTTGATGTCCACGGTTACCTGCAATGAAAAAAACTGGAAGCAGGTGAGAGACGTCTGCAAGATGACCGGACAATACGCCTCGGCGCAAAGTGTGTACCTAGGCCTCCGCGGCTTACGCACTCTGAAAGTCCGCCTTGATGCAGTGGGCGTGCATACGCGGAAAGTGGTTGACTGGCTTCTTAAGCGGGAAGAAGTCAAAAAAGTGATTTGGCCGGCTTATGAAAAGGATCCCGGCTATCGCATTTACAAGAGAGACTACTCCGGCCCGATCGGATTATTTGCTTTCCAATTTCAGGATCAGTACACGGATGTTCAGATCAACCGCTTTATGGATTCTTTAAAACTATTCGGATTGGGTTACTCGTGGGGCGGATTTGAGAGCTTGATCCTGAGGAGCTACGGGAAACGCACGGTCGGTGACCCGAAAATTATGCGTACGATGATCCGTGTTTATATCGGCTTGGAAGATCCGGAAGATATGATCAACGACTTAGATCAAGCGATGACAAAAATGCGGGATGTGTAAAACACCCGAAAATAGAAAAAATTAAAGGCCGTAGAGAAAAACTCTTTGCGGCCTTTTTGCTCAGCTCAAAACAAATTATTTTGTATTGAGGGCATCTTTAAACTGTTTGCCGGCAACGAATTTCGGCTGAACAGAAGCGGGAATCTGGATCGTTGCTCCGGTGGCAGGATTGCGGCCGGTACGAGCTTCGCGCTTAGCAGACTTGAAAGTTCCGAAACCAACTAAGGAGATTTCATCACCTGCTTTAACAGTTTTGACGATCTGAGCTGTCAGAGCATCCAGAACATCTTTAACATCAGCTTTAGATTTACCGGAAGCTTCTGCAACGGCAGCAATCAATTCAGTTTTATTCATTCGATTCCTCTGATAGTGTTTGAATGGAACCCTGATAATAAGGGTTTTTTAGGGCAAAAAACAGTTTTTTAGGTTTGGGTGTGCTGTTTTCGCGACAAACCGCTGTCCGTTAGGGCCTCTCGGAAGATTACACATCCCGTATATAGGTTATTTTTAAACGGTAATGCAGGCTTAGCTGTTGACTGTGAAAATTCTTGAGAAGTGTCGATGTATCGAGGTTTAGCTGAAAAGGTCCAGCTCTTTTTGGACGGAAGGCTCCGTTTTCTTTAAGAGAATCTCTTGTATATCTGTCAAGTACAACTTGACCATATTAGAAAAAATTAGGCCCACAGAGTACGTTTTGTCTGAATACCTTAATTGTGAAAGCCAGCGGTAGAATTCAATTTCGTCTTCTGTCTGTGCTTCAATTCCGCCTCGGATCATGACAAATTTATCAAATAGGGCAGAAGCGGACTCAATTAATGTTTCATAAGCGTCCTCAGCGTTTTGGCAGCGAAATTCTGAAAAACTGTCCACGGAAACGGGATAAATCTTGTCGAGGTTAAAGTCCTCGGGGTTCAGATCCGATAAAGTAAGAGAAAGCATTTTTCTTTGAAGATCAGTCAGTTCTTCAATGCTTTGCTTCAAATCTTCTTTGTATAAAGCGATCCCGGAAGTATTCTTCTTTACCATCGTGTACCCATGCGTTGATTTGGAAATTCTAGCGCAAGCACAAACGTTTCACGGATTCATACCATATATGAGCATGAGCTAAGGGATAATGTCTATGTACTAACCCTGAGGGGATGGTGATAATTGCCTTTACTTAGTTTGTCCTTCCAAAGGTTGCTGTAATGAACCAAAAATCTGAATTTGAAGCAAGAGTCGCTTCAGCCGGTATTCGCAGAATTACCCGGTGCAGGAAGATCTCATTGAAGGGCGCTCAAAAAGTTGTTTTACCTTCCTTTTTAACGGAAGCACATTCTTCCGGAGCCCAGAAACACTTTGTTTGGAACGAGTTTTCGGCCTCAGTGCGTCCCGTTTAGTCCTTCGGTGTTATGCCAGAACTCCCCGAAGTAGAAATTACGCGACTTGGAATATTGAAGCGTGTCGGCGGCCGACGTTGCACGGGCGCGGTTGTTCGTGAGACGCGTTTCCGAAAAGCAGCCCCGGCAAATCTTTCAGAGTTGCTGAAAGGACAATGTTTGCGGTCAATTGAAAGAAGAGGTAAATACCTGATTTGGTCTTTCGATCGCGGATATATCGTTTCTCATCTCGGAATGTCAGGAGTGATGCGGATCGTTGATCCTAAAGCCACTGAACCGGTAAAGCATGATCATATAGATATCCTCTTCGGGGATTTGGCGGTCCGCTACCACGATCCCAGACGTTTTGGCTTTTTGATTTGGTTGCCAGAGTCTCAAGACCCTCACGACTTGCCTGAAATTGCGAAGTTGGGTGAAGAACCTTTTTCGGATGACTTTACTGCGGACCGGCTGCATTCCGCTTTAGCAAATACTTCGCTGCCGATTAAGGAAGCCCTGTTGACAGGAAAATACGTTGTTGGCGTGGGGAATATTTATTGTTCTGAGTCTTTGTTTGAGGCTTGTATTTCACCTCTGACTCCCGCGAACAAACTTTCAACGAAACGGCTAGAGCGGCTGGTGGCGGCGATTAGACAGGTGTTGACGTTATCTTTACAGGAAGGAGGTTCTACTCTGAAAGATTTTGTCTCAGCTGAGGGGGAACAAGGGTATTTCACTTTAAACGCAAAGGTTTATGGAAAAGCTGGAAAGCCTTGTTCCTGTTGTGGCCGTCCAATCAAAAAAATTGTTCAAAACAAAAGGGCGACATATTTTTGCAGTCACTGCCAAAGAAGATATTGACGTCCTCCTGGCCATAAATGACGAGGATTCCATACCACCTCTGCAGCGGCCGTAGCCTAATGCTGCAGTAGGTCTCTTTGGGTTCCTGCTGACAGCGCCTTACTCCGCCGCTCATACCACAGGCTAACCGGGCCCGTCCGGCCCTTAGTACATTTATCGCTCCGACCAAATCCGCGTTGGCTCGGTATCCGCAGGCAACACACGCAAAAGAGGCTTGCGTTTTTCTGTTCTCCGCAGAAACCAAACCACATAGCGGACATGTTCGGCTGGTATTTTTGGGATCAACCTTGATTAATTTTCCTCCTCTCCGCTCCAACTTATTGGAGAGCATCCGGAAAAAGCCATACCATCCTTGATCCAAAATTGACCGGTTCAAGCTGCTCTTCTGCTTAACCTTTTTGCCCGGATTCTCTATTGTTCCGGCGGCAGAAGCTGACATATTAGAGACCTTCAGATCCTCAACGTACACGGTGCTGTGGTTTTGGGCTATCTGTGTCGAAGTCTTATGTAGGAAGTCTCTTCGGCTGTCTGCGATATGGCGATGCAGGCGTGCAATCTTTCTCTTTGTTTTTCTGCTGTTCCTACTCCCTTTTTTCTGTCTGGCCAACTTTCTTTGAAGTATCGCAAGTTTTTCCTGCTCCCGCTTAAAGGGGTTGAGAGGTTCAAAGACTTTACCGTCGGAGAGCGTCGCAAAATGCTTGACTCCCATGTCAATCCCTATCTCGGAAGGAGTTGGAGCAGGCGGCTTGTCCTCATATTCCGTCTGGATGCTGACGTCCCATTTATCGCCGCGGCGAATGACGGTGACGTTTTTTATCGCGCCGATGATGTCTTGGCTTTTCCGATACCCTACCCAACCGATTTTTGGCAGCCTAATTTGATGTTTGGCTTCATCAAGTTCAACTCCCTGGGGAAATCGAATGGAGTCATGTCTAAACTTTTTCCTGTATTTTTCGGGAAGTTCGCACGTTTTTCGAGGAAATTGGTGTAAGCCCGATCAAGATCTTTTAGGGACTGCTGAAGCACCTGGCTATGGCACTCTTTCAGGAAAGGATGTTTATTTTTCCACTCCGGAAGCCTTTTGGTAGCTTCTGTATATCTGAATGAGTGTTTGTCATCTTTTGCGTACAGCGACTTCTCAAGAGATAAGGTACGATTGTAGACATAACGGGCGCAGCCGCAGAATTTGCCGATTTGACAAGCCTGCCGGCCATCCGGCTTCAATTCAAATTTAAAGGCACGTCGTATTAGCATTGCAGCCCTCGTGATTGTTAAGCAAATTATACTTGGTCTATGAACAAAAGTAATGATATTAGACACGGCAGACACTGTGTTTTTAATTTACATATTCATTTGGTCTTTGTCACTAAGTATCGCCGCTCTGTATTTACTAAGGCAGTATTAGAAGATCTGAAGGAAATTTTTGCCTCGGTCTGCCAGGATTTCGAGGCCGAGCTAGTAGAGTTTGACGGAGAAAAGGATCATGTCCACTTGCTAATCAATTATCCGCCGAAAGTTTCAGTATCTCGTTTGGTTAATAGCCTGAAAGGGGTCTCAAGTCGACTTATTCGGAAGAAACGATATGCTTGCATTCAAGACAAACTTTGGGCCGGAGCCTTGTGGTCTCCCTCCTATTTTGCCGCAAGTTGTGGCGGAGCGCCTATTTCCATTATTAAACAGTACATAGAGCAGCAAGATACGTCGGAGTAACTACTCCGTCGAGCCCTTATATCACCGTCATAAATGGCGGTGCTTTACGGGCTCAGATGGTAAAACAGGCATACTGACACAGATTCAGGAAGAGGATTATTCTTTTTTGAAAGCTGAGTCTTGTCATTAATCTGACTCTAGTTAAAGAGTTGTCAGCAGATTTTTTTCCGAAACCGAATCATCCAAATCTACTGATTTAAAGGCGTAAAGGACAATATTTTCCACGCCTTGAAGTTGCCTATTTCGGAGCTGGTATTCGTAAGCAACTGTTAAACAATAGTAGATTAAGTGAAGGAGGTGTCATCATGATTGATGTATTCACAGTTATTTGGGCAGCGCTCAGCGTGCTTATTCTTGCTGCATTGGTTTACTTTGTTGCAAAGAAAAAGATCAGCGTTGTTGCGTTTATTTGCTTGTTAATTCTGGTGGTTTTAGGAATCGCTGGGTTCGCAGGACTGTTAGGCGTAGGATTTAAACTAGGCTGAGTTTTAACGAATGCCGAGAAATCCCCCGTGTGTGAGTGCGAAGTAGACGGATAGGTGCTGAACCCGTAAGGTTCGCCTGATTGGACCGTCTGACGAGGCGTACCGGCATCTCACAATCTCCATTATTCCTACTAATAGAATTCGGTAATAAACAGCTCAAAAACTGATCGGACTCGATGGTGGCCTTTTTGTGAATAAGCAGCAGTTGTGAGGTGCCTGTTCGCATGTGTAAGTACTCGCCTATGGCTGAATTGCGAGATTGCCCAAATATGCACCATATGTAGCTATACAGTAGTTCGGGCTGAATCTCGTACTACCGCTTTTGTTTAGGACGTGAATGCAAGTCAGCCCGAGGTCCTCAGATCTTGGATAATCAAACAACTTTTGATTGTCCGAAAAGTAATTATTTTTCTCTGGCTTCGTATAAGATTTCCTTAGAAAGGATAACGTGTTGAAAATCTGAAGGAATTTTCATATTTTTGTCTCTGAAACCACAAAAAGCAATCTTTATCCCAAAGTTATTATTTTTAAAGCGTTATGAAATAGAATGAGAATGATTCTTGTTCAATGTTTTTCACAATTTTCAGAGGTAGTATGAAATTAGCTAAAACAGCTTTAGTCCTTGCACTGGCCACCGCTGGTACGATGGCTGCGGCCGAATCGCAGGTTACGCTTTACGGGACAATTGACGGAGCAGTGGTTGTTAATAAAGCAAAAGGAGGGGACGCAACTGTTTCTTTGGATGACGGTATTGCCGGAGGCAGCGTTTGGGGATTGGAAGGCAGCGAAGATTTAGGAAACGGATACTCCGTCGGCTTTCTTTTGGAAAACGGTTTTACTATGGATAATGGGGCGGCTGGAGAAGACGGTAAGGCTTTCAGCAAGCAGGCAACCCTCTCCTTGTCCGGTAATTTTGGCGAACTTGCTTTTGGACGGATGGGCGGATTAGCGTCTTATGAAGGCTCTTATTCAATCTGGGACGCTTCTCCTCTTGGGACCGCTTACCTTCAGGGCGGCCTGGGAAACACGTTTGTTACAGGTCAGATTAACAACAATAGTATCGTTTACGTTTCTCCCGAATTCGGCGGTTTGAAAATTCATGCGCAATATTCAAACGGTGTAGAAGAGGACACTCAAAAATGGTCGCGCAACAGCCACTACTATGGCTTGGGCGCTACTTATGAAATCGGTAATTTGTCTCTTGCCGGTATTGTCGAGCGTTTTGATAACAAGGGCGCCGAAAACAAAGATAAAGATAAAGCGACAATGGTGTACAGCCTCAGTGCAGCTTATGATTTTGAAGTTGCTAAGGCTTTCTTCGGTTATCAGTATGCGAGCCGCTTCCACGGTTTTGACCAATTAGAAGATGTTACTGTTGCCGGAAAAGGCATGAATCAGAATGCATTTACTTTGGGTGCAGAAGTGCCTGCGGCTGGCGGTACATTCAAAGTTGCAGCGAATTATGGGTTCGGAAAAGTCAAATCAGCCGACGGAGTTGTCGTGGGTGATGAAAAGCTGTCAAATGACAAATTTAACCGCTTTACAGTCGGGGCTGCCTATGAATATCCGCTTTCTAAACGTACCTTTGTTTATGGTTGGGGTGCCTATGCGACTGCAGGCAAGATGCTGAAGGAAAAAGCCGTTGAAGAAAACTTTAAGTCTTGGAGTCTAGGCTTGGGTCTCCACCACGCATTTTAAAAACGGCTTTTTGAAAGTTGCCTGATAGATAAAAGGTTAACAACGTAACTGTAAGCGGCAGGATTGGAAGTTGATTCTGCCGCTCATTTTTTTTCGAGGCGTACGAAATAATACAATTTTGGATTAGATACTTTTTATCGATCAAGGATTCTCAATGCTTTCGACCCTTTTTACGATTGCCGCCGTCCATTTAATTGCCTTAATGTCTCCTGGACCGGATTGTTTTATCGTAATGCAGACGGCCGTCGGAAGATCTCGAAAAGAGGCGTTGTGCTGTGTCTTGGGCATTACCTTAGGCGTAGCTTTTTGGGCGGCGCTCTCATTGTTAGGCCTCCAGTGGTTGTTTGAGCAGTTTGCCTGGCTGCAGCAGTTGATTATGTTCTTGGGCGGCCTCTACTTGGGGTGGCTGGCCTTTCTTCTTTTGAGAAGCGCATGCAATAAGCAAACAGCGAGCCAGCAGAATGGACCGACGCCCCGTTCGGGCTTTAGATCTTTTGCCATCGGACTTTTGACAAATTTATCGAATGCAAAAGCTCTAATTTACTTTAGTTCCGTTTTTTCGCTCTTTATTACCGCAGATATGGAGACGAGTGAGGCCATTTTAATTTACGCAGTGGTGGTTCTAGAAAGTTTTTTTTGGTTTTCTTTTGTTGCTCTGATTTTGGGCTTGCCGAAACCAAAGGCTTTTTACCGAAAGTCCGGCAGGTGGATTGACGGCATCTGCGGGGCAATATTTGGAGTTTTTGGAACTGCATTAATTTGGACGGCAGTGAAAGAATCAGACTTGTGATTTCTCGCACTTCTAAGAGCAGGAAGTTCCTGGAGGCAACGCTAAAAAATTGCAAGACTAGTGTCAAAGCGACAAAACACCAGGTCCTCGAGATTCTTAAATGAAATACTTCTTCAATATAATGAGTGTTAACCATTATTTTTGTGTTAAAAATAATTAGTTACCGATCAATTGGAGATTTCGAAATTTCTCGGCAAAAAACTATGAGAAAAAGCTTCTTTTTTTCTGCTCTTATTCTCCTAGCCGCTACTGGGACGCATGCCCAAGATGTCAATACTCAGTCTTGTGAGAAGGGCAATGGCCAGGCGTGTTACTTGGCTGCTATCGAGATGCATAAGGCTAAAAACTTTGGAAGGGGCGCCGACCTAGCTCAAAAAGCCTGTGATTTAAATTTGGGAGTCGGCTGCTTGGCTTTAGCAAACAATGTTCGCCTCGGAATTGGTGTCAATCCTTCTTTACAGGCGGCAATGCCTTTTTATCAGAAGGCATGCGAGTTAGGCGAGCCCTTGGGCTGTTCGCATGTTAAGAATCCTGGTTTTGAGGGGCATATGGGTCACCTAAGCGGAGGAAAAAGTGAAATATCCAAACATTAAGCTTACTGCTCTTATGTTAGCGGCAGTTTTGACTGCTCCGGTCTGCACAGCCGCAACAGGCGATATCTATAACTATGAGTTTACGGCTTTGGGAACTACGATTTCCTCTCAAATTAAGGCGGACAATAAAGAAAAAGCACGGTTCTGCGCCAACGTTGTTAAAAAAGAGGTCTTACGCTTAGAAGACCTTTTGTCTGCCTATCGGGAAGACAGTGATATCTCCAGACTCGGGAAAAGCAGCGGAAAGTGGATAAAGGTTTCTGCTGATACGGCTGAAATTCTGGAAAAAACGAAACAAATTTGTGCGATGACGCACGGTGCCCTTGACCCGACCGTTGGGACTCTTGTGAAAATGTGGAGTGTTGACCACAGCAACCATAGAGTTCCGACACAAGAAGAAATTGCTAAAGTGCTGCCCAAAGTCGACTGGAAGAAGATTGAAATAAAGCGCGAAGGCAATGTTATTTGGGCCCGTATCGGAGAAGGGCAGGAAATTACTCTCGGAGCAACGGGAAAAGGTTTTATCGCGGACAAAGTCGCTCAGCGTCTGCGAGAAAACGGCTGTAATGACGCACTGATTAGTCTCGGCGGGAACATTATTACGTTAGGTACCAGTGATATCGGATATCCCTGGGAAATTGGGATTCAGGAGCCTGATAACCGCATCAATTCCTATTTTGCCGCGGTTCCGTCTCGAGATGAATCCGTCGTGACGAGCGGTGACTACGAAAAGTTTTTTATTAAAGACGGAAAGAAATACCACCACATTCTTAACCCTCGCACCGGAAGTCCTGTGCCAGCGACTTTGCATTCAGTTACCATCATCAATAAAGAATCTGCGTTAGCGGATGGGTTGTGTACGGCACTTTTCGTTTTTGGTTTTAACGGGGCTGTGAACTACCTTGCGGAACATCCTGAACTGAAAGCTGTACTGGTTGATGAAGATAATAAGAACGTGGTTTATACCAAAAATCTGGAAAATGATTTCCAGGTTGTTCGCCATACCTATCGATACGGAGTTATCGAACCAAAAAAGAAAGTAGAAGCTGGGGTTAAGAAGAACAATTAACGGCCAAGGAAATGCAAGGTATCGGCGCTTTCGTTAGGAACCGCCGATATCTTTTTGATGGTACATAACTCAAGTGACGGCTGAGCGTGCCTAAAGAAAATCGGCGTGTCTGAACTCAGATCACGCCGGTCAGGGAGTATGCCTTATCTAAAAGCGCTATTGCGCTGTACTTTTTGCAGGTGTGCTCGCCGTTGTAGTCGCCTGAGCTTTTGGAGCCGAAGCCGGAGAAGCATTTTGAGCATTCGGAGTTATCGGCTGAGTGATCTTTTGGTTCAGTTCATTTGCGATTTGCTGGACATCTTTGCTTTGGTTCACTGGTGCGTTTTGAGCAGCAGATGTCGACGCACTGCTGACGGAAGACAGCGTCCATGGTAAAGCGTCTTTCTTGAGCTGTTCAGGCGTCAGGTTCTGCGGAGGCATCGGGCTTGCGGAAGTAGTGGCCGCAACCGGGAAAACCCAGGCTTCGTCTAACGGAGGATAAGCGTGGTTGGCGTCAATATAGGCATCAACTTGTTTGTAGTTGTGGCCCACGTCTTTGTGACAAGCCAAGCAGTCAAGCGGCTGATCCTGATATAGAGCATGCCAAGCACCAATGCTAGGATTCTTCGGGTCATACATGCGAGAGAGGTCGTGACAGCCTCGGCAGGTATGGTAGTTATTGTCCACAAACCATTGTTTTTCCTGAGCCTCTATCCCGGGGCGCTGTTCAACCCATTGAGTCGGAGTAGCGAAGTGTCCGATGACTTGACCGTATGCTGAGTGGGAAGCTGCAACGATCTTATGTCCTAAAAGACTGATATAACCTAGAGGCCCGAGAGTGTTCTCGGAGGCATTGTACAAGTGGCAGTCAGAGCAGTCCGCGGTCTTGCCGCTTGGTGTTCTGGCATGAGAGCCTTGTTTCCATGCATAGGCTACGCCGTTCATTGTATGGCAACCGGTTGAGCAGAAAGTTTCTGAACCCAGCCAATTGACTGCGGAGACAACAAAGCATACCGCAAGGATTCCCGCTAAAAACGATCCGGAAATCAGCCAAAAGAAAAACCATTTAGTCTTTGTCGCCATTATTTTCTCCTGAGAGACCGAAGGTTTTTTGAAGGATTCTTTCATTTTTGCCGCTCGGTCTCAGGTTTGTTGACCGCAGCCAGCGGCTGCGGTTTGACTGGTATGACTAGAAGGAGGTAGCCATGCCGAAGATGCAGCTGTAGCCGTCAATGCTGGATTCACTGAGCGCTTTGTTGCCGTCACCATAGTTGATAGAACCGTAAACCAATGTTCTCTTGGAGAGCGGATAGGTGTAACCGGAACCGATAGACCAGGCGTTGTACTTTTCTCCTGTATTCTTAATTTTGCCCTTAACACCGTTTAACTGAAGCATTGCTGTACCGCCCCACAACGGAGCCGCAATGGAGACGGAAGCTGCATTCTGATTAACTCCCTTGGTTGCGGGTTCTGCAACTGTTGTAGAAGCACCGGTCTTTTTGTCAATGTGGATGTAGTTGTAGCCAGGCATTCTTGTACCGTGGGAAACGTATTGGTAGGCACCGTACAGCGTGAAGTCGCCAAAGTCGTAAGAAGCACCGAGAGTGTAGTAATTGGTCGGGTCTAGTTTCACCGAGCCGTCAGCATAAGCTACTTTGGACTTATGATCTTCGCGTTCAAACATGAAATTGGAGTTAAACGCACCGACATCATAGGTCACGCCAACGCCGTAGTAATGGTTGTTTTTAGCCCACTTATTATCATCGCCGTCCGTACCGTTTGAATACATGGCCGTAAACTGCAAGCCGTTCCATTCTTGGGTGCGGTATGCAATGGAATTGTCCAGCCAGCTGGTTGTGAGGAAGACGCCCGCTAAGTCACCGATCATGTCAAAACCGGTCCCGATAGCGCTTCCGCCCAACATGCTGTAGTCGCCGTCACCGGAGCTCAGACCTGCTTGATGACCGAACGTTAGACGTCCCCAGGGGCCCTGAAGACCTAAGAAGGCCTGATTATTGAAGCCGCCGCTGGAGGTGGTTCCATGGCTTGAGGCAACGCCTTCGCCGTTATTTAATTTGAAGGCTTGCTGCAGTGTAAAGATAGCTGCGTTGCCGCCGCCCAAATCTTCTACCCCTTTAATGCCCCAGCTGGTCCAGTACCAATTGCCGTTAGACATCTGAACTTTGGTCTTCCCGCCTTTTAGTTTGGAAACCTTAACGCCGGCGTCTAATTCACCGAATAAAGTGATAGACGTTGAAGTGGCATCCATTGGAAGATTTGCGATTTCAGCGGATGCATGGCTCACATTAAGAGTGTGTCCGCTATGACCACGGCCGAAGGCGACACCGCGGCCGCGTTTGGTAGGGCCGGATTTATAAGAGACGGATGAAGCGGATGTCGAAGCTGAAGAGCTTGCAGATACAGCAGGAGCGGAACTATCCGTTGAAGTTGTATCAGCGGAATTTGCGGCAAGTGCAGGAGTTAATGAAGCAGCAATGGCAATTGCTAAAAGAGTCTTTTTACTCATTTTCACTATCCTTTTAAGGGAGAAGACAAATATTGGTGTAACGATTGAAAACGCTTTGTTACAACATCTAGGATTCAGTCTAGGAGTACTACCTAAGGGTTGATACTTATTTGTCCTAAATTGAGTTTTATTTAATCTTGCCTTAAGAACTCTTAGATTTCTTAAGAAATAATATATTTCGCCCTCTCCTCAAGAACCAGAGGGCCTTCGGGGTGATTCTTGAATAATTATCTAACACCCAAAAAGGGTTTATCCATTTAAAAGAAATTGGACAAATGAGGAAATGTTGCTATTTAGCAACGGATGGGTCCGCATTACAGAATAGAGAAGATGTTGAAATAATTCGATTTTTTGAATGTATTGGAGGGATGTTCATTAATTTGTTGTGAATCGACAACAACGTAATCCTGACTAGAGTAGCTTGCTTTTCCTGTTTTCAATACCTAAAAGAGCTTAAAAACCTTACGAGCCTCCGTGGGCTCTCTTTTTTGACCAAAAAAATTCTATTCTTTTGTATTATTTGTAGTATAATAAGTCTGTGATTAGCCTAGGAGGCGCTATGCACTACAGACTTGGGTTTAGTTCAAAACTGGAAAATTCCAGCGTCTACATTGAGTGTTCCGTTCGAAAGCCCGGAGTCAACCATCCGGTTCGCGAGATCGTTAAGCGGTTTGGTAAAAAGAAGGACTTATTGGCTCAGGATCCGCTTGCCTTGGAGAAGATCCAACAGGAAGTTGATGAGATGAATCGAAACTGCAAAGGCAGGCAGCTGGTTTCTTCACCTTCTTCATTAAAGAGCCTTAATTCCGATTTATCCGCGTTCTTAGAACAGCAAAGTCTAGATAAACGGGCTGTTTTTGAAACCCAAAGTGCCGGCTGCCTTATTCTTCAGCGTCTGTATGATCAACTGAAATTTGATGCAAAGTTTGACTACATCAAAAAGTGCTCGCAGTTTCAATACGATCTGGCAAAGATTACTAAGGACCTGGTTCTACTCAGGATTCTCAACCCCGCCTCTAAGCGTCGTTCCTCTATTAAAGGGCATCGTCATTATCTTGGTATCGACTTGGATAATCTGGATCACATTTACAAGTCACTGGATGTTCTGAGTGAACATAAGACTGACATCGTTCGCTATTGGAATCGGCAAATCGGTAAGGAAGTTTCTGAGCGCGATACTTCAGTTTGCCTCTATGACATCACAACCTATGCGTTTGAGAGTACGGATGCCGACAGCCTCAGAGACTTCGGATACTCCAAGGATAAAAAATTTAATGAAGTCCAAGTGGTGATGGCTTTAGCTACTGACAAAGACGGGCTGCCCCTGGACTATGGCTTATATAAGGGCAATCAGGCAGAGGGCGCGACAATGGTACCCTTTGTTGATGAGTTAAAGAAAAAATTTAACATCAAAAGCTTTACTGTCGTTGCCGACCGAGGTCTCAACAGTAAAGGAAACATCGATTCTCTTGTGAAGTTGGGCGACAACTATGTTTTATCTTCCAAGATCCGAGATGCGAGTGATGACATTAAGGCCCAGGTACTTTCTGAGGAAGGAAGAATCCCGATGGAGAAAGCCACGGAGGACGGTGAAATCATAGACTACGGTTGGTACAAAGAAATCCATACTGACGGCCCGATTAAATATGACACTCCGCAATACGCCTTTGAAGAAGCCGATGAGGGGAAGACAAGAGATCTGGAGGCCAAGTTAAAGCACAAAAAAACAGCTTCCGGCAAGACAGTAAAGAGCAAACTAAAGCGTCGATACATCATTACCTGGACCGCATCTCGTGCCAGGAAGGATAAGAAAGACAGAGAAAGACTAATCAGGAAAGCTCGTGGTTTGGTCTCCAAACCAGCCGACATCAAGGCCGGCTTCAAAAGGGGCGGAAGAAGCTATGTCCTCGTAGACATGGACACTGAATCAGCCAGAATAGACGACGCTCTGATTGCGGAACAATCTAGGTTCGACGGCATTCACGTTGTTGAAACCTCATTAGAGGCTCCGGCGTTAGAAGTTGTGAAAATCTACAAAAATCTTTGGAAGATCGAGGACAGCTTCAGGTATCTGAAGAGCAACTTTAGAGCGCGTCCGGTCTATGTCCGACTGGAAGATCACATCCGGGGGAACTTCTTAATTTGTTTCTTGGCATTGTGTTTGCATCGATTCTTGGAGTACAAGCTTAAAAAGGAAAATAAGAAAGCCAACACCGATCAGATTATCGACGGTCTGAACAATGCACTCATCGCTTTGATCAATCCGGCCAAAGGAATAGAGTTTTACGGTACGTGTGGTTTTAATGCCGTGGTCAAAGACATTATGAATGTTGTAGGTCAACTGCCTCCTCTTACTTATGAAGAGGCAGGATCGTTGAGGAAGAAGTTGAGACTCTACTGTGCCGTCCGAGACTTGTTCGGCTCTACTACGACAAGTTAGGAAATCAAAAAATCGTAGACACTAGAACTGGCGGGGACTCAAAGCCTCCGCCTTGTTGTCTAGGTGTTGAAGACGGGAAAAACGATGCCGACTTGATGCGACTGAGAATGCACTCTTGCCATAATCAACAGGCGCGTCTATTTATACAGTTCATTGCTGAAATTCTGAGGTGTTACTTGCTTAACGAACTTCAGCCCAAAGATGAAATGCCCAAATATGTCAAAACCGTTACCGGGTTGTTGGATGAGGTTGCATCCGTTAGAAGAGTTTCTATCGGGAACTACCGTAAATTTTTTAAACGTCAGATGAAACACCTGCTGCAAATCATGCAAGCTCTAGGAGTATGACTAACCCCTAATCAATGGCCATCGCTTTCTGGCTTGTAAGATGTCCGAATTTAGAATTTACGATTAAATTGATGACGTATTTAAGAGTTGAACTCCTAGAGTTACATGGGTTGTTGAGCCACTGACGAAAAAGGCTTAAGCCTCCCATGACGTTTAGGTCAATATAGAACTATGTCACGGGAGTTACGGTTAGATGGCTATTTAGCCTGTATCGAATGGCATAGGCCCTTTTGTTCAAAAGGGATTACTTGCCTTCAGCCGTGGCAGTTTCAGCGTCTTTCGGGTTCTGTCCGCGAGAGACAATAACCTCTGTCGGGTGCAGAGCAGCATTGCGTCCGGCGATACGGCCGAATGTCACGATGTCAGCCATCGCGTTGCCACCCAAGCGGTTCGCTCCGTGCACACCGCCGGTGACTTCTCCTGCCGCGAAGAGGCCTGGGATCACATTGCCCTCCTTGTTGAGAACTTGAGCCTCAGAGTTGATTCTCAGACCGCCCATGGTATGGTGAACAGCGGGAGTGACCTGAACAGCGTACCAAGGACCCTGCGTCAGAGGACGCGGCATATCGGCGCGGCCGAATGCATCGTCTTTCTTAGCTGCCTGGAACTTAGCATACTGATCGATTGTAGCTTTCAGGTTATCAGCATTGATGTTGAGCTTCTTAGCCAGTTCGTCAAGAGTGGCGCCCTCTGTAACGAGCTTCTTCTTGATGTAGGTTTCGATCGCCTTTAAACTCCTACGGACGGAGTTGTCGAATACAAGATAACCGACTCTGCCGGTCTGCTGAAGTTCGGCAGCGGAAACTACGTCGCGAGTCTGAAGTTCGTTGATGAAGCGTTTGCCTTCCTGGTTGATGAGGATAGCGCCGTTGCCACGAACGGCTTCCGTGATCATTTCGCCGTTGTTCGGAACGACGGTCGGGTGTGTCTGGATCTGTTCCAGGTCAACGGTAGAAGCACCGGCATTTTCGCCGAGCTTAATACCGTCACCAGTTGCGCCCGGATGGTTGGTGGTACCGAAACCCTTGAGCTTCGGATTGATCTTGACAAGCATGGCCTGGTTGGCGCCGAAACCGCCGGTTGCAATCACGACAGCCTTAGCGTTGACGGTGCGAAGTTTACCAGCTTTATCTTTGTACTGAACGCCGGTAACTTTGCCGTCTTTTATGAGGAGCTTCTGAACGTTGGCGCTGGTGCGAACGTCAATGTCTTTGTCCTTCGAGGCTTTAGCAAGTGTAGCAACCACGTTAGCACCGACGAAGCCACCGCCTGTCGGACGGTGAGTGCGTTTGTTGGTGGCACCGGCCATCATACCGACGTCAGTGAGGTCTCCGCCTAAGTCGTTGATGAAGTCAACGGAATACTTAGCGTTGTCAGTCAGCTTGTGAACAAGATCCGGGTTGTTCAAATACTTGCCGCCCTTCATGGTGTCATTGAAGTGAGTTTCGATACTATCTTTAATGCCGTTCTTTTCCTGATGTTTGGTTTCAGCAGCGTTGAGGCCGCCGGCAGCACGGTTGGTGTTGCCGCCAAGCATCGTCATTTTTTCAAGAACGATGACTTTCTTACCGAGGTTGTGAGCCGTCACAGCTGCAGACAAACCGGCGCCGCCGGCACCGACTACGACGACATCGGCTTGGTCAGCCGCAAAAGCAGGGACAGCAAAGGTGGCAGAAACTACGGAAGCCAAAAGTAGTTTTTTCATTAAGTTCTCCTTGTAAATTAACGGAATTTACTAATTAATAAATACGAACATCAGGCTCAATGTAAAGAGAGATAAAGGGATCAGCAGCAATATGGTTTATTTCTTGCCGTCCCCTCTTGGAAGAATTTTTTGGAAGTCTCCGTCAAGTCTTTGCAATGCATTGGATATGGCAGCGGCGTTATCTTTTGCCCACTCAATCTGGGAACTAATGGATTTTTCCATATTTGCAAGACTTTTATCAAGTTCGGTAAGCTGCGGACCGCCAGTAGTTTTACGATTTTGAATAATTTTGACAGGATTCAAGGTATCCTTAAATTGGGTTTCTGACATTGGGCAAACAGGACTTCCTTGCGGATATTCCTTCTTAATGACTTCCTCATAGATTCGTTTCACCTCAGAGTAAGGGAAATTGCATGGCTTTATACCGTTAGCTTTGGCGTAACTAACGATTTCGCTCGCGATATGATGCCCAACCCTAAAGGGTAACTTATAATCGCGCATAAAAACATCCGCCACTTCCTGACTGGCCGTCCAGTCTAAATTCAGCTCCTCCAGCGCTCGTTCAGGATTGATCTTTAAAGCCGCGATTACCTGCCTGAATTGACCTAACATCGTCATTGTTTCTTTCACACGGCGAGAGGAATCTTGAACATTGCGAGCATCACTCATGCCTGGAATAATGTTATGAGCAAGCCAAACCGCCTGCTGCGCATCCGAAATAACTCGGCTAGCATTAGTGCGAGTACGGATCATCAATCCTGGATTGCGTTTCTGCGGCATAGCCGAAGAAACGTAAGTATTTTCTCCTCCTTCTTGTAGCAGTATCCACGGCCGAGGCTGCGCGTACTGCACGCTTAGATCCTGGATAAAGGTTCCAACGTGAAGTGAAATGCTCGTTAAAATTGAGGCAAACTCAACGGCATCATCGTTGGATTTGAACTGACCTGCGTCATAAGCGTTCTCAACGGGAGCTTTAAATCCTAGATAATGAGCCATTTTTCCACGATTAAGAGGCCAACTGGTGCCGTTGAGTACGGTGGTACCCATAGCGCAGTAGTTTAAACGACTATAGAAATTCTCAATTTTTTCAGCGTCTCGTCTAAAAGCAGAAAGAAAACCAAGAAGATAATGTGCGTAACTGTTAGGTTGAGCTGCTACGCCATTGGTGTAATTTGGAACAATCGTGGTCTTATTTCTCTCCGCAAGACTGAGAAGAGCTTGCATCGTATCGCTCAAAGAAACCATAAGTTCAAGAGCTTCATCTCTTAAAATTGCAGCACGGTATGTAGCATGCATATCTTGGCTCGACCTGCCAATATGAAGCATCGTGACCTCTATCCCTGCTGCTTTGATAAGAAGCGGCTCAAAGGCTATGACTTTCTTCGGTCGCTTCGCCCCGGGTTTGTTCCCATTTAATATGACATCTTCAATCCCTTTGGCAATTTTCGGTGTGACAGCTTTATCCAGTAAGCCCTCTCCACTGTTGATTACAGCAGTAGCTTTATTCATTTCGCCTAGCCAGAAAAACTCATCTCGCTCTGTTGCGTTTGCTGCAAAAGTAATTAATGCACATAAAACTATTGAGAAAGATTGACTGAGTTTCATAATTCCTCCTATAACTAACAGGTTGAATGTATCTCTCTCTCAGCCGGCTCGCGCTCCAATTTCCAAATTTCAAAATTAAAAGTGAATAATATAAAAAATAATAAAATAAATTGTCTTTTTTTAAATTTGGAGGGGAACTCCTGTGAAGTCTTTCAATGATATTGAGACTTGGCAAGCTCTTCTGGCTATGTCTGAGGGACGACAGCTCAATCAGATCGCCGACGAGAACAAAGTCAGTCTTGCAGCCCTCATTCGAAGGATACGTAACGTTGAAAATGCTTGGGGACTAACTTTACTTTCGACGAATAAGCCCATTCGTCTTACTTCAGTAGCAGTTAAACTCCTTCCAGATATCCAAATACTATGCGAGAGTCATCGCAAACTCCAAAAAAGTTTCGAGAAAGCAAAAAACAGTCAACCCTTCTTCTCTGGACATATCCATTTTGCTGTAGCAGCAGGATCTTTAGGCAGCCAGACGACCAATCGTCTGTTAATAGAATTTTCCACACTGCATGAAGGAATCGAGTTTCGGACGGAGATAGGACCAAAAATCGAAGAAGTCCTAAATGGGACCTGTGACGTTTCGACTTACACTGGTAACTTAGATTTAAGTGGACTGGAAGCGATTCCGAGAGGGCGTGCAAAATATTTTGCGCTTGCTTCTCCCGCTTATATAAAAAAATTTGGTTATCCACGCGAGCCATCAGACCTCGCACAACATTTCTGTGCTGTTTTCTGCGGGGCTTCCAGAGCGCGCACGAAATATCTGCAAAAGGGAGCAGAAAAAAGAGCAGTGATCTACGGAAAAACAATTACTTCGACGGATATTTTATTTCTTAAACACATCGTACTTCAAGGTGAGGCCTTAATCATTGACTTACCGCTTGGACACAGCGCGTTAGAAATCAAACAGGGTAAATTGATCCCAATTTTGGACGGGTGGCACAGGAATTTCGAACCGTTATGGGTCGTAACATCAGAAAATAAATGGAAAGATCCCAAAATACGAGTTTTTATGAAATGGTATGCTGAAGCGTGGTCTGAAGAGCTTAAAAAAGCCGAAGATTCTCTGAGGACCTGTCTAAACGAAATATTTATAAAAGAAATTCTTAATTAATCGTCTCTACGCCTCGGACAAATGACCTTCTTTCAGGATTCCTAACTTAACGTTGCCGTTGTGAGTGGTCAAGGTGTACACGTTCGGTTCCTTATGCGAACGAGTTTCGCGGCTGCCCGGTCGAAAAGCGGATGATTCCCTTAAGGGAATTCAAGCTCAAAAAATCTAATACCTGCGGATGAGAGGTTCTTCAAAAGAGCCTCGCTTCGATTTTCCGTTGGCTTCTAGCGCCCTGGTAATCAGCGAGGAAGGAATCCCGATTGACTTTTATGTCTACGCAGGAAACGCCTCCGAATTCAAAACCATGGCCACCTCGATTGACTCCCTGAAACAGAAATACGACGTTAAAGAGGACATCGTCGCAGACGACCGATGTCTTAATTCTGCAGCCAACTTAAGGATGCTTCAGAGCAACAGCATCGAATTCCTGATGGCACAAAAAGTAAGCAATCTGGATCAAAAGACAACAAAAGCGATGTTCGATCCTGAGGGCTATGTTCCGATCATCTGGCAAGGAGAGGAGGTCGCCCGTTTCAAGGTCGTAAGAAACCCCAAACTTCCGCGAAATAGTTCGGTATTGACTTTTAGTCTTTCAGATTTCGCGGGAATTTGTCGTTAATGTCAAGAAGCTCGAGGACATCTCGTGCTTTTATTGCCGGATTGAGCTGCAATCTCCGATCTAGTGAACTTTCGATTTTCTTCTCTTCTTTACTGCTTTGTTGAAAAGGCACGGGAACATTATCGTTCATTTGTTTGTTGTGAATTGGCAATAAATTAATCCTAATTAGAACCGCTTGTTTTTACGGAGATGGGTGTCAAAAAGTCACAAGATCAGTTTCGAAGGAGGAGATATGAAAAGAGCTCGGCGGTACCGAGCTCTTTTAGTGAGAGGAGATAGTTTTCTACTTCATTGGTTTTCCGTTAGCGCGCATGATTTGATGCGGTCTAACTAGGTAGAAAACTGACAAGTAGCCGCTCCAAATGTGGACGAGTCTTGTAAAGGGGACGATCAGGAAAATGATCAGCCCGACAAAGATGTGCCACTTCTGCCAATCGGGAACGAGAAGGATCTTCTGCCATGCTTCATAGTCGAAGGTGAAGAGGCCCCTGACCCATTCTCCGAAAAGAATGATGGTCGCACCGGAGCGGTCAGTAAAGTAAGAATTTACAACGCAGCAAATTCCGAGAATGATGACCGCCAGCAGGAGGAACAAGACCCAAAAATCGCTCGGGCGGGATGCCGTCCTTACGCGTTCGTTGGATAGGCGGCGCCATGTCAGAAGCAGAAGACCGGCAATAGCAAGTGCGGCGGAGGCTCCTCCGGCGATGATTTCCATCCATTGGTGGAGTCTGGGCGTTAGACCGACTGCATTTAGCCACGCTGTCGGTGTAAACAACCCGAAACAATGACCGCAGAATAGAAAGATCACACCGATGTGGAAAAGATTTGCACCCCAAAAAAGATCTTTCTTATCTAAAATCTCACTGCTTTGACTCTTCCAGCTGTAAGGCGCCAAAATAAACCGTAGCAAGCTGCCTACCACTAAGACCGCAATGACGACGTAAGGAAGCACTCCGAAAATTAAAAAGTGCCATACCAAAGTAAAGTTACTCATTATTTGCCCTCCTGTGTGGAGTCCGGCGCACGCTGATATTCTTCAAAAAGCGGAATAATCTTACGATTCATAGGACCGCCGAAGATAGTATCAGCGCGGCGGCGCATGTCTTCTCCGCCGCCGAGGTTGTAGCCCTGAGTACCTTGCAGCAGCATAGATGCGGTATTGTTGCGGTTGGCTGAGGGCACAACGAAACGATCTTTAAAATCAGCAATGGCTAAAAGGCGATGCATATCGCAGACATCCTGAACCGTTAAGCCTAAGGCTTTAAGTTCATTTATCTCTTCAATCCCTTCAAGCTGTTCGGGCAGAATTTCACACGTTAGAAATTGACTGATCCCCGCGGCATCGGAATATTTGCGCAGAATCGTCCTCTCGGCGAGAAGTCTGCTTAAAGCATCTACGACAGGTTTAACGTTTCCGGCAGCAAGCAGATTCGCAAGATATTGCATCGGAATACGCAGGCTTTCTACATCAGGGATGAATCCTTTAACGGAAAGTTTACCGACATCAACAGCCTGAGCGATCGGAGAGAGCGGCGGAACGTACCAAACCATAGGAAGAGTTCTGAATTCCGGATGAAGAGGAAGTGCGATTTTCCACTTGGAAATCATCTTGTAGATCGGAGAAGCTTTGGCCGCTTCGATCCAATCATGAGAGATGCCCGCTTTCAGAGCTGCAGCCTGAATGTCGGGGTCATTCGGATCGAGGAAGATTTGGCGCTGAGCTTCATACAGGTCTCCTTCATTCGGAGTCGAGGCAAGATCTTTAATCTTGTCTGCATCGTAAAGCATCACACCCATGTAGCGGATTCGGCCGACACAAGTTTCGGAACATACCGTCGGCATGCCGGACTCGACGCGCGGATAGCAGAAAACGCACTTTTCTGCTTTTCCGGTTGACCAGTTGTAATAGACCTTTTTGTAAGGACAGCCGCTCATACACATACGCCAGCCCTTGCATTTATTTTGGTCTACTAAAACAATACCGTCTTCTTCCCGCTTATAGATTGAGCCGGAGGGACAGCTTGCAACACAAGCCGGATTCAGGCAGTGTTCGCACAAACGAGGAAGATAAAACAGGAACGTATTCTTGTATTGGGCGTAAATATCGCGCTCAACATCTTTCAGGTTGACGTCATTGACGGTCTTAATATCCACACCGCCTAGATTGTCGTCCCACGCAGCGGAGTTGTTGATTTTTTTCATCTTCTTGCCGGTCAGGTAGGAGATCGGCTGAGCTGTCACGCAGGTTTTCATGCGCGGGGCTTTTTGAAGATTTTGATAATCAAACGTAAAGGGCTCGTAGTAGTCGTCAATCTGCGGCAATTTAGAGTTGGCGAAGATGCCGGAGAGAAGTCCTAATTTAGAGCCGCGCCGCAGACGGAGTTTACCGTTATGAAGTTCCCAGCCCCCTGTCCACTTCTGCTGATCTTCCCAGCTCTTCGGATAACCGACGCCGGGTTTTGATTCAACGTTGTTAAACCAAATGTACTCAGTACCCGGACGGTTCGTCCAAACGTTTTTACAAGTGACGGAGCAGGTGTGACAGCCGATGCATTTGTCCAGATTCAGGACCATGCCGATTTGAGCACGAATCTTCATACTGCACCTCCTTTCTTATCCGCTTCTTCATCCATCCAATCAACCTTATTCATCTTTCTGACCCAAGCGAAGTCGTCGCGGTTGGGAGCAATCGTTCCGTAGTAGTTAAAGGCGTATGAAAGATGGCCGTAGCCGCCGATCATATGCGTCGGATTTACAATGACACGCGTCGGAGAGTTATGGTCGCCTCCGCGAAGACCGGTGACTTCGGATCCCGGGGTGTTAACCGTCTTTTCGGTCGCATGCTGCATAACGCACAGCCCTTGCGGCATGCGGGAGGAAACGATGGCGCGTCCGACTACAGCACCGTTAGCGTTCCAGCACTCAATCCAATCATTATCCGCAATGCCTGCGTTGGCGGCATCAATGTCACTCATCCACACAACGGGACCGCCTCGGGAGAGGGTCAGCATTCTTTCGTTGTCATAATAGCTGGAGTGGATACCCCACTTCTGGTGAGCCGTCATAAAGTTAAGAATGATGGCTTTGTTTCCGTTGTCCGCGATATCTTTGTAGCCGGTTAACGCTCTCTGGTTTGCCGGAGCACGGTATTGTGCGAACTGCTGGCCGAAAGCCCTCATCCAAGAGTGATCCTGATAGAACTGCTGACGTCCCGTGATCGTTCTCCACGGTAAAAGCAAATTCTTGTTTTGCCAGAAAGCAACATACGGGATCTCATCGTTCTCGGTGCCTGACCAATCCGGCGCACTGAACGTCTTAGCGGGCCGATGAGCCAAGTCATCAAAGGTGATTTTGTCGGCAATGTGACCTTCGGAAAGGAAGCGGGCATCTACACCGCACTGTTCTTTAACAAAGTCCCAACTGCGATAGGACAAAGCTCCGTTGGTTTCCGGAGAGACCCGGAGGATAAAGTTTGCTGCATTGATATCTGTCTCCATCTTAGGACGCCCTTTTGCGACGCCTTCCTGAACTGTACCGTTTAACTGGCAAAGTTCAGTAATTTCAGGATCCAGATCCCATTTGATTCCGCGATTTCCGCCGCCGTTCTTAGAGAGGAGCGGGCCGATGGAGGTGTACTTGTCGTAAATCGTCCGATAATCGCGTTCAACGACATGAATCAGCGGGGCGGTCTTGCCGGGAATCAGATCGCATTCCCCTTTATACCAATTCTTAACATCCAGGGCTTGGCCGAGTTCATGCGGAGAATCGTGGCCGAGAGGCGTCAGCACCATATCTGTGACGCTCCCGAAATCTTCTGGATATTCGCCGGCGATTTCTGATAATTTCTTTGCGATGTCCTTAAAGGTTTGCCAATCGCTTCGCCCCTCCCAGGAGCATTGAACGGCTTTGACGAATGGATGAATAAAACTATGCATATCCGTCGTATTGATGTCGTTCTTCTCATAGAAGGTGGCCGCCGGCAACACGATGTCCGAATAAATCGAAGTCGTGCTCATGCGGAAGTCCATATTGACTAACAAATCGAGTTTGCCTTCGGGCGCTGGACGCCATTTCTCCATGAGCGGCATGAGCTCTTTGTTGGAGCCGTCAAGCTCTCCGCCGAGGATGCCGTTTTCAGTTCCAAGCAGGTGACGCAGGAAGTATTCCTGTCCCTTGCCGGAAGAACCGAGTACATTGGAGCGCCAAATGAACAGGTTGCGCGGCCAGTTTTCCTCGGCATCCAAATCTAAACAGCTAAAGGATATTTTCTTATCCTTTAGTTGGTTTATCAGGAATTGTTCCGGCTGGACGCCAGCAGCTTTTGCCGCGGCAGCAATTTTTGTCGGGTTGACGTTGAGCTGAGGTGCCGACGGAAGCCAGCCCATTAGTTCGCTCTGGATGTTGTAATCCACGTAAGTGCCGTCAAATACCTTGGTATTAGCCAAGGGAGAGAGCATGTCCGAAAGAGGAATCCGCTCGTAGCGCCACTGGTCCGTATGTTCGTAGAAGTAGCTCGTCGAGTTCATATGGCGGCTTGCCGGTTCCCAATCTTTTGCGAAGGAATATTCGCTCCATCCTGCTTCCGGACGAATCTTTTCTTGTCCTACATAATGGCACCATCCGCCGCCCGGGACGCCGCAAGTACCGCACATCAGCAGGATATTGATGATGGAACGATAAGTATTGTCCGTTTGGAACCATTGGTTAACGCCGGCTCCCATCAGCACGCAGGCGCGGCCCTGGGTCTTAGAGGCGGCCGTCGCAAACTCTCTGGCCAATGTAATGGCGTATTGAGCCTCTACGCCGGTAATTTTTTCCTGCCAAGCCGGTGTGAAGGGAATATTGTCCGCGTAGCTTTTTGCACATTCCCCGCCTAGGCCGCGGTCGACACCAAGATAGCTTCCGAAGAGATCAAAGACGGTTGCAACGTATACATCCTGTCCGTTGAGCTGTACCCTCTTAGCCGGAACCCTCCGAACCATAACATCCGAAGCCATTGCGTTATTCGGGAAGCCGTCTCGTTCACGGCCACCGAAATACGGATATTCAACATCAATCACAGCATCGGAATCATTAAGAAAAGTCAGCTGTGGTTTGATCGCTTTACCGGTTTCACCGTCAACTTCATGGAGGTTCCACTTGCCTAAATCCTGGCCCTCCTTTTGTCCCCAACGGTATCCCATGGAACCTTGAGCCACCGCAGGAGCCTTGGAGAGTTCATCCCAAACAACGGTTTTCCATTCGGGGTTGTTGCATTCCGGTTCCTTATAGCCCAAGTCGCAGGCGCGAACTGTGCGCCCCGCGGTATACCGGCCATCCGCCCGCGGTTCCATAGTCACAAGAATTGGGAAGTCCGTCAGTTTCCGGCAGTATTCTGTGAAATATGGATCCGGATGTTCGTAATGGAATTCTTTAAAGATGACGTGGCTGACAGCCATAGCCAGTGCCGCATCGGTAGCCTGTTTGGGATGTATCCACCAATCCGCGTCTTTCGTGACTTCGCAATAATCCGGACAGACATTCACGACTTTCGTTCCGTTGTAGCGAGCTTCGGTTAAGAAGTGCGCGTCCGGGGAACGAGTCATCGAGATGTTGGTACCCCAAACGATGATGTAACTCGAGTAATACCAGGCCTCAGACTCAGGAACGTCAGTCTGTTCACCCCAGGTTTGAGGAGAAGAAGGTGGCAGGTCGCAGTACCAATCGTAGAAGGAAAGGAGTGCACCGCCGATCAGGCTGAGGTAGCGGGTACCTGCTCCGTAAGAAACCATGGAGTAGCCCGGAATCGGTGAGAAGCCGGAAATACGGTCAGGTCCGTACTTTTTGATGGTGTAAAGGTTGGCAGAAGCAATGATCTCTAACGCTTCATCCCAAGTGGTACGCACCATACCGCCCAAACCGCGCGCCGCAGTGTAGGACTTGCGGAGCTGTGGGTTTTCGACGATGGAAGCCCAAGCTTCGATCGGTTTCATTGTCTTACGGGCGTCTTCCCATGCGGCCTTGAGTTCAGCACGAATGAGAGGATGTTTTACTCGGGATGCAGAGTAGAGGTACCAGGAATAGCTGGCGCCTCTGGGGCAACCGCGGGGCTCGTGATTCGGCACACCTGCGGGAGTGGGGGGATAATCCGTTTCCTGAGTTTCCCAAACGACGATTCCGTCTTTAACGTAAACCTGCCAGCTGCAAGAGCCCGTGCAGTTTACGCCGTGCGTAGAACGAACGATTTTATCGTGAGCCCATCGATCCCGGTAGGATTGTTCCCAAGTCCTGTCTTCACCGGTCACTTCTCCCCATCCGTCTGAATAGGAGCCAACTTTTTTGGTAAAGAATAGGGAGGACTTCATGATTCCGGACATTTTGTTCTCCAATTAAAGCAATATTTTTGAGGTGAAAAAGGACGATCAGCAAAGATCCGGTGCGTTCTTTCTATCGTAGTAGTAGATGTTGATTGCGAGGATGGCAACGAAGATCAGAGTAGAAACTCCGAACATCACGCCGGCTCCGCATTCGGCAAGCAGCATTCCGATCGTGAAAGGACCGTAAGCACCGATAGCAGAAGTCCAGCCGACAACGGCTCCGCCCTGAAGCGGCGGGAAGAGAACTGCCATTTGTTCAGTAGTAGATGCATTGCCGACGCCAGTCCAGAAGAAAATCCAGAACATAATGATCAGCCAAATCCAGCAGCCTGCGACACTCGTCGGTTTGTACCACCAAAGCGCAAGTAAACCGATAATGTTGCAGATGGCCATAATCGTAGTAACTCTGCCTCCGCGGATCTTATCGGAGACCTGACCCGCTCCGACTCTGGATAGGGCTCCGATGACCGGTCCCAACCAAGCGAGAGCGACAGCGCTAGGCGCTCCTTCAATGCCGGCAAAGGTATGGTTGCCTAACAGAGCCAGCTGAGCACCGAGACCAGCGAAGGTAGCGAAAGTCCCGTAATAGAAAAGGGTCATGAACCAGGTGTGCTTGTTCCCAAAAATGGCCCATTGCTGCTTGATATTTGCGGTGACAGGAACAGAGCGCAGGAAGAGCCAAGAGAGGATAGTGACGAGAGCAACGAGCGGAATCCACACCCAGGCGGCGTTTTGCAGCCAGTAAGTAATCGTTTTACCGTCGGGAAGATGCGCAACCTGACCGGATCCTAAGCAGGCTAAAGCAGAAAAACCGATAACTAACGGTGTTACGAATTGGACTAAACCGGTGCCAAAATCAGAGAGTCCGCCTTGTACACCGAGAGCGAAACCTCTTTCATGTTTCGGGAAAAAGTAGTTAGTAGAGGCCATCAAGCCGGAAAAGGTTCCGCCGCCGATGCCGCTTAACAAAGCAAAACCGAGAAGAACCCAATAAGGGGTATCGACGTGCTGAACGGCGTACACCCAGCAGAAGAGCGGGATAAGCAAGAGGCCGGTAGAAAACGTTACGAGTACCCGGGTACCCAGTATTGGCGGTAAAAAGGTCCAAAGAATGCGCAGTGTACCTGCAGACAGACCAACCATAGCCACCAACCAGTAAAGCTGACTGTGTGTTAAAGAAAAGCCGATTTCATTTAAACGGGGGGCAAGAGAAGGAACCAAGAACCAAGCGCAGAAGCCAAAGGTCAGGCTGAAGGTACTAAGCCATACAGTCGTCCATGCCAGCGTCTTATTCCATTGGGCCGGATTTTCAGGATTCCAAACCTTAATATCTGGACGCATATTATTTCCTTATTCAATGCTAAATTTGACTCGAACTAATATTCGGGTTTGTTCTTATTCTATGGGTTCCCTTGAATTTGTAACCCTTTGTTTGTTCGAATTGAGCAGGACTTGAATGGGTTCTTTGGCGGAATTTACTAACATACAAATTCGCGAGTTAGGGAGGAAGAAATGAATTTTGGTTTGAAAGCATTGGCTTGCTTGCTTCTGTATCCGGATGCGGCGCTTAAAGATAATCTGCCTGAAATTAAGGAAGCTGTTGCCGGGTCAGGTCTTTCCGAAGATCAGAAAGAAAAGCTATATATTTTTATTAACCACATGGCAAACACTCCCTTATCTGATTTGCAAAAAGATTATGTCTCAACATTTGATATCGGGAAGAAGGCGAGCCTTAACCTTTTTGAGCATATGCACGGAGATTCGCGTGAGAGAGGTTCTGCGATGCTCAATCTCAAAAAGCTCTACGAAGAACGAGGCTTGAACATCAAGAGTGATGAGTTTCCAGACTATCTGCCGATGTTTTTAGAGTTTTTATCGGGCTTGGGAGATTCCGAGGCTCAAGCGTTACTGGATGGTGCAGCGCACCATATTGCTCCCATTGATATTGCGCTTAAGAAGTCGGAGTCTCCGTGGGAGGCCGTCACAGGTGCGATTTTGTCACTCTCAGCAATGAAAAATTCAGAAATAAAATTGGAAAGGGACGATCTTTTACCGACAACGGAGGCTGAGTCGTTTGACTCCCCCGTGCGGTTTGGAGGAAATGCTGACCCGGTTCAAACCGTGCATTTCAAACAATAAAAAAGCGGAAGATCAAAAGATCTTCCGCGAAACTAATTTCACCCCATTTCTTTGGATTGCTCCAAGGAGAAGATTTCTGTCTCAAAGACATCATCTAGTGATTGAGATTATACCATGAAATGAGAACGATTCTTATTTACATTTGTTTGTAAATGTATCTGCTGAAATCTAAAACACTATCAGTGGGAGTGGTGCTTAAATTGCGGGCCGAAGCAAACCTGCACGGCCTGTTGTTCTTCGATTGATAAGAAAAGGGGCGGGAGCCGAACGACTCTCGCCCAAAATTTTTCACCCCAATTGCTCTTGTTGACACGGAGTACATTCATGTCTCTATGCTTCCAAGGAGAAGATTGAAATCACTCAATCGACAAGAGGAAATATAGCACATATTGATAACGATTATCAATATCATTGATAGGCAACTTTCTGTTGTACTCCCGTGAATAGTGAGGACGCTTCGCGGACCATCCTATTACCAGAATAATTTCAACATGGCATATGGGACCTTCCTAAAAATAAATTTGTAGCGCGCAAAACAAAATCATTGACACTCCCAAAAATTTGGCATATAGATAGGTTGATTTATATCCCAACCACCTCATCAAGGAGAAGCAAATGACTACCAGACGGCAATTAATCAAGACTTCTTTATCCCTTGCGGCGGTTCCTATTGGAATGAGCGTTGCTATTGAAGTAGCGCACGCAGAGGACATGCCGCAATGGGACAAAGAGACAGATGTTCTTGTCCTCGGTTATGGCAATGCAGGTTCCAATGCTGCGATCGCAGCGGCTGATGCCGGCGCAAAAGTTCTTATTTTGGAGAAAACAGCTGCCGGAGGAGGAAACGTATCTGTCTCCTCCGGTGGGTTTGTCGTTCCGACAAACAAGGAAGACTATTATAAGTTCCAAAAAGCGTTGTATGAATTGTCTCGCTCTGAGTGGGACAAGGACCTTCTGGATCTTTTCTGCGAAGAGTCTCTTCATTTGGGCGACTATGTTTCTTCGTTGGCTCCGGAAGGAAAGATCAGTGTTTACGGTCATGCAGGTTATCAAAACCTGCCGGGTGCAGACTGTGTAAACAAGATGTCAATGCGCAACGTTCCCGGCGCGAAAGGCGGGGACCGACTCTTCGGAATCTTTGATCGCGCGGTCAAGGCGAGAAATATCCCAGTTCTTGTTAATTGTCCTGCCAGAAGGTTGGTTAGAAGAGGAAACGAGGTCTTGGGTGTCGAAGCTATATATAAGGGCAAGCCTTATTTTGTAAAAGCCAACAAAGCCGTTGTGATTTGTACCGGCGGCTTCCAATCTAATCCAGAACTGATGGCTCGCTACATTTACGGCAATCCGATGGCTTACCTCGGGAGTCCTGCCCATACTGGCGATGGACTTTTGATGGCGCAGTCCATGGGGTGCGACTTGTGGCATATGAATTCGGTTTCTGCACCCTTAGGCATTCAGGTACCAGGAGTTAAGGCAGGTATTGCCATGGTTACAAGGCAGCCGGCCTTCATTTGGGTCGACCAAGACGGCAAACGCTTCGTAAATGAGAAGAAATTGGATTACCACTGCTCTTGGATGGCTGTCAATAATTTCGACGCCATTAATCATCGTTATCCGAGAATTCCATGCTACATGATCATGGACTCGAGCTATCTGAAAGCCGGTCCGCTTATCTCCAACGGCGGTTCAGGCTGGGCTATCAACCGTGAAGGATATAGATGGAGCAAGGACAATCAAAAAGAAATTGATTCCGGCGTCATCATCAAAGCCGATACGGTTGAAGAGCTGGCAAAGAAACTTGGCATTGCCGACCCGGCAGTGCTCGTTGCAACAGTGAAGCGCTGGAACAGCGACTTAAGAGAAAAAGGAATTGACACGGAATACGGTCGTACGCTGACAGCAGATCCGAATATGAAGGCAGTCTTTGTGGGACGTGACGTCAAGAGCTGGTCAGCTCCGATTGAAGAAGGACCTTTCTACGCCGTGAAACTGGTTCCTGTTACATACCATACGATGGGAGGCCCGAAGAAGTCCGTGAAGGCGGAAGTTTTAGATCCTTTCGGTGAGCCGATCCCGCGGCTTTATGTTGCCGGTGAGCTTGGTTCTACTTGGGGCCTGACTTACCAAGGCGCCTGCGCAAATGCTGACGCAATGGTTTTCGGAAGAGTCGCGGGAAAGAACGCGGCTGCTTTGGAAAACTGGAAGTAATTTTTTAATGCTGGTCAGCCCTGAAGGATTACGTTATTTCTTCAGGGCGGTGTATTTTTTACTTATGCAGGAAAGTTTTTGTATTGCTCTTTCGAGTAGAGTTCTCGGATTGTCTGTTGAGAAAATATGAACATATTGTTCGCGCTCCCGAATTTGTAACCTGAATTCCCGAAATCTAGATTTTAAAATTTTCAAAAACTAACGATTCACTCTCGAAACGCAGGCCCACATTGGGTTCTGCGTTTTTCTTTTCTTCTTTACATAGATTATAATATTACCATCTATAAAAGAGGCTTGTCATGGATCCGATCCGAAACATCATCAAAGTCAGAGTCAATAATCAGGACTATCTTTATCAATACGAAAACGCGTGGGATAAGGAAAAGCAGCGCTCTTACTCGAAGCACCGAACTACCGTCGGGAAGCTGGTTAACGGAAAGGTTCAGCTGGGAAGAAAGTTCCTAGCCAACAATCCGCAGTACAAAGACATCGAATTCAAATTTGAGGATCACAAGCTCATTGCCGCTTCTGATTTGCCGACTGTCAACGACGCCGGTGTAAACGCCGTTCTGTCCAAAACGTTCCCGCTAAATGCAGGAGCTTCCTACGTATTGAAGGAGATTGCTCAGCAGGACGGTCTGCTCGGGGACTTGAAAGCTGTCTTTCCGCACCACTGGAAAGATCTTCTGGCCCTTGCAATGTTCTTTGTTATTTATCCGGAAAGGAACCTGGCCAATTACGACATCACTGCGGCCCACAGCCAGTTGGGAGGAAATCCTCTGGATTCTCAGAGAATCTCTGAGTTGCTGGAAAGCATTACCGCAGATCAGCGTCAGCAATACATGAAGCGTCGTCTTAACCACAGCTGCGGCGGAGAAAACAACAATTTCTGGGCCTTTGATACCACCTCGATCTCCTCTTACTCGGAAACTTTATCCAAGGTTGCTTACGGCCACAATAAAGAAGATCCGGAAATGCCCATGATAAAAATCGCTCTCCTGATCGACGAAACCAACGGTGAGCCGCTTTACTACAAGGTTCTAAACGGTTCAATTGCAGATGTGTCGCTGCTTAGGAATCTATTTGTCGATTTAGCTCAGCTCAGAGATAAGCAGATCAACTTGGTTTTAGACAAAGGATTTTGTTCGGAACATAACTTTCTGATGATGTTCAGAAATCACGTTGGATTTATCGCAGGCCTGCGTTCTGACCTGGCCATTGCGGCTCAAACAGTGGATCAACTCATGCCGTCGCTTAGACTGGCCCTCCCCGAATACTACTCACCCACGATCGGATGCTACTGCGCGACCAAGCAAATAGATTGGTACAGCGCCACTCGGGCGCATGGAAAGGAACAATATCCTTTCTATATCCACGTCTATTACGACAAACAGAGAGAGGCGAGTGAAATCCTAAATATGACCGAGTTAGTGGAGAGCTTTAAAGCAAGGCTTGAAAAAGGTGAAGTTCCGAATGCACCTTACTTCCGAAAATTCTTCAAAAAGAAAAAAGACAAACCGGACGGCGTCAAACCGAAAGATCTTTACGAGTTCGACGTACAGTCTTGGGTAACTTTTACTCGGACCTGCGGATGCTTTGTACTTGGATCCAGCGAAGTGAAAAGCGCCCCGGAAGCGCTCAACATTTACCGTCAGAAAGATACGGTCGAGAAAGCTTTTAATAATTACAAGGATAAGTGCGGAGGACGCAGAATCAGATGCAGAGAATGCGCTCTCGAAGGAAAAGTTTTTATTACTTACTTATCACTGTGCCTGCGGCTCATGCTTGAAAGAAGACTGGAAAAAGCCGGCAATGATCCGTTAAATACTCCGAGAGTTCTGGAAAGACTCAACAGTCTAGTGTTGTATCGACATGAGACGGATGATAAACCCAAGCTCTATTGGCAGGAGATCCCTAAAGAGGACCGTCTGCTTATGGAGCGATTGGGTATAAAAATTCCCGCTCCGATATTTGTTATCTAGAAGCGGGAATTCAGGTTGTAAAACTTGCCGTTTAGTTCCTTTTTTGTGTAATTGTACTTTTGTGGACTTGGCGAAATTAAGTGGACATCGTATAGGCAAAAAATTTACTGAGAATAAATTAGATCAGTCCCAAACCTCAGCCCAATGAGTGAATTCCCTCCCTTTTTGGGAGAAGACCAACGCTGCTCTTATCAAGTTGCTCTGTGGCAGCTGACTTCCATACTGCCGAGCCTTTATTTGACGAACGGCTTCTTGAAGGAGAGCTTCGGGAGAATCGCCTTTTCGACAATATTTGAATTCCAGTACCCAATAGTTTTTGTCAGTTTGAATTTCGAGATCGCTTCTGCCATGAGCATTGTGAGCCTCGCATCTCGCAGTTATTAAGGTGCTGGAGCTACTTACCATGATGAATACAGCAGCGCGGCAGCTCGCCTCACTTGAAAGGGGGAACGCCTGGTAGTCAATTCCTAGGACAATCCGGTTCACTTCTTCTACGAATGCACTGAGATTTCCGTCTTCCAAATAGTCGGCAAGATAACCTTCCCCCGCTCGATTTATCGCATTTTTATCCAAGATCGCCTCAGCATAAAGACGTGCCATGGAAACGCTAACTTCTCGATTAGGATAACCTAGTGTTACAGTGGTGCCCCTTACGGCTTTAATTGTCAGGTATCCAGTCTGCGCAAGCAACACTTTGTCATCCAAAATAGAAAATTTTGCAGATAGTGCCAAATCGTCAAGTTGGATTTGTTTTTCGTTTTCATATTCTTCAGGCTTTAGAGTAGAGTGAGATTTTAAATATTCAAGCAGGATTCCAGGTTGGCCTCCGCTCTCGTACCAGTAGTTGTCAAAACCATTTGAAGGGAAGTTAAAGAATTTCAGTAAAGACCAAGGAGAAAAGACATGTTGAGAGGCGGTTTTTTCAAAACAAAAGCCGTCGTAATTTAATGTTAGTTCCTCCAACAGTTTATCTTTTTCTATGCCTAGCTGGAGTGAGGCTTGTTCAAGATAATCCGAGAAATACTTTTGTACTTCTCGGTGAGAATAGCCGAGCAAAGAACCGAATTCGGACATTAAGGAAATGTCTGTAAAGTGGTTAAGTTCGGAAAAGATGCTGGTTTGGCTGAATTTTGCAATTCCAGTCATGAAGAAAAATCTTATTGCTCCATCCCATTGTTTAAAACCAGCGTAGAGCCTCCAGAGTTTCTTTCTGACTTCATCGAACAGCTCTGGTTTATTTAGACAAGATGTGAGCGGAGTGTCGTACTCATCGAGAAGCAGTACTACGGAGTTGTCGGCCTGAAGGGCTAACCAGCCGATAAATGCACGAAGACCTTCCTTATCAGTCTTGATAGGACTAACAAGTCGGTTGACAGTTAAGGTATCAAGGAGGTACTGGTCTAGAAGTTCACTAAATTCTTCTACGGAGGAAAAGTCTTTCAGATTCGAGAAATCCAATCGTATGACTTGATAAGTATTTTCGTCTTTCCATAAGGATTCTATTTCTAGGCCATGAAAGTCCCTTAATCCATATTTGAAGAGGGATTCGAATGTAGATAGCAGCAGGGATTTTCCAAAGCGTCTGGGTCTCGAAAGAAAAAACTTTTGGCGCTTAGAGGCCAAGGTGTAGATCAGCCTGGTCTTATCAACATAAATTTGGCCGCTTTTGCGCAATGCAGAGAAGTCCGAAGTTCCGAGTGGGAGCGGCGCCAAAATTGTTTCCATAAAGCCTCCAGTTTGTTTTAATTTTATCAACACTAATAAGTAGTCGCTTACTTAACTTAACGCAAGGAAGTTGAAAGAAGACCATTCAAGAGGAAAGGATTTAGCTACGTACCAAATGATAGTTATAGGAATCTCCGCCTAAAAACTGTGCTAATTAAAACCTCCCCCAAAAGGGGCAATTCTTTAGAGTCAGAGAAGGATTTCCAGATGCTTTCGACAAAAAGAGGCGGCACCAAGTAATCAGTAGCCGCCCAGGAGAAATTGAAGGTTTCAGTTGTTTTTGTTTAATTCAATCCGTTCAGCTGTCCCGCGTAAAGAATGAACAGACGCAGGCACATCATGCTGGCGATTGCCGAAATGCAGCTGAGGTAAAAGCAGGCTGCAGAGCGGAAGAAGCTCAATGTAATTGGAACAATCATGCCGACGAAGATGGCGCCGAGCCAGAAGACCCAGGCCCAAACTCCGGTTGTAAAGGCGCTGAATGCGATCTTTGCCACTTCCGTGCCGGTGATCAAAGAGACTGCGATCATGAAGATGCACATCGCTTCGACCAGGATGATCGGGTACTCGGCTACATGCAGGATATGCATGGAGGAGTCTTCACGCTCTGCACCGAAGCAAATCGCAAAGAGACGAATGGCGGCGCAGCCCGCGGAAAAGCCCGAAGCGACGAACAAGGCCGGAAGAACTGCCGTGTTGATCAGCGGGAAGCGAATCAGCGCGGAGATCAGGAAGCCGGTGTAAGCGCAGATCACAACAGCCAGGATCATGACCACCCAGTCCAGCACAACTCGGAAGTGCGCGAGGAAGTCGGTGAGCGGCTTTAAAAACTTCAATATCGGCAAGTCTCTGAAAACTAGAAGCGTCAAAACAAAGAGCAGCGGGATATAGAAGAGCAAAGCCGCAACACCGATACTCATCACCGAGGTCGGGTTGTAGAAGATCAGAATGCGCCAGAAGTTGAAGGGGTCCGTCAGGTCAAGTACCAAGCACACCATGCCTAAAAGAATGGTGACCAGGCCTATCATGGTGGCAGCCTTCATCTGAGGATTGTCGGCGTGCGTCCCTTTATAGAGATTGATGGTGATGGCAAGGGCCACCGCACCGCCCGAAATACCGGCTAAGAAAAGGTAGACGGCAATCGGCCAGGGCCACGCTACACTTCCGGATAAACCGGTCGTAAAGTCAATGACGATATCTGTGGTCTGCATATCAAACCTCTTCTTTCAGTTTAGGAATGTAATGCAGGTTCGGATGGGTTCCGAGAACTGCGCGTACACGCACGGAGTTCTTAACGGCCAGCATCTTACTGATGTAAGAATTCGGATCGTTCGTGTCTCCAAACACCAGCGCATCGTAGCGGCAGGCTTGCACACAAGCCGGCTGCTCGCCGATGGCAAGTTTGGAGTGCAGGCAGAAGTCGCAGTTTTCTGCGGCCTTCGTCTCTTCGTTAATGAATCGAACGTTGTAAGGACATCCGGCAATGCAGTACTTGCAGCCGACGCAGCGGGAATTGTCCATGGTCACGATGTTGGTGGCCGGATCTATGTGCGCAGCGCCTGTCGGACAGACTCTCACGCAGGGCGGCTCGGAACACTGCTGGCAGGATACGCGGACATACTTGCGGTTGCCAGGCGTTCCGTCGAGCGGCGACTGGCGCTCCAGCGTCATGCGAAGCTGACCGGCAGGAACGTGATTGGTTTCGGAGCAGGCTTCTTTGCAGGCTCCGCAGCCGACACATTTGTTCTGGTCGAAGATCATCGCAAACCGAGCCTTATATCCGCTGACATTACCGGCCTTTGCTTCCTGCTTGTCCAGAAAAACAGCGGTGACGGCTCCGAGGGCCGTGCCGGCTAGGAATTTTCTACGGTCTATTGTCATGATTTCTCTCCGAGGCCCGATCCCGGGCCTCTCGGAACGGTTACTTAAGCGGATCTACTGCAGTCTTGGAGAACTTTCCTGCGTCCAAGATTTCTTGAGCTTTGCGGACATAATTCTGAGTGGCAGCCAGGCGCTGGGTCATATAGTTATGAGCGTGGGCACCCCAGGAACCGTCTTTTTCGATCATGTCGGCAATCTGTGTGGCCAAATCCACATAGGAGAGGACCTGGGTTCTTTGATCGCGATCGAGTCGTGTAACTTCAAGCAGCTTATTGATGTGTTCGGTTGCACCGCGAATTTCTTTGTAGCCTTCTTTAATCGGGTTCTGCCATTTCACGAGTTCGCCGTAAACCTGCTTCTGATCTTTGTAGACAAGACCTTCTTCAAGTTTAGAGGTGTACTGGCTGTGGCAGCCTTTGCCTTCAAACACCGTCCAGTCAGCAGGCGCATTCCGTGCGCAGCTCCACATCAGATCAACAAAGTCGCGGCCTTTTTCATCTTTAGCCAGTTCGTACTGAGATACGATCTTGCCGTCGACTTTGACTTCCTTTTTAACATAGGAAGTCTTGTCGGGCGACGGATTGATCTTATACATATGGGCGCGGTACAAAGCGGTGCCTGCGACCTTGGCCTGATCTTCGCTGTATTCGGCCGGTTTCGGCATATTGGGCATATGGCAGGCAATGCAGTCTAGGTTGCTGTGCGTATCCGTGTGTTTGAATACGTCGGCCTGGACCGTGTGGCAAGTCTTGCAGTCCTGCTTCATCGGAGGATTGCTGACGTAGGCCATCCAAGCCGTACCTTTAACTTCGGATTGATCGTGGCAAGAGAGGCAGCCCACGCCGTGACGGGCATGCACGCTCATGAAATGTTGGGCCGTCTTGTCGTTGTAGTAGGATTCGGCGAGAGACCGTAGTTCTTTCTTAGAGAGCTTGATCTCAGTTTTTGGGTCGATTCCGAGTGAATGAAGGAAACCCTCTACGCCTTCGATTTTAAAGGGAACGTTCTTGAGGCTTTCCGGAGCTTTAACGGGAACGTTGTCTTGTGCAAAGGCGGCAGAGGACATCGCTAAGCACGCCAGTGCGGACAGGAGAATGGTTGTTTTGAGAGTTGACATTTTGTGCCTTCGAATGCTTTGTGGGTTACGGGTTAAGCGGACGCATTTCCTGCTCTTCTGCGAGGAACTCCGCTAAGTCGTCGTCCAAATATTTGTCTGAGTACAGAAAAATCGTCCCGGAGGAGGTCTGCGTGAACTTGATGTCCTTGTTTTCTTCTTTCCGTCTGATGGATTGAAGCAAACATTCCAGCGTCGGAACATCAAAATCAAACGGAGCCTCAAGGAACATCTGAGAGGGAACCGGCCGCGGATAAATTCGGGAGTTTTCTCTAATTTGATCGCACACCAGCGCTTCGGCGTTGTCTTTGACCGCCAGAATTCTGGCGTAGGAGTGCGACATGAGCGGTTTGAAGTAGAGGTACTCTGCTCCGTCCGGTGCGGTGATCGAGAAGACGCCTAAGTCGCCTTCTTCGGTCGCTTTGCAGACGGTTTCGAAATAATCCTCAGGGAGTTCCTCTTCCAGCTCTTCTTCGGTCTGCAGGTCGCTCGGATGAATATCTCCGCGGACGAGAGAACGAAGCATTTCTCTGCGGCTTAAAGCCTTGCGGCTAGGACGCAGATTCGGATGCTCGGCCTCGTAGAGATCAACCTTACCCTGCGGCGTGAGCTGGACCTCAAATTCCTGCTACTCTTTGCGCTTTAATGCACGCTCTAAAACCGCATCGGTAGAGGTTTCAGCGGCTGCCTGCAGCTCGGCTGCATCGGGCACGGGAGCGGTTTTGACCTGACGAAGAAAAAGCTCTTTTACTTTCCCTTTTTTGGCCAATTCCGTTCTTCCGCTGAAGTCGGCCACGATGTCGGCTAAAAGCAGTACGTGCGCTTTAAAGAGCGGCAGTTCGTAGATATTTTCCTGTTGACTCATGATGGAAGACCCGTGTTATTTAATGAGACCTTCTTTCTGCAGAACAGGGATGACAAAGTCCAGACGGTAGGCCTTCAAAGTATCCGTTGTCAGAACACCGGTTTCTTTATCGCAGCCAACCTGCTCAAAGAAGATGTCAAAGCTCTTGCTGATGTCATCCGGATCCATGCGGACGGTACCTTTCGTGAAGGGCTTTCTGTCCTTCGGATCGGTGTAAATCCATCCCGGAACCATGTCGTGGTCCTTTCTCATGTTGGAGGAACCCAGCTGACGCATTGTGTAGACACGCTGCAGCAGCCAAGCGCGGATGCCGTCTTTATCCAGATCGTCGCCGGTCTTATTGACGCCGGTGACAGCGGAGAAGATCTTGGCTTCCATGTTGGGGTCGCCGACGTACTGATTCTTTTCATCGGGGCAGTACTCCCACGGAGCCATCCAAGAGTACAACCCAAGCATGTTATGCGGTTCGGTTCTGGCGATAACCCACTGAAGGCGTTTCATCTTATAGGGGTTAGTCGGTGTGTAGTCACCGATTTGGTCGACAGCGCTTTCGTCACCCCAAGTGACTTTGGCGATGTGCTTCATTTCTTTGATCGGCAGACCGCTGCGGGTGAAGTTCACATGAGCGTGAGCCATCGGGTCGCGGTTGCACATGCAGTTAAGCAAGCAGCCCAATTGTCCGTCGTCTTCGTTGGTATGATGTTTCGGGTGGCCGTTGGACCAATAAACTCGGGTCCGCAATGAGGATGCCTTTCGGAGTGGAGAGAATGATGTACGGCTGTGCACCGGTTTGTGCGGGGGCGGCGTTCATCGCAGCCATGGCGGCAGCGACGGTTGATACTTCTAAGAAGCCGCGTCGGGTGATATCCATCGGCAATCTTGCCTTGGACAACAGTCCTTTGAGATCTAGCATTTTGACTCCTGTGGTCGCAAAGATAGAAGCCGCATGATTGGGGCGAAGCAATTATGCAGGGGGTCGATTTAAACAAACGAGTGAACTGACTGTAGGAGCGCTTCGGTATTTAAATTTGGGAGTGTCCTGCGGTCAGCCGAAAGAAGACTTATTTATCGAGTGAGGGCGGAACGAAGAAATGGGAGGGAAGCATCTGTTCAGCCTGACTGACGATGAACAGACTTTCTTCTTCGCTTACATCCGAAAGCGCAAAGCTATTGACGTCCTCCTCGTCATAAATGGCGAGGATTCCATACCACCTCTGCAGCGGCCGTAGCCTAGTGCTGCAACAGGTCTCTCTGGGTTCCTGCTGACAGCGGCCTTACTGCACCACTCTTTCCACAGGCTAGCCGGGCCCGTCCGGCCCTTAATACATTTATTGCTCCGACCAAATCCGCGTTTGCATGGTAACCGCAGTGAATACACGCAAAAGAGGCTTGCGTTTTCCTGTTCTCCGCAGAGACATAACCGCATTGCGGACATGTTCGGCTGGTGTTTCTGGAATCAACTTTGATCAGTTTTCCGCCTTTGCGCTCCAGCTTATAGGAGAGCATCTGGAAAAAGCCATACCATCCCTGGTCCAAAATTGACCGATTCAAACCGCGCTTCTGCTTAACCTTTTTACCCGGATTCTCTTTTGTTCCGGCAGCAGAAGCCGACATGTTCGAGACCTTCAGATCCTCAACGAACACAGTGCTGTGGTTTTGGGCAATCTGTGTCGAAGTCTTATGAAGGAAGTCTCTTCGGCTGTCGGCGATATGGCGATACAGTCGGGCTATTTTACGTTTCGTTTTTCTGCTGTTCCTACTCTCTTTTTTCTGTCGGGCTAACTTCCTTTGAAGCTTCGCAAGTTTTTCCTGCTCACGCTTGAAAGGGCTGATGGGTTCAAAAAACTCTCCGTTCGACAGAGTTGCAAAACGTTTGACCCCCATATCGATCCCTACCTCAGAAGGAGTCGTCTCAGGAGGGATGTTGTCATACTCTGTCTGTATGCTGACATCCCACTTCTCTCCGCGACGGATAACGGTAACGTTTTTTATCGTACCGATGATATTTTGACTTTTCCGATATCCCACCCAGCCAACTTTCGGCAACCTAATCTTCTGTTTGATCTCATCGAGTTCAACTCCCTGAGGAAAACGAATAGAGTCATGTCGGAACTTCTTCTTGTATTTCGGAAAATTGGCCCGTTTTTCGAAGAAATTGGTGTACGCCCGATCAAGATCTTTTAGGGACTGCTGGAGCACCTGACTATGACACTCTTTCAGAAAAGGATGTTTCGTTTTCCACTCAGGCAGTCTATTGGCGGCTTCCGTATATCTGAATGAGTGTTTGTTATCTTTTGCGTACAGGGACTTCTCAAGAGATAAGGTGCGGTTGTAGACATAACGGGCACAGCCGCAGAATTGGCTGATTTGACGAGCCTGCCGGCCATTAGGCTTCAATTCAAACTTAAAGGCACGTCGTATCAGCATTACATTCCTTGTATTTTCTACGCTAATTATACTTGGCCCATGGGCAAGAGTAATGATATTAGGCGGGGAAAACACTGTGCTTGTACTTTATTCATCCATCCGATTTTTGACTCACGTCGTGTCCGGCTATAGTGGGAAGGATGAAAGTAGATTTCAATCCGGTTTTTTGAATTTTGGAGTGGAATTAGCAGGGGTTGATTGAAACGGTTGCTGATCAATTATCCTCCGAAAGTTTCTGAGCCTCGCTTGAAATTGCTTTGAGAGGGAGTTTTTGTGACATATAGAATAGCAAAATACGGTTGGACAACCCTTTGTTGGGCTCTTATATCACCGTCATGAATGACGGTGTTTTACGGGCCCCGTTGATAAAGTTGTGTAAAAGCATTTGCTGTCTCCTTGCGAACGAAATTCATTGGGGTGTAAAGGTGTTGGATTTCGTTACGGATAGGAGTATATCCTAAAGTGTTTCCACTTGTTAGCAATTTAAGTTTGTTTTAATTTATACCGTGAATTGGTTATAGCCCTCATCCGTTCGGATGGATTTATAGAAAATTCAATCGTTTATTGATTTCACCTTTCTATTAGTGGATAGTAAAAATTATTGGGAAGGCAGGCCGAAACTACCCCTTGTCAATCCTCAAATTAGGTTTTAATACCTTAATTTTAGTATGCGACTAAGTAGAAATTCTAATCACGCTAACTTGTTATTTTTGCAGAAAAAAAATTCTTGAGAGACAAAAAATAGAAATCTGCGCTCGAGTATGAGCTCAAGCGCAGATCTAATGTGGAATTAAATCGACAAGTCGATTTTCGTTAATCAGGCAAGAATTTTGCCGACAACGTTAACAAGCAGCTGAGAGGCCTGCGGGAGAATGGCTTCGTTAAAGTTCATGTTTCTGTCGTGCAGACCCGGTGCGGCGCCGCTTCCGATGCCGTAGTAGAGAACTCGGAGCTCCGGTTTAGCTTTCTTGTAGAAGTGGAAGTCTTCTCCGCCGCCTCCGCAGTTGGCACCCAAAGCTTCTTTTCCGAAAGTCTCAGCAACGGTTTCTTTAAATAGCTCACCGAGTGCTTCATCGTATTCAGGACCCGGGCAATACTCTGTGACTTCGCAGGAAGCCTTGGCCCCGAAGCTGTCTTCTAAGCCTGCGGCTGCGAGTTTCATTCTTCCGATGATCGCTTCGAGTGCGGCATTGTCCTGAGCACGGAGGTCGTAGGCGATCTTCACAAAGCTCGGAATGGAATTGGTTGCACCGACTTCAGAATGAATCTGAGTCGGTTTGACGGACCAAGACTTGTTCGGATCGATTTTGATCAGCCCGACTGAAGCAATGTACTGAGAGGCGGCTTCGATCGGATTGATGCCGAGATGCGGTCTTGCGGCATGAGCCTGTTTGCCGTCAATGCGAACTTCAACGGTTGCACAGGCAACATGATTCACGGACGCACAGTATTTTCCGAACGGAAGGTCCTGAACGGGCCGGATGTGAGAACCAACAACGATATCAACGCCGTCTAGGACGCCGTCTTTGATCATGGCGAGCGCGCCCTGGAGGCTTTCTTCAGCCGGCTGAAACGCCAGACGAACTTTTCCCTTTTTAAGGTTTTTGCGGATTTCGGGAGCTGCGGCAAGAAGAATTGCCGCATGAGCATCATGGCCGCAGGCGTGAATGGCCTCTATTCTTTCAGGATCGTTGGGATCTGCATAGGGCAAAGCATCAATGTCGGCGCGAAGCATGACCGTGGGACCAGCAACGCCGCTGTCAATATCAACAACTAGGCCATGACCGCCCACGCCTGAGCGGACGTTAAAACCCATTTCTTCGAGTTTGTTTTGGATGTATTGAGCAGTTTTGATTTCCTGGCCGGAAAGTTCTGCCAGTTTGTGCAGTTCAGTTCTGTACTGAATGGCTTCTTGGAATGACATATTTGGAACAACAAGTAGCGATCGGCCGGTCTCGATTCGAGCCTAATCCTCCGATCGTTCGTCGTCTCAAGAAGAGACGCGCAGATTTTAGGATAGGACCTATCCTTTGACAATCCGGCTCGGTAGAAATCAGAGTCTTCCAAGAAGCGTTCGTGCGATTAGGCTGCAGAATCCTTTACTTCTGTCAGGTGCTGATGCTGAAATTTGTCGAAGAATTTCAGAGGGATGATAGTGAAGATGATCAAGCCTCCCGCGAGGAACCCAACGTATCCGAGGGATGCCGCAAGGCCTTCATTGATGATTTCTTCCGGCGGAATAAAACCGCAGAGCAGCGCAATTAAAGAGGTACAGAAGGCCACGCCCGACATTAAGATCATTCCTACCCTTCCGCCCGGAACTTTGTATTCTCCCGGGCTGTCGGGGTTTTCAATTTTGAGACGAATTGCCGCGGCAAACATCAGTAGGTACATGATCATGTAAAGCTGAGAGCACAAAGCAAGGAACAGCCAGAAGGCATCCGACACGCTGGGCATGATGAGCACACTCAGGCTCAGGAAAGACGCTAGGGAGGCTTGCAGAATAAAAATTCTTGTCTGCATGCCGTAACTGTTTCGGTATTGCCAATACTGCGGAAGATAGCCTTCTTTAGCAACTTCGAGCAAACCGCGGGAAGGACCGTTCATCCATGTCACGACAGATGCTAAAGCGCCGTAGGCTAAAAGACAGGCGAGAATCGGTGTGAGCCAGCCGACTCCGAGGGCATTCAGCATCAATTCAAAACTTTGGCAGACACCTGCGGACTTAGACAGATCGCCGATCGGAACAACAAGAGAAATCGAGAGCGCACCTAAGACGGAAAGGATCAAAATAATGGCCGTTGCCAGGTAAATGGATTTCGGGAAAGATGAGCGCGGATTCTTCATCGAGGTGACATGCACGGAGCTCATTTCCATACCGGCGAGCGACACCATCATGCCGGCAAGCAGCATCCATTGTCTTGCAGTGGACAGGTCGGGAATAAGCGCTTTTCCGCCGTCCAAATTGATTTGAACCGGTTTGCCGAGCCAAACATAGGTGAGCGCACAGACAATCAGAAAAAAGCCGGGAATAATGGTTCCGACAACCACACCGGAATTTGATAAGAAAACCGATAACCGCATGCCGCGGAAGTTTAGAAAGGTGGAGAGCCACAGCAAAAAGATGGCCGTAAAGAAGATGTACCACCGATTTGAGGCTAACTCGGGATTAAAAATGTATGCGATGCAGGTGGCAACAAAGGTGACCGCGGCCGGATACCACGGCATGTTTTGGAACCATTCCATAAAGATCGCGAGGAACCCGAGCTTGGGGCCGAACGCTTCTTTGACCCAAATAAAGACGCCGCCGCGCTGAGGATAAGTACTGGCAAGTTCTGCGGATACTAAAGCAGAGGGAATGAAGAAACAGGCAGCTGCGGCTGAGAGGAAGAAAATAATGTTCCAGCCGTATTCAGCCATACTCGGCAGATTTCTCAGCGAGAAAACGGAGCACACAGTGAGCATGGCCATGCCTTTAATGCTCATGGTGAAGGCAGAACTCGGCGCTTCTTTATCTTCCATAACTATCCTTCCGGGAACTTTCGCAAATCGATCTGAAGGAGAACTGCGTGCTGCCGGAGAACTCGTCGGGCGATCGATGGGTTATAACCGCTCAATGTATTGAGAATTGTGGAAGGATAACCGAGCTTTGACGCAAAATAGGGATGGGATTGGCCCTGTCGGCTTATTCACTTACGTTCCGTTGCAACTTCGGAAGTTTTTGTTGTGTCTATCCAACAATGCGCCTTGAGCAGTCGCTAAAAGGTAGATTTTCGATATCGGTGCCGAGTTCGTGTGCGAGCAGATATTTTTTGACATCAAAACCGCCGCCGTAACCGGTGAGTGACTTATCTTTGCCGACGACGCGGTGGCAGGGAACGATGATGGAGAAAGGATTATCTCCGACGACAACACCGACTGCTCGAGCGGCTTTTGGAGTTCCGGCTTCTTGAGCGAGCTCCCCGTAAGTGATCGTCTCGCCGTATGGAATTTCCAGCAAGAGCTGCCAAACGCGTTTTTGGTAATCCGTGCCGAGGAAAAGGAGATCAAAGTCCGGAGGTTCTTTGCTGCCCTCGAAATACGCATCGAGCCAATCGGAAGCCGCTTCGATAACGTTCGATGTGCTTTTGACCACAGATGCCTTGGTGTACTTTTGCAGGCGGTTCATGATGGTGGAGTGGTGCCAGCCGTCAATCCAATCTGCAACGACCAAACGGTTATTCCATGAACCGAGTGTCAGCGCCCCTCCACAAGGAAGACTCTTTTCTGAGATGTAGATCGGTTCGATCGCTTCGGAAGTCGTAATTTGTGGTCTTTTTCTCATTTTTCTATTGGGAGGATGGTGAATTTGTTCTTGGGAAGATTTTATGAACAAACGGACTGCGAAGAGGCAGCCCGTTAGCGCGTTAGAAAGAGATTACTCAGGTCAAAGAATAATGCGGTGAGGGATGATTTCTTTCATCAAAAGCGTGGTCTCAACCTTCTTAAGGTTAGGCAGTGAAGAGAGCTGCGTGTCGTAGGCTTCCTGATAGGCGGTCAAATCCGGAGTGGCGACCAGAAGGACGTAGTCCTGCTCGCCGAAGATCCGATGCGCTTCGATGATGCAGGAAATTTTTTCCAGGGCTTTTTCAAATTCTGTGATTTTTTCACCGGCAGCTTGCGACAAGGTGATGAATACCAGTGCTTGGAAACCCATGCCGACAAGCTTGGGATTGACAACGGCTTGATAGCTTTCAATGACGCCGGATTCTTCAAGATTCTTAACTCTTCGCTGGCAGGAAGATACGCTGAGATTGGTCTTTTTTGAAAGTTCGGAAAGTTGGATTTTTCCATTCTCTAAAAGAACGGAAAGAATCTCTTTGTCGTATTTATCCATGGACCGGTCTCACCATAAAAGAAGTTGACCAAATTCTAGCAATCTTATGCTGAAAGGAAGTAGTCAATGTGCACAAAATGCAACTTCCTCCTGACAAAACTGCTTATTAATGTTCGCTCTTAAGGCCTGCGCCGCAAAGAGAGAGGAGGGCGTCCTCGGTCGGACCAAATTTTTCGCAGTAGCGATAGTAGGCGGCAAGCGCGGCGGCTGTGGTGTGTTCAACATAGAAACCGCGTTTTGCCATTTCCTCGCGGCACGGAAGAATTCTGTCTTCCGGAGCGGTGATTACTTTGACGTTGTGGCGGCGGATCATGTCGAGTACTTCATCGGCGCGAGCCGGTTTGCCGATCGCAATGCCTTCTGCCAATGTTGGTTTCGGTGTGACTTCGACTAAAGAAGAAGACCCCTGTTCTTCGGTTTCATAGAACGGAGCGCAGTTTTCGCTTTGAACGGCGATGAGCTGCGGGAATTCGTCGATAACTCCGGAACGCATGAGATGCTCTAAAGCGAGGACGGCGCCAATGAAGAGCGTTCCGTTGCCGAGTTCAATGAAGATATGACGAGGGATTCTTTTGAGCTGCTCGAAGGTTTCATAAATATAGGCTTTTGTGCCTTCGTAGAAGTAAGGGTTGTAAACGTGGTTGGCGTAGTAAGCCCCTTCTTCTTTGACCTTAGAGCGGCAGACTTCGGCGCAATGGTCTCTAGTTCCGGGGACGACAACCGCTTTGGCTCCGAAGCCTTCAATCATGGCGATCTTATTCGGGCTGGTGCCTTCGGGAACGTAAATTTCGCAGGCGATACCGCTTCTGGCGCAGTAGGCGGCAACAGCCACGCCGGCGTTGCCGCTGGAGTCCTGAACGCATTTTTTAACGCCGATGGCTTTCATATGGCTTACCAAGGTAGCTGCTCCGCGGTCCTTAAAGGAGAGCGTCGGCATCATGAAATCCATCTTGAGGAAGACGCTTCCGTTATAGGAAACGATGGGCGTCATGCCTTCTCCCATGGAAACTCGGCGCCAAACATCACCGTCCAAATTCATAAAAGCGTGGTAACGGAATTGAGACCAAACCGATTTATCAATTAAGGATTCCTGCCAAAGAGGAAGGTGATCCTGAGGAAGGGAAAACAGGCCGCCGCATTCGCAGGCGTTATGAAAGGTTGAAGTGGGTGTTTCTTTGCCGCAGCTCGTGCAGATGTAGCTCATTGGGACTCCGAAAATAATTAATTATGTAAAAAAGACCACAACCTTGAAAGTATACCGAGAATCAACGTTAAGGAAGGGTGTGCGCCTGATCAAGGAGGAAAAAGGACGCGGTAGTTTGGATGGCAACTATGAGAAAAAGACCACAAAATTTTCTCTGCTTTTGCTGAAGGTGCCGGAGGTTGTGAGACCCGTTGCTTTGCTCATTTTGCGTGCTTAGGGTTCAAAAAAATCTTCCGTAAACTAGAATAATTCTCATTTCAAACAAAAGCGAAGGTTACTTATCATGGGTGAAAACAACAAGGTATTGCTTGGTGTCCTCGGCGGCGTCTTACTCGGTGCTTTTGGTGCTGCTGTCGTCAAACGCGGAAATCTTCGTCCTCATGCCGCCAAAGTCCTTTCGTACGGATACGACATTAAGGATGCAATCATTGAGCAGGCTGAAACGCTCAAAGAAACATGTGAAGATTTAGCTGCCGAAGCCAAAGAAAAATACGAAGATCGTAAAGCCGAAGAACAGAAACCGGCTGTGACGCCCGCTCCGACTGTTGTCCCTGAAGATTCGAAAAAAGAATAAGTCGGACTTTCTGACATTAGTTTCAGAAATTTAGCTGTCGAGGTAGGTATGGATTTTCGAGTGGTATCGAAAACGCGCCATCGTGCGCGCTTTCGCTCTGATTTCAAATTTGGATTTGAAGCCGCTGAGCAGTTGGCGGACAAAATCGAATTGATTTCCGGCATAGAAGGCGTGGAAGTGAACGCCCGAACCGGAAGTGTGCTGATCGTGTACAAGGTGGAGGGCGTTTTTGAAAAAACACGATCCTTGCTCGGGGAAGAAATCGAAACGCTTAACTCAATGCCTAAAACTATACCGAAAGGCAGCAGTCTGGTTTCTGACGTTGCTTTCTGGCCGGCCGTGTGCTTGGTCGCCAGAAATTTGATTCCGTTCCCGTTGCGTCTGGGGCTTTTCATCAATAGCGTCAAAGATATTTTCTATGACGGTTTCGGTGGTTTGTTTAAGGGAAAGCTGAGTGTCGAGGTTCTGGACATGAGTTCTATCCTTCTGGCGCTCATCATGCGGGACTTCAAAACGGCGAGCACGACCGCACTTCTGCTCGGTCTCGGGGAACGCCTGGAAGAGTGGACCCGCAGAAAGACCATGGCCAATTTGACGGAATCTCTGGCAGTTAATGTAGACACTGTTTGGATTGAGAAGGACGGCATTGAGCTTGAAGTTCCGTTTGGCTCCTTAACGGAAAAAGACACAGTCATCGTTAGAGCCGGTTCTGCAATTCCCGTCGACGGAGAGGTCATCGGCGGCGAAGGAATGGTCAACCAGGTTTCAATGACCGGCGAGCCGCTTCCCGTACACCGTTATTGCGCCAGTACGGTTTTTGCAGGAACAACGCTGGAAGAAGGCAAACTTCTGATTCGTCCGACAGGAATCGGATCGGAAACCCGACTGAATAAGATCGTCAGCTTCATTGAAAGCAGCGAAAAAGCAAAGGCGAGTATCGAGGGTCAGGCCGTTCGTCTTGCCGACCGAATCGTCCCGTACAGCTTTTTATTAGCAGGTGTTGTGGGCTTGGCTACCCGGAACTTGGCAAAAGTAGCCGCTGTTTTAATGGTTGACTATTCTTGCGCTTTAAAGCTTGCGACACCGATCGCATTTTTAAGTGCGATGAAGGAAGCTGCTAACCACAAGATCCTTATTAAAGGCGGTAAATATTTGGAGGCGTTAGCCAAAGTTGATACCGTCGTTTTTGATAAGACCGGCACGTTAACTGTTTCCTCGCCAAAGGTTGCAGAGGTCGTTTCGTTGGATCCTGATTGGACGGAAGACGAGGTTCTGAAGATTTCTGCTTGTTTGGAAGAACATTTCCCGCATCCGGTTGCCCGCGCTGTGGTCAAAGCCGCAGAGCAAAAGAATTTGGCGCATGAAGAAGAGCATGCAGAGGTTGAATATATTGTCGGCCACGGTATTGCCTCGAAATTACGCGGTCAGCATTTGGTGATCGGTTCCCGTCATTTCGTAGAAGAAGATGAAGGCGTGTCATGTGCTTTTGCGCAAAACCAAATTGAAGCCATTGCGTCCAAAGGTCATTCTGTTCTCTATCTGGCGATGGGCCAGAAGCTCATAGGCTTGATCGGCATTGAAGATCCTTTAAGAGACGAATCGAAGTATGTCATAGCTCGCCTTCGCCAAATGGGCATTCCGCACATTGTGATGATCACCGGTGACGGAGAAAAAACCGCGGCCAATGTGGCGGCTCGTCTCGGAATTACCGAGTTCTACTCTCAAGTGCTTCCCGACGGAAAGTCCGCCATTGTGTCGCGTTTAGGAAAAGAGGGCAGGCGCGTTTTGATGATCGGTGACGGCATCAACGACACGCCTGCGCTGTCTGCTGCTTCGGTCGGCGTCTCGTTGTCCGACGGCGCCGATCTTGCAAAGGAAGTCGCCTCCGTTGTTCTATTAGGTTCTGATTTAACGCATTTGCCGCTGGCGCTGGAGCTCGGAAGAAGAACCTACGCAAGAATCAAAACGAATTTCAGAACTACGATCGGACTGAATACAGCGTATTTAGTCGGAGGGCTGGCCGGATTGATTATGCCGGCGACCGGAGCCGTTCTGCATAATGCGACAACGCTCGGCGTGGCCTGGAACGCTCAGCGCGCCAAGCTTCCAGGCGACACATCCGACTATGCACCTTTCCTCCTGGAGTTTGCGCAATGACTTTCTTAGATCAATACATCGTTAGCCGCACAAAAAGTCGGATGCGGTTGCGGATTCCTCAGCTAAAAAGCAATGAGACTGCGGTAAAAATTTTCGACGAAGTTAGAAATGTCGCAGGAATCGAAACGGCAGATATCAACGAAACAACGGGTTCTTTGCTCATTCGATTTGTGCCGGAGCTTTTTGACGAGCAGCAGCTTGAAAAGATCTTGCAGCACAACCTGGAAGGGCTCCCTGTCAGCAGTCGGTGCGCGCCCGAGAAAATTCTGAGAAGCAAGGAGCTTCGCAGGGTGGAGAACGGCAGCATGATGCTCTTTGGCGGAGCCACCCTTGCATCAATCTTGCTGAAAAACTGGAAACTCCATACATATGCGGGAATCGCGTACACCGTGTTCACGCTTTTGCATATGTATCGGTACCGAAAGACTTTGACGAGATAACGCAGGGCCTCCAAGATTCGGAGGCTTTTTTCTTATCACTTCTATAGTCGTTACTTGACATCCTCTTCGTCATAAATGACAAGGATTCCATACCACCTCTGCAGCGGCCGTAGCCTAGTGCTGCAGCAGGTCTCTTTGGGTTCCTGCTGACAGCGGCCTTACTGCACCACTCATACCACAGGCTAACCGGGCCCGTCCGGCCCTTAATATATTTATCGCTCCGACCTCATCTGCGTTGGAGCGGTAACCGCAGCCAATGCATGCA